>ENA-OQCL01000640-OQCL01000640.1-human-gut-metagenome-genome-assembly--contig:-NODE-640-length-15924-cov-9.834272_pt1 | contig 15924 bp, 12 predicted proteins | sample MGYA00242502_ERZ504586 | MGnify/ENA primary metagenome ERZ504586 (study PRJEB26092, sample SAMD00036316) | human gut metagenome | host: Homo sapiens | study: EMG produced TPA metagenomics assembly of... | reverse complement strand
GTATTTCTCGTGGTCCATCGCTACATTCGTGATGACAGAAACGACCGGGATGATGACATTCGTAGAGTCGTAGAGCCCGCCCATGCCGACCTCCATGACAGCGTAGTCGACCTTCTGTTCCTTGAAATACCAGAACGCCATAGCCGTCAGGAGTTCAAATTCCGTCGGAGCTTCGACGCCGTCAGCGATGGCTTTTTCTGCGGCTTCGCGGACGACGGTCGCAGCCCTCGCGAAGTCTTCCTTCGGAATATCATGGCCTGCGATGTGGATGCGCTCGGTGTAATCGATGAGATGCGGGGAAATGTAGCGGCCGACTTTGAGTGTCGCATTTTCCAGTACACTGGTGATCATAGCCACCACGCTGCCCTTGCCGTTCGTACCGGTGACATGGATGACTTTGTAAGCCTTTTCCGGATGATCCAGACGTTCAAGGATGGCTTCGATGCGTTCGAGACCCGGCTTGATCCCGAAGGATGCCGCCGCTTCCAGATAGGCGATAGATTCTTCGTAATTCATGATTTCTCCTTACTATAGTTAGCTGCTCGCTGCAAGCAGCAGGCAGGTGGCGGATGCCCTCTGTCTGCTGCACGCAGCCAACGGTCTTTTAGCCAAGCTTTTCCAGGAACTGCAGACGTTCGTCCAAAGACTTCATCTTTTCTTCAAAGGTCGCCAGCTTTTCCTTTTCCTTCGCTACGACAGCTTCCGGTGCCTTGGCGAGGAAGCCCTGATTGGAAAGTTTGCCGGACGTGCGGGCGATATCTTTGGCCAGAGCATCTTTCGCCTTCTGGATCTTTTCCTTTTCCTTCGCCGTGTCGATGAGGCCTTTGAGCTCGAGGTAGACTTCAAGACCTGTGACGACAGCCGCATTTGCATTTTCCGGCTTTGCCGCATCTGCTGAAAGGAGCTTCATGCCTTCGACATGGCCGAGTTTTTCGAAGTATTCCTTATTGTTTTCAAGGCAGGCTTTGAGGTCATCACGAAGGACAGCGATCTGGATATGGCAGGCTTTATTCGGGGTGACACCTGCTTCGGCGCGCATATTACGGACAGCCTTGATGCAGTCCATGATGCGGTCGAACTGTTCTGCTTCGGTCGGGAAACGGAGCGCCTCGTCCGCCTTCGGCCACGGAGCTCTTGCCAGCGTTTCACCTTCATGCGGCAGATGCTGCCAGAGGTGTTCCGTAATAAATGGCATGAACGGATGGAGCAGTGCAAGCATGCGGGTCAGGGTGTATACGAGGACATACTGGGTGACTTTTCTATCCGTATTGTGCTGTCCATAGAGACGGCCCTTCGCCGTTTCGATGTACCAGTCGCAGAAATAGTTCCATGCGAAGTTGTAGATGCTGTCTGCCGCTTCACCGAGTTCATACTTGTCAAGGTTCGTGCCTACATAGTCTTCGGTGTAGGCGAGACGGTCGAGGATCCACTTGTCTGCCAGCGTCAGCTGTTCCTGGGTCGGGACGAAATCCTTGTCATAGTCATCCAGGTTCATCAGGGTGAACTTGGTCGCATTCCAGAGTTTGTTGGCGAAGTTTCTATTTCCTTCGACACGTTCATAGTAGAAACGCATATCATTGCCCGGGGTGTTGCCGGTCACCAGGGTGAAGCGGAGCGCATCTGCGCCGTACTTTTCGATGACTTCCAGCGGATCGATGCCGTTGCCGAGGGATTTAGACATCTTACGTCCCTGAGAGTCGCGGACAAGGCCGTGGATGAAGACGTATTTGAATGGGATCTCCTTCATGAATTCCATGGACATGAACATCATGCGGGCTACCCAGAAGAAGATGATGTCGTAGCCGGTGACCATGGTGGAGGTCGGATACCACTGCTTCAGCGTCGGTGTCTGATCTGGCCAGCCCATCGTGGAGAATGGCCAAAGCGCAGAGGAGAACCAGGTATCGAGTACATCCGGATCCTGATGGATATGCTGGCTGTGACACTTCGGGCATTCTGTGAGGTCGGTACGGGATGCAGAGACAGCGCCGCAGTCATCGCAGTACCAGACCGGGATACGATGCCCCCACCAAAGCTGGCGGGAAATGCACCAGTCATGGATGTTCGACAGCCACTGGATATATGTCTTCGAGAAACGTTCCGGGACGAACTTGGTCTTACCGGAGGTAACAGCTTCCATAGCAGGACCGGCAAGCGGTTTCATCTTGACGAACCACTGCTTGGTGGTCATCGGTTCGACGACGGTCTTGCAGCGGGAGCAGTGACCGACCGCATGCTTTGTTTCTTCGATCTTGACGAGAAGACCGGCTTCCTTGAGATCAGCAATGATGGCTTTTCTCGCTTCGTAGCGATCCATGCCGACATACTTGCCTGCCTTTTCATTCATCGTGCCATCTTTGTTCATGATGACGATGGTCTCGAGCTGATGTCTCTGGCCGACCTCAAAGTCATTCGGGTCATGCGCCGGTGTGATCTTTACGCAGCCGGTACCATAAGCCATGTCAACGTATTCATCGGCGATGATCGGGATCTCACGGCCGGTGCCGGGAAGTGCGACCTTCTTGCCGACGAGATCCTTGTAGCGTTCATCTTCCGGATTCACGGCGACAGCGGTATCGCCCGGGATAGTTTCCGGACGGGTGGTCGCGATCTGGATATATTTTCCCTCTTCGCCAGCGATCGGGTAATTGAAGTACCAGAGATGTCCGACTTCATCTTCATGTTCGACTTCGATGTCGGAGAGTGCTGTCTGGCAGCGCGGACACCAGTTCGTGATGCGGAAGCCCTGATAGATCAGGCCTTTTTCATAGAGGGAAACGAAAACCTCACGAACGGCACGCGCACAGATATCATCCATGGTGAAGCGTTCACGGGACCAGTCGCAGGAAGAGCCGAGGCGGCGGATCTGCAGACCGATGCGGTTGCCGAATTTTTCCTTCCACTGCCATACACGTTCCAGGAATTTTTCACGGCCGAGGTCATATTTATTGAGACCCTCTTCAGCGATCTGCTTTTCGACCTTGACCTGCGTTGCGATGCCGGCATGATCTTTGCCCGGCAGCCACAGGACATTGTAGCCCTGCATTCTCTTGTAACGGATCAGAATATCCTGCAGGGTATTGTCGAGCGCATGCCCCATGTGCAGCTGGCCGGTGACATTTGGCGGCGGCAGCACGATGCTGTACGGTTCTTTTTCAGGATCTGCTTCATCATGGAATACACCATGATCTTCCCAGAAGTTATACCATTTCTGTTCGATCTGACTGGGATCGTATTTTCCCAGATCTTTTATGTCTTCTGCCATATCGTTCACTCCTACAATAAAAAAATCTCCTTCATCCACATAGGACGAAAGAGTGCTTCCGCGGTACCACCTAAATAATCAGTAACTGATCGCTCATTCGCGCGTAACGTGCGCCGCGGACAGATCTCGCTGTCAGCTCCGGGGTGACCCGCTGTTTCCTTCCTGCCGCCTTTCCAGCCCCGGCGGCTCTCTGTGAGAAATTTCCCAGCTTCTTCCCATCTTTGCTTGTACATATACGTTAGTATGATAGCAGGATTTAAAGCAAAATGCAAGAGGAAAATGGGAAAGGTTGGCGGATTCATGGTTAGCCTCTAGGGCGTACTGCCCTTTGATTCCGTTTGAAATCTTCGCTTGAATGAGAAATTAGAAATGAGAAATCCGAAATGGTGGTGCGGCGCATAAAATAATGAAGCGCCGCGGAATTTTGATAGTGCTTCGCGCTGTCGTCATCCCGAGCGTAGCCGAGGGATCTTTCTAGGGAAACACTGATTCAATCGTTGTCAGATTTTACTCTTGAATCTTTATGCATAGCAAGGAATAACCTGACGAGAATAGCGAGCTATTTAAGGAAGGTTATGACGAAGCTATGTATAAAAATTCTTGTAAAATCTGACTCTGCGATTGAATCAGCGTTTCCCTTGCACTGCGGTCAGTATCACATAAGCACCGGCAGAGAAACGACACCTTGGCGCTGCGTATTTCTACTTTCACACCTCCTTCGTTTAGCGGTCTGCAAGAAAGATTTCTCGGCAACGCTTTCAATGACGATACGAGAGTCTCATGTCTCCTAGTCACTAGTCACTCCTAATCCCAAATCCCTAGCCACTCATCCCTGCTTTCAAACTTCAGGGGTCAGGGTTAGCCCACGGACGTGTCGCTCTTTGATTCCGTTGGAAAGCTTCACTTGAACGAGAAATGAGAAATGGTGGCGGCTCCGCCGCAAATATATATTTTGCAGCGAAGCTGCCACCACAACCTTGAACCCATCAACCTGAACCCTGAACCCATTATATGATTTTCCTCTTCCTATAGATCACGCATGCAGCGAGGAAAAAGCAGAAGGCTGTCGACCAGAAGACCATACCATAGCCCCACTGCATGGCGATGGCGCCCGACGCCATGGGGCCGGCGACATTACCCATAAGAGCGAAACTGGTCGAGAAACCCACCACCATCGTACGCTTATCCGCCGGCACCGCCGAGGCAAGGATGGTATTGGCCAGCGGCATGATCATCCCGAGGGAGAAGCCGGTGAGCCCGCGCATGAAGCCCAGCGTCCAGACCTCCGGCATCAGGTACTGGAGAATGAAGTTCACGCCTGTCACAAGAGACGCAATGATGAGGATCCTCGGCATAGAGATCCGCTTAGCAAGGCGCGAGACATTCAGAGAAGAGGTGACGCTCGTGGCGCCTGCGATGAAGATGATGATCCCGACGATCGTCGCGACCGCCATGGCATCTCCCCCCATCATTTCCTTGATATAGAGCGGGAGGATCGGACCGATCCCTGTCATACCGCAATTGCAGAGAAACTGCAGCATGACCATCAGCCGGACGACGGGATTCTTCATAAAGTAGGAAAGCTGCTTCACGAAAGATTCCCGCTCCCTTGCCTGTTCCTGTCCGATCTGCTTTGGCACCATCAGACGCACCGCAGCGAGGCAGAAAAATGACAGAGCGCAAAATATGACAAAGGGCATGCGATAGCCCAGGGTATCGGCGATCATGCCGCCTACGAGAGGACCGAACATGACTCCCATGACCATGGATGCCTGAAAGACACCCATCGCCCACGTCAACTGCTTCTTTGGCGTCACATTCATGACGAGAGACATGCCGACTGCGACAAAGCCGCCGGACATGCCCTGAATCATGCGGAGGATCAGAAGCTCTACGGGCGATCGTGTGAAATACATCAAAGCAATGACCACGCCCAAGATGAAGAGGATCATGGACAGCGCAAAACGCGGTCCCCTGCGATCAGCCTGCATGGACCAGAAAGGTGCCGCGATCGCGACGAAGAAGGGCGTCACACCCGAAATCAGCCCCGCCCAAAACGCCGCTTCTCCCGGATCCGTGACGCCCAGCTCAGATGTCAGAAAGAGCGGAATGAAGGCAACGACGCCAATGATCGAGATCCCTGTCCCGATCTGTATCGCTGCCATGGTATACACGATTCGTTTCCAGTTTTGCATAGTATCAATGCCTCTTGAAAAAGTGACTAGGGACTAGGGATTAGGGAATAAACATCTAATGACTCACGTCCGATGTCTAGTGCCCCATGTCTAATGTCTGACGTCTGATATCTAGTCACTAGTCACCAGTCACTAGCCCCCATCACGCCCTGATTCTCTCGATCAATTTCGTCGTCGAGTATCCATCGACGAAGGAGAGTATCTCCACGCGCCCGGCGTACTCTCTTCCGGCGACTTCTTCCACCTTGTAGTCCCCGCCTTTGACAAGGATATCCGGCTTCAGATGAGACAGGAGCTCGGTCGGGGTGTCCTCCCCAAAGATCACGACGCCGTCCACGCTGCGAAGGGCAGAGAGCATGAGCGCACGGTCATTTTCTCCATTCACCGGGCGCGACTCTCCCTTGAGCCGCTTCACCGACGCATCCGAATTCAGCCCTACGATCAAGTGGTCGCCCAGGGATGCCGCCTGCGCGAGGTAGGTGATGTGACCGCGGTGGAGCATGTCAAAGCATCCATTCGTAAATACGACGATCTCACCCCGAGCTTTCCATGCTGCGATCTGCGCTTCCGCTTCTTCCCACGTAAATACGCGCTGCTTCATAAGTTCCCTTTTTCGTTCTTCTCTATCATTCATTCTGTCTTTTCCTTTCTACCTCTCTTTGATCCTCCAAGCTGCCTCTGCCATATCTGCGAAACGCTCATACCCCTTCTCATTCGGATGGAGACCATCATAGTACCAAGCCTCCTCCAGAGGAAAGGCTTTTGAAAAATCGATAGCGAGTGCGCCGATGTTCTTTGCGAGCTTTTTTAAGAAATCGCCATACGCCGCAAGATCTTCCTGATTTCTCTCAAACACCGCTTCACTCTGCCAGCCCGTCCATATGCTCTCCTTTGTCGAAAGCGGCGGGATGCCGATCGCGAGAGGGACTTTTTCTGAAAGACGTGCCAACCGCTCTTTCACTTGCGCTTCCACCACGGCGAGGCGGAAACCACAGAGGATGTCATTCGTTCCGCCCATGAAGAAGAAGCCTTCCCCCGTCCCAGCAAGAGCAGCCGCTCCTTCGAGTGCATCCAAAATGTCCTCGGTGAGCGCGCCGCACTGGCCATGGTTGTACCACTCCACCTTCGGATGCCGCTTTGTAAGCACTTCCACCCAGCCCTCGCCGGGAAGCGCCCCGTAGCCCGCCGTCAAGCTATCACCGAAGCAGTGGATGGTGTGGATCGATTTTCTATCCCAAAGCATGAGAGCACCGCCTTTCGTGTTGATTCATTCTTAGTATAGCACAAGGGGAATGCTTCGTGAAAATGCGCAACATATTCGAAAGGTGCAACGGATTCAGCAGGTTCAACAGGTTCAGAGGGTTCTGAAGGGAAGGTGCGGCGCATAAGAATATAGAAGCGCCGCAGAGAATAGATAGTAGCGATGCCATGAGCTGACATTTCAGTCACCAGTCACTAGTCACTTCAGAAGAAAAGAGCCGCGAGCACAAGGCTCGAGGCTCTTTTTTTACTTACGATCATCAGTCTTCAGTGACGACTTTCTTCGATCTCTTGAATCCATGGATGTGTTCAATGACGACGAAGAGCATCGGAACGATGAAGATCTGGAAAATGGTAGCGGAAAGCACACCGAATACAACGGCAATCCCCATTTCAAAGCGGGAATTTGCACCTGCGCCGGTCGAGAGAGCCAGCGGAATGTTACCCACAATGAAAGCGAAGGATGTCATCAGGATCGGGCGGAGACGGATCTTCGATGCTTCGACAGCCGCCTGAAGCGCTTCCATACCATGATCCGTACGAACTTTCGCGTACTCGACGATCAGGATGGCGTTCTTCGCGGCCAGCCCGATGATGGTCAAGAGACCGATCTGGAAGTAAATGTCGTTATATACATGGAATGCCAGAGCTGCAAGACTCGCGCCAAAGAAGCCGGTCGGTATCCCGAAGATGACCGTGAATGGAACTTTCCAGCTTTCATAAAGAGCTGCCAGGGACAGGAATACGAAGAGCATGCCGAGCGAGAGGGCATATACGGTCTTACCGCTCGCTTCACGTTCCTGCGCAGAGGATTCGACAAATTCGAAGCCATACCCATTCGGAAGGACCTGATTGGCGGTTTCTTCGAGCGCATCGAGTGCCTGCCCGGAGGAGTATCCATCCTTCTGCTGCCCGCCGATCTTGGCGGCCGGGAAGTTGTCGTAACGAGTGATGACGGAGATCGCATTGGATTTCTTCGGAGTGATAAAGGTGGAGATCGGCACCATATTGCCCTTATTGTCGCGAACCGTCAGGAACTTGTTGTCCCCCGGGTTCGTGCGGTACTGGGTATCCGCCTGCGCGACGACCTTGAAGTTACGGCCATAAATGGTGAAGTCATTGATCTGGACAGAGCCATAGTAGGCCTGAAGGGCGGTGAAGATATCCCCGACAGCCACACCATTTCGCTGTGCTTTTTCTCGGTCGATATCATAATTGTACGATGGGGTATCGCTTCGGAAGGTGGTGTAGGCCATCTGGATTTCCGGACGCTGGTTGGCTGCGCCGAGGAATTCTCCGACGACGCGCTGGAATTCTTCATCCGATGCACCGCTCTTGTTCATGATGTAAAGGCTGAAGCCGCCGGAGGAGCCAAGGCCTGGAATCGGAGGCGGATTCAGCGCCATCAGAGATACCTCCGGATGGGTCGCCCCATATGCCATGGCTTTGCCCATAATGGCATTGATCTGTTCGTTTGGCGCTTTGCGTTCATCCCACGGTTTCAGTTTGATGAAGGAAAGACCCGCATTTGGTTTCTGACCGTCAGACAAAATATCGAAGCCGGTGACGCCCTGCGACTGTTCGATCGCCGGATCTTTTCCCATATAATCAAGGTAATCGTTGATCGCTGCATTCGTTCTGACATTGACAGAGCCTTCCGGCAAAGAGAATGCCGTGATGAAGGAGCCATTATCTTCCTGCGGAAGAAATGCTGTCGGAAGCTTGAAGAAAATACCGAAAGCTGCGACCGTGATGACAACAAGAACAAGGATCGGAGCAGCGATCGCATGTCCCATCTTCTGCAGGATCGCTCCGTAGATCTCTACCATACGATCGAAACCGTCATTAAAGGTATCCCAGAATCGATCGAGGAAGTTTTTCCTATTCTGCTTCTTCGGCGGTTTCAAGAGACCGGCGCAAAGAGCCGGAGTCAGAGACAGCGCGACGAAAGCAGAAATCAGGACAGAGACAGCGATGGTGAGAGCAAACTGTTTGTATAGGATACCCATGATCCCGCCAAGGAAAGCAACCGGTACGAAAACCGCAGCCAGAACGACCGCTACGCCGATAACCGGGCTCTGTACCTTCTGCATCGCAGCGACAGTCGCCTCTTTCGGGCCCATGTTGTTATAGCGCATTTCATACTCGACGGCTTCTATGACGACGATCGCATCATCGACGACCAGCCCGATGGCTAAAACCATTGCGAAAAGCGTCAGGGTATTGATGGTGAATCCGAGAAGCAGGAAGGAAGCAAAGGTACCAAAGAGCGATACCGGGACCGCGATCATCGGGATGAGCGTGGATCTCCAGTTCTGCAGGAAAATGTACACGATCAGTGCTACGATGAGAAGCGCTTCGACGAAGGTATGCATGACCTCTTTGATGGAGGCATAGATGAAGTCCGTGTTATCCGCACAGATGACATAGGTCATGTCATCTGGGAAGCTCTTCGCATCTTCTTTCAGCTTCTCCTTGATCGCCCCCAGAGTTTCGAGCGCATTCGCATCATCGGTCAGAGAGAAGGCGAGGATCGCCGACTCCTGTCCCGCCGCACGGGAAATGAAGCTGTAGTCCTTTGCGCCAAGCTCGATACGGGCCACATCCTTCAGACGAAGCATGGAGCCGTCATCATTGGTACGAAGTACGATATCGCCGAATTCCTTCTCCGTCACAAGACGGCCCTTCGCCGTGATGATGTACTGGAAGGAGGCATTCTGATCGACCGGAGCGCTGGAAATGTTACCGGCCGCGATCTGCTTATTCTGCGAAGAAACAGCAGAAATGACCTCGCTCGCAGTGATCTTGTTCTGCGACATCTTCGTCGGATCCATCCAGATGCGCATCGCAAAGTCAGAGCCAAATTCCTGTACGTTGCCGACGCCCTTGATGGACTTCAGCTCATCCAGGTAGTTCATGGAGAAATAGTTCTTCAGGAATACGTCATCATAAGTGCCATTCGGTGAGAGCAGGCCGACGACAAGTGCCATGTCCCCCGAAGATTTCTTCGTGCTGACGCCGATGGAACGGACTGTATCAGGAAGCCCTGCATCGGCAGCCGTGACGCCATTCTGTACACGGATGGTCGCCATATCCGAGTCCGTCCCTGTCAGGAACTGGACCGAGAGCGAATAGGAGCCATTCGAATTCGATGTCGAAGACATATTATCAAAGCCTTCGGCACCGACGACATTCTTTTCTATGACCTCGGCCACCGTCTGCGCTACGATCTCAGAGTCAGCGCCCGGATAGGTCGCATGGACAGAGACCTGCGGCGGCGTGATATTCGGATAGCGGTCGATCGGCAGTGAGAAAATACAGAGTGCCCCGGCGATCGTGATGACAAGAGCCACGACGATAGCAAAGATAGGGCGTTTAATAAAGAAATTTGCCATAGCTCCTCCCCTTATTTCTTAGCATCTGTCGTGCCATGCTGCACAGAAACGGCCTTGAGCGCCGCCTGTTCCAAAGCCTCGCGCGTGGTTTCTTCCGGAGCGACTGCCTGTCCGACACGGACTTTATTCTGGCCTTCGACGATGATCTCATCATTTTCATCGATGCCGCTTTCAATGATGGTATAGATGCCATAGGTCGCCCCGAGCTTGACTGCCTTCTGCTGGACCTTGCCATCGACGACGACATCGAGCATATCGCGGTTCAGGAGCTGTACTAGTGCCTTGGTCGGTACCAAAATGCTGCCCTTGGCGATTTCTGCATCAGAAACAACGGTCGCATACATCCCCGGTACGAGCAGATTATCCGGATTTGCATAGGCTGCCTTCATGGTCAGTTGCCCGCCGGTCAGCCCCGGATTGATCTGGACGATCTTGCCGGTCTCCTGATAGATGGAGCCATCAGCAAGGCGAAGCTTCAGGGTATCCCCGAGCGTCTCCGTGCCACTCTTATTCTTGGTGAGCGAAAGGTATTCGCTCTCCGACATATCAAACTGAACATACAGCGGATCTGCCGAGGAAATCGTGACGAGCGGCGTCTGTCCTGCCGAAGCGAAAGTGCCGATATTCACATCATCCATGGAGAGCGTCCCTGTGAAGGGAGCTGTCACGATGGTATCGGAGAGATTATCCGATGCGATCGCTGCCTGCGACTGGGCTGCTTCGACGACGGCCTGATAGGACTCTGTCGCTGCCTTCTGTGCATCATAGGCCTGCCTGGAAATCGCTCCCGTCGCGATCAGCTGCTCATAGCGGGCGAGATCGCGCTTCGCATTTTCATAGGTAGCCGAAGCCTGCGCGACCTGCGCCTCTGCGGCTGCCAGAGAGGACGAATAAGTGCGCGTATCGAGGCGGAAGAGCGGCTGCCCTTCTGTGACATGGTCACCGCCTTTGACGTATTTTTCCATGACTGTACCGGATACTTTCGCGCGGACCGGCACCTCCTGCAATGCCATAATGGAGCCGGCATACTCTCTCTGGATCGGCGTGTCCGACTTGAACGGTTTGAAAGTCGTGACCTTCATCGCCTGCTGCTGCCCCTGCTGCTGTTTGGCCGACCCGCATCCGCCGGTCATCATGCCGGCGGAAAGCAAAAAGCCTGCCGCCATGGCAGCTGCCAAAAATTTTTTATACTTCATACTCTGCCCCCTTACACATACCACCTTCATCGTGCGGTACTGTAGAAATCGCTAGTAATCGAATATAGTCTATCATAGCAAAGAGTTGACTTTAAGTCAAGAAGAGGTTCATTCAGTTTTTCGCAATCACCAGTCACCTCTGATCCCTGACTTCTATTTCACACTCACACATTCCACCGGCACCTTCACGACGGCTTTGCGAAGCTGCCGGCTGCCACTAACTCCTCGGCAGAGCGGGCGATGGAGGTCTTCGGGGAAGAAGACGGCGAAACGGCCTGTCTCAAAGTACACCTTCGACTCCCCTTTGGGCGAAGACTCATAGAAATAGAGGTCACGCTCCGGGTAGCTCTCGATGCACTCTCCCGCTTCGAAAATCGTCTCCACGCCGAGCCATTCTTCTTCACCTTCCACTTCGTACTGGATGTCGATCATTTTCTTATGACCTTCGAGCTTTCTATCCGCCGCCAGCTCGGTCACAGGCGACTCCACGCCCATATCGCAGCCATTGATTTTGTACTTTCCGTCAGGCACCGCAGTGAAATCAAAAGCCGCGACTTCTTTCAGGCACTCGTAGATGAATGTCGGCAACTGTTTTTTATAGTCTTCTAAATGTTTGATATCTCCGGTAATCATAGTGTTTCTCCTTCAACTAACAACTATCAATCTCTCAGCGCCGTCAATGGAACGACGAAGACGCCGTCGGGACGCTGGTAGGCAGCATTCGAAAGGCCGCAGAGGACGCAGAGCACCTTCGGCGGCCTGCCCCTCGGATCTGCCTCAAATTCCGCCTTGAGTCTCAAGAGCCCTTCGGCGGCTGCATCGATCTGGTTCGCGCCGAGCTTGATTTCAAAAGCGCACCACTCGCCATCCGGGCACTCTACCACCGCATCGATCTCGCGGTTCTTGTAGTCCTGATAATGATACAGCGATCCACCGAAAGCGTCAGCATAAATCTGCAAGTCACGCTCACACAGCGCCTCGAAGAGGAGGCCCAGTGTCTCTAGATCGTTCAAAAGAGAAGAAGACGTGACACCAAGGAGCGCCGCCGAGATAGACGGGTCGACGAAGTGACGCTTCACTGCCTGCTTGATGCGGACAGATGAACGCACAGACGCGGCAAATGGCTTCTGGTTATTGATGAGGAAAAGCCGCTCAAAAATATTCAGGTACTCATTGATGGTATTCGCATCGATGTCTTCATCATCGATTTCCTTCACATCATTTTTAAGCGTGCGGTTCGTCACCGTCGTGCTTTCGTTACGCGCCAGCGATCGCAGCAAGAGGCGCATCTTATTCGTATCCCTTTTGATGCCATCCATGCGGTACACATCATCTTCGACGATAGCTTTCACGTACTCTTTGGGAAGCAGGGAGGCTTCCGCAAGCGGCAGGTCAATACTCCCAGGCCAGCCCCCGCGCAGAATGTACTCGATGAGTCGTGGAAGTCCAACCTCGCCAGTGAGCTCGGGCGTAAGCTGTCCTTCGCAGAGTTTTTCCAGCGAGATATCGCCAGAAGAAAAGCCCGCTTCGTAGAGTGACATCGGACGCATACGGAGGCGTGCGATACGCCCTGCACCGCTGTGCATGATGCCTTTGTGGTTCGGCGTGGCCGAACCCGTCATGATGAACTGCCCTTTTCCCCCCGTCTCATCGACCGCATAGCGCACCGCATCCCAAAGCGGCGGTACCTCCTGCCATTCATCGATCAGGCGCGGATGCTCTCCAGAAAGGACAAGCGAAGGCGACATCTCAGCAAGCCGCCTGTTCTGGAAATTGCCTTCCGGGTTTCCGAGCAGAATCTCACTTTTGCAGTGGTAGGCGGATGTCCACGTCTTCCCACACCACTTCGGCCCCTCAATGCAAAGTGCGCCGAAGGTTTTGAGATACGTCTCGACCTTCTTGTCTATCAGCCGCGGCATGTATTTCTGTTTGTCCATAGCAATCCTCCTATGGTCGTATTATATGCCATTCAGTAAGATTCTGCAATTCCATTCAGTGAGATTTTGAATTTCCATTCCATAAGATTTCCGGTTTCCATTCATACAGATTTCATATTTTCATTCAGTGAGATTTGGAAACACATTTCACGAAATAGATCCTTCGACTCCCTGCTTACTGTGCGGAACCTCCTTCCCACGTATCTCCCTAGAGCCTCTTTCCCCAAAAGCAAAAACCGCCCGGTGCGAGAAGTCTCTCGCACCGGGCGGCTAATTCTATTTCTCTATCGCATCCTGTATGGCAGCAAGCATCTTGGCAGGATCGATCGGTTTGGCGATATACCCATTCATGCCTTTGGCGAGTGCCATCTTCCTGTCTTCTTCGAAGGCATTCGCAGTCATGGCAATGATCGGGATGGCCGCTTTCTTTGGATCCGGCAGCTGTCGGATGGTCTCTGTCGCCTTGTAGCCATCCATATTCGGCATTTGGATGTCCATCAGGATGAGGGCGTAGGTGCCGGCGGGTTCTTTCTCTATGCGGCTGACGCACTGGATGCCATCGGCTGCGCGGTCGACTTTCAGCCCCGCTTCCTCAAGAAGTGTCATCGCGATTTCTGCATTAAGATCATTGTCTTCGGCCAGAAGGATATGAAGATCGGCAAGGCTTTCTGCCGCAGCCTTCCGGCTTGCGATTTCCTTCCTATCGTCATGACGGGTCTCCGCGATCTTATGGTCAAGCGTGACGGTGAAGGTGGTGCCCTCCCCGAGCTCACTTTTGACTTCGATGGTACCGCCCATCATCGTGACAAGCTCTTTCACGATCGCCATGCCAAGCCCTGTGCCGGCGACCTTTCCCATCGTAGTATTGCGTTCACGGGAGAAAGAATCGTAAATGGTCGGAAGGTACTCTTTGCTCATGCCGATGCCGGTGTCAGTGACGACTGTCTGGATCCTTGCGAAGCCTTCCCGCTCGCACGGGAGTTCATTCACATTCACTTCGACTGAGCCGCCGCGAGGCGTGTACTTGACAGCATTGCTGATGAGATTGACGAAGATTTCCCGGATCTTCGTCCCATCACATATAAGAGAGCGATGCTCGACGGCGATGGTCTTCTTCATCCGTATTTCTTTCTTTGCTGCTTCTGGAGCAAAGACTCCATAGGCTTCATCGAAGATCATTCCCAGCACTTCGGCATTCTCATCAAGCTTGCTCTTACCGCTCTCGATACGCGCCATGTCAAGCACATGATTGATGATAGAGAGGAGGAGACTCCCCGACTGCTCGATCTTTCTCTGATAGTCGATGAGCTGCGGATCGGTCAGTTTCTTCCGCATGAGCCGGTTGTAGCCAAGGATGGCATTCATCGGGGTGCGGATATCATGAGACATGTTATTCAGGAAATTCGTCTTCGCGCGATTCGCCCCTTCGGCTTTTTCGACCGCGATCTGGAGCTTCTCATTCAAATCCTTTGCCTTCCCAGCTGCCGATCTGGCAGCACGCTCCGCTTTTCTGGCCTTCTGCAGGAGCAGGATGAAAATGGATAGAATCTGCAGAGTGACTAGAAGAAAGCTGGCGGAAAAGAGCAGCAGATTGTCCTTGATATAGTCTTCGAGTGTCACCTTATGTTTTGCATTTTCATGCATGGAGAAGGAGCTTGACAGCATACCTATCGGCATCGCCTTCAGTGTCTTATTCAAGACTGCAAGCAGCTGCGGCTGTCCGCTTTTCACGCCGAAGGATATCTCCAGTGGTCTGGAGAGGGGGATGCTGTAGAGTGCATTTCTTTCTGTGTATTTCACTGCCTGCCGGGCACCCGTGACGAAGCAGTCGGCCTCTCCTCTCACTGTCTTGTTTCTGGCCTCTTCTACAGACCTGCACGGGATGATCGTCCACTGCGGATAGTAGTACTCGATCTGCCGCCGGACCGGCAGATTATCTTTCAGGATCGCCACGCGGTTCGCCGCCATCTCCTCGAAAGGCTTTTTTTGCGGTGACGGCGAAGAGATTGTATGTCCATGCGGTATTTGTAAAAGCGATCCCCTTTTCTTCTCCGGAATTCGGATTGCTGACAGTGAAAATCATATCGATCTTGCCCGTCTGCAATGCTTCCCTCAATGCAGCGCGGCTCTCCATCTCGATGGGCTCGAAATCCAGCTGCTGATTTCCCAGACAGTCATCCGCGTACTCCATGTAGTCATACAGCACGCCGCCCTTTTCCCCGTGACTGGATCCTTGACGCTTATACCCGGCTCATCCTTCAAATAGCCGATGCGGATCGCGCCATGCTCATTGACCCAGTTCTGTTCTTCTCCCGTCAGTACAGGCTTTATGTCAAAAGAAAGTACTGCTTGTACAGATCCGCCAGAAAGAAAGGATCATCCTCCTCGAGCTGGCGCATGCCCTCATCCAGTTCCTTCTTGATGTCTGCCCGATTTTTGTTTATTACAAATAAATATCTGATGTCCGCAGTCTTGGGCACATTGTTCAGGTCCAGGGTGGTCACCTGGAACATCTCGCCTGCGCCCTCGCAGTCGGAGCCGGTGATGATGGGGTGTGAACATATACGAAGCCCCGGCTCTGGAAAAACTCATGCACGGCATAGGCCGCCGCGCTGCGGACCCGGAACGTGGCGGAAAACAGATTGGTCCGGGGGCGCAGATGCTGGATGGTCCGCA
>ENA-OQCL01000638-OQCL01000638.1-human-gut-metagenome-genome-assembly--contig:-NODE-638-length-15937-cov-3.079064_pt1 | contig 15937 bp, 18 predicted proteins | sample MGYA00242502_ERZ504586 | MGnify/ENA primary metagenome ERZ504586 (study PRJEB26092, sample SAMD00036316) | human gut metagenome | host: Homo sapiens | study: EMG produced TPA metagenomics assembly of... | reverse complement strand
GCGCTCGTCGGATTCTTCCAGAGGGCTATTGCCGCCGGGATCGTCGATGAGCGTGAAGGATGCGCCTTCGTCCTTGTAGATGCCGGAGGTGATGGTGATGTCTTTGCCTGTCGGCGTGACGGAACCGGTATCGTCGATGAAGATGGCGTCAAAATCGATGCGGTGATCGTCCCAAAAAATCGATCGCCTCGTCCTTGCCCATGACGTAGAGCGCTTCGGCGAGCGCAGCCGCCAGCGGGCCGTCTTTGCTCGAGACGCTCACCGATGCCAGGCCGGTGTCGGCAGGCTCGCCGCTGCGCGGATCGATGATGAATCGGTAGCTGCGTCCGCCGGATTGCACGGTTTGCTGATAGAGTCCGGCGTTGAAAACGGCGTCGCTGAGGGTTTGGTAATTGGCGATGACGCGCTCTGGATCGGCAGGATTTGGGATGCTGATCGTCCAGGCGCTGTCGCGTGGGCTTGTTGAATAGCAGGCGATGCCGCCGCCTTCGAGCAGACCGGCGTCGCCGTTGGCGAAGCGCGCTTTGTCGATGTCGAGGTTGACAAACCCGCGCTCGAGGTTGTAGTCGGAGAATATTTTGCGCACGCGATCGGCGATGTAGCCGCGCGCGATGCTGTCGACATTGACGCGCACGCCGTCGGGGATGGTGATGTGGTCGCCGCTGATCTTGATCTTGCTGTCGTCCACCTTGTCCAGGAGCGGCGTCAGCTCAGCATCTGTCGGCACGCGGTCGGCGCTGGCTGCAAGCCGCCAGGCGTCGAGCAGCGGTGCCGCTGTGCAGCTGTAGAGCCCGTCTGTTTCGGCAGAAATTTCTTTTGCGCGCTCCAGCAGCGCCACGGTGTCGGCGTCGGCTGTGATGCTGCCTTCGGCGTTGAGCTTCGCAATGTCGCCGTCGCCGTCGTAGGCGAAGAGCGCATCCAGCCGTTCGATCTCACGCTCCGCTGCCGCCAGCGCTGGCCGCGATTCACTGCCCTGAGCGCCGATGAGGATCGAGGTGCCCAGCGCCTGTGTCTGCTGTGTGTGCAGCACCTCGCCAGTATGGCGCATGCCCAGCAATGTTCCGATCACCACACAAAACAGACAGAGCGCGATCAGCGCCTGCAGGCGGCGTCGTTGTCGTCGATTCATGATTCGTTTCCTCCTTGTCTCTCAATAATGTATCCAGCGTGCGCCCAGGTGGTGATCAAGGGGCTGCGAAAAAAGGTGCTCATAAAAAAGTTGCTCGCATTTTTACTGAGCACTTTTTACGCGCGCGGCAGCCGTGTGAGCACGGCGCCGGCGACCAGCCCTGTAAAGCAGCCGCTGATGAGTCCGCTTATGAGCAGCGCGGGCAGATACCAGAGCACATCCGCTGTGCCGAGCACGAGGATCGCTGCCAGGATCTGGCCGATGTTGTGGCAGACAGCGCCGATCATCGAGAGCAGCCAGAGATTTTTTCAGCGGGATGCGCGGATAGAGCAGGGCGCAGACGGCGTAGCAGAAGAGTCCGCCGCTGAGGCTGAAAAGCAACATCAGCATCTGCCCGGAAAAGATGCTGCCGAGAAAAATGCGCACCACGAGCACCATCAGCGCATCGCGTCGACCGTAGAGATAGAACGTGACGAGGGTGATGATGATTTGCCAGTCCGAGTTTTACGCCAGGAATGGCGACGAGTGGTGGGATCTGCGCTTCGACGAGGAAAAGAATGAGCGCAACGGCGGTGAGCAGCGCCAGCTGCGTCAGGCGTGCGGCGTGAGAATGTGGCGTGTTCATGGTGTGTTCCTCGCTATCCGGCGACGGCGTCGACGCCGTTCGCATCTGCAGAAAAGGTGATGCTCAGTTTATGCGGCAGGCAGACGATCGGCTGCGGTCCGTGGCTGCGCACGCCCTGATGCACGCAAACCTGATCCGGACAATCGGCGCTGATCACAGCGATGCCTTCCGGCGAAACGCGGATCGTGTTCTCCGCGCCGGGCGCGCCGACGGTGAACATTTCTGTTTCGCGCACCTGGCTGAGATCGTATTCGGCGATGATCTCTCCGTCCATCGTGATCGTGGCGATCGTTTCATCGGCGCCGCGCAGCCAAAACCAGTACACACTTCCGGCTGCGATCACGAGCACGAGGGCCAGCGCAGCGAGCAAAAATCTGCGCCGCTTCATGAGACGACCTCCGCTGCGCTGTCGTCTGACAAGGTGAGCGCGTCTGCGATCCCGGCGCTGACGGTGACTGCTCCGTCATCCGCAAGCAGCACCATATCAAAGTCGTCGCGGTGGGATCGCCAAAATTCAACCGCCGCCTCTTTTCCCCATAATATAGAGCGCCGTCGACAGTCCATCCGCCAGCGTGCCGTCGTCGGAAACGATCGTCACCGAGCTGAGCCCACTTTCGGCGGGATAGCCTGTGCCGTGGATCGATGATGTGGTGATAGACGACGCCGTCCTGCTCAAAATTGCGCTCGTAGGCGCCGGAGGTGATCACTGCCTTGTCGGCGAGCTCGAGGGTGGCGAAAAGCGCGCGCTCGTCCGCCGGATCCTGCAGACCGACGCGCCATAGACTACCGTCTGGTTTTGTACCCAGCGCCTGCACATTGCCGCCGAGGGAGAGAATGCCGTTTTCGACGCCGTTCTCGCGAAAAATTTCCATCACGCGCGCCGATGTGAAGCCTTTGGCGATGCCGCCGAGATCCACCTTCGCGTCGGCGGGGATCGTGACTGTGCTGCCAGAGATCGCGATCTCTTCGTCGTCAACGTGCGCCAAGAGTGCAGACAGCTCCGCTTCATCCGGCACGCGATAATCGCCGCTCGTAAATCCCCAGGCTTCCATCAGCGGCGCGATCGTCGTTGAAAAAAGTCCGTCTGTCGCCGCGGAGATTTCCTTCGCGCGCGTCAAAAGCGCCAGCGTGTCTGCAGAGGCTGTGATCTGCTTTTCCGCATTCAGCTGCGCGATCTCGCCGTCGCTTGAAGCGATCGACCAGAGCGCATCCAGTCGCTCGATCTCGGCGACAGCCTCGTCCAGCGCCGCGTCTGCGTTTTGTCCGTAGGCCTCCAGCGTCATCACTGTGTCCATCGCGTAGACTTCACGCGACTGTGACGATTCTTCTGCAGACGTCTGCGCACCGCAGCCAGCAAGCATCAGCGCCGCGACGAGCAGACCGCCGATGAATAATCGTTTCATCCTGCATCCCTCCTTTGTAGTTATTCTAGCCTTACTGCCGCGCGCTGTCAAGGCGCGACGCTTTCTCTTGCAAAATCGCCGGCGTTGGTCTACACTAGAAAGAAAAATCTGCCCGACGGCAGATTTTTCTTTGCTGTTTATTAATGAAAGGAAGGATCTCTCATGATCGAAGATATTCTCGCATATAACAAGCAGTTCGTCGCTGAAAAGGGCTACGAAGAATTTGTCACCGACAAATATCCCAACAAAAAGCTTGCCATCGTCACCTGCATGGACACGCGCCTGATCGAGCTGCTGCCGGCTGCCCTCGGCATCAAAAACGGCGACGCCAAGATCATCAAAAACGCCGGCGGCGTTATCTCCAGCCCCTTCGGCAGCGCCATGCGCAGTCTGCTCATCGCCATTTACGAGCTCGGCTGCGAAGAGATCATGGTCATCGGCCACACCGACTGCGGCGTCAGCCACATCGACAGCGACCGCATGATCGAAGAGATGAAGGCGCGCGGCGTCAGCGTCCACGATATCGACATCATGCGCCTACTGCGGCGTCAAATTCGAGCGCTGGCTCGCTGGTTTTGAGACTGTGGAAAAATCCGTCGCCGAATCTGTTGACGTCGTCATCAACCACCCGCTCGTGCCGAAAGATATCCACGTTTCCGGCTACGTCATGGACAGCGTCACCGGCGCGCTGACCCTCGTCTGCGATCACCAGCCGGAGAAGTGAGCCAGCTATGAACCTTCTCATCATCGGTGATTATCCCGTCGCCACTCAGGCGCGGATGCGCGCCGCCTTTCCGACAGAGTGGCAGATCACCATCGCTGCGCCGGATGCCTGCGCGCCGTATCTCGCCGACGCAGAAGTGGTGATCCCTGAGCATGTTCTTGTCGATGACGCTTTTCTCGCGCAGGCGCCGCGGCTGCGTTTTGTCCAGGTCGGCGCCGGCTATGACAACGTCGATCTTGCCGCCTGCAGTCGGCGCGGCGTGCAGGTTTGTAACGCCGCCGGACTCAATGCCGACGCCGTCGCCGAGCATGTGATGGCGCTTCTGCTCTGTCACTACAAAAACATCTGCCCGCTCAACCAGTTTATGCGCATCGGCGGCAGCGCCCCGTTGCCGGATTATCATGGCGGCGAGCTTAGCGGGCGCACCCTCGGGCTCGTCGGACTTGGACACATTGGTCGCGCCGTCGCTGTGCGCGCGCAGGCGTTCGGGCTGCGCGTGCTCGGTTGGAGCTATCGGCCTATTGAGATTCCTGGCGTTGCGCCTGTATCGCTCGCGCAGCTTTTCGCGGAAAGCGACATCGTTTCGCTGCACGTTCCGCTCAAAGCCAACACCCGCCATCTCATCGACGACGCCGCGTTCGCGCAGATGAAGCCCGGCGCCCTGCTCATCAACACCGCCCGCGGCGGGCTCGTGGACGAAGCGGCACTCGTTCGCGCTCTGCAGCACGGAACGATCAGCGGCGCCTGTCTCGATGTGTTCGCCGAAGAACCACTCCCTGCTGAAAGTTCGCTGCGCCAGCTCGACAACGTCATCCTCACACCACACACCGCCGGTTATCCCGACGGCCCGAAATTCCACGCAAAACGTATCGCCTATTTCGCCGCGAATATCCAGCGCTGGCTCGCCGGCGACGAGCCGCAGGGAAAATTGAATTGATGCGCAGCGCCCAATTTCGGGCGCTGTTTTTGCGCGCTGGCGAAACTTTACACAAACTTCATCAAATATCGGTAACGATCCGAACAATTCTGTGCTAAGATAGGAGCACAACGAAAAGAAAGGAGATGGTTGTTTGAAAATAAAATTTGAAGATGTAAAAAACGATGAGACGATCCGCGTTTATATTGAAAAAGCGGATCGCACGCTCATGGGAATGGGCTTCACTGAGCACAGCTTTCCGCATGTGACGCATGTGGCGTCGGTGGCTGGAAAGATTCTCAAGGAGCTGGAGTATTCCAAGCACGACATCGAGATTGCGCGCATTGCTGGCTACATGCACGACATCGGCAACGTCGTCAACCGCCACGACCACGCGCAGACGGGCGCGCTGATGGCGATGCGCATTCTCGATCACATGGGCATGAAGGCGGAGGACATCGCTGCTGTGATCACCGCCATCGGCAACCACGACGAGCCAAACGCATATCCTGTCGACGCTGTCACTGCTGCGATCATCATTGCAGACAAAACGGACGTGCGCCAGACGCGCGTGCGCAACAAAGACTCGGCCACATTCGACAAACACGACCGCGTCAATTTCGCCGTCAAGCAGAGCACGGTGAAGGTGAGCGACCACGTCATCCAGGCGTCGCTGAAGCTCGACAAATCTGTCTGCTCCGTGATGGATTATTTCGAGATCTTTCTCGAGCGCATGATCCTCTGCCGCAAAGCTGCCGAACAGCTCGGCTGCGAATTTGCGCTTGTGATCAACAAAGAGCGCGTGATATAAAAATGCAAGGTCCTTTGATCAGGTCCTTGCATTTTTTGCGCATTATTCCAGCTCGAGGGCGAAGAGGGCTGCGCCGAGGGCGCCGTTGAGCTGGGCTTTGTCGGAGATGTGGAGCTTGACGCCGAGGATTTTTTCGATCTCGCTGACGACGCCGCGGTTTTTGGAGACGCCGCCGGTCATCATGTAGCTTTCTTCGCCGCCGACGCGTCGGCAGAGGGCGCAGGTTTTTGTGGCGACGGAGCGATTGAGGCCGTGGATGATGTCGGCGGGGGTGCGGTTTTCGGCGATGAGGCTGACGACTTCGCTTTCGGCGAAAACGGTGCACATGCTGGAGATGGTGACGTCTTCTTTCCATTCCAGGCCGAGTCGGCTCATGTCGTCGAGGGAAAACTCAAGGGTGCGCGCCATGAGCTCAAGAAAACGACCGGTGCCGGCGGCGCATTTGTCGTTCATGACGAAGTTGGTGACGTTGCCGTTTTCGTCCAGACGGATGACCTTGCTGTCCTGGCCGCCGATATCGATGATGGTGCGCACGCTTGGATCGAGAAAATAAGCGCCTTTGGCGTGGCAGGTGATCTCGGTGATGGATTGATCGCCGAGTTTGATAGCTGTGCGTCCGTAGCCAGTGGTGACGGTGGCGTTGATGTCGCTGCGTGAAAGTCCTGCCTGCGCGAGCGCTTCATCGAGGGCGCGGTCGGCGCCTGCCGCAGCGCCGGCGCCGGTTGGCAGAATGGATTGCGCGATGATGTTTTTGTCGCGATCGATGATCACGACGTCTGTGGATGTGGAGCCGCTGTCGATGCCGGCGTAGAGTCCTTTTCCGTTCATGTTTGTGTGGGTCTCCTTTCGCAGGGTGCGCTCCGGCGCAATGCTTTCGGCGAAGGCTTCGAGACGCGTGAGCAGTTGGCCGGAGGATTGGATGGTGTAGTCGCTTTCAAGTTTCAGGAGCGGCACGTCGAGGCGGCCTTTCAGCTCTGAATATTCGAAGCCGTAGTAATCGCAGAATTTTACGGTGTGATAGATCACGCCGCGCAGGTGCGGATCGTTATAGAGCACTTTGCGGCCGGTGGTGTCGATCATGCGCATGCAGGGGATCTGACCGAGCAGGGTGCGGGCGTAATCTGCCATGAGGGTGTCAAAATCGGCGTCGAGCTCTTCTGGCAAGGCCACGGCGCGATTGTTGACGCAGGTGTCGTTGCGCACTGGCAGCGGCATGGTTTTTTCCATCAGCTGGAAAAGCTCGTCGCCGACGCGCGCGCCGAGCACGCTGATGTAGGGCGCGGTTGGACGTTTGCGCGTGCGAAAAGCTTCGCGGAAACGCGCGGCGTCGAAGCTGGTCCCCTTGTAAGCGCCGTAGGCTTCGGCGAGACGGCGCAGCTCGTGCTGCGCATGCTCGCGGCTGCAGGTGCCGCCGGAGTGCATGATATCGAGGAGAAAGAGAAAATCGAGCTTGCCATATTCGAGCAGCACGTCGTAGGCGCTGCGGATGGTGTCACAGCAGTTGACGAGAACGAGCTCCTTGACTTTTCCTTCCATGCAGGCTTCGAGCAGCGATTTGCCAAAGCCGCAGATGTTTGGATGAGCGACCTGGTCGGAAAGCTCGAAGTTATCCGGCATGTGGTTTAAGATCGCGCATTCGCCGCCAAACGCTTCGAGGAGTTCGACGGGCGTGTATTTGCAGATGTAGTAGGTGGTGCTCATGCGTTGGCCTCCTTTTCTGCTTCCAGCATTTCTACGAACGCTTCGATGCGCGTGGCGATCTGGCCTTCGCCGCCGTGGCTGTGGTCGCAGCCGTCGCCGTCGAGGATGAGGCAGGGCAGGCCCGCTTCTTCAAAATGCTTTTTCGCCAGATGCGCACCGCCGAGGGTGTGTTTGCAGCCCCAGCTGACAGTAACCGAGACCAGCAGCCCGTCCGGCCTTGCAGCCGGCTGGTGCTTCTTCGATGCCGCGTGCAATGCGATGGCTCACCGGCCCGTTGAACGCACTGAACACGAGCCGACGCGCCATGGCGTCGTAAGGATCTGTCGGATCGGCGTCGACAAAGCCTTCAAAACTCATGTCGCAGCCGACGATCTGCACCTTCGTATTAAAATCGGTGAGCTTGCGCAGCGGTTCCACCCAGAATGGGTTCGTGTGCATCCAGAGCAGGCGGATGCCGCTCGCCGCCGGCGCCTGCTCAGCAACGCGCAGACATTCTTCGCTGTAGCGCTCTGTTTCCTCGCTGCCCAGGAGATTGTGGAACATGAAGCCGGTGTACATTTCTCCCGTCAGGCTGTCGAGGATCTGTTTGTCGGCGCGCAGCGACATGTAGTTGTGGAAATTGGCCATGCTGCGCTGGCTGCGGGCGACAGCTGCGCGCAGCGCAGCTTCGTCGATGGTTTTTCCCGTGTGGTTTTCAATGAAGCGTTTCATTTCGCGCAGCTGTGCAGCCACATCGCGCACGCTTTCTTCGGTTTGCTCGTAGGGAATGTCGAGCACAAAATGCGGCACGCGGAAATGATCCGCCAAGCGGCGAAACGTCAGCGTGTTGGCGTCGCAGGCCAGCGTTGTTGAGAGAATGAAGCGCGGCTTTGGCATGAGCCCGCTCTCTGCAGCGCCGATGAACGCTTTGTGGTAGCTGCAGAAAGTTTCCGGCAGCCCTTCGCTCTCGGCGTAATCGATGAACGCTTTTTCCGCGCAAGCGCCGGAAAGATAGCAGCCCAGCCCCTCGCAGCAGTAAGGATGCATCCCGATCACATGCAGCATTTCGCAGGGCGTGAAGAGCGTCACCATGACCGCCTCTTCAGGATGATCCAGCGGCGCCACCATCGCCGACGTTGTGCTCCGCGCCGCCAGTCTGGCTGCGCTGTTGAGTTTTCCAGGCGCGAATTTGAACTGCAGATTTTTGCGTGATAACCAATGCGCAGCAGCCGCCGCGCCTTGAGCGGATCTTTTGTGCAGGTTTTCTGCACAGCATTGCCGAATTGTTGGACGATGTTTGCCATGAGATCTCCTTTCAATTGATGAACGAGGTTCAGTAGCCTCGATTAAATAATTCCTTAGTCAAGAATATATTGTACATCTTTTTTTCGTCCCGATGCAAGTAGAAAATGACGCTCTGTCAAATTGTTGGCACAGTCGTCTGCGCTGGTGTATAATGGAAAAAATCGATCACGAAGGAGGATCTTCCATGACACAAGCCGATTGCCGTCGATTTCTCATCGAAGCGCTGCTCGCCGAAGACGAGCAGCTGCAGGAAATTTCCATCCCCGCCCAGAGCGACGAGCAGCGCCGACTTTTGCGCGCGCTCATGAACGTGCGTCCGCCAGCGCCCGTCGCTGACGATGTGCTCCAGGTGCAGGACGAATATCTGCGCCGCGAGCTTGCCGCAAAAGGCATCACCGATATCGACGATCTCTCGCCGCTCTCTCCAGGGCTCTATCTCTGGCAGGGCGATATCACCACGCTGCGCGTCGACGCCATCGTCAATGCCGCCAACAGCGGCATGACCGGCTGCTATCAGCCAAACCACAACTGCATCGACAACGCCATCCACACCTTCGCCGGCATGCAGTTGCGCCTCGAATGTGACCGCATCATGAAAGCGCAGGGCCATCTCGAACCGACCGGCCAGGCCAAGATCACACCTGGCTACAATCTGCCAGCGCGCTACATTCTCCACACCGTCGGTCCCGTCGTCGACGGACCGCTGACGCCGCAGCACGAAGCCGAGCTCGCCAGCTGCTACGAAAGCTGCCTCGCCCTCGCCGCCGAAAATTATCTCGAAAGCGTCGCCTTCTGCTGCATCTCCACCGGCGTGTTCTGCTTCCCGAACCACCGTGCCGCCGAGATCGCCGTGCAAACTGTGCGCGATTTTCTCGCCAGAAACACAAGCGTCAAACGCGTCGTCTTCAACGTGTTCAAAGATCTCGACCTCGCGATCTATGAGGAATTGCTCACGGAATGAAAAGAACGGCATCCTTTGCGAATGCGCAGTGGATGCCGCGTTTTTGTGTTATTACAATATGGTGCGCTTCATTTTTCGCAAGGCGTGGCTGCAGGTGATCGCTGCTGCGGCAGCGGCGATGAGATGGCTCACAAGCACAGCGAACCAGATGCCGTTCAGGCCAAAGCCCAGCGCCGAGAGGATTCCTGCCAACGGCATGCGCACAATGAGATAGTAGAGCACCATACAGAGCATGCTTTTTGTTGGCTGGCCGAGTCCGTTCAAGCTGCCGAGAAAGCAATTTGTGACGGTGTTGAGCACATAACCTATGCCGACAATGCGGAAGTAGCAGGCGACGATCTCAGCTGCGGCGTCGCTGTCGACAAAGAGGTGTGATAAAGGATTGGCAAAAATGACCACCGCTGCCGAGAGTGCGATTAGAGCGAGCACGCCATAGAATAGGGAGAGCCTGATATAATCTCCTGCGCGATCGTAACGTTTTCCTCCGGCGCATTGTCCGACAATGCTCGTAAGCGCCATGTTCAGCGCCATTGCTGGATAGAATAAGATCGTTTCCAATTTCCCTGTGATGCCGTAGGCTGCCAGCGCCGAAATACCATAGCTGCTGACAAGTGCGGTGAGAAAGCTCGTGCTGATTGCTGGAATGCTCTGCTGAAAAGCAGAAGGAATACCTTTGCGGATAAAATCTGTAACGAGGCATCCGTCAAATTGTGAGAGATGCAGCGAAAACAGCGGCTTGCGGTGCAGATAGCCGAGCATGCAGAGGAGGCAGAGTGTCTGCGACAGCAGTGTCGCCACAGCTGCGCCGTCAAAGCCCATAAAATGAATGAAGAGCGGATCGAGCCCAGCGTTCAGGAGCGTGCAGATGAGCATGGCGATCACTTGGAACACGCTGTTGCCGTAGCTACGCATGACTGCGGCGAAGTAGCAGTAGAGATACACTGGCAGGTAGCCGAGAATGTAGATCGCCAGATAGCTGTGTGTCAGCGAAAAGATTTCCGATGGTGTTTGCAACAGCAGCAAGAGCGGCGTCAGTGTAAGTTCCAGGATCAACGTCAGTCCGAGCGCAAATACCACTGCCACGACCAGGGACGTGGTGATCAGGCGAGCGTTGCGAAAGCGATCGCCAGCGCCACCGCCTGTGAGAGCAGAATGGCGACGCCATTGGTAGCACCCATAGCGATGGCGTTGAGTATGAGGATGAGCGGCGTGGCGTTTGTCAGCGCAGCGTAAGCAGTTTCGCCTAATAAATTGCCGATCCAGAGACTGTCGACGAGATTGTACGCCATGTTCAGGACCATGGCAATCAATAGTGGCAGCACCATCGCGGCGAGACTTTTCTTTGTGCTTCCGTGGATAAAATCCTGTGTCAAATTCATTGTTAGAACCTCCTTACAGATGATGAATGAATATCATTCATTCACAGTGTGAAATAATACCCTGCCATAAAAAGCAGGGGTGAGTGGTCAACAGAAATTTTTCAAAATATCGCTTAAAAATCGGCGAACGCGCATGACGCGTTCCTGTGCCGGCAACGTGTGATCCAGGAGGATGCCGAGCTGCCCGTAGACAAAAAAGGATGCAGCCGTGTCCGGATCAGCCAGCCGAATCTCGCCACGGGCGATCGCAGCGCGTAGAAAATCGGCCACGATCGGCTGCAATTTTTCGCAGACTTTCAGCGAAAGCTGCCAGTGAAATTTTGCGTTGCCGCTGTCGTGGTAAAATTTCTCTGCGTAGCTGTCGTCATTTTCTGTTTCGAGGAAGGACGGTGCGTTCGCAGCCAGTTCAGACAAGCTCATATCCTGCCGCATATTGGCGCAGAGTCGCTGAACCTGCAGCATAGCGTATTGGTCCAATGCGGTATCGAAGAGCTCTTCTTTCGATGAAAAATAACGGTAGCAAAGTCCCTGCGCAACGTGCATTTCTCGTGCGATGTCGGAGATCGATGTCTTTTCGTAGCCTTTCTCGTAGAAAACCTTCATCGCCGTATCGATGATCTCCTGTCGCCGCTCCTCCGGCGGTTTGGTGATGCGCGTCATATTTATCACCTCTTTTCTGACTAGAGGATACCACGGATTCTGTCAATTGTCAATGAATAATATTCATTCATCTGTTGCCGCCCATTTCTACTACATAAAAATATGCCGTCTGCTCGCAAAAATTGCGAACAGGCGGCGCGGCATTGTTTATTTTGTCAGCCCGGATAGGAGCTTTTCGAGGAGCGCGGAGAGCTGGGCGTGCTCTTTTTCGCTGAGCCCGAGTGTGGCAGAAATTTCTGCAGGAATGTGGGCAGCTTTTTCCTTGAGCTTGTAGCCTTCGTCGGTGATGGTGACGATGAGATGGCGGCCATCGAGCTGGCCGCGGCTGCGGCGCAGATAGCCTTTTTGCTCGAGGGCTTTGAGCACTGGCGTGAGGGTGCCGCTGTCGAGATAGAGCAGCCGGCCCATGACCTTGCTGTTGGTCTGGCCAAATTCCCAGAGCACGGTCATCGCCAGGTATTGGGTGTAGGTCAGATTCAGCGATTCGAGCAGGGGTTTGTAGGCGCGGATGAGCTCTTTGGAGCAGGCGTATAATGAAAAACTGAGCTGATTTTCCAGCTTGAGCGTGTCTTCTGATTCATGCATGACGGTGGCCTCCAATTATTAAGATTTCTCGTGCTTTTGATTGTACGCCGCCAGATGACGGATTGCAATATTTTATGGTGAATGTTGTTCAATCTTGAGAAGTGCGATTGCCTTTTTGCCGCAGCTGGCAAGAATTTTTGATGAAATGGTTTTTGTTGTCTGCCACAAATTTTCTTCACATTCCAATGGTAATCGGTGGCGGGATATGCTATGATAAATTTACGGCGGCGCGATCTCCGCGACGCTGTGAACTTATCTCCAGAAAGGAATGAACCCATTGACGGGCTACCAAAAGAAAGAATGGTTCATCGTCAATATTATCTTCTATGTGCTCATTGTGGGGCTGTTGGTGGTTGGCGCGAAATATCTGCTGCCGGTGCTGACGCCGTTCATCGTTGGGCTCATTGTGACGATGACCTTGAATCCGCTGATCCGTTTTGTTGGTCGGCACGAACCACGGCTGAAAAAACCTTTTGCGATCGCGTTGTGCGCGGCGTTTTATATCCTGCTGGGCTATCTCGTGGTGAATTTTGGCTGGCAGCTGACGCAGAAGGTGGGCGATCTGATCGCGCGCATTCCGGCGCTCTTTGAAACACAGATCGCACCGGCGCTGTGGATGCTCTACGACCGCATCCAGGAGCTTGCGCACGAGGTGGATCCGGCGCTGGCTGGCGAGATCAACGCGATCTTCAACGAAACCATGCAGAACATGCGCGTCTACATCACTGAATATTCGATGCGCGGCGTCGGGCTTTTGACGGACACGTTGTCGGCGCTGCCGGGGATCTTCATCGCTGTGCTGATCACGATCATCTCGACGTTTTTCATGATCGCCGATTTTGACCAGCTGGTCAGCCAGGGCTTTCGGCTGATCCCGGTTTCCCGCCGCAGCACTGTGCGCACGACGGTCGTCTACGCGAAAAACATCCTTGTGAAATACATCAAATCCTACTCGCTGATCTTTTCGATCACCTTCATCGAGCTGTCGGTCGGTTTCTCGCTGCTGCAGATCCCGAATGCGATCTTGATCGGCTTTTGCGTGGCGATCTTCGACATCCTGCCAATCCTCGGCACTGGCGGCATCCTCATTCCGTGGGCGATCATCGTCGCCATCCTTGGCAATCCTGCGCTGGCGTTTGGGCTGCTGTTCCTCTATGTGTTCATTCTCGTGGTGCGCAATATCATCGAGCCGCGCATTGTTGGCAAGCAGATCGGCCTGCATCCGCTCGTGACGCTCGTCGGGATGTTCGATCGGGCTGCTCGGACTTTTGCAGGGGTGATGCTGGGCGTTTTCCGGGATTCCGATCGCGCTGTCGATCCTCGTCAATCTCGATCGCAACGACGTCATCCACATCTTTCCGCGCGATGCCGGCAAGGATGTGCCGCTTCTCTGATCTGACTGGTGCAGCCGCTGTCTGTTTCGGACGGCGGCTGTTTATGCTGTAAAGGACGGACACTCATGCAATTTCAGGATATTTTCATCGATCTCGACAACACCATTCTCGAATTTTTACGCTACCGAAGCCGAAGTGCTCGGCCAGGCGTTGGCTGTCGGCGGCATTGCGCCGGAAGAAGACACCCTCGCGCTCTATCACCATATCAATCTGCGGCAGTGGCAGCTTCTGGAAGAAGGCGCCGTCAGCGTGGACGAGATCGGCGTGCGCCGGTTCGCGCTCCTTGTCGACGCGCTTGGCGCGGATGTTGACGCCGCCGCGCTCGCGCAAACCTACGAAGCCATGCTCGCCGACGCCTGTCATTTCATGCCCGGTGCCGAAGCCTTGCTAGCAGCGCTTGCGCCGCGCTACCGGCTGCATCTTGTCACCAACGGCATGGCCAGCGTGCAGTATGACCGCATTCGCCGCGCAGGCATCGATCGCTATTTCGACCATCTCTTCGTCTCCAGCGACATCGGCGCAGTGAAACCGCACGCCGCCTTTTTCGACGCCTGCTTCGCCGCGATCCCTGATTTTGAGAGAGCCCGCGCCGCCATCCTCGGCGATGGCATCGGTTCCGACATTCGTGGCGGCATCCAGGCCGGACTCCACACCATCTGGTACAATCAGCGGCGCGTGGAAAATACCACCCCCTGGCAGCCAGACGCAGAGGTGTACCATCTTGCCGACGTGCCGGAAGTGCTCGCGAAGTGGGAAATGGCGTGAAACCCAGGCAGGGAGCGACTTTCACTCCACTTCGTGCGCTGAAAAAAGCAGTTTCCTTCATTATATAAGCGCAGCGAAGGCTCAGGTGCACATTTACCGAAAATAAAATTAGAATCATTATAAATTTAACTTGACAAAACAGGTCACATATCGTATAATAGCATCATCAAGAGTAAAGCTCTTGAGTAACACCCCACAAACGGTTATAATAACAAATGTAGATGTTTGATTGTTACTTGCGAAAAATTTTTAAGAGAATAGGAGATTGATAACTATGGCAAAATGGGTTTGCAGCGTATGCGGTTATGTTTATGAAGGCGAAACAGCTCCAGAACAGTGCCCACAGTGCAAGGCACCAGCTGAAAAGTTCGTTAAGCAGGAAGGCGAAATGACCTGGGCTTCCGAACACGTTGTCGGCGTTGCTCACGACGTTCCAGCAGATATCCGCGCTGACCTCGAAGCAAACTTCACCGGCGAATGCACCGAAGTTGGTATGTACCTCGCAATGGCTCGCGTTGCTCATCGCGAAGGCTATCCAGAAATCGGCCTCTACTGGGAAAAGGCTGCTTGGGAAGAAGCTGAACACGCTGCGAAATTCGCTGAACTCCTCGGCGACGTTATCACCGACAGCACCAAGAAGAACCTCGAAATGCGCGTAGAAGCTGAAAACGGCGCTACCGCTGGTAAGACCGACCTCGCTAAGCGTGCAAAAGCGCTGAACCTCGACGCTGTTCATGACACCGTTCATGAAATGGCTCGCGACGAAGCACGTCACGGCAAAGCTTTCGCTGGCCTGCTGAAGCGCTACTTCGGCTAATTTCTACCACCAATCAGGCAGGGGATTTCTCCTGCCTTTTTGTATTTGCTGCAGTTGACCAATTTTAAGAAGGAAGATTTCAATGGACCAAAAAGTTGCACAGCTTCTCAATGAGCAGATCAACAAAGAATTCTACAGTGCCTATCTCTATCTCGACATCGCCAACTGGTACGCCGACCAGGATCTCGACGGTTTCGCCAACTGGTACAACATCCAGGCCCAGGAAGAACGCGACCACGCCATGCTCTTCATCCAGTACATGCAGAACAACAGTCTTTCCGTCAGCCTCGAAGCCATCGACAAACCAGCGCACAGCTATGAAACCGCCGGCGATCCCCTCGATGTCGCCTACGCCCACGAACAGTACGTCACCAGCCTGATCAACGCCATCTACGACGCCGCCTACAGCGTCAAGGAATTTCCGCACCATGCAATTCCTCGACTGGTTCGTTAAGGAACAGGGCGAAGAAGAAAAGAACGCCGACAGCCTCATCAAAAATATAAACTCTACGGCGACGACCCAAAGAGCCTCTACCTCTTAAACCAGGAACTCGCCGCCCGCGTCTACAGCGCCCCATCTCTGGTGCTGTAAAAGCGAACGTAGAAATACAGAACACCGCTGCTTTCTCGCACAGATTGTGTGAGAAAGCGGCGGTTTTTTTGTTTGCAATGGGAAATTTATCAACTTGTGAAACAATGTTTGTTGTACCATGGCAAAATAATAGCATGAAAACCTTGTTTGATTTTATGGATTCCATAAGTAAAATTTAATTAAAGGAGCAA
>ENA-OQCL01000637-OQCL01000637.1-human-gut-metagenome-genome-assembly--contig:-NODE-637-length-16025-cov-4.219084_pt1 | contig 16025 bp, 17 predicted proteins | sample MGYA00242502_ERZ504586 | MGnify/ENA primary metagenome ERZ504586 (study PRJEB26092, sample SAMD00036316) | human gut metagenome | host: Homo sapiens | study: EMG produced TPA metagenomics assembly of... | reverse complement strand
GTTGGGAGGCGCCCTGCTGATCCAAGGGGAAAGAAACGCCACGGTGGTCATCTTCGGCCTCTTTTTATTCTTGGCCGCTGGGCGGGAATTCCGAGGGGAGAAGGGCGCCCGGGTAGACGCCATGCTCCGGCGGCAGCGGGCGGTACAACGGGGCGAAAGCCTTAGGGTGGCCCACGTGGGCGTGCACTGGAGCATGCCCATCGCCACCGCCCTGCGCAGAACCCAGACGGGCGCATATACGGTGATCCATGTGCTGGACGACGATATGCGGGATATTGGCCAAACGGAGGAGGCCACCTTGTTGGGCCTGCTGGGGGAGCTGGGCGGCGGCACGCCCATTGGCCGCGCCCTCAGGATTGACCCGAAACCAAAAGGGTGATAAACTGGAAAGGCTGAAAAGGCTTTTCTTGGCATGCGCGGCTTCCCGGGGAGGCGTCTCCCTCGCCCGGGGAAGCGGCATTCGTATATGCGGTCTCCAAGGCCGGTAAACTAGCCCCATTAAGGTACAGCGAGAAGAAGTGAAGAAGGTAAGATGCATAAGGAAATCGTGATCGACGTCAACCCCTACCAGACCCGGGTAGTGCTCCTGGAGGATGGTTCCCCCAGCGAGATCTATATCGAACGCCGGGGCAAGGAACGTCTGGTGGGCAATATTTATAAGGGCAAGGTGCAAAACGTATTGCCGGGCATGCAGGCGGCGTTTGTAGACATTGGCCTAGAGCGCAACGCATTCCTGTATGCGGGGGACATCGTGCTGGATAAGAGCGAGTTCCAGTTTGGCAGCCACCATGAGGGGGATCAGAAACTGGATGAGACCCCCAATGTTAAGGACATTCTCAAGCCAGGCCAAGATATCATGGTGCAGGTGATCAAGGAGCCCATCGGTACCAAGGGGGCCCGGGTCACTACCCATATCACCCTACCGGGACGCAGCTTGGTGCTCATGCCCACGGTAAATTACATCGGCGTGTCCCGCCGGATCGACGACGAAAGCGAACGGGCCCGGCTCAAGTCCGCGGTGGAAGGGGTCAAGCCTCCGGATATGGGTGTGATCGTCCGCACGGCGGCGGTGGGGAAGGAAGTGTCGGATTTTGCCAACGACATGGCCTTTTTGACCCGCATGTGGAACCGGATCCAGGAAAAGGAACGGCTTTTGAACGCACCCCGGCTGATCCACGCGGAAGAACCCCTTATGTTCCGCACCCTAAGGGATCTGTTTTCCCCGGATATCCACCGGCTGGTGATCAACGACCGGGAGTTCTTTGAGAAGATCCAGGTGATCGTAGGCATCCTGTCCCCGGCCCTACAGGAGCGGGTGGAGCTCTACGAAGGGGTGCCGGATATGTTCGATACCTACAAGCTGGAGACGGCCATCGACAAGGCCCTGGCCAGGAAGGTGTGGCTGAAAAACGGCGGCTATATCGTCATCGACCAAACCGAAGCCTTGACCACCATCGACGTGAACACGGGGAAATATGTGGGCAACGACTCCCTGCAGGAGACCATAACCCAGACCAATTGCGAGGCTGCAAAGGAGATCGCCCGGCAGCTACGGCTCAGGGACATCAGCGGGATCATCATCATTGATTTTATCGACATGGATGAGATCGTGGATAAGGAACGGGTGTTGGATACCTTACGGACCGAGCTGCGCAAGGACCGGACCAAGTCCAACGTATTGGGGATCACCCAGCTGGGCCTGGTGGAGATGACCCGGAAAAAGACCCGGCCTTGCATTTCCGCCACCCTGCAGGCCCCTTGTCCCTATTGCGGGGGGGATGGGAAGGTGCTTTCCCAGGAAACCATGATCCTCAAGGTGCGCAAAAAGCTCATGCGCGCCCTGGCGGAAGGGGAAAACTGTTCCTACTTGGTGCGGGTCAACCCTTCCGTGGCGGAGATGATCCAGGAGAATAGCACCCAGGAAGCGCCGTTGCTTCCCAGCGCCCCCGGCCATTCCATTTTCGTGCAGCCGGTGCCGGGAATGCATGTGGAGGAGTTCACCATATCCCCCATCACCTCCCCCAGCGAGCTCAAGCACATCCGCAGCATCGCAAAAGCCTATTGAGCCAGGCAGGAGTCGGCGCAAAGAGGAAGGCGCCATATTGAAGAAAGGGATGGGGGGATGCAACGGATGGGCTTCACAAATAGAGCGCCCATGGCAGCCGGTCAACCCAGCAACCGAAAGGGGCGCCTTGCAGGCAAGTTCTGCAAGGCGCCCCTTTTGCTACCCGCCCAAGGACGTCCATGGGGGAAACTATGGATAGGCTAGTTTTCCCGGGAGGCTGGTTCCTGGGGCACAGCCGGCACACGATCCAGGGAAAAGCCCCGGCCTCTTACCTCTTTGACCCGGGAGATCATGGTAAACGCCCCTGGGTCTACCTGTTGGATCAGGGCGTTGGCGGCGTAGAGCTTGCGCTGGGGGATCACGCAAAGGATGGCCTTTTGCTGTTCCTTAGCCAGGCCCGTCTCCATATAGAGCATGGAAACCCCTGCGTCCAGCTCCCGTAGCAGCCGGTCCCGCAATACCTCAAACCGTTCGGAAATGATGATCAGCTGGAGCTGGGCCTGGCCTAGGAGCACCACTTGGTTCATGACCCCGGTGGTGATCAGCAGGGAGAGAATGCCATAAAGGATCTGCTCTGGTTGGGAGAAAAAGGTCTGCATCCCGAGCACGATAAAATCCACTACATATAACAGCAACGCCACGGAAAGATGGGTATATTTGTTTAGCACCATGGCCAGGATATCCGTGCCGCCGGTGGAAGCCCCCTGACGAACGATCAGCCCAATGCCTACCCCCATCAGCAGCCCGGCAAAGATGGCGGCTAGCAACTCGTTCCCCGTGAGGGATTGGATGCCGGGGATTCGCTGAAACAGGGCCAAAAGGGCAGGGTAGAGGATGCTACTGGCGATGGTGGTCAGGGCAAACTTACGCCCCAATACCCCAGCGCCCAGGATGAAGAGCAGCATGTTCAGGATAAACACCGCTGTTGCCAGATCCGCTCCAAAGGCGTGGCCCAACACCAAGCTAATACCAGTGGAACCGCCCATGATAATGCTGTTGGGCACGATAAATCCGGCAACCCCTAGGGCAATGCTCAGGTTTCCGGCCAGGATGCCGGCGCATAGTTGTAAGTAGTTTTTCTTGTGCATGGCGGGTCCTCCTAATGGGCATGGGGGATGGACATAAGAAAAGCCCCTGGAATACAGGGGCTTTTACATGGCTGCGGAACTAGGATTCGAACCTAGACAATACGAGTCAGAGTCGTAGGTGCTACCATTACACAATTCCGCAATGCTTCGCAAAAATAATCCCAGGGTGCCGTTCGCCCTCGTTATAACGCCCGCCTCCTCGGCAGGTGGGTGCGCTGCAAGTGCTTCTGCGTGCCAAACAAAGAAGGCGGCATAGGCTTGCTCGACGGACGCTCCCGGCATAAATCTGTGGGTTTATAACCAAAGCGTGACGCACACCGCAGGATTACATTGGTGGGATTAGTTGGGATCGAACCAACGACCTCTACGATGTCAACGTAGCGCTCTGACCAGCTGAGCTATAACCCCTTGCGCAAGTAATATTATACATGAATTTTGGAACTTTGCAAGCATAAATTATTTTGCCCCCGCAAAATCCTTTTCTAGCGCCGGGGTTCCATGCTATACTAATAAGGACATCTGGCGGCTGAAAAAGGGGCGTGCTTTGGGCCATGGCGCATGGTCAAAGGGCAGGCGCGCAGCCTTAAAGCCGCCTGGGTCCGATTGTATGTAGAAAGGATGGAAGCAGCATGCCGTTCTTTTCCGAAGGGGTTACCAAGATCAAACTGACCATATTGTATTTTTTAAACAAGCTTGGGTTTGGCATCACCAAGGATCAAATCACCACGGTAGGGGGAACTTACGATTTAGCGCCGTATTTCGATTTGCAAAGCGCGGTGGCGGAGATGGAGGAGGACGGCTTTTTGGCCGCGGTACCCCGGCCTTTTGGGCAGATCTATGCCCTCACAGCCCGGGGACAGCAGGCGGTAGAGCTCTTTTACGAGCAGTTGCCCACCTCCTTGCGGGACGATCTAGATACCTATGCGGACGAATGCCGGGAGACCCTGCGGCATCAATGCCAATATACCGCCCGCATCGAAGGGCAGCCCAATGGTTCCTATATCGTCCGGATGATCTTTATGGAGCGGGATGAACAGCTGTTGGCGATGGAACTGCTATTCCCGGACGTGAAAAGCGCGAACCGGGCGGCGGCCCTGTGGGCGGACAAAGCCCAGTCCGCCTATTGCTACCTGCTTAGTTCCCTTTCCGGGGCGCTGGACTAACGAGGTGAAGGGCCGGCATAAAAACCAAAGGCCGGGCGCGGTTTTGCGCCCGGCCTTTGGGTATGGCCGCTAATTAATGGTTACGGTCTTGGCCTCTTCCGGCAGGAAATCATTGTCCATGTCGTAGATGTTGTGGGTGGTGGAGTCCCGCAGCACCCGGCCGTTTAGGCTATAGCAGCGAATGAAGCGGCGGCCGTCCACGCAGGACCAGTTTTTCCGCGTCCCAGGAAAGGTATCCGTCCGCGTCGGAACGCACCTGGTCAAAGGTGAGGTCCACCTGCCGGTCATGGATCATCAGGTCGATCAGGGCCTTACGGTCCAGCTCCAGCTCCTGTTTGTGAATCATGTCATAAGCCTTCATGGCCCATCCTCCTATGTTGGCGTTTTTTTCAGTATACGCCAAAAAGCCGGCGTAGGCAAGGCATCATTGGCAGGTATCCTTCAGATACTTGACAAACAATTCCGCCGTGGGGGAAAGCTGCCGTTCCTTGCGGTAGACGCAATAGAGCCGGCGGTGCATGAAGGGGTTTTCATTGCGGAAAACCAGCACCTTTTCTGCTGCTCCGTATCCAGCACGGAGATCTCGCTCATGATGGCGATGCCCATCCCCTGCTCGATGGCCCGCTTGATGCTTTCAATGCTGTCCAAATAAGCCACCGTATGCAGGTCCGCCGGGTTTACGCCGCAGTTGATCAGGTAGGCGTCGGACTCCTTCCGGGTGCCGGAGCCCAGCATCCGTTGCAAGAAGGGGGCGGTGCGCAGGGCGTCCTCCGGGAAGGCGTCCCGAGGGTATTGGGCATAGGCTTCGGTGTTGGGGGCCACGATCACCAGCCGGTCCTTGGCGATCTCCTGGAATTGGCATTTGTCGTCATCCATGGTGGTGCCGGTAAAGCCCAGCATCACCTCGTCCGTCAAGACCCGGCGGATCACCTGCCCGCTGTCCGTCTCACGCATGGAGAAGAGCACCTGGGGATATTGTTGGGTAAATTCATGGATGAGCTTTGGCAGGATGTATTCCGCAGGCACCGTGCTGGCGGCCACTTCTAGGGTGGAAGTGAGCATCTCCGGATAGTTTTTCATGGCGTAATAGGTTCGGTCCCGCATCATCAATAGGTTGTTTGCGTATTCGTACAATACTGCCCCCGCTGCCGAAGGATATACCGCCTTGGTGGAGCGTACGATCAACTGTACGCCCATTTCCTCCTCCAGGGCGCTAATGTGGGCGCTCACGGTGGGCTGGGTCAGGTAAAGCTCCTCGGCAGCCTTGGAAAAGCTGTGGAACTTTACGATGGAAACAAACACTTCTAATTGACGGAAATTCATATGCATACCTTGCCTTATATATAATTTGGAGGCGGGGCGCTGCAAACCGACATGGACAAAGGCCCCAGCCAAATTCCCATCTGGGATACCATACGCATAAGCAAAAGCTCCTATATAGATAATAACCTATATTTTGCGCAGACGCAATCCGTGGATTTACCTGAGCCAAATAAAATTTTTATGGAGAAAGAAAGGAAAAGGCCCATCTCAACCTTTATATCCAAGGGGTTGGAGAAATAGGCGGAAAAGGCGGCGCAGGAAAGCAATATCGAGAAATCCGATATTTCCCTGCTTGAAAAAGCGGTAGCTGCTTGCGTATACTGTAAGAAGAAAAACGGTGCTTTGGTAGGCGGGGGACGACCCGGCAGCCAAGCCATGTTGGAGGGTAGAACATGGACGGACGAAGCCAGCTGCTGCGGCAGCTTCCCAAGATGGACAACCTGTTGGAACAGGCCATGGAAGACGCGCGCTTCCAGGGGCAACCCCGCAACGCGGTAGGGGATGCCCTTCGACATTGCCTGGAGGAGGCCCGTCAAGCCATATTAGCAGGCCGGCCGGCGGAAACGACGGTGGAGCGGCTGTTGGAGGCGGCCTATGCCCAACTGCGGATGCAGCAGACGCCCAATCAACGGTTGATCATCAATGGGACGGGGGTCATCCTGCACACCAATTTGGGCCGGGCGCTGTTGGCGCCGGAGGCGGTGGAGGCGGCGGCCCGGTTGCGGGGGTCCTATTCCACCCTGGAATTTGATTGCGCTACGGGCAAGCGGGGCGACCGATACCTGCATGTGGAAACCATCCTCAAGGAACTGTTAGGGGTGGAGGCTGCCCTGGTGGTGAACAACAACGCGGCGGCGGTGATGCTGGCCCTTACGGCCATGGCCCGGGGCCGGGAGGTGGTGGTCTCCCGGGGGGAGCTGGTGGAGATCGGCGGCGCCTTCCGGGTGCCGGAGGTAATGGAGCAAAGCGGCTGCATCCTAAGGGAGGTGGGCGCCACCAATAAGACCCATCCCGGGGATTATGCCCGAGCCATCGGCCCGGATACGGCGGCCCTTTTGAAGGTGCATACCAGCAATTACCGGATCGTGGGCTTTACGGAGGACGTGCCCTTGGAGACCCTGGCCCAAATGGCCCACGAAAAGGGCTTGCCCCTACTCTATGACCTGGGGAGCGGGGCCATGCTGCCCTTGGAGCCCTATGGGGTGCAGGACGAGCCTACGGTATTGCAGGGGCTCCGGGCGGGGGCGGACGTGATCTGCTTCTCCGGGGACAAACTGTTGGGCGGGCCCCAGGCGGGCATCCTGGCGGGCAAGCAGGTCTGGATCGATCAAATGAAGCACCATCCCCTATTGCGGGCGTTGCGGGTGGATAAGATGACCCTGGCCGCCCTGGAAGCCACCCTACGGCTGTACCGGTATCCGGAGCTGGCGTTGGCCCGGATCCCCTTCTATCAGATGGTATCCCAGCCGGTGGAGGTCCTGGAGGCCCGGGGGAACAGGCTGCTGGCTCTGCTGGCGGAGGCCCCCGGCCTTGCGGCGGCCCTGGTGGAGAGCCAGGCCCAGATCGGCGCGGGCTCGGTGCCCAATGAGACCATCCCCTCCCGGGCGGTGCGGCTACAGCCTGCGGGCATACAGCCGGCCTGGTTCTGCCACAGGCTGTTGCAGCTGGAGCGGCCGGTGGCGCCCGGATCCATAAGGAGGGGTGCTGCTGGATATGCGTACCGTATCGGATGAACAGCTCCCGGCCCTGGCCCAGGCGGTGCTGGCCTGCATGAAGGAGGAAACGGCATGAACAATGTGATCATCGGCACGGCGGGCCATGTGGACCATGGGAAAACCTGTCTGATCAACGCTTTGACCGGCATCGATACGGACCGGCTGGAGGAGGAAAAGCGCCGGGGCATCACCATTGAGCTGGGGTTTGCTTATTTAGACCTGCCGGACGGCAGCAAGGCGGGGATCATCGACGTGCCGGGCCATGAGAAATTCATCCGCAACATGCTGGCGGGGGCGGGCGGCATCGACCTGGCCCTGCTGGTGGTAGCGGCGGACGAGGGGGTCATGCCCCAGACGAAGGAACATTTGGGCATCCTGTCCCTTTTGGATATCCAGCGGGGCTGCGTGGCCCTGACCAAGATCGATATGGTGGACGCGGACTGGCTGGAGCTGGTCACCGAGGATGTGCGGGAACAACTGAATGGGCACCTGCTTGGAAGGAGAGCCCATCCTGCCGGTCTCCTCCTATACGGGGGAGGGGATCCAGGCCCTAAGGGAGACCCTGTTTGAGATGGTGGCCACCACCCAGGGCAAGCATACGGAGCGGCCCTTCCGGCTGCCGGGCCGGGACCCGGGGTAATTTCTTCCCGAATTGGCAAGGGGGGTTTTGGACGGGGACGGGCACCTGGGCCACCGGCCCTGACCTCGATCAGAGGCCGGCTCCGTGCCGGCGAAGAGGTGATGATCTATCCCGCCGGCCGGCTGGCCAAGGCCAGGGGCTTACAGGTCCATTCCCAGAGCGTGGAGGAGGCCCAGGCAGGCCAGCGGGTGGCTGTAAACCTCCAGGGGGTGAAGCGGGAGGAAATGGAGCGGGGAGACGTATTGGCCAAGCCCGGCAGCCTCCAGGTCACCATGATGGTGGATGTGCGGCTGCGGATGCTGCCGGAGGTGGAGCGCACCATCAAGAGCGGCAGCCGGCTGCATTTTTACTGCGGCGCAAAGGAGCTTTTGTGCAAGGCGGTCCTATTGGGGGGCGTGGAGGAGCTGCTCCCCGGGGAAAGCTGTTATGCCCAGCTCCGCTTCGAGGAAGCCATTGCCCTAAAGGCGGGGGACCATTTTGTGGTGCGGTTTTATTCCCCCATCGAGACCATCGGCGGCGGCCAGATCCTGGACCCCAAGCCGCATAAGCATAAGCAGGGGGATATGGAAGTCCCTCAAGTGTTGGATATGCTGCAAAAGGGGGATGAAAAAACCCAAGTGGAAGCCTTGCTCCGGGAAAATAGTCCCCGGTACGTGCCCCTGGCCCAGCTGCGGCTCCAGACCAACCTGAACGAGGAAGCCTTTACAGCCTGCACCCAGGCATTGGAGGCGGAGGGGAAGCTGGTGACCGTGACGGATAAGCTGAAGATCCATACGGGGTATTATCAGGCACTGAAGCAAAAGGCCCAAGGAATGCTGGAAGCCTTTCATAAGGAAAACCCCTTGAAGGCCGGCATGCGCTGGGAAACCTTGCGGGCGGCCCTTTTTTCCCCGGCTGGAGCCGGGGGCGGGGGATAAGCTATTGGAGCGGATGACGCAAGACGGCACCTTGGCCGTGGCGGGCCGCTGCCTGGCCCTGCCTACCTTCCAGGTAGCGTTTACCCCGGAGCAGGAAGCCTTAAAGGACCGGCTCTACCAGGCCTGCGCCCAGGAACCCTTTGCCCCGCCGGAGCGCAGCGGGTTGACCAAGGAGATGGGCCGGGCCAAGGATTTCCAAAGGTGCTGGATTACCTGACAGATGAAGGGGAGCTGGTCCCCTTGGAACCGGATCTGCTCTTTACCCGCAGGGCGGTGGAGGAGGCGGAGGGGATTTTCCGGCGGCTGGCGGAGGCGGACGGCACGGTTACCCTGGCCCAGTTCCGGGATGGGATCGGCACCTCCCGCAAATACGCCATGGCCCTGCTGGAATATTGGGACGTGACCGGGTTGACCAAAAAGGAAGGGGACGCCCGGCGGCTGCGGCGATAATTTGCCCTTGCAAAACACAGCCGTACCATGTATAATCATGGCGCGGCTGTAATATGGGGGTAGATGGGTGCTGGTGTGCCCCTCGGTCTTCAAAACCGATGTGAGCAGTTAGGAGCTGCTTGGGTGGGTTCAATTCCTACATACTCCCGCCAGATTCAAAACAGGAACGCAAATGGCCGATCGCATAGATAAAACCGATGGGCATATTTTTAGCGCCTGGCCTAACAGGCGCTTTTCCCTGCTCTAAACCCCTAGAAAAGTTGGGCAGGATGAACATATTTGGTTTTTTCTATAATAGCCGGATCGCCTTGCGGAACCTGAAAAAATGGTATATGATTATATTGTAACAAAGTGAATATCGGTTGGTTGACGGCTGTCGGGAGAGTGCATTTGATGCCGCCGAAGGAATAAATATGTAGCAATGCCTATCTGCTGCATATGAAGATCTCAGGCAAAAGGACCGGCTGCAGGACAACGCTCTGGAGAGCGCAAGCACCGAAGAAGTAACTTCAAGCGTACGGGTTCCGTTTCGCGAAGGAAGCTTTCAGGTTGAGGACAGAGTGGAAGGCAAAGCTTCATGCGTTGTATTCCACATTTTTTTCTGCCGGAGGCAAAGGACATGCTCGAACGGATGCTCGTCATCACCAACAACCCCATGGCCCGGGACGCCCTTTCCAAACAGGACATCTGCGAGGTGCAATATGCACCCGTAAGTTATCGGCAGGTGCTCTGCATGGTTCGGGACGCCATCCATCAGGGACATAGACTTTTGACGCATCCTCTTTCCGGCAGCGTAAAACCCGGGGAGACGCCTTACAAATCCGTGGCGGTCTCCCAGGCGCAGGGGCTGCTGGATCTCCCCTCCCTTTCTTTGATCGAAAACAGCATTACCACCTGCGACAAATTCCCTATCCGGGAAAAGAGCAAGGACCCATCCTTGCAGGCGGACTTTCAGACCATTGACTTGACGTTGATACAGTCTATTTTTTGAGTCGGGCCCAAAATCCCGGATAAAAACCACGTTAATCATTTAGATTAAATAAATGATGGTTGAACTAACCAGGAACCAGTAATTAGAGGAGGTGTCTCAAGTTGAAATTGGAACTCGGATATATCCATATCCACGACATTCAGCTGGCAGCAGAATCCAAAGTTGAGAACGGCGTTCTGTACGTTGACGCCGAAGCGGTGAAGAAGCTTGTATTGGAAGACGAGCAGATCGCATCCGTTGAAGTCGACGTGGCGCGCCCTGGCGAAAACGTACGGATTACGCCTGTAAAAGACGTGATCGAACCCCGAGTAAAGGTAGAAGGCCCTGGCGGCATGTTCCCCGGCGTGATCTCCAAGGTGGAGACCGTGGGCAGCGGCAAGACCCATGTGCTCAAAGGCGCAGCGGTGGTTACCACCGGCAAGATCGTGGGCTTCCAGGAAGGCATCATCGATATGAGCGGCATTGGCGCCCAGTATACGCCCTTCTCCAAGACCAACAACCTGGTGCTGGTGATCCAGCCTGTGGAAGGCCTTAAGCAGCATGATCATGAACATGCGGTGCGTATGGCTGGCCTGAAAACCGCCGTGTACATCGGCGAGCTGGCCCGCAACCTCACCCCTGACGAGACCGAAACCTTTGAGACCCTGCCCCTTAAGGAAGGCATGGACAAGTATCCGGATCTGCCCCGGGTTGGCTATGTGCAGATGCTGCAGAGCCAGGGCTTGCTCCATGATACCTACGTATATGGCGTAGACGCCAAGAAGACACTATCCACTATCATCTATCCCACCGAGGTCATGGATGGCGCCATCATCAGCGGCAACTGCGTGTCTGCCTGCGATAAGAACCCCACCTATGTCCATCAGAACAACCCCATCGTCCATGAGCTCTTTGCCCGGCACGGCAAGGACATCAACTTCGCCGCCATGGTCATCACCAACGAGAACGTATACCTGGCGGATAAAGAGCGTTCCTCCAACTGGGCTGCCAAGTTGTGCGAGTTCCTGTGCCTGGATGCAGTCATCATCACCGAGGAGGGCTTCGGCAACCCCGATACCGACCTGATCATGAACTGCCGCAAGATCAGCGAAAAGGGCATTAAGACCGTTATCGTTACTGACGAATACGCTGGCCGTGACGGTTCCTCCCAGTCCCTGGCAGACGCCCATGCTTCCGCGGATGCTTTGGTCACTGGCGGCAATGCCAACCAGGTCATCACCCTGCCCAAGATGGATAAGGTCATCGGCACCGAAGAGTACGTTGGCATTATAGCCGGCGGCTGGGCGGATAACAAGCACGAGGATGGCACCATCGACGTGGAGATCCAGGTCATCACCGGCGCCACCAGCGAGGTAGGCTTCAACTACCTGAGCGCTCGCTAAAAAAGGAGGCTATCATGAGCAAACTGAGAGTTGTACATTACATCAACCAGTTCTTCGCCCAGATCGGCGGCGAGGAAATGGCGGATTACAAGCCCGAATACCGGGAGGGCGTCGTGGGCCCCGGCATGGCCCTGAAGGCTGCTTTCGGTGACGAGGCGGAGATCGTTGGCACCGTGATCTGCGGCGACTCCTACTTCAACGAGAACCTGGAAAAGGCCACCGCTGAGGTGCTGGATATGGTCAAGGCCGCCAAGCCCGACCTGTTCATCGCCGGCCCTGCCTTCAACGCCGGCCGTTACGGCGTAGCCTGCGGCACCATCACCGATGCTGTCAAGCGTGAGCTGGGCATCCCCGCCCTGACGGGTATGTATGTGGAAAACCCCGGCGCGGATATGTTCAAGGCCTCCGTGTACATCATTTCCACCAAGAACAGCGCTGCAGGCATGCGGGACGCTGCTCCCAAGATGGCCAAGCTGGGCCTGAAGCTGGCCAAGGGCGAGAAGGTGGGCGCTTCCTGCGAAGAGGGTTATATGCCCAACGGCATCCGGGTGAACCTGTTTGAAAAGGAACGGGGCGCCAAGCGTGCTGTGAATATGCTGATCGCCAAGATCAACGGCAAGCCCTTCACCACCGAGTATCCCATGCCCGACTTTGACCGCGTGGCGCCCAATCCCGCGGTAAAAGACATTGCCCATGCCAAGATCGCCCTGGTTACCTCCGGCGGCATTGTGCCCAAGGGCAATCCGGATCATATCGAGAGCTCCAACGCTACCCATTACGGCAAGTACGACATCGAAGGCGTGATGGATCTGACCAGCGAAGGTTACGCCACCGCCCACGGCGGCTACGATCCCGTCTATGCCAATGCCGACGCTGACCGTGTTCTGCCTGTGGACGTGCTGCGGGAGTTTGAGAAAGAGGGTAAAATCGGCTCCCTGCACCGGTATTTCTACACCACCGTTGGCAACGGTACTGCAGTTAAGAGCTCCAAGGCTTTCGCTGCTGAGTTCTCCAAGGAGCTCATCGCGGACGGTGTTCAGGCCGTAATCCTGACCTCCACCTGAGGAACCTGCACACGTTGCGGTGCAACGATGGTTAAAGAAATCGAGCGTGCAGGCATCCCCGTAGTACATATTTGCACAGTTACCCCCATTTCCATGACGGTCGGCGCGAACCGGATCGTTCCCGCCATTGCCATTCCCCACCCCCTGGGCAATCCGGCCCTGACCATGGAGGAGGAAAAGCACATCCGCCGCAAGATCCTGGAGACCGCCCTCACGGCCCTCTCCACCGAGGTGGATGACCAGACCATCTTTGAGGTCAAATATTAAAAATATCCTTTCGGAAAGGACAGGACAAGTAGGAATCCATGGATAAGAAGGTCTATGATGTAATTATTATCGGCGCGGGCCCTGCGGGGCTCGCCGCCGGAAGCTATGCCGGCCGCGCCCGGCTGTCTACTCTGATCATTGAGAAGCAGAAGGACGGCGGACAAATCGTCATCACCGCAGAGATCGAAAACTATCCCGGCGGGATCGAAGGCGAGACCGGCCCCAGCCTGGTAGGCCGCATGGCCAAGCAGGCGGAGCATTTTGGCGCGGAGAAGGTCTACGATACCATTGAAGAGGTGGAGCTGGAAGGCGAAATCAAGCACCTCAAGGGCAAGAAGGGCGACTACTATTCCAAGACCGTCATCATTGCCACGGGCGCATCCGCCCATCGGCTGCCGGCGAGAAGGAGCTCACCGGCAAGGGCGTATCCTATTGCGCCACCTGCGACGGCGCGTTCTTCCAGGATCTGGACATCTATGTGGTAGGCGGCGGCGATAGCGCGGTGGAAGAGGCCATGTATTTGACCAAGTTTGGCCGCAAGGTCACGATCATCCATCGGCGTGACGAGCTGCGCGCGGCCAAGTCCATCCAGGAGAAGGCCTTTGCCAACCCCAAGATGAACTTTATGTGGGACAGCGTGGTAGTAGAACTCAAAGGCGACGGCATCCTGGAGAGCATGGTGGTCAAAAACGTCAAGACCGGCGAGCTCACCGAGATCGTTGCGGATGAAGACGATGGTACCTTCGGCGTGTTCTGCTTCATCGGCTTCCTGCCCAACAGTGAGCTGTTCGAGGGCAAGGTGGAGATGGACCACGGGTATATCGTAACGGATGCGGATATGCACACCAACATTCCCGGCGTATTCGCTGCCGGCGATGTGCGGGTGAAGAGCCTGCGCCAGGTAGTGACCGCGGCTGCGGATGGCGCCATCGCCGCCACCCAGGCCAACAAGTATATCGAAGGCATTTAAAAAAAGGAGAAACGAATTATGTTGGAACTGGCAAAAGATACCTTTGAAGCGGAAGTGCTTCAGGCGGAAGGCACTGTGTTTGTGGACTTTTATGGCGATGGTTGCGTGCCCTGTGCGGCGCTGATGCCCTTTGTCCACGAGATGGCGGATAAGTATGGCGACAAGATCAAGTTCTGCGCCCTGAACACCACCAAGGCTCGCCGGCTGGCCATTGGCCTGAAGGTGCTGGGCCTGCCCACCATGGCCATCTTCAAGGGTGGCGAAAAGGTGGAAGAGGTGGTGAAGGATGACGCCACCCCCGAGAACATCGAGGCCCTCATCAAGAAGTACCTGTAATTTCTATTCGGTAAGTTTTTTGCCCCAAGGGGTAAAAATCTTAAATAGCAGCTCGGGCTTAGCCTGTGCGCTGCCATATTTTGAAAGGAAGGAGGAAAATCGTGATGAGCTTGCTAAAGGATAAAAGGTCATCATCATCGGTGACCGCGACGGCATCCCTGGCCCGGCTATCGAGGAATGCGTAAAGGACGCGGGCGCTGAGGTCGTGTTCTCCTCGACCGAGTGCTTTGTCTGAACGGCCGCGGGTGCAATGGACCTGGAAAACCAGAAGCGGGTTAAGGAATTCGCCGAGAAATACGGCCCCGAAAACATCGTTGTGGTGTTGGGCGCCGCAGAAGGCGAAGCCGCCGGTCTGGCCGCTGAGACGGTTACAAATGGCGATCCCACTTTTGCTGGTCCGTTGACAGGAGTCCAGTTGGGACTCAAGGTTTACCATGTGTGCGAGCCCGAAATCAAGGAAGAGGTCTCGCCTGATCTTTATGATGAGCAGGTCGGCATGATGGAGATGGTTCTGGACGTTGACGATATCGTCAATGAAATGACCAGCATCCGCGAGCAATACTGCAAGTATTAAGATCTTCAAAAAAGGGGGGCGTGTCAGGCATTTCTTATGTGTGATGCGTCCCTTACTTCTTTCATATAGACAAAAGCCAAAAAAATAATATTGGATGGGAAGAAAAACTATGAATAGCGTAATTAAAGGTTCCAGCTATATCCTGGCCCATGCGCCGGATATGGTGATCCACAATGGCTCTACCCAAACCACGGAGCGCATCGTCAATCCAAGTTCCGAATACCTGGTGAAGCTACCGGATCATATCCGCAGCTATGAGGACGCCCTCAAATACGCCCCCAACAGACCTATATCGGCAACATGACCCCTGCAGAGTGGCGCCATCGCCCAACCCTGGTATGACAAGCCCCTGGCGGAAGGCCCCCGTTACGGCAAGTTCGGCGAGATCATGCCGGAGGATGAATTCTATATGCTCATGCAGGTGTGCGACGTATTCGACCTGCTGCACCTGGAGAAGGGCTTTGTGGAGGATGTGAAGCCCCCGGTTCGTTGCAAACCCGGTGATATCGGAAGATATCGTTGCGCGGGTCCACGATGCCTGGAGCTGGCGGAGATCGAGCATTTCGTCAACGAGGAGCACGCGGAGGGCCTGTATTTCCAGGGCAAGCTGGTGGGCTATGTGAAGCGTGCCCACGATGTGGACGTGAACCTTTCCGCCCACGTGATGCATGAGAACCTGGTCTCTAAGGCCAGCAGCGTATTGGCCCTGCTGTATGTGGTGAAGAACAGCGGCATCGACAAGAGCGAGATCGAGTACGTGATCGACTGCTGCGAAGAGGCTTGCGGGGATGTGAACCAGCGGGGCGGCGGCAACTTTGCCAAGGCAGCGGCGGAGATCGCGGGCCTGACTTCCGCCACGGGCAGCGACATGCGGGGCTTCTGCGCGGGCCCGGCCCACGCCATGGTGGCGGCGGCGTCCCTGGTAAAGGCCGGCACCTATAAGAACGTGGTGGTCACCGCAGGCGGCTGCACCGCCAAGCTGGGCATGAACGGCAAGGACCATGTCAACAAGGATATGCCCATCCTGGAGGATATGCTGGGCGGCTTCTCCGTGCTGATCAGCGCCAACGACGGGAAACC
>ENA-OQCL01000636-OQCL01000636.1-human-gut-metagenome-genome-assembly--contig:-NODE-636-length-16026-cov-6.089943_pt1 | contig 16026 bp, 12 predicted proteins | sample MGYA00242502_ERZ504586 | MGnify/ENA primary metagenome ERZ504586 (study PRJEB26092, sample SAMD00036316) | human gut metagenome | host: Homo sapiens | study: EMG produced TPA metagenomics assembly of... | reverse complement strand
AAGACGCTCTTTGCAAGGCTTCCCGTTTTGAAAAGCGTAAAGCACAAGAGGACGGTATAGCCCATGCAAGCCCAGATCGCGCCGGAAATGTCGTCGGTCGCTGCGATTGTTTGTATCAACACCGCATAAATGCCGACACACACCAAGATCAGAAACGCCTGAAAACCCAAGCGCAAGCAAAGATTTTAAGTAATTCTGTCCCATGCTGCCCCATTCGTGATTTACCATTGTTGCCATAGGGATAGGGGCAACGCTCGTTACAAGATATATTTCAATCATGCGCCCATACACCACAAGCATAATGCAGATTGACAGGGCTTTCATGGTAAGCCCTACAAAGAGGGATTGAAACCATAACCCCAAAAGACCGCCCACGCTCATAGCGTCGAGTTTTGCTTCAATGTCGGTAATGACGGTGGTAACGTCTATGCTTGTATCGGATATGATAACCCCCGCGCTCTGATTGACGACGCTCTGCGTAACGTCGAAAACTCCCATGACGATGTTCCAAGTGTTTGTTACCAGCAGCACCGCAACAAAGGTTTTGAAAATCCACTTGAAGAAAATCCAAGTGTCGAGATCGTGCAGATTGTTTTTCTCAATTACAAGCTGGATTAGTTCGTAGCACATGACAAAGGTAATGATAACGCCCGCAATCGGCACAATGACGTTTTCCGATAGGCTGCGTATCATATTGAATATGCCCGCGTTCCACCCGGCGGGGGTTGTGCCGACTTGCGTTGCGATTTCTCCAACCTCTGTATTTACGCTGTCGAACAGCCCGGAGAGATTAGAGAGTATTCCGTCTGTCAAAATGCCGCGAAACCAATCTTCAATCATCTGCCATATCAAAAGCTAATCCCTCCTTTCCCGCGCCCTCCCGCGTGAAGCGGGAGAGCGCGGCGGGTAGTGTTAGTTTGTGGCATTATCCAAACAGGCCGGAGAGCAGCGGGACAAGGGTAAGGCCGATAAGGGCAACGCCGCCGCCCGCCATCAACTGTTTCATGCCCTGCGACTTTACTCAAGGCACATATTCACCCGCATGCGACAAGCGGCGATACTCCGATTAAGGAATACCGCCGCTTGACTGTATCATCTATAAAATTCGTCACATCAAGGCGCTTTCAAAATGGTGTAGCTGAGGTGTAGTAAGCGCCTTTCTGCTTCATGAAATCATTGATTTTACTGGCTTTTTCAGGACTTTTCAAGATATTGCCGTGGCACGTGATCAGCACTTTAATCATGGTCTCTGTAAGCCTCCAAAAGCCTGTATATCCTTGCAATTCGAGGATATTACAAACAAATCATTTCTTTTAAACTTCCGTAAATCTCTATATGTCTGCGCCGTTTTTGGGCCGTTTGGTGTAGTAAATGGCGCAGTAAAAGCTCAGGAAACGGCGGCGCAGTCCGCCGTTTTAAGCGCCGGTACCTCAGACCAGGAGCGCCCCAGGCTGACCATCTGACTCGCCGCGTGAGAGTAGCTCGCGTGGGTGTACACGTTCAGCGTCACGCCCGCGTCGGAGTGGCCCATCAGGTATTGCAGGTTCTTGATGTCCATGCCGGCGTTGGCGTAGTTCGTGCAGAAGGTGTGCCGGAACACGTGGGGCGTGATGTCGGGCAGGGGCTTGTCCGGGTGCAGCTTGCGGTACTTCTTCATGGCCCAGCGCAGCTCGTTTTCGATGTGCAGCGCCACCTTGGGCCTGCCGTTCTTGTCGAGCATGATGAAGCCCGTCATCCCGTCAACCACAGGTTCCACAGCGACCTTCGGCCGGTTTGCGAGCATATTGTTGAGGCTCCGGTACACCGCGTCGGTCATGGGGATGTAGCGGATGCCGCTGGCGGTCTTTGTCGCCTCCACATGGTATTTGCCGCCCAGCTCGCGCAGGAGCTGATGGTCCACCCGGATGCGCCGGTTCTTGAAGTCCAGGTCTTTGCGCGTCAGGCCGCAGAACTCACTGACGCGCAGGCCTGTATCCAGCAGCACGACAAACTCGTCGTAGTACTTGGAATAGGTCTCGTCCTGCCGGATGAAGTCCATCCAGGTCCTGAGCTGCTCCTCGGTCAGCGCGATGCGGCGCTCGGAGTCGTTCGGTACCACGTCGGTCAGCTTGAAGATAAAGGGGTTCTTGCGTATGGCGTCCCCATGGTGCTGTGGCCTGTAGCCCTTGCCGTCCTGGTGCAACTTCAGGAACCACAGCTTGGCATCTGAGACCTTGACCGTGAATACCCCGCGGCTGCCGAACTCCTCCTTGGGACTAAGTTCAGCACAAATTTGTAGCCCATCCGTGTGTTGTGGCGGACGCCCTGCTTTAAGCTGACGTATCTTTTCAGCAGCTCCAGAACCGTTATCTACCGGGCCGCAAAGGCAATGCAGTCCACATGCGCCCCACAGGCGAATCAGTGGAAGTGGTCGTCAGCAACATGGAGGCTTGGCCGCTGGTCATCGTGGAGCGGACACCGCGCCATCCAGAGCCCGTTGACCCGGACCCCATCTCTCTCCGCCGCCTCCCGAGCCCCTACCCACACCTTGCAAAAACGCAAGCCGCCTGCTACCAGCGAGCAGAGAATGATAGTCGATAGATTACCGGAACAAGCGGCAGATCGGGGACGGTCGAAGCAATATTTCGGCGAAGAGTGTATACAGCCTGTAGTAAAACAGAGTATGATACAGATATATGTTTGGGAATGTTGTCAATTATGACAAGAAAAAATGATGAGTATAGGTCTGTGATAAAAGGTCATATGTACAAATAGGGCAATCTGCATTATAATTGCGAAAACGCGCCAATTATTTGAGCGGCGGAAATGAGAGGAGGAGTAAAAAGCACATATACGGAATCGAGTACAGGACGGACTGCAAACCAATGTTGCCTGAGTGTGACAATAAGTCAAGCCTGTTGTTTGAGCGTTGTTCCAAGGCTGCAGATGCTGCAGGATATTTTAGGAGGTATTACAAATGAAAGACTCGGAAAAGACCATTGGTGGGATGATAGACAAAGCGGGAACGTGTTTTATTTCGTATGTGGACGAGGACGGATTCCCGGTAACAAAGGCGATGCTGCCGCCGCGAGAGAGGAACGGTATCAAGGAGCTGTGGTTTTCCACGAACACATCATCCAACAAAGTGAGGTCGTTCAGGAAAAACAATAAAGCCGGTGTATATTTTATGGACAGGCGGATTTTTTAGGGGCGCCAGCCTTTCTGGGACTGTGGAAGTGCTGGAAACGGCTGAGGCAAAAATGAGGATATGGCGAGAAGGCGACACCCTGTATTACAAGGAGGGTGTGAACGATCCGGATTACTGCGTGCTCAGATTCACGACAGCTCGGGGGAGCTATTACAGCGATTTCAAGTCGGAGCGTTTTGAAATACCGGGGCCTTCAAGCGAGAGCGCTGAATATATATGTCAATTTGACTGCTTGCAGCAACCTCTAACAAAAGCGGGCGATAAAATATGTGCTATTATTTAGATTGACAAAGAATAATGCGAAGAATATAATGTAGCTGTAAATATTGACAATGTGAGCTCCCGTGACAAATTGCTTGACCAAAATTGCACATCAGACGGGGGCTATTATTGTACGCACCTATTGAAACGTTAAAATAAACAGTATTAACGATTCAATAAAACCAATATGTGCGAAAGATGAGTGGGATATGAAAAAAGTCAGCATAAAAGACGTTGCAAAGGAAGCTGGAGTGTCTCCAACGACCGTATCCTATATCCTGAATAATAATAAAAACGTCTCCATTACGCCGGAGACAAGGGACAGGGTGCTTGCGGCGGCGGAAAAGCTGAAGTATGTGCCCAGCCAGGTCGCCAAGACCCTGGGTTCGAGCAGGGTGTTGGGAAAGACACAATCTAAAATGATCGGGGTCGTTATCCCCCAGACAGAGGACACGGCAGCGGACGCTTACATCATGCTGAGCAATCCCTTTTACAGCACTTTTTTGAGCGCGGTGGAATATGAGATGCGCCGGGCTAACTACCATGTCCTGGTCACCGGCACCAACAGGGGACAGAGCTACATTGAGGTAGTGAAAAGCCGCGCCCTTGACGGAGTCATAATAATCGGCATGTACCCGTCCGAAGACGTGGAGGAGTACAGGCGCTTCAACATCCCCACGGTCCTGGTTGACTGCTACGGCAGCTCGGGAGAGGGATTTTACAGCATTCGCACGGACGACAGGCTCGGCGGATACATGGCGACGAAATATCTGCTGGATATGGGGCATCGCAGCATCGCTTTCGTTTCAGGCGAGATCAAAGAGGACGGCGTCAACTACATGCGCTACCAGGGCTATCTTGACGCGCTCAATGAATTCGGAGTCAAGTGCGACGCCCGCCTGACATTTGACGGCTATGTCGGCTTCAGCTACGGCGCCGAAGCGGCTGAGACCATAGCAAGGTCAAACAGGCGCCGAAAGCAGAAGATAACGGCAGTGTTCGCCACGTCGGACATAACGGCCATCGGCCTTATAAAAGGGCTGAGTGAGAACGGCCTATCCGTGCCGGACGACATCTCGGTCATGGGTTTTGACGACATAGATTACGCGGAGATGTGCGTGCCCGGCCTTACAACGGTGCGGCAGAACATAATCCTGAAAGGCCATGAAGCCGCAAAGCTGATTATAAAGGCCATGAACGGTGAAGAGGCCGCGAGCGAGACGATAATCCCGATGCAGTTGGTGGAGAGGTCTTCTGTAAAGAAATTAGAGATGTACACGGAGGTAACATGAAATACAAGCACATTCCGGGCGGACTGTTCCCCCACTTCGACTGCGGCTTTGAGCGCAGCCCGCTATGGGCGGAGCCGGGAGCGGAGCTCTCCATCGGCTGCAGGCTTGACTCGGGTGCGGAACGGCTTGCGCTGAACGTATTGCACGCAGGAGAAACTCATATACTTGATGGTGAGCTGGTAAATACCAACGACCTTGGGCAAAAGTATTTTAGCTTCACCATGACGGCTCCGCTGACGGGCGAAAGTTTTGACTATCGCTTCGTTTCGGAAACCGGAGAACTCAGCAAAACATATACTTGCCCGCTGACACAACGCAGGAGGCTCCCGTTCGCGGGAAGCTGCCGCTGCGAAAACGGAATTTGGGCGGCCTATGGAACGGATACACTGGAAGTCGGACTGAAAATTGAGCTATTCCCATGTATCCGTTTGATTTTGACAACTAACTTTAACGTTAAAATAAACAATAAATCAGAAATATACGAACAATTTAACTCAAATTGTGAGCTTGCCGGGGAAAACGGGCAGCTCCGGCTGCGCAAAGACGGGCGCACGCTGCTTGAAATAGAGGACGAAATAGAGGTCCGAGTGTCCGGCGGGAGAGTGATTGAGCTCGGCTTCGGGCTCCGCCTTCCCGGCAAGGCCGCATATGGTTTTGGAGAAAAATTCGACCGCGTGGATCAGGCGGGACTCAAGCCCCTCAACTACGTCGTTGAGCAGTATTCGCATCAGCAGGACAAAAGCTATATGCCGGTGCCGTTCATGTTCACGGACGCCGGTGTCAGCTTTTTGCAGACGGGGTATTCGCGCTCGCAGTTTGATTTGAGCCGGGGCTCAGACGGGACGCTGCTCTCCGCGGATATCTCCTGCAGCTGCCCTGAGGGAGACGTCCTATACGAGGCCGTGATCAACGAGGGGACGCCAGCCGAGCTGATAAGGGCATACGCGGAAGAGACGGGGTATCCCTCGCTCCCGCCGGAATGGGCGTTCGGGCCGTGGATGTCGTCGAACGGCTGGAATACGCAGGCCGAGGCCGAGGAACAGCTTGACAGAATGAGCGAGACCTCGATACCGGCAGCGGTGATGGTGCTTGAGGCCTGGAGCGATGAGGAGACGTTCTACATATGGAACGACGCCGAGTACGAGCCAAAAGAGGACGGCGGGGCGTTCAGGTACGAGGACTTCAGCTTCCGCCGGGACGGAAAATGGCCGGACCCGATGGCCTTTGCAAACAAGCTGGAACAGGCCGGAGTCAAGCTGGTGCTGTGGCAGATACCCGTCATCAAGTATGAGCGGGCGGAGCACGGCAGACAGCTGGACCTTGACGAAAAATACGCCATTGAGAACGGGCTCTGCATTAAAAACGGCGACGGCAGCCCATACCGGATAACCGAGATGTGGTTCGGCAATTCCCTGATGCCGGACTTCACGAATCCAGAGACCCGGCGCTGGTGGTTTGAAAAGCGCAGATATCTGACAGAGCAGATGCACGTGGCCGGATTCAAGACGGACGGCGGCGAGTTCCTGTTCGACCCCGAGGCGTACAGCTCCGACGGGAGCACGGGATATGAGCTGCACAATGAGTATCCGCTGCTGTACGAGGGTGCTTACCACGAATTTATGGATGAGACCATCGGACGCGGAAAGGGCCTTACATTCAGCCGTGCAGGCTTCACGGGGGCGCAGAAGTATCCGGCTCATTGGGCGGGAGACCAGGTGTCGGAGTTCTCAGAGCTGAGGGGACAGCTCGTCGCCGGCTTGTCGCTGGGACTGACGGGGGTGCCGTTCTGGGGATTTGACATAGGCGGCTTTGCCGGAAATTTCCCGAGCACGGAGCTGTATCTGCGCTCTGCCGCCTTCGCCGCCTTCGCGCCGATAATGCAGTTCCATTCCGAGCCAAGGTACGGCCAGTACTACATGACCGAACGCGAGCACTGGAACAACGACCGCAGCCCCTGGAACATGGCGGAGGCAAACAGGGACGAGAGCATAGTCCCGATATACCGGCTGTTCGCCAATCTGAGGATGAATCTGATGCCTTATATCCTCGGCGAGGCGAGATACAGCAGCCGGACGGCCAGGCCGATGATGGCGCACCTCATCTACGATTTCCTTGAGTCGGACGGCGATGCCGTAATAGACATCGAAGACGAGTATATGTTCGGCCGCAGCCTGTTGGTCGCCCCCATAATAACAGAGGGCGAGAGCTCAAGGAGCATATATCTGCCCCGCGGACGCTGGCTGGATCTCTGGACGGGCGAGACGATAGAAGGCGGCGTAAGAGTGGAGAGAGCGTGCGGGCTGGACAGGATACCTGTTTTCGTTAAATACGGCTCCGTGCTGCCTGTCGGCCTGAATGGGGTTATGTGTATGGGTACCACGACGCCGGAAGGCCGGATGGGCAACACACTGGGCAAATACGAGAATTTCGCGCTTCTGATATACGGCGGTATGGCGGAAGCGGATATAGAGGACGACGCAGCCGGAAAGTTCCGCCTGAGCTGGTCAAGCGGGAGACCGGTGACAGAGGGCGAGAGGCGCTGCCCTGTTTCCATATTTCTTATGGAAGAGGGACTGCCCTGCCCGGACGGAGACAGCCGCGTCGGAGGGAACATTTTTGGACGCAGCATGAACGGTGTCAGAATAGAGTAAGGCTCTTGGGGGAGGTAAACGTGTCAGAATATTTGGTAACGGGAAACGAATACGTGTCGCTGCCCACGATCAGGCAGAGAGACGGGGCGATAGAGAGCCTGAGCTTTCTGCACATGGGCGCAAAGGGCATGATAGAGCTCTGCGGCGGTCCTGATAAGCCGCTTATAGCGCCGTTCGCGGAGATAAATGGCCTGAGCATGCCCGAGGGAGGCCTGCGGTGGAAGCGCCTCAACAGCTGGGTGCCGCAGTTTGAGGCCGAATACGGGGGCTGCAAGCTGGAGGGGACCTTGCTGGCGCCGATTGGAGAGCGGGGCTTCGGGTACAGGCTGGTACTCAATGCCGGGGCCGACGGCGTGGGATACAAGCTGGGCGTGAACGGCTGCTGGGCTGAGGCGCTGCACTCCGTGAACGAGAGCAAGCCCATAGCTACCGAAAAGCACGTGTATGCGAGCGGATGGAACCACAGCTTTGTGATGGATATGCGTCCGGGCCTGTCGCTCTTTGCCTTCGCTCCGATATTCACCGAAGACAGAACTACCTGCGGCGTGCAGGACTGGTTTGAAAAGCGCGGAGATCAGGTCTGCTTCGGCCTGGAGCTCCACGGGCGGCTTGAGCCGGGTGAAAGCAAGGAATTGTGCATATGGTTCGGCCTCGGCTTTGAGGAGGTCGCAGCTTCTACCTCGGCGAAGGAGATGCTGCGCCAGGGTTACAAGGCCGAGCTGCAAAAGACCCTTGATTGGTTGGCAAAGCGAGAGCGCACCGTCGGTGACACAAAGCTGGATGAGACGCTGAACCTGAACATGTTTTTCAGCTATTTCTTCGGCGGCGGGCTGACGCTGGACACGGAGGAGTTCGTGCTCGTGACCTCACGGAGCCCGCGCTATTACGTCAGCGCGGCGTACTGGGACAGGGACAGCCTGCTCTGGAGCTTCCCGGCAATCCTCATGGCGGACAGCGAGACCGCAGCCGAGATGCTCCGCTATGTGTTCACAAGGCAGATAAGGAACATAGGCGTCCACAGCCGCTTCATAGACGGCACGCTGCTCGAACCGGGCTTTGAACTTGACGAGCTCTGCGCTCCCATAATAGCGCTGGGCATGTATGTGGAGAAGACCGGGGACAGCTCAATACTCAACGAGGACTGCGTCAAGCGCGGCGCCGACAGGATACTGAAGCTGCTGAGTACAAAGCGCAGCTCAGAGGCCGCCCTGTACGAGACCTTCCTTCAGCCGACGGATGACATGCGCAGCTATCCATATATCTGTTACGACAATGTGCTGGTGTGGTACATACTTGGGAAGCTCGACGCACTGTATCCCGGCAGATGGCAGGGCCTGACGGAAGAGGCCGGAGCGGTGAGGGCTGCGATCATGGAGCACGGCGTGAAGGAAAAGGACGGAAAGCCGATGTTCGCCTGGTCGGTAGACCTGAAGGGCGGATGGGACATATATGACGAGCCGCCCGGGAGTCTCCTGCTGCTGCCGCACTACGGCTTCTGCGGCATGGATGACGAGATCTGGAGAAATACGGCCGAGGTAATACGAAGAAAGGACTACCCCTACTCCTTTGCGGACTGCCCGATAGCAGAGATAGGATGCCTGCACGCGCCGCATCCCTGGGTGCTGAGCATATCCAACAGCCTGCTCTCGGACAGAAAGGAGCAAGCCGGAAAGCACCTTTCGCTCTGCATTATGGACAACGGCATAGCCTGCGAGAGCGTCGATGAGTACACAGGGGAGAGCAGGACCGGCGATGCCTTTGCCACATGCGCGGGCTTTTTGGCATACGCCATAGACAGCGCCTTCGGCGGGAGAAAGCGGGTGATGGAGTGAAGATCCTGCCTTGGGTGATAGAAACCGAAGACTGCGGCAAGGAGAGCCGTGAGTTTCGGGAGAGCATATTCTCGCTCGGCAACGGATACATGGGTACCCGGGGCTATCGTCCTGAGCAGCCCGGGGTCCACAGCGCATGGCGTTCTACCTTTATTTCCGGCTTTTTCGAGTACATCCGCCCGGGAATAACAGACATGGTGAATCAGCCCGACTTCTCGGCGACGGAGCTCAGGATATCCGGCCGGCCTGTTACGGAGCTTGGAATCTCGGAGTGCGTACAGAGGCTGCACATGGATAGCGGCCTTGTCGAGTGGGAGTATACGGCGGAGGCGGACGGAGCCGCTGTGCACGTGCGGGTAGAGAAATTCCTGAGCATGGCAAACAGGCACACGGCGGCCATGAGGTTCACGCTTACCCCAAAGAGCTCGGCTGTGGACTGCTCGGTAGCCGTAGGCCTGGACGGGGCGGTCAGGAACCTGCCCATCGCAGACAACCAGCTCCAGGACAACACCGAGTTCGCACGCATCTGGGGAGAGCTGGACACAAAGCCGCTTGAGGGCGGCGGGATGCTCACCGCAAAAACTTCTGAGAGCGGCCGCGTAACGGCGATGTGCTTTCGGCCAGTTGCGCCGGAGACGCAGTGTGTTCAAGAGAACTGCGGGAAGATTATGTGGGCAGCCGCTTTGAAGCAAGGCTTGAGCCGGGCCGCAGCCTCACAGTTGAAAAGCTCATTTCCGTCGCCTGCTTCAGAGACGGCGCGGAGCCTGAAAGAATCGCGTATGAAGCCCTGAAAAGCGTGGAGTCAAAGGGATTTGACGGCATGCTCGAGGATACGCAGCGGGCCTGGTCAGAAATATGGAGCGACCTGGATATCAAGCTCACCGGCTGCGACGAGTGGCAGGGAGCCCTTCGCTATAACATCTTTCAGCTCATCCAGTCCACGCCGGAGGGCGACGGCAGGGCCAGCATAGGTGCAAGAGGCTTGACTCACGGCAGATACAAGGGCTGTTATTTCTGGGATACCGAGATATTCATGCTGCCCATGTTCACCTGCATGAGACCCGGCGCAGCCCGCAGCCTGCTCGAGTACAGGTACAACACGCTCGACGACGCCGTCAAGAGCGCGGAAGGTTTTTCGGCAAAGGGCGCGAGATATTCCTGGATGTCGGCCGACACAGGCTTTGAGCAGTGCGAGACCTGGGATACCGGCTGCTGCGAGATACACATAACGGCAGACATTGCCTACGCCATAGGCAGCTATTGCAGGCAGACGGGAGACATGGGCTTCCTTCTCGACTGCGGCTGCGAGATACTGGTACAGACGGCCAGATACTGGACCGACCGCTTCAACTATTGCCCCGGCGAGGACAGGTACCATCTGCTGTTTGTAAAAGGGCCGGACGAATACTGCGGCGTGACCACCGACGATTTCTACTCCGTAAGAATGGCGGCCCATAACCTGCGCCTTGCGGCGGAAGCGGTGGATACGGTCAAACGCGGATTCCGCAAGAAGTGGGAGAGCCTGCGTGAAAAGCTCGCTATTGACGACAGTGAGCCGGAAAAATGGCTGGAGATCGCCAAAAAGACCTCTCAGCGCTACGACGCGGAGAAAAAGCTCTGGATCCAGGATTCGACATTCGAATACCTTGAGCCCTTGGATATAGAGGCACACAAGACCGGGAATCTGCCGCTTTATAGAACCATCAGCTTTGACAGGCTCCAGAGATATAAGGTCCTCAAGCAGCCCGCGGTGCTCATGTATATGGCGCTCATGCCGGAGGAATTCAGCATGGAAGAGCTGCGTGCCGCCTGGGATTACTATGAGCCCAAGACCCTGCACGACTCTACCCTCAGCTTTGGCATACACGCCATGCTTGCAGCAAGGCTGGGGCTGGAGGATAAGGCCGTGAGCTACTTTGAAAAGTCCCTGTTCCTTGATCTCAAGGACGTGATGTCTAACACGGGACACGAGGGGATACACACGGCATCTCTCGGTGCGACGTGGCAGGCGATGGTGTTCGGCTTTTGCGGACTGAAACAGCAGGGCGGACGACCGGTGTGTGAGCCTAGACTGCCGGCGGGCATCGAGTCTGTTGAGTTCAGCGTGCAGTGCGAGGGCAAACGATTCGCAGTACATATAACCGGACAAGAAGCAAATATTGCCGAAGTATGCAAATTTTAACGTTAAAGTTATAATTAATTCTCCCTGTAGAGAGCCGTCCTGCTCGCGGTCGGCACGACAACGGGGGGAGTTGATCGATAAAACAACATCATCAAAAAGTCAGGAGGAATCAAAAAATGAAGAATTGGAAGAAGCTATTGTCACTGTGCCTTGCGCTCATCATGATGCTTGGCCTGCTATCGGCTTGCGGCCAGGAGCCGACCGAAACGAGCGAGCCGCCCGCCGATGTGACAGACGCAGCCCCCGCAGATACCGGCGAAGAAGCCCCCGCTGTCGAGGACGTCTACGCTATGGAAGGCTCGGTCACGATAGCCTATCCCGAAGGTGAGACGGCTGAGATCCAGCCCGTGCTCGAGGCCTTCCGCGCCCAGTATCCGAACATCGAAGTCGTTGAGGAGCCCTTTGCCGGTTCTGAGTCCGGCGCATTCAACGAGTATCTTGCCCAGACGGCGGCCGCCAACAGCATGCCCGACCTGATGTGGCTTGACTGGAACGATTTTGCCCCCGAGGTCGCTAGCGGGTTTGTGTATGATATCACCGACCTGTTCTTCTCAGACCCCGAGTCCGAATATGTCCCCTCCGGCATGACCGATCCCTACACATACGGCGGCAAGCTCTACGCCCTGCCCTGCCAGATGAATGCCATGGGCATAACGATGAACCTCGATATGCTCGATGAACTGAATATTGAGAAGCCGGGCTATGACTGGACGATGGATGAGTTCATTGAGATCGTTAAGAAGGGCATCACGGCCAATACTGTCGGCGCCGCCACTCTTGAAGATCTCGACAACGTCTATTCCGCTCAGGCCGAAGGCTGGTGGTATCCCGCCTACGACTTTGTCAACCAGAAGTTCGACTTCACCAATATGTGGGTCCCGGCCATGAACAGGCTGGCTGAGCTGCGCGCAGTCCCCGGCCTTGAGGCCTGGATCATGCGCTACCCGAAGCTTGAGGACGACACGACCTCCCTTGACTCCGAGTACGTCGCCAAGTTCGGCGAGGCCGGCAAGGACGACAATCACTATACCTTCAAAAACGGTCTGGCCCTGCTTTGCACCAACGCCACCTACAACGATAACTGGATGCGCAACGAGTGCCAGGTCAACTGGGACTACTGGCCGTATCCGCGGGTAGATGAGAATACCCCGACCTACACCCCCATCCACGTCGACTGCGCCTACCTCACCAGCACCTGCGCCGACCCGCAGGCCGCCTTCCAGCTGCTCAAGTGGCTGACCTACGGTGTCGAGGGCAACCTCCAGAGGCTTGATATCTTCGCGGCACGCAGCGATGGCGAGTTCGCCGGCGAGACGACCACTCTGCTCAAGACCTGGTTCATGCCCTGCACGCAGCACCCGGATGTTGTTGCCAAGTTCAGCGAGAACCCGAACGTGACCGAGGGCCTCGCCGCCCTGTACGAGAGCCTTGAGTACTCCATCCGCGGCGACATCAACAAGATAATCCCGGGTTACAACAACATATTTAATGATGAAGTCAATGCTCTGCTCAACTCTGTACGTCAGGGGCAGGCAAACGCGGCTGACGTTGCCCCTCAAATCGACGCGCTTGTGAATGCCGCTCTGGCCGAGCAGCTCGAGGCATTTAACGCTAAAGTCGGAGAATGATCCGGGTCAGAGCCTGAAAATTCGATAAGACGCAAGCATACTAGCTGACAGCAAGCCCTGCCGCCTCAGTATTTTACTGCGGCGGCAGGGCAAACGAAGCAAGATCGGGGAGGGTATGAACATGAAGAAAGTCGCAAAGGCTGCATCCGCGCTGCTGGCAGTACTGCTGGCTATCTGGGTGGCGGCAACTGCCGTGATCACGAGCGCGGAAGCAGGAGATCTTGACAGCCTGGCTGCCCAGATCCAAAGAGAGTATATTCTCTCCGATGACGAACTGGCAGAGACGCAGCTCAGTCTCCTGAAAGGAGCCGCGGGCAGCCTTGAGTTTGACGGGGGCAGAGAGCTTGCAGCCGAAGTGGAGTATGAATTCAGCCTTGAGGTAGATAGGGCTGGTGAATACTGGATAGCTGCAGTATATGCAGCCTATGAGGATAACGCCTTTGAAAACCAGGTACAGGTCGGAGTGAATTCCGATGTACGCACCGTGGTGCTTCCGTTTTTATGGGCGGACACCCGCGATGACTTGATCGATAGATACGGGAATGAGATACAGCCGGAGCAGTATCAGCTGCCGTATTCCATATACTACTTTGAAGAGTATGAGGACTTTACCCGCTCGCCAATAGAGTATGAGCTCAACGAGGGAGAGAACATCATCACCATCGTTCCGATGAACCAGCGCATCAAGCTGTTTGCGCTGTATGCAGTGGAACCGCATGAGACGCCGGATTATGAGGATTATCTTGCAATGCATTCCGGAGCGGAGGACTATTCCGGTCCGGCAATAACTATACAGGGAGAATACTTCAGAGCAAAAAAGCGACAGCGCCATACGTGCAGCAAGTGTGCAGAACGCGTCTCTGACGCCGTACAGCCCATATGGAAAGCTGCTGAACGCAACAGACGACAAGTCCAACAAGCGCATTGGGCAGGAGCTGCACTATGAGGTGGAAGTGCCGGAGGACGCTTTTTATTATCTATCCTTCAAATTCAGTCAGCCATTGAAGACTGGCGGACTGTCGTACAGGACCGTGGAAGTGGACGGCGAGGTGCCGCATACGGGGCTTATGGACATAGGCTTCCGGAACACGGGCATGAACACTTACGAGAACTACACGGCAGGCGGGGATGAGCCTGTGCGCATATACCTCACTGCCGGAATACATATCATATCAATCAAAGTTACGGCCGGCCCTATAGACGAGCCGTATCACAGACTGATTGATGTTATTGCCGATATCAATGAGACGGGACTGACGCTTAGCCGCATTCGCGGCAGCAGTTCCGGCTCTGGCAAGGCCACAGACTCCAACAGGACCTGGGATGTGTTTCAGTACATGCCGGACATAATCGACCGGACCCAGGGCTGGATAGACGAACTGACGGAGATATACAACGAACTTGGATCGCTGACGGACGGCAACCCATCGTTTGCGGCGGACATTATGCTTGCCGTTCAGAACCTCGAGCGTTTCATGTCCAAGCCGAGAGAAATACCGAACAGGCTGAGCCTGCTAAATGACGGCTCAAATTCCGCGGCGCAGCTAGCCGCGAAATCGCTGACGAACATATATGACCAGAATGTGAGCTTCGACTGCATGTATTTGCATTCAGCGTATGAAGAGCTTCCGTCGCCGTCGACAAATATTTTTGAGAGAGCCGATGCCTCGCTCAGGCAGTTCCTGTTTTCCTTTTCTCCCATAATGAATGAATCGGACGGCGTGAGTGAAGATGCGGACACGCTAACCGTCTGGGTAAACAAGTCGAGCGCATATGTCGAGACCATGCGGAGAATAACCTCCGAAGATTTTACCATGAAGACGGGCATAGACGTCTCATTTGCAATTATGCCGGACGAGAAAAAGGTGACGATGGCCAACTCCACCGGAGACACGCCGGATATTGCGCTGGGACTGAGTTATTACAGGCCCGCCGAATTTGCTATGAGGGGCATGGCGCTCAATCTGTTGGAGTTTGACGACTTCATTGACTGGTACGCAGAGGAATTCAATCTTGAGACCCTGACTCCCATGGCCTATGAGGACGGTATATACGGCGCGGCGGAGACGCTGGACTATTACGTGCTGTTCTACAGGAAGGACATACTCGACTCGCTGGGGCTGAGCGTGCCTGACACCTGGGACGACGTAAAGGCGATGATGCCGACGCTTTTGAGCAACGCGATGAATTTCTATCTGCCGTTAGCCAAGAACCCGAGCTATAAGGGCTTGGAAACATTTTCATGCTTTATAACTCAAAATGGCGGAGACCTGTACACTGCTGACGGCTGCTATGCCAACTTCAGCGATCCTAATACTCTTAAAGGATTGAAGGAGATGACGGAACTGTACAGTGTCTACGGTATGGCTCAGAACGTTCCGGAGTTTTTCAACGCCTTCCGCTCGGGTTATATACCCATAGGTGTGGCGACATCGGAGGTGTATGTCAAGCTCAAGATGAGCGCACCGGAGCTTAGTGGGCTCTGGGACATCGCTCTTGCACCGGGGACAGTGGTGGATGGGGAGATTCGCCGTGACCAGCCGGCGGACACAACGGTCGCCATGATCTTTTCAAACACCAAAATGAAGGATGAGGCCTACGAGTTCCTCAAGTGGTGGCTGTCCTCCGAGACGCAGATCAAGTATGCGAATGAGATGATAACAAGATACGGCTCGGACTACATCTGGAATACTGCAAATCTGGACGCCTTTGCTCAGATGGCCTACCCTCTTGCACACAGGGAGATCATACTTGAGCAGTGGCAGTATCAGAAGGAGATACTCAGGCATCCGGCGAGCTATATAGTAGAGCGCTCACTCAGCAACGCCTGGATACAGATCGTCACAGAGGGGCAGTCGTTCCGGCCGATGATCGATGAAGCAACGCTTGTTTCGAACCGGAGATGCAGAGAAAGCTGACAGAGTTCGGGTACTTTGATGAGGACGGCAATAAGTTGAAAGACTACAATATCAACATTGTAAACGACATCATTG
>ENA-OQCL01000634-OQCL01000634.1-human-gut-metagenome-genome-assembly--contig:-NODE-634-length-16045-cov-7.900050_pt1 | contig 16045 bp, 17 predicted proteins | sample MGYA00242502_ERZ504586 | MGnify/ENA primary metagenome ERZ504586 (study PRJEB26092, sample SAMD00036316) | human gut metagenome | host: Homo sapiens | study: EMG produced TPA metagenomics assembly of... | reverse complement strand
ATTTGATTTTCATTGCGATGAAACCAACATTTCCTCCGGAGTTTACCGCATTGATATTGTTTGCAAAAAGCAGATCATCGGCATGAACTTCCCGTGCAAAATCGATGATATTGCCGTACCAGCTGCGATAGTCAATAATGTAAATTGTTGAATAATGGTCGCAAAGAAACGCGGGCAGCGGATTTCCGAAGCTTTCCTTGACTAAAATAAGCACGGAATCATCCTTTATGTTTGGATTGGTCACAACGGAAAACGGATTGTTTCCGCCGGAAAAAGTTCGATATTTTGCCAGAGCATGGAGCTCGCTCACGTCCGCAACGATCGGACAATCCGTTGTGTTGTCATCGGCATCTGTTACGGTGAGCGTTACTCCGTCGCTGACAGGGTAGAATGCTTCAATGGTCTCTTCCGGCAGGAGCTTTTCATCGCATCCGTTTTCAAAATAAAGTGTGCCGAGGAAACCATCAAAATTTACAGCACGATGAGCATCAAGCGGAATCGGCGCAATGCCCTTTGCTTCGCAGAAAGCCTCATATCCGAGGTATGCACCGCGCGCCGTCCAGTGCGGATCGGTGCGGAAATAGATGAACTCGCCGCTGTGTTCCCGGAGCTTATCCCAAACCGGGACGGGCTCGACACTTTCGGGAAGAGCAGCGTAAATTGAAGAAATGTTCGTTTCCATATCCGAATAATCGGGAATGAGTTCCTTCATATCATCGGGAAGAAGCACGCCGTATGCAGTCGGGATAACGAGGCAGTAAACCTGCGTTTCCCCCGCAAGCGCATCGGCTGCTTTGCCGATGAGTGCGGCATATTTTTTTTGAAATATCCTCATTGAAGCTGCATTTTTCATATGCCTGAGAGCCGATTCGAAAAGAATCCGCTCTGTATAAAACAAAATCCGTAGGTGCAGCGGACGGAGCGGGTGAAGCGGGCGAATCGGGGGCATCGGTTTCAACTTTGCAGCCCGCAAAAAGCAGTGCACATGCAAGCAGCAGAATAAAAAAACTTTTGATTTTCATAGGTAATCTCCGTTAATAAGTTTATTTTAAAACCGCATTAACTCCGGCGGTATCGGCCGTTACGCAAACAAATATATAAAGCCCGCTTTCGAACCAAACTGAGTTATCATATTTTGAAACTTCGCTCGGATTGTATCGTTCCGCATTCTGTCGGCTCGATGCAATGTATTTTTCAAGCACGGCACGAATTGCGGGCAGCTGCGAGTCGCTGCTCGCTTTGCACATGATGAGTGCGTCGGCGCGTCCCCCGCCGCAAAGATACATTCGAACCTCAACATCATTCGGCAGTCCGTTGAGAATGTATTCCGAATACTCGCTTGCGTCCTCAAGTTCGGCGGCATAGTGCACCTCTTTAAGCAGCCTTGAAAACGTTTCTTCGGCATCGATCGGCGTCGGCGCGCCGTTTTTCGGTGTGCAGGCCTGCAAAAGCAGGATAATGCCCGCAAACATGACCAATATTGCCACAGCTTTAAATCTTTTCATAAATACCACACTTTCGTATTTTATATCGTTTTTATCGGAAACGACTTAACCGAAACTCAAGTGTAAACCGATATACAATCAAAGAATAACATATCAAAGCAGTGATGTCAACCCCGTTTTGCCCTGAAATTGTGAACAATTCATTTTTCACAGTGTAAAAACGGCAGAAACAAAAACTGCCGCCCGAGCGATGAAGCCCGAGCGGCAGACGGAGGTTGATTCAATTCCACCCGCAAAGGCGGGGGTTACTCCGAAAAAGTCGCACTCTTCGGCCCGGCACGGATTTTGTGCCTTCGGGCAGTTCATCCGAGGCGGCAGCTTCGTTTGCAAGAACTGTATCAAAAGTTCCTGTGCAAGCAAGGATTATCGCAAGGATAATCGATAAAAATCTTTTCATTTTTTGATCCTCCGTATTTTGAATTTGTTATCGCTTTTTTGTTGTCGGAAACGATTTAACCGAAACTTAGGTTCAAATTGTTTTGCGATCAAGACTGAATGCATGATTGATCAGCCCTGCGGTGTTTGTTTCGGATAGGTAGTGGCAAAAATGACAAATTCGGCATAGATTTCCTCATATGCCTTTTTATTTGCTTCCTGCCAGGTCAGCCCTTCCTTACGATAGTTTGAGGCAAGCCAACTGAGCCAACCTGTGTATCGAGTAGCATACCCTTCGAATTCCGAGTAGGCGATTATGACCATTCTCTGCTTATCAACGGTGATCCGAAAATCCATGCCGGTGCCGCTCTCGGGAATAGAGGGAGCTGGATGCCTCGTGAATACAGCCACATCCGCCGTGATTTCGGTTTCTGTTTCATCCACAATTTGTTTGACATACGCCTCCTCAATGGTTACATTGACAAAATTGTATCCCCGGCCGAGTTTTTTTAGATCGATCTCAAGCTGATTATCCCAGAAGAACAGATCCGTATCTTCGTTCCTGTCCATAATGTCGGAAAAATCCATAAGCTCAAGGTTCATACAGCCGACGTAATAGCGGCGCTGCATTTCCCCTGCAAGCCATTCGACAGTTACGGGATCGGGTCTCGGATAGGGGTCTGCCGTCGGGGCTTCGGTTTCCGGTGCGGCGGTGGGAGCCTCCGTCGGCGCGGCGGTTTCGGAAACAGCCGAATGCGGCGGGGCGGTGTTCTGTGCGTCTTTGTCGGTTCCCTTGCAGGATGCAAGAACAAATGCGGACAGCAGCAACACAAAAACAAGGACGATGGAAAGCGTTCTTTTCATTGTTTGAATACCTCCTTGAAACTGAGAGTGATTTGTTCACTTCCCCAACGGATTTTCAGCCGTCGGGTGCGGGACGTTTCTTTGCAGATTGTTTTTTGCAAAGGACTGAATTCCGATGCAGTTCTTGTATACAATTGCATGATAACATATCAAAGCAGTGATGTCAACCCCGTTTTGACCTGAAATTGTGAACAATTTGTTAACAATTCATTTTTCGCGGCGTAAAAACGGCAGAAACAAAACCTGCCGCCCGAGCGATGAAGCCCGAGCGGCAGGTTGGTGTAAAATTGTTTTATCGCAATTTATCGTTAAAGCGATTTACTGCGAATGCAAATTACTTGGACAGTTCGGTGATGCCGTCGATGCGGATATCGAACAGGGGAGCGGAGATAACTTCGGACTCATGGAAGTAACCGTCCCAGATAAGCTGAGTGCCTTCAAAGCCGTGGCTCTTGTCGTAGCCGGTGAGATGTTCGCCGTTTACGGTGAAGGTGCTGCAATCAAATACCTTCAGTTCGCCGCTCTTAATCTTTTCGATTGCGGCGTCAACAGCTTCCTGAGTGCCGGCTGCGCAAGCCTTGCCGAGGGGGGAGATCTGAACAGCGTTGTTGGAATAGCCGTGGCACCAATCCTGCTCGGGCTTTTTGCCGTTCATGACCTGCTCGAAAGCATAGGTGTAATATGCACCCCAATTGTTCTGGGGAGAGGTGAGGGCAACATCGGGAGCAACGCTGAGCATGTCAATGTTGTAGCCGACGCTGAATACGGTTTCGCCCGCTTCGTACTTTGCCTGAACAGCGGAGGGTGCGCCGGTGGAGTCCGCATGCTGACCGATGATGACGCAGCCGCGTGCCATGAGTGCGTTTGCAGCTTCGCTCTCTTTAACGAGATCGAACCACTCTTTGGTGTACTGAACGTCCATATGAGCCTCGGGAACGATGGAACGGATGCCGAGGAAGAATGCGGTGTAGCCGGAAACAACTTCTGCATAGGGGTATGCGCCGACGTAGCCGACGTAGGGATCGGTAACTTTGCCTTCGTCCATGAGCGCCTTGAGCTTCATGCCCGCAACGATGCCGGAAACATAGCGAGCTTCGTAGATGCTGTCAAAATAGTTGAAAATGTTGTTAAGCTCGGTATGCTTTGCAGCCTTTTGACCGGTTGCGTGGCAGAAAACAACGTCGGGATACTCTTTTGCGGCGCGGATGAGGTGATCCTCATGACCGAAGGAGTTCGCGATGATGAGCTTGCAGCCCTGTTCCGCGAGGTCGACTGCTGCTTCATAGCACTTTTCGTCCTCGGTGACGTTGTATTTGTAGATGATCTGATCATCGCTGAGGTTGCAGGCTTTTTTTGCGGCCTCAATGCCCTGAATGTGTGCGTAGGTGTAGCCTTCGTTTTCGTCGCCGATGAGAATTGCACCGACTTTGAAATCTGATTTTCCCGTTTTGTCGGAACAGCCGGTGAACGCGAAAACGCCGAACGCCATAACTGCCGCAAGAACGATTGCGAGAAGTTTTTTCATTTGGAATGTACCCTCCGGATATTTGCTTGCTCTGTTTCACTCGAAACAAAACAGCAACAGAATTATACGCAGAAATTGACGAAAATGCAACAGGAATATGCTCAAAATAGAATATACGAACCGAGATATATCTGTTGGCAAACAGGTTTAATCGGGTCGGTCTTCTGTCGAAAAAAGCTGCCTGTCCCGCCGGAGCCGGCGCCGCCTGCGGTTGATGCTGCGTTCAAGGTCGCCGTTATTTATGAACTCTGCAAGCACATACTGTTCAAACACGGGCACGGTGCAGGAGTAGAAGTCGAGTTTTTTGGAAAACAATGTATCGAGACTTTCGGGAAGCAGCATATAACCCATTCGCATAGCGGGCGCGATGGTTTTTGTGAACGTGTTGACATACACAACAATGTCCGGAGCAAGCGAAAACATGGTGTCGATCTGCCTGCCCGCAACGGCGAATTCGGAAGCATAGTCGTCTTCAACAATAAATGCACCGCCGCGCCTTGCCCAGTCAATGTATTCGGCGCGTTTTGCGGCGGCCGCGGTTATGCCGCTCGGGTAACTGTGAAAGGGGGTGACATGCAGCGCCGACGCTCTGCATTCCGAAAGGGCGGAGGAAGAAATTCCGTCCGAACCCATTTTGAGCGGAATGCAGGCGATCCCGTTTGCTTCATAAACACGAGGTATTTTTTCGTAACACGGATTTTCGACCGCAAAGGAGGAACCGCGTTCAAAAAGCTGCGCTATCAGGCCGTAAAGGTATTCCGCACCGGAACCTATGACAATGCGCTCCGGTGCAGCGGAAATGCCGCGGCTCCGCAAAAGATAGTCCGCAATTGCACGGCGAAGCTCGTCCGTGCCCCTGTTCGGGGATTTTACAAGAATGCCCCTGTCGCAGCGCGAAAGAACGCGGCGCATGGTTTTTGCAAGCACGGAAAAAGGGAAATCCTCATCCGCACCGATATTGTGCGCGCTCATCTGCGCCTGTGTTGCGCGGGGCGCACCGGCGGTGAGTCCTTCCGCTCCGTATGCAACATAGTAGCCGCTGCGGGGGCGCGAAACGGCATAACCCTCATCGCAGAGCAATTCATAGGCATGTTCAACGGTGATAACCGCAATTTCAAGCTCCGCCGCCAGAAAACGTTTGGACGGCAGCTTATATCGCGGGGGAAGCACGCCTTCGGCAATATCCGCTCGGAGCAAGCGGTAGAGCTGCTCGTATGCGGGTGTTTTTGAAGCCTTGTCGATTCTGTATTTCATTTCAAACTGACCTTATCAAATATTCCTTAACTGACGATAGCGACAGTATCAGTTTAAGTGTATAATAACCTTCGTCAAAAGTCAATCCCCGTAAGGGACGACAGAAAGCTTCAGCCTCGGGCGGATGCCCGTGCGAAACAGAAAGGCGGCATTATGGAAATTAAAACGAATGAAAAAAGTTTTCAACAAGAACCCTCACCGTGACGGCAATGTTCCTTGCGATGAACATTATCATGAGCTCCTCAATGCTCAGCGTGCCGGTTCCGGGCGGGCATATCTATCTTAACAACGCGATAATAACCATTGCATCGATATTGCTGAATCCGCTTTGCGCGTTCATCGTCGGCGGCATAGGCGCGTTCATCGGAGATTTGCTTTTTTACCCTGCGCCGATGTTTGTTTCCCTTGTGACACACGGCATTCAGGCCATTGTTGTTTCGCTTTGCGCCCGCAAACTTTTCCGCGGAAGCAAATGGAATGCGGGTGCCGTGATCGGCGTCATTCTGGGCATTGTTATAAACACTGTCGGCTACTCACTCGGCAGAGCGTTCATTTATTCAACTCCCGAATATGCAGTTATGAAACTGCCGTATCAGATACTGGAGGATGTTGTGGGTTCGGTGCTGGGTTATGTGCTTTGCTTTGCATGCGGAATCAAAAAATTGTTTGAACGTGAATTCGGAAGCAGGAAAAACGAAAAAAACAAATTAATCAGTAAACCAAAGTAAAGAGAACGCTCGCCCGGCTGCAAACCGCACCGTGCGAGCTGTTTTTATTTGAAATATATTAAACAAACTGTTCTTCGGCAAAGACAGCCGTGAAGCAGGCGGGCTTTGACTGAATTTGAACTTTTCGGCGGAACTCCGCAGAGAAGTGTATTCGAAAAACCCGAAAGAGGGCACGGTTCACCGCGCCCTCTTTCGGATTAAATAAATTTGTGGAGATTTTCACGAGCAGGTGTTAAAAAGCATTGGATGAAAACCGAGTTTTCAATGCGATATTAAACCTGCGCTGTGACTGAATCAGTCGTTGGTGGGAGCACCGACGGGACATGTGCTTGCGCAAAGGCCGCACTCGATGCAAGCGTCGGGATTGATTTCGTATTTGCCGTCACCCTCGGAAATTGCGCCGACGGGGCAGTCTGCTGCACATGCGCCGCATGCGATGCAAGCTTCAGTGATACGATAAGCCATGGGTATTACCTCCGAAAAATATTTGATTCCGAGGCAGCTCAGCTGCCTCAACAGTATTTTTACCACGAAAACGGCAGAAATCAAGCCTTTTCGAATAAATAAATTAAAAGCCGCGCTATATGACATACAGTGCGGCCGGAAAGCTTGGTTTATAAGCAAAAATTATTTGTTGTCCATAGCGTCTTTAATGGACTTGCCGGGCTTGAAAGCAACGGAACGGGTGGCATCGATATCGATAGCCTCACCGGTCATGGGGTTGCGGCCCTTGCGTGCGGGACGTTCGCGAACTTCAAAGCAGCCAAAGCCGACGATCTGAACTTTGTCGCCCTGCCTGAGCTGTTCGATGATGAGATTGAAGATGGAATTGACTGCAACGTCTGCATCCCTCCTGGTAAGGTTGGTCGTGCTCGCAAGAGTGCTGATAAGCTGAGCCTTATTCATTGTATGTTCCTCCGTTTATAGAATAAACTAAAAATTACGCTATTGTGCACAACATGGTGCAGAACCCTGTTATGCTTTGTTCGGGCGGAAAACCCGAACCCTTAAGCAACATTCAGTATTTTATCAGTCTCGCGCCGAAAACACAATAGCTTTTTGGTATATTTTGAGCAAATATCGCAATTTAATTCACTTTTTTATCCTATCCCAATATGAATCCATTTGCTCAAGAGTCATATCCGAAAGACAACCGCCTTCGGACAGGATGAGTTCTTCCATTTTGATGAATCTGTTCGTGAATTTTTGCGTTGCTGCGGCAAGTGCAAGCTCCGGATCGACACCGGCTTTGCGGGCAGCATTTACACAGGCAAAGAGCAGATCGCCGATTTCTTCCGCAATTGCCGGAGCATCGCCCTTTTTGAGCGCATCAAGAACCTCGTCCGCCTCTTCGTGGACTTTCGGCAGGGTGTCGGCAGCGGTGTCCCAATCGAACCCGACTCGGGCGGCGCGCTTTTGAATTTTGCAGCTGCGCATCAGTGCGGGGAATGCTTTGGGAACTGCGCGCAGAGTGTCGGCCACGGTTTGCTGGTGCTTCTCTTTCTGCTTGAGCTTTTCCCAATTTGCAAGCACGTCATTCGTGCCGTCAACATGAACACTGCCGAACACATGCGGATGGCGATAAATGAGCTTGTTGGTGATTCCCGTTGTGACATCACGCAGGGTGAAGTCGCTGCATTCTTCTTCGATAACGGAATGGAAAACGATTTGCAGCAGCAGGTCGCCGAGTTCCTCTTCAAGCGCAGTCATATCGTTGCTGTCGAGCGCATCAAGCACCTCGTATGTTTCTTCCAGCAGCGAGGAGCGCAGGCTTTCGTGGGTTTGCTCCGCATCCCACGGGCAGCCGCCGGGAGCACGGAGCCGATGCATAACTTCAAGCAGCCCGTCAATGCCGTGGCGTGTACGCTGCAAAAGCCCGCAGGGGGGGAACAAGAACGACGGTTGCCGCACCGTAAAGCTTTTCCGCTTCCGGGTGATCCATTCGGTGCAGCGGAAGGCAATTAACATCGTATTCTCCGCAGTTGTTCATTGTGCAGACAAAAACATCGGATTCATCCGGGTAGTACTCGCTCAGCCGAAGTTTGATTTCGCCCGCGATAAGCAGGTTGTCCGTCTCTTCAATAACAACGGGGAAATCCGTTCCTATTAAATTGAAGGAATGCGCCGAACGAATATCATAACCCGACCACGGCGCAATATGCCCGCAGTTTGCGGCGGCACAAACCGCAGATTCCGCAAAGCCCGGCGCGGGCATGAAACGGACGGTAAATCCGTTTTCACTCGCACGGCTGCACAACAGCGCGGCAAGCTCACCTTCAACGCCGCGGCCGAGGACGGCATAGCCGACGTTGAGGTTTTCCGCATTCTCGGATTCGAATGCCGCCGCAAGCCTTTCGGCAATGCGTTCGTTCAATTCGTCAAAATCAAAGCATTCGCTGTATAAATCATCCATTGAAACCGCTTCGGGACGGATGCGGAGTGCGGCATTTGCGCATATATGCTCCGTTGTCTGCAAATACAGTCGGTCAACGGATTTAACCGCTTCGAGTGAGTTCTGAGGAACGGTCTGCGGCGTTGCAAGCGGGATAACGGTAAGCGTTTTCATAATATTTCTCCATTCGAAAATCTGCTGCGAATCCGGTTCGGAAACTGCGCCGGATTGAAACTGACCTTATTATAAAACGCGCGGGCGAATTTTGCAATTAAAAAAGTGCCGCAGCCGCGGACGATTTTTCGGGTTTAAAAGGCATCGGGAACGGTGAACGGCGGGGAAATGAGGGAGGCATATGACTTTTATTTAAGCTCACTGCCTTAATCTCATTTCCGCAAATGCCTGTTTCCGATTCGTTGTCCGCTGTTCACGACTGTTCACGGCTTAATAAAGGTTATAATACTTTCGGGATCGACAGGACTGCCGTTGACACGGATTTCAAAATGCAGGTGACTCCGCTCCGCGCATTCGCTGATTGCCGTGTCGCCGATGCAGCCAATGACTTGACGGGCGGTGATTCTGTCGCCGATATTCACGGGCGGCTCAGCCTTCAGATTGGAGTAAACGCTTGCCATGCCGTTTGCGTGAGAGATGACGATTGTGACCCCGAGTCTGTCGTCAACGTAAACATTTTCAATCGTTCCGTCCGCAATTGCACGGACTTCACTGCCCTTGCTGCATTCTATGTCAACTCCGGGATGCGTCATCCATTGATGAAGCGTTTCCGAATAAAGCAGAGAGTTGATTGCAAAGCTCTTCATAACGGTTCCGTCAACCGGCGGCTTCAATCCGGACAAAACTCCGTCCGCCGTCGGTTCGGGTTCGGGCGAAAGCTCGGGCATGGGCGTGAATTCCGGCAGTGCAAGCGGCGTTGGGCGCGGCAAGGCCGTGCCTGCGGCCGGCGTTTCAACGGCGGGCACCGGAGTGCCGCTTTCGGCGGAGACAGTGTTCAGCACGTTTTCAAGCCTTTGGTCGTCCGAACGGTTGACCGGTGCATTCGGGGCATCGTTCCCTCCGGCCGTAAAAATCAAAACTGCTGCGCCGCCGAGGGAGGCGAGACAGCCCGCAAGGGCAAGATAAAGTCCGTTGCGGCGCATAAAAACTGCTGAGCGGAGGCGGAATCTGCGAAACCGCCACTTGATTTGTTGCTTGCGATTCATTGTTCTGTTCCTTTCAGTATTCAGAATAATCCGTTTATTCAGGCTTTGGACTTTTTTGTGTTCCAATGCCTTTATTCTGCTCGTTCGGCGGACGATATATGCGTGATAAGTTGGCGATGGAATGTAATTTGGTGCAAATTTAGGTTGATTATGGCTGAAATTAAAAATATATTATTTATTTTTACGAAAAGAGAATGTTGATAGAATGCGCGATATTTACAGTAATGCAGGGAAAATTGAATATTCAAATGTCACCGAGTAAAAAAAGAGCATTTTGCTTTGGGAATTGCACATTCATTATTTTTTTGATAGAATAATGTCCGATTGGCGCGGACGTGCAACAGCGTCTGCTCGGTCGAAGCAGCAAAAGCTGCAAAAAAATATGTTGGAAGGAGAACCACATGAAAAAGTTTCTTGCAATGCTCGTAGCGGCAATGATGGTGCTTTCCCTTGTAGCCATCCCCGTGCTTGCAGACGGCGAAGTTGTATTCGCAGTTGAAAATGCACCCGCAACGGCAACCCCCGGCGACGAAATCACCGTTAACCTCACCGTGAACGGCACTTTCGAAGCACATGTACTCAACATGCAGTTCAACTATAATGCTGATGCATTCGAGTATGTGTCCCACACTCGCGGCGATGTTCTCAACCAGATCATCGACCTCGGCGGCACTCAGCTTGTTGATGCCACCACCATCCCCGGCTCCATGCGCCTCGGCGTCATGATGCCCACCGCTGCTTTCACTCAGAGCGGCACCATCTGCTCCGTAACGCTCCGCGTTAAGGAAGGTGCAGCAAACGGCGCAAGCGATCTCGCTCTCGTCATCACTGAGTTCAAAAACTTCCCCACCGGCGGTCAGGCAACCCCCATTGCCAACGTTGTAAATAACGCAACCGTTACCATCACCGGCGGCAGTGAGCCCACTCCCGTACCTCCCACCGAGGCACCCACTCCCACCCAGAACCCCAACACCCCCGCACCCGGCGGCATGGCAACCATCAGCCTCACCGCAGGTGATGTATTCAGCGACGGTTCCGGTTACCAGATGCTCCTCGATGCAGATGCAACCGCATTCGGCAATGAGATCCCCGCAGAAGGTCCTCTCACCCAGAGCGGCAACGCACCCGCAGGTCTGTACGATGCATTCGAGTATAAGATTCCCGTAAATGCAGACGGCAGCACCACCACCAGCAACGTTGTTGTTAACAACACCGTTACCATCCAGGTACCCGCAGGTACTTATGACTGGTGCCTTACCAACCCGACTCCCGGCGACCGTATCTGGATCGCTTCCAGCCAGGGTAATGTAGGCGGCCGTGCAGACGATTACACCTTCGAAGCAGGCTACACCTACAACTTCACCGTATACCTCCTCGGCCAGAATGACGCAACCGATGTTGAAATCATTCCCGGCGGCGGCGTACCTCCCACCCCCGTACCTCCCACCCCCGCACCCGGCGGCAACACTGGTTGGGGCTTCGAAACCGATCCCTTCGCTGAAGGCTGGACCATCCGCGATGACGACGGCGACGGCTACAACTGGGAATGGATGGAAGGAAGCGGTTCCGACTACAACGTATACGAAGGCACCCACTGCATGGCATCCGCTTCCTATCAGAACAGCGCATTCGGCGGCGGCACCGCGCTGACTCCCAACAACTGGCTCATCAGCCCGGCATTCACCGCAGGCAGCACCGTTACCTTCTGGTACGCAGGTCAGGATCCCAACTATGCGGCTGAAACCTTCGGCGTATATGTAATCGCAAACGGCACCACCAGCGACGAACTCGCTTACTTCACCGCTTCCAACACCTATCAGCAGGGCAGCGTAGACATCAGCGATTTCGCAGGTCAGACCGTTCAGGTTGCGTTCCGTCACTATGACATCACCGACATGTTCAGGCTCAACCTCGACCTCGTTGAAGCTGATGCAGGCGGCGAACCCCCCGTACCTCCCACTGATGCACCCATCACTGAGGCACCCATCACCGAGGCACCTATCACTGAGGCGCCCATCACCGAGGCACCCATCACCGAGGCACCCATCACTGAGGCACCCATCACTGAGGCGCCCATCACTGAGGCGCCCGTAACTCCCGCACCCGGTGACGTTATCTTCAGCGTCGGCGGCGTACACTATGTTGCAGCAGGCAGCCAGGTCAGCGTCGATCTCACCATCGACGGTGAATATGAGGCAAACGGCATGAACATCTGGGTACAGTACGACGCAGAGAAGCTCACGCTCAACAGCGTTGACGAAGGCGAGATTATGAAGGCCATCAAGGATCTTGGCGGCATGAACATCCTCGACTTCCAGAGCATCCCCGGCAGCGTACGCCTCGGCTCCATGCTTCCCACCGACCCGGTAAGCGGCAGCGGCAAGATCTTCACCATGAACTTCACCGTTGCGGAAGGCCTTGAGGACGGCACGGAAATGCCCATCGAGATCCTCGTTAAGGAATTCTTCAACATGCCCGTAGGCGGCGAGAACACGCCCATCGCGTTCTTCGCAGAGAACGGTTCAATCGTAGTCGGCAGCGAGCCCATCGTCACCGATGAACCCACCGCAGTTCCCACCGATGCTCCCAATCCGCCTATAACCGGCGCAATGAGCCTCATCGGCGTTGGTATTGCAGCGATCGTTGCGAGCGCAGGCGTTGTTATCTTCCGCAAGAAGGAAGAAGACTGAGCCTAACCTCGGTGCAGTGCGGCCGAAAGGCCGGCATTGCAGCAAACTGAATTGATTAACCCCGACTTTGTCGGGCGGCGGACCCCGCAGAGCGCAAGCCCTGCGGGGTTCGTGCGCTGCGGAGAGACAGAGCGCGGAAAAGTTCAAAAATAATGGGTAAAAACTTCAAATTCTTATATACTTGCTATGAAATGCGGTGCATAGTATAATGAATCGTTAAGAACAGCCGCAGTTCGGCGGCGTTGATACGGAATAACTGATGATTAAAATAAATGACGTTAAATATTCATACGAGAACTCCGAAACGGAGGCTCTCCGCGGGGTCAGCATAAGCATTGCGGACGGTGAATTTGTTGCAATTGTCGGGCACAACGGCAGCGGTAAATCAACCCTTGCAAAAATGCTCAATGCATTGCAGCTTCCGTCGTCCGGCAGCGTGACTGTGTTCGGAATGGACACGGCGGATGAGTCGAAAACGCTTGATATACGCAAAAAAGTCGGTATGGTTTTTCAAAATCCCGATAATCAGATTGTGACGACAGTGGTTGAAGAGGATGTCGGATTCGGCCCGGAAAATCTTGGCGTACCCACGGAAGAAATCCTCCGCCGCGTTCACGATGCACTTGAGGCTGTGGACATGCTTGATTACGCAAAATCCGCGCCGCATATGCTTTCGGGCGGGCAGAAACAGCGCATTGCAATTGCGGGAATGCTTGCAATTGAGCCGCAGGTACTCGTTCTTGATGAAGCAACGGCGATGCTTGACCCGCTCGGACGGAAGGATATCCTTCGAATTGTTAAAGACTTAAACCGCAAAAAGGGTATTACGGTGATTATGATAACACAATACATGGAGGAGGCAGTGATTGCGGACCGCGTGATTGTGATGAATGAAGGCCTTGTTGCGTTTGAGGGCACACCGGCGGAGGTGTTCAGGCGCGGTACGGAATTGCGAAAAATAAATCTGGATGTTCCGCCGATGGTTGAGCTGCGCGATGACCTTGCGGCAAGCGGCATCATTAAGCCCTGCAATGCAATGACCGTTGAGGAGATGGCAAACGAATTATGCCCATTATTATTGAAAATCTGACCCATACATATATGCCCGGCAGCGTAACTCAGTTCACCGCGCTGTACGATATTAACCTTACCGTTGAAGACGGCGAGTTTTTCGGCATCATCGGGCACACCGGCAGCGGCAAATCAACGCTTATTCAGCAGCTGAACGGTCTGATTCAGCCCACAAGCGGAAGAGTTATTGTTGACGGCTTTGACATGAACGTAAAAAAACAGCGAGCCGCAGGAAGAAAACTTGTCGGCATGGATTTTTCAGTATCCGGACTATCAGCTTTTTGACAGCACGGTTTATGATGATATTTGCTTCGGCTTTAAAAAACTTAAAACTTCCGGAAGAGGAAATACGCACTCGTGCATATGAGGCAATGGAGCTTGTGGGGCTTGATACAAAGCAGGATGCGGAAAAATCGCCCTTTGAGCTTTCGGGCGGGAAAAAACGCCGTGCCGCACTGGCGGGCATTATTGCGATGCGCCCCAAATACTTGGTTATGGATGAACCTATGGCGGGGCTTGATCCCAGCGGCCGCAGGGAAGTTATGAAAACTATCGAGGGTTTGCGCGCAGAATTGGGCTGCTCCGTGATAATGGTCAGTCACTCAATGGAGGATGTTGCCCGCTCCGCTGAGCGCATTGCGGTGTTGAATAACGGCAAAGTATACGCAGTCGGCACGCCGACGGAGATTTTCTCCCGCACGGCGGAGCTTGCTTCAATCGGCCTTGACACGCCGGCAACCGCGCAGCTTGTTGAAAAACTCCGCAGTATGGGCTGCAAAATTCCAGATGGACTGTACACAAACGAAAAGTTCGAAAAGTGGCTGAAAGAGGTATTGCATAATGCTTAAAGATATTACTTTGGGGCAATACATTCCCGGCAATTCCGTCGTTCACAGGCTTGATCCGCGAACAAAGATTTTGCTGATGATTGCATATATCGTTGCGGTGTTTATCGTTAAACGAATTGAAATGTTTATACCTGTGATCCTGTTCACGGTGCTTATAACGGTGCTTGCAAAAGTTCCTGCGAACTATATGCTGAAAGCTCTTAAGCCCATGCGGCTGCTGCTGCCGCTGATGTTTGTTATGAACCTGTTTCTTATCAAAACAGGGAAGACGATTGTTGATTGGTGGATCATTCATATATATGCGGACGGTCTGACAAATGCTGCTTTTTGTCGTTCTGCGCCTTGCAACGCTTGTTTGCGGCACGAGTCTTCTGACGCTTACAACAACGCCCATCGCACTTACGGACGGGCTTGAAAAACTGCTTTCACCGCTCAAAATTATCAAGTTTCCCGCACATGAACTTGCAATGATGATGACGGTTGCGCTGCGCTTTATTCCGACGCTTATTGAGGAGGCGGATAAAATTACAAAGGCACAGCTTGCACGCGGCGCAGATTTTGAAAGCGGCAATGTTTTTAAACGTGCAAAGTCAATGCTGCCGATTTTGATACCGCTGTTTGTCAACTCATTTCGCCGTGCCGATGAACTTGCAATGGCAATGGAAAGCCGTTGTTATCACGGCGGCGAAGGGCGGACGCGGATGCGCGTGCTCAAATTTCATATGGGAGATCTTGCTGCGGTCATTATCTTTGCGGCATTTATCACAGCCGTTGCGCTTGCACAAAGATTTTTGCCCGCTGTAAAACTCTTCTGATTTAACTTAACTGATTGGAGATATTTGCGGGGATGAAGAACCATTTAAGAAAAAGTCCCGGAAATGTACCGGACGGTCCCAAAAATCGAACCGAAAACGGCGCGGACGCGCTTGTTATTGCTGCCGCACTGCTTATCATTGCACTTGCCTGGCGGATTTTTTCTCGAAAAAACAGTTTTTCGGGCGGCATTGTGCGCAGCCTCGTCCCAACACGGCTGCAATATCGAGGCGGATGAGCTTTATAAACACAATTTCGCCAAAAACACATCAATTCGCGCACTTGTCGGTGACACGGATATGACACGCGCTGCGGATGCTTCCCGCGAATGCGGATTTGATGCCGACATTGACAAAACAGGTGACGTTTATGTTCTGCTTGCCAATCTTGGTGATGAACAGGTGCTGACGGTTTATGTTGTTGATGAAACGATTCAGCTTGCCTTCATTCAAATTCCGAATTCGGACTCCGTGCTCCCGATTTCGGCTTGCGGCGATGCAGAGCCGACATCGACTGCTGCTTGAACCGTGTGAAATATATTGAACCGAAATCGTAAAAAAAGTGTTGACATCGGCTGAAAATTGCGTATAATATTAATGTTCAAGCAGAAGCCGCCCGCTTCTCACTTGCCGCAGGTATTTATGCAGGCAGAGTAACGGCAACAAATACATTCTATTTGTGCGTGCGCGGTGCTTAGGCAGCGCGATTTTTTGTTTGAATAATTCTTTCAAGGTGGTGAAACCCATAGCAACTCAGGAAT
>ENA-OQCL01000632-OQCL01000632.1-human-gut-metagenome-genome-assembly--contig:-NODE-632-length-16101-cov-6.251096_pt1 | contig 16101 bp, 16 predicted proteins | sample MGYA00242502_ERZ504586 | MGnify/ENA primary metagenome ERZ504586 (study PRJEB26092, sample SAMD00036316) | human gut metagenome | host: Homo sapiens | study: EMG produced TPA metagenomics assembly of... | reverse complement strand
AGGCGGGGACAAAAATCATTTTAACGCCAGTCCACATCCGACCCAAACCCCTCGCCCCTGGGGCGAGTGATCCAATCCGTCCGCGAAGCGGACACCTTAGCGGCCGAGTGGCACCTCCCACGCGAGTGGGAGAGGCGGGCGGGTCCCGAAACCTCACGGGGGCGCCACCACCCCATAAGCGCTTTTCTTTGGGGCTCCACCCCGTTTCTTTGGGCAAGACCAAAGAAATGGGGTGGATAAGCAGCGAAAGGTAAAGACAACCAACAGCAAAACGGCGAGTTCCGCCCAGCCAAAACCCACCCCCGGCCGGGGATGGGAACCGGACCCCTGCCACAACGGCAGCGGCCGCAAAACAAAAAAGGCCGGGGAAGCCTTTCGGCTTCCCCGGAAACATCTCGTTCAGCTTACAGCAGCATGCCCGCAAAGCACTGGCACGCCAGATACATCACAGCGCCTATGCACACCGGCGCGAGAAATCCCGCCTTGCCGGAGTTCAAACGCTCCCAGATGGAGGTGAAGAGGAAGGCCATCGCCGTAAACAGCAGCCCGGCAATGACACCCAGACGCAGCGCCTCGCCCACGCCGGAGCACAGGCCCGCCGCCCAGGGCAGCAGCCAGAAGGTCAGGAAAGCCAGCACCGCCGTCAGCGCCCAGTTGCGCTTCGGCACCTGCTTGCGCCCCAGATAGCACTCTATCACCAGCGCCGCGGCGCACACCGCGGCCAGGTTCGGGATGTCAATGAGCGGCAGTATCGCCTGCGGCATGAAGGTGCGCACAAGCAGCAGCACAAGGCAGACAGCGCCCACGACCCCGGCCAGTACAGTATTGAGCTTAAAAGTCACAGCTTTCATAGCTTTCTCCTTTCAGCCGTCTCAGCCCAACGTCAGGTCCACGTTGACCATGTTCTCAAAAGAGGCCCTGATGGCCGAGAGGATGTCACCGTGGCTGTCGTTCAGGCTCATCGTGGCGGAGCTCGTGATGTCGGCCAGCATGGCCTTCTCCTCGTCCGTCAGCGCCGCATACTTCTCCGCGTCGCCCTCACCGCTGCTCGACTCCTTCAGGGGCCTGCCGTTGGCGTCGGAGCAGTACTTCGCAAACCACTCCTCCACCTCGTCAACCGTCTTGCCGACGAACAGCTGCTGGAATGCATCCATCTGCTCGCTCCAGGTACCGGTACCCATAACGTAGGTCTCGCCCCTGTCGCGCTTCGTCGCCCAGCCGGCGACCTCCTCGGTGAACTGCTCCTCCGTGTCCGGCGTCGTGCCGTCCACCACGGCGTCGTGGTTCGAGTCGTTGTTGTAGCCGCCCTGGCCGGGCCAACCGCTGAAGTGCGGCATCTCCGCCCCGTCATAGTTCGGCGTCGCGTACTCAAGCTGGTCCACGTAAATGGCGAGTATCTTGCCCTCGCCGTCAAACACGACGTTGGCGAACACCTGGTTGATGCTGTATACCGGCGTGCCGGTGTCGTCGGAGCCGGGGCCCATGCGCACGGTGTTCGAAAGGCCGAAGCCCTGGTACGCCTCGGCAGCGACCTGGGCCTCCTGAGTCGGCTCAGGGGTGGCCTCCGGCTCGGGCTCGGAGCTGCCGCCGCCCGCGAGGGCGTTCTTGACGGCGTTGATTATGCCGTTGCTGGTATAGGTCGCGCCGGAGACGATGTCCACGTCGGCGGAGTTAGCCGCAACGATGGCCGCCGGGATCTGCTCAAGCGCAGCGCCGGCTATCTCAGGCGTCTCGCTGTTGGAGACTATCTCCACGGCGGTGATCTTGTCGCCATCCATGGTGACGGAGACGGTGATGGGACCGCCGAAGCCGTTGGCCGTACCGGTGAGCGGGCCGCCCGCCGCACCGGACTCCTGCACGTACTTGCTCGCCGCGTTCACGCAGGCGACGACGGCGGAGGAGCTGATGGTGGCGCCCGTCACGGCGTCGATGTTGCTGTTGACGGCCAGGTCGCCCTTGGAGTTCATAAGGCCCACGAGGAAGAAGAGATCGTCCTGCACTCCGAGGCCGAGGCCGTAGGTGTCGTGGATGTCGCGCACGGTGTAGCCCTTGACGACGCCCTCGTTGTCCACGGCGACGAGGAGCTTTATCTCATCCACGTAGCCGTTCGCGGTCATCGCCAGGACGTAGCCGCCCTCGCCCTTATAGACGTTCGTGATCTTGGAATCGGTACCCTTGTACTCGATCTCCTCGAACTCACCGCCGCCGGGCAGGAGGTAGGAGATCATCTCGCCGAGCTCTTTCTCGGCGTTTGCCGCTGCTGTGCCTGCGAGGCCGGCGCCTGCCGCCGCGAGTATGACGGCGCAGGCCAGTATCACGGCGACGGGGACAAGTAGTTTCTTACTCATTTCCCGGCACCCCCTTTCACGCCGAAGCGCTTCACGGGCACGGCCTTGTCAAGCGCCCAGGCGCAGGCGTTCATGATGAGGATAGCGTAAGTCACGCCCTCCGGGAAGAGCCCGAAGTAGCGGAAGATGACGGTCAGCACGCCGCAGCCTACGCCGTAGACCAGCTGGGCCGCAGGCATGGCGGGGCTCGTGACGTAGTCGGTGGCCATGAAGATGGCGCCGAGCATGACGCCGCCGCCCATGACGCTGTAGAGCATCCAGAGCATGGGGTCGTCGCCCTTGCTGAACACCAGCGTGAGTACGGCCACCGCGCCTATGTACGCGGCGGGGATGCGCCAGCTGATGACCCTGCGGTAGAGCAGGTAAGCCAGGCCTATGAGCAGCGCCAGGGTGCAGACCTCGCCTATGCAGCCGCCGATCTTGCCGAGGAACATATCCAGGAGGCTCGCATCGGGCAGGGCCGGGCGGGCCATGGTCTGCAGCGGGGTGCTCGATGAGACGATGTCCACGGCTCCGAAGTTCAGGGCGGAGACGCTCTCGGTCGTGTACCTGGTGATGGTCGCGGGCCAGAAGAGCATTATGAGCGCCCTGCCGCCGAGGGCCGGGTTAAAGACGTTCTGGCCCAGGCCGCCGATGAGGCCCTTCACGACGATTATCGCAAAGGCGTCGCCCACGAGAACGACCCAGTAGGGGCAGCTCGCAGGCAGGGAGAAGGCCAGCAGCACGCCGGTGACAACAGCGGAAAGGTCGCCCACCGTGGGCTTTTTCCGCATGACAAGGTTCACCAGCAGCTCGGCCACAACGCAGCCCGCCGCCGAGATGACGGTCAGGACCAGGGCGCGCAGGCCGAAGAGCACGACCCCGGCTATGAGCGCGGGTACGAGGGCTATGAGCACGTCCAGCATGGTCCGCTGCGTCGTGTTGCCGCTGCGGATGTGGGGTGCGGAGGTCACGGTCAGGTTCATTACCTCTTTCCCTCCTTCAGCAGTTTCTTGCCCGCCTTGAAGGTCTCGACAAGGGGCAGGCGGCCGGGGCATACGTAGGCGCAGCAGCCGCACTCCATGCAGTCCTCAAGGTTGAGGCGCCCGAGTTCCTCCTTGTCGCCGCAGTTCACGTAGCGGTAGAGGTTCAGGGGCTGCAGGCCCATGGGGCAGGCGTCCATGCACTTGCCGCAGCGGATGCAGGCGGGGTCCTCCGCCGCAGGGGCGGGGTCGGTCAGGCAGAGCAGGGCGTTCGTGCCCTTGACGACGGGGACGGCCAGGTTCCCCTGCGCCACGCCCATCATCGGGCCGCCGCAGACGACCTTGCAGGTCTCCTCCTTCACACCGCCGGCAAAGTCGAGCACCTGCTCTATGGGCGTGCCGACGCGGACTATGACGTTCTTCGGCTCATTCGCGCCCTCGCCGGTGACGGTGACGACCTTCTCCGTGATGGGCAGGCCCTCGTATACGGCGCGGCAGATGGAGTAGACAGTCGTAACGTTGAACAGCGCGCCGGTCCTCGCGCCGGGGGCGACTTCCTTGCCGGTGACGGCGAGGATGAGCTGCTTTTTCGCGCCCTGGGGATAGCGCGTGGGCAGCGCGCGGATCTCGATATCCTCCTGGCCCTCGGTCTTGGCGCGCAGGGCCTCGATGGCCTCGGGCTTGTTGTCCTCGACGGCGATGACGGTGTGCTTCGCGCCGATGACGTCGGCCAGTATCCGGGCGCCCAGGATGACCTTTTCAGGCCAGGTGCACATCACCATATCGTCGGAGGTGATGTAGGGCTCGCACTCGCAGGCGTTTATGAGCAGGGTCTCGGTTTTGCCCGCGGTGGAGAGTATCTTGGAGTTCGTGGGGTAGGCCGCGCCGCCCATGCCGCAGATGCCCGCCTCGCGGACTATGGCGGCGAGCTCCGCGGGGCTCATGCCCTTGTGGCTGGCGCGGGGCTTTATGGCGGGGTCGGGCGTGTCCTTGCCGTCGCTGTCGATAACGACGCAGACGGCCTGCCTGCCGCCGGGGATGGGCAGCTGCTCCACAGCCGCCACGGTGCCGGACACCGAGGCGTGCACCGGGGAACACACGCCCTCGCCGTCGCCTATCTTCTGACCCAGCTTCACCGTGTCGCCCACTTTGACCAGAGGGGAGCAGGGCGCGCCGATGTGCTGGGACATGGGTATGATCACCCTGGAAGGCGCCGGCATCGGGACAGGAGCTCCGCCCCGCGACAGCGCCTTGCCGTCGTTGGAATGGATTCCGCCCCTGAAAAGCTGCTTCATACTTTCACCTCTCTACTCTTATTTCACATTTTCACTCTTTTATATAGTCGGAAAAGCCCGGGCTGTACAGCAGCTGCCCGTCGGCCGCGACCCAGAGGGCCTCGGCCCCGAACTCGTCCAGCAGCGCCTGGCCCTCGTCCTGCGTCATGGTGAAGAGGCTGGTCGAGAGCGCATCGGCAAGGCCGGAGTCCTCGCAGACCACCGTCACCGCGCGCCACAGCGTCGCGGGATACAACGTCTCGGGATCTATGATATGGTGGTACTTCACACCGTCCACATAGTAGTAGCGCTGGTAGTCCCCGCTCGTCACGACGGAGCCCTCGCTGGCCCAGAGCGTGTGGAGGTAGTCCTCCGCGCCCCCGTCGGGGTCCTGCACGCCCACGACCCAGGCCTCGCCGTCAGGCTTCGGCCCCGTGGCGCGCACGTTGCCGCCCACGCTCACCAGGTAGCCCGAGGGCAGCTCTTTGCAGACCTGCTCCGTCGCATAGCCCTTCGCGACCGCGCCGACGTCGAGTCTCGTCTCGGCGTCCGTGATCTGCACCGTGCCCTCCTCGGCGTCTATTATGACCGCGGAGAAATCACAGTGCTTCGCCGCCTCCAGGAGCGCGGCGGCATCGGGAAGCTCGCCTTCCTCCGAGTATTCGCCGGCCTCCCTCGCGTCGTGCCAGAGCTTCAGCACGCCGCCCATCGCGGCGTCGAGCTTTCCGCCCGTCTTTTCATACATCTCGCGGCAGAACAGCAGGAGGTCTATTATCCTCCCGTCCACCTCTACGGGCTCGCCGCCCGCCGCATCGTTTATCGTCTTTATGTTGTTTATGCCCTCGTAGTCGTTGTAGATGTCATAGAGCTCGTGATATTCCTTCAGCCCCGCCTTGACGCTCTCTGCGACGGCGGTGAACTCCTCCTCGCTTTCGGCGTAGCCCACGACGGTGGTGAGCGTGTCGAAGAGGTCGAGGAAGGTGGCGGTGTATCTCGTGAGCTCCGGCGCCGCCGTCTCAGACGGCTGCCCCACGTCGATCACCTGAGTCGTGGAGCAGCCGGTGAGCATCAGCAGCGCCAGCGAGAGCGCCGCGAGGCGCGGCAGGAACCTCCCGCGCCGCGCCCGCGGTCTTCTCAGCCTGAGCATGGATTTACTTTATGACCGCGATGAAGTCAACGACGTTCATGGTGCAGCCGGAGGTGATGTCGGCGGAGGTCGGGTGGCCGTTCTCATCGACGGCGACGCCGGCTATGTCGGCCGGGGTCTTGCCGGTGGCGTAGGCGGCGAAGGACCAGGCCTGCTCATCCCACTCGGCCCCGATGGGGCTGGCCATGCGCATGTTGTACGCGTCGTCCAGGACGAGCTTGGAATCGTAGGAAGTGCCGACCTCGGAGGCGATCTCGCCCGCCGCGGTGACGGCTATCTTGGCCTGCACGCAGTCGAGGTAGCAGCTGGTGATGACGCCGGAGGCGTCGAGGGTGTAGGCGCCCACGGTGACGTCGGCCTGGGCGTTGCCGTCGCCGTCGGCGGAGGCGGCCTTGGAGCTGTCGGAGACGATGGCGTTGCAGTTCATGTACAGGGTGTCGTCCACGCCCGCGCCGAGGACCTTCGCGTTCGCGACGGCGTTCTCGACAGCGGTGAGGATCTCGGCTATGTTCATGGTGCAGCCGGTGGTGATGTCGGCGTCGGTGGGCTTGCCGCCGTCGTCGATGGCTATGCCCTTGACCTCGTCGAGGGTCTTGCCGGTGACGTAGTCGGCCAGGAAGTTGGCCTGCTCATCCCACTCCGCGCCGATGGGGCTCGCCTTGCGCATGTCGTAGGCGTCGTCCAGGACGATCTTGGAATCGAACGCGGTGTCCGCGGCGGTGAGTATCTCGCCCGTGGCGGAGACGGCTATCTTGGTCTGCACACAGTCGATAAGGCAGTCTTTGATGACGCCGTCGCCGTCAACGAGCACAGAAACGAAGGTCGTGTCGGCCTGGGCCAGGCCGTCGGCGTCGGCGGAGGCGGCCTTGGAGCTGCTGGACACGACGGAGACTATGGCAAGGCCGGTCTTGAGCTGGCCCTCGGGCAGCGGGGTGTCGTCAACGACAGGGGCCTCGGACGCGGCGGCTTCGGGGGTGTTTTCGGGGGTCTCGGTGGCGACGGGGGTCTCCTCGGCCTCGTCTTCGCCGCCCATGTTGACTATTATGGTAGTCTGGCCGCAGCCGGCCATCAGGCCGACGCACAGTATCGCGGCGAGGAGAATCGCAAGCAGTTTCTTCATTTTCCTACCTCCTGAATATGGATGGTTTTTTATATCTGTTCGCCCCTCTCTTTTTTGGGACGCAAACAGCTTTTGAGGGCGGTATTAGTCAAAGAAATAACAATGTTGAGTACAAACCGACCGCGGGGATAAAAAGTGTATAATAAGCCGCTCCCCGCACCGGGTCGTTTTCAAATTGTCAAACATACCACAATTACCCCTTTACTATACCGGAAAATGGCGCTCCTGTAAAGAGGAAAGCCGCATTTCCCCTCCCGGGGGGCGTGAAAAAAAGGGCGAAAGAGGAGAGGGGGCCTTGCAAAACCGGCCTGCCGGGAGCTATACTTTTGTAAAAAAAGGAGGTGCGCCATGCTCAAAACGGTCACGCCCGGCGAGGCTCTCAGTATACTGTATTCGGCCTTCGGCGCCCGCAGGACGGAGGCTGAGGCCTGCCCGCTCGCGCTTGCCAGGGGCCGGGTGCTGGCGGAGGACGTGGAGGCCGCGGAATTCGTCCCGGGCTTCGACCGCTCCTCGGTGGACGGCTACGCCCTGGCGGCGGCGGACACTTTCGGCTGCGGCGAGGCCAGCCCCGCCCTGCTGCGCCTGGCCGGCCGGGTGGAGATGGGCAGGGCGCCCGACTTTGCCCTCAGCCCGGGCGAGTGCGCCGAGATACCCACGGGCGGGCGGCTGCCAGAAGGGGCGGACGCCGTCGTCATGCTTGAGCACGCGGAGGACTACGGCAGCGGGCTTGTCGGCATCCTCAAGGGCGCCGCGCCCGGCGCGGGCGTGGTGTTCCGCGGCGACGACCTGAAACCCCGGCCAGGCCGTCCTGCGCGCGGGGCGGCGGTTGAGGCCCATGGACATAGGCGCACTGGCGGCCATGGGCGCGGCGGAGCCGAGGGTGAGGAAAAAAACCCCGCGCCGCCGTCCTGAGCACGGGTGACGAGCTGGTGCCGCCGGAGCTCACGCCCGGCCCCGGCCAGGTGCGGGACGTGAACGGCCCCATGCTCTGCGCGCTGCTGGAGGCGCTGGGAGCGGAGGCGGCCTTCCTCGGCATAGTCCGGGACGAGGAGGCGGAGCTGGAGCGGGCTGTCCTGGCCGCGGCGGAGGGGTATGACCTCGTGCTTGTCTCCGGCGGCAGTTCAGCCGGGGAGCGGGACGCCGTGGCCCGCGTCATCGGGAAAAACGGGCGGCTGCTTTTCCACGGCCTGGCGATGCGCCCGGGCAAGCCCGCGATGCTGGGCGAGGTGCACAGCGTGCCTGTCCTGGGCCTGCCCGGACACCCTGCGGCGGCATATCTCACGGCAAAGCTCCTGGCCGGAGCGCTGCTGCGCTCCCTGCTGGGCCAGCCGGCGGAGCCGAGGCCAGTCCCCGCACGGCTGACGGAGCCCCTTCCGGCGAACGACGGGCGGGAGCTGCACTGCGGCGTGCGCCTTTCCCGCGAGGGCGGAGAGCTCTACGCCGAGCCTGTGCGCACAAAATCTGGGCTAATAAGCGCCCTCGCGGCCTCGGACGGCGTGCTGCGCGTCCCGCGCGACTGCGAGGGCCTGCCCAGGGGCGCGCTGGTGGAAGTTGAGCTGGAAGGAGCTTTTGAATGGGCTTTCAATCATCTCACGGAACACGCCCCTGGACGAGGCCCGCGCGGCCTATCTGTCCCGGCTGCGGGAAAACGGCCTCGTCCCGGAGCCGGAGCGCGTCCGCGTGCAGGACGCGGCGGGCCGGGTGAGCTATAAGGCGGTCTACGCGCGCATCTGCGCGCCGCACTACCACGCCTGCGCCATGGACGGGGCCGCCGTCGCCGCTGCCTCCACCTTCGGGGCGACGGAGACGACGCCGGTGGAGCTGCCCGAGGGGGCCTGCGTCCCCGTGGACACGGGCGACCCCCTGCCCCCGGGCTGCGACGCCGTCATAATGGCCGAGGAGATAGAGCCCCTGCCGGGCGGCGGCATCCGCCTGCGGGAGGCGGCCGCGCCCTGGCAGCACGTGAGGCAGATAGGCGAGGACATCTGCGCCGGGGAGATGATCCTCCCCTCGCGCACGGAGATAGGCCCCTCGGCCCTGGGCGCGATGCTCGCGGCGGGCGTGCTGGAGTGCGAGGTCTGCCGCCGTCCCGTCGTCGGCATCATCCCGACGGGCGACGAGCTGGTGCCTCCCTGCGAGGCCCCCGGAGAGGGTGAGGTCGTGGAGTTCAACTCCAGCATCTTCGCCGCCATGCTCCGGGGCTGGGGCGCGCTGCCGCGCTGCTACGGCATAGTCCCGGACGAGCCCGCCGCAGTTTCTGCCGCTCTGGAGAGGGCGCTCTCGGAGTGCGACGCCGTCATCCTCGGCGCGGGCTCCTCCGCGGGCAGGGACGACCTGAGCGCCGCGGCCATAGCCTCGGCGGGCGAGGTGCTCTTCCACGGCCTGGCCATCCGGCCCGGCAAGCCCGCCATATTGGGCCTGCGGGGAAAGCAGCCCATCCTCGGGCTGCCCGGCTATCCCGTCTCGGCCATCATCGTCCTTGAAGAGCTCATGCGCCCGGTGCTGGGACTCTACACCGGCATAGTCCCCGGCGGCGAGGCGCGGCAGGCGGAGGCCCGCCTGGGCCGCGGCATAGTCTCCGGCCTCAAGTACCGGGAATACGTCCGCCTGCGGCTGGGCGACGCGGGGCAGGGCCTAGTGGCCTCGCCTCTGGGCAGGGGCGCAGGGGTGGTGAGCTCCTTCATGCGCGCGGACGCCATGCTTGAGATACCGCAGGGCGTCGAGGGCCTTGAGGCAGGGTCAAAGGTGAGCGTCCGCCTGCTCCGGCCCCTCGCGGAGCTCGAGGGCGGCCTCGTCGTCACGGGCAGCCACGACCCGCTGCTCGACGAGCTGGCGGACCTGCTGCGCCTGGCGGAGCCGCCCCTGCGCATGTCCTCCAGCCACGTCGGCTCCATGGGCGGGCTCATGGCCGTGCGCCGGGGCGAGTGCCACGCCGCGGGCATACACCTGCTCGACGAGGCCACCGGCGGCTATAACGAGAGCTATATCGAGCGCCTCTTCCCCTCGGGCGGAGTGCGCCTCGTCGAGTGCGTGGGCCGGACGCAGGGCCTCATGCTCGCCCCGGGTAACCCCCTCGGCCTGCGCGGCTTTGCCGACATCGCCCGTCCCGGCCTGCGCTACGTAAACCGGCAGAAGGGCTCCGGCACGCGTATCCTGGCGGACTACCTCTGCCGCCGCGAGGGCGTGGAGAGCGCCGCCGTCTACGGCTACGGCCGCGAGGAGCCGACGCACACGGCCGTGGCGGCGCAGATAGCCTCGGGCTCGGCGGACGCGGGCATGGGCATATACTCGGCGGCGCGGCTCTACGGGCTGGACTTCCTGCCCGTCTGCACGGAGCAGTACGACCTGCTCATACCCGATCCCGCCTGGGACAGCGGAGCGGTCCGCCGCCTGATGGAGGCCCTGGCCTCGCCGGAGTTCCGCGAGAGGCTGGAGCGCCTGGGCGGCTACACGCTGGAGCGGCCCGGCCGCGTCCGGCGGCATTTCTGACTTGGAGGGACAGCTGTGATGGATCTGAAAGGCAAACCCTTTTACCTGAGCGCGGACGAGGAGCGCTGGGTGCTGGACGCCCTCGCCTCGATGGACGAGCGTGAGAAGACCGGCCAGCTCTTCTGCGTCATGGGCGGGGACTACCCGCTCGATGAGCTGCGCGCCCTCGTGAGTGACGAGGGCATAGGCGCGGTGCTCTACCGCCCCTGCCCCAAGGCGGAGCTGGCGGAGAAGCTTGCCGCCATAGACGCCGCGGCGCGTATCCCCCTCCTCCACGCCGCGAACCTCGAAGAGGGCGGCGCGGGCGGAATTTCGGACGGGACCTATTTTGCAAACCAGCTCGGCGTCGCCGCAGCGGACGACGAGGCCTGCGCGCGCCGTTTCGCCGAGGTCTGCGCCGCCGAGGGCCTCGCAGCGGGCATAAACTGGACCTTCTCCCCCGTCGTGGACATAGACATGAACTTCCGCAACCCCATCACCAACACCCGCACCTTCGGCTCCGAGCCCGAAAGGGTGCTCAAAAATGCACAGCTCTTTCTCGACGCCGCCCAGGACTCGGGCCTCATAGCCTGCTGCAAGCACTTCCCCGGCGACGGCGTGGACTTCCGCGACCAGCACCTGCATCCGAGCTACAACAGCCTCACGGCGGAAGAGTGGCGCGAGACTTACGGGAAGATCTACAAGGCCCTCATAGACCGGGGCCTGCTGTCCGTCATGGTGGGCCACATCTGCCAGCCGGCGCTCTCCATGGAGAAAAACCCGGCGCTGGGCTTTTCCGACGTCCTGCCCGCCTCCCTCAGCCGCGAGCTGCTGACGGGGTCCTGCGCGGGGAGCTGGGCTTCAACGGCCTCATCACGACGGACGCGACCATCATGGGCGGCTTCTGCCAGGCCATGGAACGCCGCCGGGCCATCCCCTCGGCCATCGCCGCGGGCGCGACATGCTGTGCTGGTGTTTTCGACGGACATATACGAGGACCTCGCCTATCTGCGCGCGGGCCTCAAAAACGGCCTGCTCAGCCGGGAGCGGCTCAACGAGGCCGTCACCCGCGTCCTGGCCCTCAAGGCCGTCGCGCGAAGGCCGAAGCGCATACCCGAAACGCGCGCCGCCGAGTGGCAGCGCGATTGCGCGCGGAAGGCCGCGACGCTCGTGAAGGATACTCAGGGCCTCGTACCCCTGCGCGGTTTCAGCCGTCTGCGCCTCATCATCCTGGGCGAAAAGGCCCTCGCCGACGGCGCTGACATAGCAAAGATCGTCGAGGAAAGGCTGGGCCTGCCCACGGAGCTCTACGAGCCCCTCGCGGACGAGCTGCACGGCCCCGCCTCCCTGCCGGAGGACCGCCTCACGCTGGTGGTGGCAAACCTCCCCACAGCCAGCAACCAGACCGCCGTGCGCATAAACTGGAGCCGCAAGCACGCCTTAGACGACCCGCGCTTCATAAACGAGGAACCGGCGGCGATGATCTCCGTCGCGAACCCCTACCACCTCCAGGACGCGCCGCGGATAAGGACATACATAAACGCCTACACCCCCATAGCCCCCGCCCTCGAGGCCGCCCTGGACATCCTCGCAGGCCGCCTCGCCCCCACAGGCAAGAGCCCCGTGGACCCCTTCTGCGGCCTGCCCGACGCCCGGCTCTGAGCCGCGTCAAATAAATTAGTTAGGTACCTTGACATCTGCGCCGAGAGGTGGTATATTGCAGATAGCAAGGTACCTAACTATTTATTTGGAGGTATAGCCATGAGCATAGAAAACGAATATGAGGACCGCTGCCCCGGCTGCCCGCGAGCCTGCCCTCAGGAAGCGCCCGGCTGCCCGCGCGGCGAGGCCTGGGCGGCCTCCCTGTCCGGGGACGTTCCGCCCCCGCCACACCACGGGCCGGAGGGCGAGTTCCCGCCTTTCCCGCCTCATCATCGCGAGGACGCGCCCCCGCCTCCTCCCCATGGGCCTCACGGCGCGCCGCCGCCCCACGGACCTCACGGCCCCGGCCCGCACGGTCCGGGCAGGGGCCCGCGGGGCAGGCGGCCCCACCCGCCCGAGCCGGAGCCGGACCGGGACAGTCTCGGCGGCCTCATGCGCCGCTGCGGACACTATCTTGTCCACCGCGCGGGCCTGCCCGGCAGCCGTGAGCGGATGCTCCGCCTGCTGGCCGAGCGCGGGGACATGAGCCAGGCAGACCTTGTCTGCCTGCTGGAGCTGCGCAGCGCCTCGGTCAGCGAGCTTTTGGGTAAGCTGGAGGCCCAGGGCCTCGTCACCCGCCGCCGCAGCGAGGAAGACCGCCGCGGCCTGACCATCAGCCTCACCGAGGCCGGCCGCGCCCAGGCGCCCTCCGACCTCGGGCAGGACGCGGCCTTCTCCGCCCTGGCGGAGGACGAACGGGCCATGCTCAAGGCCCTGCTGCAAAAGCTCCTCGACTCCTGGGAAGCGGAGGAATAAAAAAACGGCCCGCCGCGAAAATGCGGCGGGCCGGAGCTTTATCTAGCCTCTGGCGGTCTTTTCCTTTTTCCTTTTCAGCGTGGAGCAGATGGCCCCGTGGGGGCAGGCCTTTATGCACTCGCCGCAGCGGATGCACTCTGGACTGTTTGGATGCTTGTCCGGCTCAAGGCCGAAGCCGCAGGCGCGGGAGCAGGCCCCGCAGGAGACGCACTTGTCTGAGTCCACCTCGTAGCGGTAGAAGGCGATGGGGTTGAACAGCCCGTACACCGCGCCCAGAGGGCAGAGATAGCGGCAGAAGGGCCGGTACACGACCACCGAGAGCAGCAGCAGCACGATGAGGATGGCCGCCTTCCAGCTGAAGAGCCAGCCCAGCGCCGCCTGCAGGCCCGGATTCGAGGCCACGAGCGGTATGCCCGCGAACAGCGTGCCGCTCGGGCAGATGTACTTGCAGTACCAGGGGCTGCCCTGCCCAACGACGTCGAGCACCGTCAGCGGCAGAATAATGACGAAACCGACCAGCACGACGTAGCGCAGATATTTGAGTACACGGTCGCCCGGCAGGCGCTTCAGCTTCTTAGGGAAGGGTATCTTGTGCAGCAGGTCCTGCACGAGGCCGAAGGGGCAGAGCCAGCCGCAGACGAAGCGGCCCAGCAGCGCGCCTATGAAGAGCAGGAAACCCACTGCGTAGAAGGAGAACCAGTGGTCCCTGTCCCCCAGCACGGCCTGGAGCGAGCCTATGGGGCAGGACCCGAGCGCGCCCGGGCAGGAATAGCAGTTGAGCCCCGGGACGCAGACGCGCTTGAGTTCGCCCTTGTAGATGGTGCCCTTGGCAAAGCCGGCGGCGTAGCCGTTCGTCAGCGCCGTCCAGCCCAGCTGCACCGCCGTGCGCACGTGGCGGCGCAGGGCGCCCAGGAGCTTAGCCAAGGCCTATACACTCCAGGCAGATATTCACGGCCTTGCGCAGGACGATCTCGTTCTCGCCCAGCGCAATGCCTGTGCCGACGAAGGCCGCGCCCAGAACGGCAAGGGCGGCGGCTATGCAGTTTTTCAGGCGGCGGCTCACGCTTCGAGGCCCTCCAGCAGCTCGTCGGCTATGGTCTTCCAGCCGTCCAGGTCATTGGCGCCGACGTAGGCCGTGCCGACCTGCTTGCCCTGGCTGTCCACGAAGAGCGTGGTCGGCACGCCGCTGACCTGGGATAGGAGGCCGTAGAGCCCCTCGCCGGGGACTATGTGCAGGTAGTCCGCGCCGGTCTCGGAGACGATGTCCCGCGCCAGCTGCAGCTGCGCCTCGTCGAGCGCGCCCTCGGAGTCCATGACGTCCGTGACAAGGCCGACAACGCGCATGCCCTTGTCCGCGTACTCGGAGGCGAGCTCGCCGAGCTCGGGCATCTCGGAGATGCAGGGGCCGCAGAAGGTGGCCCAGATGTTCACCATCGTGAGCTTGTACTCGGCGAAGATGCTCTCGTCTGCGGCGCTGCCGTCGAGGTCGGTGGTGGAAAAGTCGGAGAGTATGCCGGCGGTCTCGGCGGCCTCGCTCTGGCCGGGCGAGGGCTCCGCGGCGGGCGCGGCCTGGCCGCAGGCAGAAAGCAGCAGGCAGGCCGCCGCAGCGAGTATCAGGATTTTTTTCATGTCGTTCTCCTTTTAGGCAGAGATGGCACATTATACATGCCCGCGCCGCAGCAGTCAAGGCGGGCTTTGTAAACTTCTGTGTGCGTCAAAAGGAGGGGGCCCTGCGGTCCCCTCCCCTTTTCATGCGTTTTCCGTCAGTCCTTGACGGCTATGGCCTCGATCTCGACCTTGGCGCCCTTGGGCAGGTCCTTGACGGCGAAGGCGGCGCGTGCCGGGCAGTCGCCGGAGAAAAAGGTGGCGTAGACCTCGTTCATGGGGCCGAAGTCCGCGATGTCCGCGAGCAGCACGGTGGTCTTGACGACGTCCTCGAAGCCGAAACCGGCCTCGGCGAGGATGGCGCCGACGTTCTTGAGGCTCTGCTCGGTCTGGCCCTTGATATCCTCGGCGGCGAAGGCGCCGGTGGCGGGGTCGATAGGCAGCTGGCCGGAGACGAAGGCGAACTTGCCGGAGGCGGCGACGCCCTGGGAGTATGGACCGATGGCGGCGGGGGCCTTGGGGGTGGCTATGGCTTTCTTCATTTTTATACGCTTCCTTCCCTGATTACTCGTTCACGATGACGGTGCCGGTCTTGCCGTCTATGCCGTCGCGGGCCTTCTCAAGCAGAGTGATGAGGGCGCGGCGGCCGGGCTTGGACTCGGCAAAGCGCATGGCGGCCTGGACCTTGGGCAGCATGGAGCCGGGCGCGAAGTGGCCCTCGGCGCAGTACTGGGCGGCCTCGGCGGAGGAGATGGTGTCCAGCCACTTCTGCTCGGGCTTGCCGAAGTTGATGGCGGCCTTCTCGACGGCGGTGAGGATGATGAGGTAGTCGGCGTCGAGCTGCTCGGCGAGGACCTCGCTGGCGAAGTCCTTGTCGATGACGGCGGCCGCGCCCTTGAGGTGGTGGCCCTCGGTGGTGAACACGGGGATGCCGCCGCCGCCGCAGGCGACGACTATGTGGTCGCTGTCCACGAGCGCGCGGATGGTGTCCAGCTCGACGACCGCCTTCGGCTTGGGCGAGGCGACGACGCGGCGGTAACCGCGGCCCGCGTCCTCAACGACCTGGTAGCCGCGCTCGGCGACCATCTTGTCGGCCTCTTCCTTGGTCATGAAGGAGCCGATGGGCTTGGTGGGGTTCTTGAAGGCGGGGTCCTCGGGGTCCACCTCGACCTGGGTGAGCACAGTGGCGACACCCTTGTTGATGCCGCGGTCGAGCAGCTCCTCGCGCAGGGCGTTCTGCAGGTCGTAGCCTATATAGCCCTGGCTCATGGCGACGCAGACGGACAGCGGGCAGGGGATGTACTTCTCGGGGTTCGAGCGGGTGAGCTCGGTCATGGCGGCCTGGATCATGCCCACCTGGGGGCCGTTGCCGTGGGCCACGATGACCTCGTTGCCGCCCTCGATGAGGTCGGCGATGGCTTTGGCGGTCTGCTTGACGGCGATCATCTGCTCGGGGAGGTTGTTGCCCAGGGCGTTTCCGCCGAGAGCGACTACTATGCGCTTACCCATTATTATAACACCTCATTCAAAAAGTTTAAAGGCCGAAGCCCGGCTGCCCGCGCCCCGGGCGCGGACAGTCGGGGGAAATCACATTCAGCAGAACTTGCGCTTCTGGGCGCGGTCTTCGAGGGCTTTGAGGGCGGCGGCGGGGTCCTTGCTCTTGGCGAGGAAGATCATCGCCGCGATGATGTAGGGCTTGTAGCTCGCTTCCTTGTACAGC
>ENA-OQCL01000631-OQCL01000631.1-human-gut-metagenome-genome-assembly--contig:-NODE-631-length-16102-cov-3.935587_pt1 | contig 16102 bp, 14 predicted proteins | sample MGYA00242502_ERZ504586 | MGnify/ENA primary metagenome ERZ504586 (study PRJEB26092, sample SAMD00036316) | human gut metagenome | host: Homo sapiens | study: EMG produced TPA metagenomics assembly of... | reverse complement strand
TACGCGACGGCCGCGATGGACATCGGACTCACGCCGACGATTTCGGAGCCTATGTCCTCCTGCACCGTCGTCAGCCCGAAGCACTTCCGCGAGTTCTCCCTGCCCTACCTTAAAGAGCTGGTCGATTTCATCAAGGGCCGTGGCAAGGGCGTAATCATCCACATCTGCGGGCAGACCAGCAAAATCTGGGAAGACGTGGCGGCTCTCGGCGTCTCCGGCCTCAGCATCGACAACGTCGCGAGCATCGCGGACTGCAAGCGCCTCGTCGGCGACAAGGTGAAAATCCTCGGCAACGTGGACCCGGGGCGCGTGATGTACTCCGGCACGCCGCTCGACGTGCGCGAGAAGACGCTCCAGTGCATCTTGGACGGCTACGACAACCCAAAGGGCTACGTCGTCATGTCCGGGTGCAGCCTGCCGGTCGACACGCCGTTCGAGAACATTCAGATGATGATGGACACGGTGCGCGAGGTCGGCTATCCGGTGAACCCCGACCGCGTGCGCGAAATGCTTGAAGAATGCAGGGAGCGGATAGCCGCTTCGGAGGAGAGGTAGAGCGATATGAAGACGAAGGAAGAATTTCTTGCGGAGCTTTCGCGCTGCGTGCTTGAGATGGAGGAAGACGAAGTCATAGACGTTGCGAAGGCCTACGCCGAAGCCGGGCACGACCCGCTCGACGGAATACTCGACGGCCTCGTGGACGGAATGAAGAAGGCGTCGGACCTCTACGAGCGCGAGGAATATTTCATCCCCGAGCTGCTCGGCTGCTCCGCCGCGATGTACAACGGCCTCGACGTGCTGCGCCCGCTGCTGCCGAAGAACGAAGGCGGAGCGAAATGCAAAATCGTCATAGGCGTCGTGCAGGGCGACACGCACGACATCGGCAAGAACCTAGTGAAAATCATGCTCGAATCGGCGGGCTACGAAGTTACGGACATGGGGCGCGACGTCCCGGTCGAGAAGTTCGTCGAAGAAGTGAAGAAGCAGGGCGCGAAGGTGCTGGCGCTCTCGACGCTCATGTCCACCTCGATGAAGAACATGGGCAAGATAATAGAGCTGCTCCGCGAGCAGGGCGAGCGCGAGGGCGTCTCCGTCATAGTCGGCGGCGCGCCCATATCCGAATCCTTCGCGCGCAAGATAGGCGCGGACGGCTACTCCGCGAACGCGACCGAGGCGGTCAAGCTCGTAGACAGGCTCGTCGCCGAAAAATCGGGACAGTCGAGGGAAAGGTAGCGCCGCATGACGCCGCTTGAAAGGCTCTGCGGCGCGGCGCACGGCGGCGCGGTGGACCGCCCGCCCTGCATCTGCCCGGGCGGCATGATGAACGGCGTCGTCGAGGATGTGATGCTCAAGACGGGCGTCTACTGGCCGAAGGCGCACGGCGACGCGCAGATGATGGCGGAGCTGGCGCGCGCCCTCTACGAAAGCGGCGGCTTTGAAAACTACGGCGTGCCCTTCTGCATGACCGTCGAGGCCGAAGCGCTCGGCGCAGAGGTGGACATGGGCGACTGCGAAGTCGAGCCGCACGTCGTGCGCCCCGCGCTCGCCTCGTGCGCCGAAGCGGACAGGCTCAAGCCCTTCGACGTGACGAAAGGGCGCGCCGCCGCCGTAATAGAGGCGATACGAATACTGAAACAGCGCGGCGGCGAAGTCCCCGTCGTCGGAAACATCACCGGCCCCGTCAGCGTCGCGGGGACGCTCGTGGATATGAGCGTCTTCTTGGGCGACATGCGCAAACATCCCGACGAATGCGCACATCTGCTCGACGTTATAACGGAAGCGCTGATTACATACGGGCGCGCGATGGCCTCGGCCGGCGCGGACGTTATATGCGTCGCGGAGCCGAGCGGCACCGGCGAGATACTCGGGGCGAAGAGATTCCGCGAGTTCACCGTGCCGTACATCAACCGCCTGCTCGACGCGATAGAGGTGCCGGTTAAAATCGTCCACATCTGCGGAAAACTGCGCGCCGTCTACGAAGAGCTTTCCGCGCTGCACTGCGACGCCTTCAGCTTCGACGCGATAGTCAACGCGCGCGAAATACGCCCATACATACCCGGCAAAGCCGTCATGGGCAACGTCAGCACCCACGCGATAGGCACGATGCCGGAAGAGAAGGTGCGCGGCCTCACGCGCAGCGCGCGCGAAATGGGCGTGGACATACTCGCCCCGGCCTGCGGCCTGCCGCTCTCGACGCCGCTCGGCAATATCCGCGCTATGGTCGAGGCGGCGAAAGAGGCGGGGGCCGGCGGCGAATGGCTGAGATACGCCTCCCGCAGCTCGGACGCGCGATAGAGTGCCGCGACGGCGAAAACCTCTACGAAGTCCTCGCGCGCGAAAACCCTTATCGAAGGCCCGTGCGGCGGCAGGGGTCGTCTGCGGAAAGTGCCGCGTGGTCCTCGACGGGCGCGAAACGCTATCGTGCGAATGCGCCGCCCGCGGCGCGTGCGAGGTGCTGCTGCCTGAATTCGCCGGAGTAGGCGACATCGTCTCCGACGGCTACATGAAAGCCTTCTCCGCCGATAAAAAAGAGGGCTTCGGCTTCGCCGTGGACATAGGCACGACGACGGTCGTCGCCTCGCTCTACGACCTCTCTTCCGGGCGCGAGCTCGCCTCCGTCTCCTGCCTCAACAGCCAGAAAAGCTGCGGGCAGGACGTGATTTCGAGAATACGCTGCGCCGGCGAGGAGGAGGACGGGCTGAAACGTCTCGGCGAAAAGATCACCGCCGACCTGAACGCGCTCTTCACGCAGCTCCTCGCGCGCTGCGGCGTGAAGGCCGAAGAAATATGTGGAACAGTAGTCGCGGGAAACACGACGATGATCCACCTCCTCGCGGGGCGCGACCCGTCGAGCCTCGCGGCTGCGCCATACCGTCCGGCCTTCACCGGCTCCCTGCTGCTCGACGGAAACGCGCTCGGCCTCTGCGTACCCGCGCCGGTCGACTGCCTTCCCGCCATCGCCTCCTACGTCGGCGGCGACATAACGGCTGGCGTAACGGCCTGCGGCATAACGGAAGACGGGCCGCTCACGCTCTTCATAGACATAGGGACGAACGGCGAAATAGTGCTCGCGGGCGGCGGTGAGATGTACTGCTGTTCGTGCGCCGCGGGCCCCGCGCTCGAAGGGATGAACATAAGCTGCGGGATGCGCGCCGCCGCAGGAGCGATAGAGGAGGTCTCGATAAAGGACGGGGCCTTCTCCATACGCACGATAAAAGACGGCGTCCCGCGCGGAATCTGCGGCAGCGGCCTGCTCTCCGCGATAGCCTCGATGCTCGCGGAAGGCGTAATATCGCCGAACGGGCGCTTCGCCGCGCACCCGATGGTGAGCGCGGCGGAGGGCGGAAAACGAGTCGTTCTCGACCCCGAGCAGGGCATATACCTCACTCAGAAAGACATAAGGCAGGTTCAGCTTGCGAAAGGCGCGATACTCTCCGGCATCCTGACGCTGCTAGAAGCCTCGGGCCGGAGCGAAAAGGAAATCGAAAAAGTCATCGTAGCCGGACAGTTCGGCGCGCACCTCACGACGGAGGCGCTCACGGGCTGCGGCTTCCTGCCGAAGAGCCTGAAAGAGAAGATAGCCTACGCCGGCAACACGTCGAAATCCGGCGCGGCGGTGTGCCTGCTCTCCGCAGAAAACAGGGCGCGCTGCGACAGGCTCGCGGAGGGCGCGAAATATATAGAGCTCTCGCTGAAAGAGGGCTACGAAGACCTTTTTGTGAAATGCCTCCGCTTCTGAGACGGCGGCATGAAAGAGGGATAAACGCATGAACGACACATTTTCACCGGTATGCTCGCCGGAAAATCAGGAAATGATCTCGCCGGAGCTGATCCGCTCGCTCGGTATGCCTCCGGCGGAGATATACGCCTCTGCTGAAAACATCGTGAAACTTGCGAAGGCCGCGGGCGAGGTGGACGGGCGCGGATTCGTGCTGCTGCCATTCTGCCACACCGTCGAGGCCAAGGCGCTCGGCGCGGACATCAAACCAGCGGACGACACGGCCGGCCCGCGCCCGGGAGCCTACGCGCTCAAAGGCCCGGAAGAGCTCTCGCCGGTCGAGATAGCGAAGAGCCCGGAGGCGGCGCGGTTGCTCGAAGCCTGCCGCGAACTCTCCGCGGAGGGGCGCGCCGTCGTCTATCAGCTGAGCGGCCCAGTCTCGATATTGAGCTGCATGATGCCGCTCAACAACTTCTTCAAAATCTGGAGAAAGGAGCCGGAGGCCGCCAGACGCTGCCTCGACGGGATCGCCGGAATGCTTCTGGACTTCGCGCGCGAAATACGCGCCGCCGGCGTGAAATACATCTCCTACTCCGACCCTGCGGGGAACCGCGACATCCTCGGCCCGAAGTACAGCAAACAGATGACCGAGGACTTCACGCTCCCGTTCCTGAAACGGCTCGCGGAGGCCTGCGGCGAAGAGACGAACGTGATAATCTGCCCTCTGACCGCGCAGGCGCTGATGACAGAAAACCACATCGCCGCGGCGACGGCGGGGGAAACCGGCGAAATCTCCGCCGGCTGCGTAAAACGCGGCGGCCTGCCAGAACGCAGGAACTTCAGGCTGGTTTAGTGGAACGGGCACATCCCGCGCCTCAGAGACAAAACGGCGGGCCGGAGCGCATCCGGCCCGTTTTGCGTAAATTGCGCTTCGCGCGCGAATTTACCGCTCTTCGTAGGTCCTTATGTATTTCACGTAAGTTTCGGCGGCGGATAGAATGGATTTAATCGATATTTTTTCGTCCACGGCCGACGTGTACTCGCCCGGGCCGTAGATGACGAAGGGCACGCCGGTGCGCGGGACTATATATCCTGCGTCGCCGAAGATGTTCAGCCCCGTAAAGGCGGCCCTCCTCGGCGCGAGCGCCCTTGCGAAGCGGCGCACCATCTCCGAATCCTCCGGCATATAGACGCTGTTCTGTATCTTCAGGACGCCGGTCCTGATCTCGACGCCGTCGTACGCGCCCATGAGCTCCGCCGCCGTTTCGTCGTGGGCGGCGATGAGCCCGGCGGGGTCCTGCCCGGGCATGAACCTTATGTCGGCGGTCGCCTCGGCGTAGGATGGGATCTGGTTCACCTCCCACGCGCCGCTGTTGAACTGCGTTATCGTGCAGCTCGGACGCCCGTACTGCGAATATTTTCCGCCCTTCGCCGCGACGGCGCGTTTGCGCAGCCGCCGGCAGAATTCCATGAGCACCTCGACCGCGTTGGCCCCGCCGGAAGGGGTGGCTGAAAAGCTCGTCTTCCCCGTGACTGAGATTTTCGTCCAGAGCGCGCCCTTCTGGAGTACGCCGATCTTCCCGCCGGTCGCGTGGGTGAAGATCGCCTCCGTCGCGCCGTCCATATATCCCTTTTCCGCTATCTCCGTCGCGCCGAGGCCGTCCTCCGTGCCGCCGGCTGTCAGGCACATCATTACGGAGACGGGCGGCGTCCCGCGCGACAGCTCCGCCATCGCCAGAAGGTTCGCCGTCACGCCGCCCTTCATGTTCGCCGCTCCCTTGCCGTAGACTATTCCGTCCGCGGCGTCGGCGGCGAACGGCGCGTGCGTCCAGCGGTCCATGCCGAGGTTTTTCACCGTGTCGAGGTAGCTGAATATTGCGACCTTCCTGTCGTCGCGCGCCCCCTTTATCTCACCGATGAGCGAGCCGCGGTTGCCGCCGTGGTCGATGACGGTCAGCTTTATGCTGTCCGGGAGAATCGACGCCGCGTACTTCACCGCGTCCATCTCGCAGCCGTCGGTGAGGTTCGTCCGTATCCTTATGAGCTGCTGTAAAACCGAGAGCGCGAGCTCCGGCCTCAGCGCGGCGCTATCGCGCTTCTTCATTGGCCGCGCCCCTTTCCTGATAGATTTTGTGGAGCTTCAGCGAAACCGATATGTCGAAGCGCGTCTCGTGGTCTTCGATGTCGCGTCCCGCCGACTTCAGAATTTCTTTATTTTCTTATAACGGTACTTGAGGGTGTTGTAATGGCAGGCGAGCCTTTCAGCCGCGAGCGACAGGTTCCAGTTGCAGGCGTCGAGGCCGTCGAGCGTTTCAAGTAGATATTCGTGCCCGCGGAACGGCCCTATGTTCTCGGCGTAAAATTCCACGGCGTCGCGCGACGCGGCCCAGCGCGCCATCAGGCGGAAGGCCCCCGTGTCGTTCCAGAAGACGACGCCGCCCTCGCCGCGCCGGTAGATTTTCGCGTAGAGGACGGACTGCGCGGCTTCGTCGTAGCCGTTCTGCAATGAAAGCAGCGACGCGTGCGCCTTCCCGCCGCCCCAGTAGGATTTCGCCGCCTCCGCGCCGAGATGCGCCTCCATCTCCGCGCGCGCCAGCGCGGCTATCGCCTGCATATCCCGCCGGAGTACGGAGGCGGCCGGGACGCGTTTCAGCGCGAGGATGCACGAGAAAAGCGCGCCGTCGCGGTAGACGTACGAGCCCGGGTAAAAGCTGTTGGCCCTGCTGAAAAGAAGCTCCTGAAGATAACGTTCCCCGCCCCTTAGAGCCTGCGGGCATTCGGTCGAAAGTACCGCCACGCTCCACGGAAAGCGCATCCCCAGCAGCCTCAGGCGGCTTGCGAGCGCCTCCTGCGTCGTTATCTGCCCGCCGATCAGCTCGGCGAAGAGGTTGCCCGTTATGCCGGCCTCCTGCGTCTTGCGCGTGATGTCGCGGCGCAGCAGCAGCCGTATCGCCGTCATGACGATCTCGATTAAATTTTTCCCGTCTCCGCAGCCCGCGGCGTCGCCGCCGGCGACTAGATAGCCGCGCACGATGTTGTTCTCAGAAATCTCCCTCACGTCAAACCGTGCGAAAATCTCGCGCAGCGGATACGCCCTGACGGCGCAGAGAAATTCCTCCGACTCCGAACAGGCGAACGTCTCCAGCGTGACGTTGTCCTTATAGGCGAAACTGTATCCCGAAACGGCGTGCGCCTCCGCGACGATTTCCCTTATCTCCGTTTTCCCAAGAAGGTCGAGCATCCATTCCGTGCCCCACGTCATAGAATCAGCCTTTCATAACCGTATCCGGCGAAGTAATCACAAAAATTATATAGTATTTTTATCCATCATGGACATACGCACTTCAAGCTTTTGTCTCTCATTTACAATGACAAGTGAAATGAACAACTATATATTATATTGCGTGTAACTTATGAGATCATGGGGGTGTTCTACCCTCGTAGCAGAAAGAGGTGAAGAAGCTTTTACAGCCGGACCGACCGCCGTATCCGACAACCGCAGGTTTATTGTTATCGCACGTCGCAGCAGCATTATGTGAGGAAAGAAAAAACGGAGGAGAATGAACAGTGAAATTAATCAAAAATATCCTTATCGCAGCCAGCGTCATCCTTTTTGCATCGTCTCCCGTAATGGCGGAAGATACTCTTAAAATCGGTTTCCTTGCGACCCTGACCGGCGAAGGCTCGACCTTCGGACAGGAACAGCGCCGCGGGGCTCTCATAGCGATAGATGAAATCAACGCGGCCGGCGGGATCAACGGCAAAAAGCTCGAACTCGTCGCCTACGACGACAGAGGACGTCAGGAAGACGTCATCAACTCGGCCCGCCGTCTCATAGACAGCGGAATAGAAGTCCTCGGCGGAGCCAACAGCAGCGGCATGGTCATGGCTCTCGCGCCCGTCCTCGAAAGAGCGCAGGTCCCCCTCGTCGCTCCGTTCGCGTCGAACCCGGCGGCTACCGTAGACCCGAGGACGAACAAGGTCCGCCCCTACGCCTTCCGCCTCTGCGCGACAGACCCGTGGCACGGAACGGTCATGGCTGACTACCTTTTCAAGAAGATCGGAATTAAGAAGGCCGCGCTTCTCCACGACGTAGGCAGCGAATCCTCCGAAGGCGTCAAGCAGTTCTTCACCGAGCGCTTCACGCAGCTCGGCGGCGAAGTGTTCGCCTACGGATACAGATCCGGCGACGTCGACTTCCGCGCGCAGCTTACGGAAGCGAAGGCGACCGGAGCGGGAGCGCTCGTCATGCCCTCGATGTACAAGGAGATGGGCCTCATGGTGAAGCAGGCGGTCGAGCTTGGATGGAACCCCGTAATGATGGGCGGCGACGGCTTCAGCATGACTATGTACGAAATAGCCGGAAAGACGATGAACGAAAGCTACTGGTCGAGCAACATGGACCTCGAAGACAAGAACGTCATTGAAGTCCTCAACAAGTACGAAAAGAAATACGGCGCTAAGGAAGCCGAATACACGAGCGTCGTAATGGCCTACGACATCATCTACACGATAGCCGACGCGATGAAGAGGGCCGGCAAGTACGACGGCAAGAGCATCAGGGACGCGCTCGAACAGACGAAGGACCTCCAGCTCTCGCACTTCAAGCTTACGATGGACCCCGCTACGCACACGCCTCTCAACAAGCCGCTCGTCATCCAGCAGTTCCGCGACGGCAATCTCTACTATGTCGAGACGTGGCACGTCGAGCAGTAACGCGGATAAAAGCGAACGGACATATTTTTTCAGCGTCGACAGATACAGAGGTGAAAGGCTTTGGCAAGCAGCGACAATAAAGAAATTGCGTTCCTGAACGCGAATATAAGGCCTTTCGCGGACGGCAGGACGGCTTCGGCCGTCCTCATCCGCGGCGGCGCGGTCGCCGTAACGGGCTCCGACGAAGAAATCCTGCGCGAATGCGGAAGCGGCGCGGAAAAGGTAGACCTGCATGGGAAAACCGTGCTGCCGGGATTCTACGACAGCCACATACATCTAATGGAAACGTCCAAGATAATGGACGAGACGTGGCTCGGAGACGTGCGCTCCATAGACGAGCTGGTTGAGACGGGACGCAGGGACGCCGCCGAACGCCAGAGCGGGAAGGAATGGATTCTGGGCCGCGGCTGGAATCAGGAAAACTTCCCCGGAAAGGTCTATCCGACGAGGTACGACCTCGACAAGATCAGCACGGACAGGCCGATACTCTACCAGCGCTGCTGCGGCATCGTCGGCGTCCTCAACTCGAAGGCGCTCGAAATAGCCGGAATCGACGAGAATTTCAGCATCCCGGGCGGCATAGTGGATAAGGACGAAAACGGCAAAGTGACCGGCGTCGTCCGCCGCGAGGCCCTCGACGGCTGGGTGAAGAAGCTGCTGCCGAAAATCACGCAGGAGCGCGCGAGATTCCTGCTGAAGCGCATGACGGAGTTCTGCGCCGCGGCGGGCATGACCTCCGCCCAGTCTGACGACCTCATTATGGTGCTCAACGACGTCGCGTTCCTCGACGAAGCCTACTCGGCTCTCGCCGCCTCCGGCGAACTCTCGCTGCGCGTCGGGCAGCAGTATCTCCTCAGAAACATGGGGATGCTCCGCCCCTTCGTCGAAAGCGGCAGAAGGACAGGGGACGGCGGCGCGACGTTCTACACGGGGCCGCTCAAGATAATCGCCGACGGCTCGCTCGGCTCGCGCACCGCGGCGCTGCTTTCCGACTATAACGACGCGCCGGGCACGAGGGGGCTCTACGTCCATTCCGACGAAGAGCTGACGGAGATGATGACATTCGCGCACATGAACGATCTCCAGATGGCGATACACTCCATCGGAGACGCCGCGACGTCTAAGGTGCTCGGCATCATCGAAGGGCTCCAGTCGAAATACGGCAACCCGTGGCGTCACCGCATAGTCCACTGCCAGATCGGCAACTTCGGCCTCTACGACAAAATGGCGGCCCTCGGCGTCAACGCGGACGTCCAGGCCCCGTTCGTCGCAAGCGAGTGGAGCTGGGTCGGCGACAGGGTCGGCGCGGAAGTCGAAAAAACAGAGCTACGCGTGGAAGTCTCTGCTCGACAGAGGCATAGAGCTCGGAGGCAGCAGCGATTCTCCGGTCGAGCCCTTCGCTCCGCTCTGGGGCGTGCAGGTAGCCGTCACGAGACAGGACAAGCACGGACGCCCGGAGGGCGGATGGCTGCCTGAACAGCGCCTTTCCGTCGAAGAGGCGCTCCGTATGTACACGCTCGGCTCCGCGACGGTATGCGGAGAGGCGAAGACGAAAGGCACGCTTGAAGCAGGAAAATACGGCGATATGGTCGTGCTCGACGAAGACCCGTTCGTGGTCAAGCCGGAAGAAATTTCGTCCATTCCCGTAAACATGACCGTCATGGGCGGCAGGGTGACCTTCGCCCGCTGACGGCAATAAACTAAAATACAGAAAGAAGAGATAAAAATGGGAAGAGTAGGTTATCCGACTGAACCGCTGTCGACGAGGGCCGTTGTCAAGCACGGCGTGTACGCCGTCATTCCGCCCGAGGGACGCGTAATCAACGTAATTCCCGGATTCGAGGGCTTCGAGTCCACGATCCTCGCCTCGCCGAAGCTCGGCGCGAGCTTCGTTATGATAGTCTCCGAGGTGAAGCCCGGAGCGAAGACGACCACGCCGTGGGGCGGCGACGGCATAGAGACCTTCGTCTACTTCATGGACGGCGAAGGCGAGCTGACCGTCAAAATCGGAGACAAGAAAGAAGTCCTGAAGCAGGGCGGCTATGCCTTCTGCCCGGCGGACAAGGGGCTGGAGCTCTTCAACGAATCCGGCAAGACGTCCCGCGTCATCCTCTATAAGCAGCGCTACATCCCGCTCAAGGGCGTAGCGATGCCCGCGCCGGTCTTCGGCAACATCAACGACGTCGCCGAAGTCACCTACGCCGAGATGGACAACGTCTTCCTGAAGGACTTCCTCCCGACGAACGACATCGCCTTCGACTTCAACTTCCACATCCTTTCGTTCGAGCCCGGCGCGTGCCATCCGTTCATCGAGACGCACGTGCAGGAGCACGGCGCGTACGTCACCGAGGGCGAGGGCATATACACGCTCGGCCCCGACCGCATCCACGTCAAAAAGGAAGACTTCCTCTTCATGGGCGCCTTCACCGAGCAGGCGACCTACGCGACGGGACGCGGACGCTTCTCCTACGTCTACTCGAAAGACTTCAACCGCGACGTCGAGCTCTAAGCAGGAGAGGAATTCCAGATGCTTCCGAAAAGTTTCAAGCCCGTCAGCATAAACGAAAAATTAGAAGAAACGGGGATGAAGGGCAAGAACTTCATCTTCCTTACGGACTGGACGAAGCAGCAGCTTCTCAGCCTTTTTGAAGCGGCGGAGATGATCGAGCCGTTCTGGAAGAATTCGCTGCGTCTCATGGACGGAAGGGTCCTCGGGACGATCTTCTTCCAGCCGAGCACGCGCACGCGCTTCAGCACAGAGGATGCGATGGTCCGTCTCGGCGGCAGCGTACTCTCCGAGTCCAACCCGCTGCACAGCTCCTCGACTGCGAAGGGCGAGTCGCTATTCGACTACCTGCGCACCGTTTCGACCTACACCGATATAATCGCGTTGCGCCATTACGACGACGCGGACGTCTTCCGTTCGCTCGGCGGCTCGACCGTCCCGGTGATAAGCTGCGGATGGGGCAACGTGACGCACCCGACGCAGGGGCTGCTCGACCTGTACACCTGTTACAGGGCCTTCGGCAGCTTCGACGGGATGCGCGTCATGATCGCCACGCCGGACCTTTCGCGCGCGCGCAGCGGGCACTCGTTCGCCATGGGCCTCGCGCAGATGGGCGCGGAAATCGTCTACGTCGGTTCGAGCCAGAACAAGATACCGGAGCTCATCCAGGGCAAGCTCGACGCCGCGGGCGCGAAGTACAAGATCTACAACGACCTCAGCAACGACGAGATGATGGAGCTGATGGGAAGCTGCGACACCTGCTACCTGCCCGGATGCAGCGTCCCGAAGGACAACCCCGAGGAGCGCGCCGCCTTCCTCGACCTCATCAGGCCGTTCTACATCACGCTCGAAGGGCTTCAGACGGTCAAGAAGAAATTCGGCAAGACTGTGGGCATTATGCACTCGCTGCCGCGCAACGAAGTCGAATTTGAAAAAACGATAGACGACAGCGAATTCCAGCTTTACTTCCAGCAGATGGCCTTCAGCGTGCCGATCAGGATGGCGCTGATAGCCGCGATGGCCGGAGTAAGATAGCGGACCGGAAAGGCGGGGCCGTCGTGTTCGATCTGGTATTGAAGAATTGCAGGGCGGTCACGCCCGACGGCGTGCGCGAGGCCGACGTCTGCGTAAGCGGCGGAAAAATCGCGGAGATACGCCCGTGCGGAAGCGCGGAAGCCGAGACCGTCGCGGACATAGGCGGAATGTACCTCTTCCCCGGCGTCGTGGACGCGCACGTGCATTTCAACGACCCGGGACTTCCCGAACGCGAGGATATGAGGAGCGGGACGTACGCGGCGGCGGCCGGAGGTACGACGACGGTTATCGATATGCCGCTTTCCGGCGACCCGACGGTAATTTCGCCCGGCGCGCTTGAGCAGAAAAAGCGCGCCGCGGCGGAAAAGGCCGTCGTCGATTACGCTCTCTGGGGCGGCCTCGTGGACGGCAACGCCGGAGCTATGGAGGAGATGTGCCGCGGAGGCGCGATAGCCTTCAAGGCCTTCACCTGCTTCGCCGGAGACGATTTCCCGTATGTGGGAAGAGAACCGCTCCGCCGCGGCATGGAAGAAGCCGCGCGCCTCGGCACGCTCGTCGGCGTCCACTGCGAAGACGAGGAAATCACCAGCAAATTAGAGGCCGAAGCCCGCGCTGAAGGCAGAACCGGCGTCGCGGACTTTCTCGCGGCGCATCCGCCGCTCTCGGAAGAAAAAGCCGTGGACATGGTTCTCGAAGAGGCGGAGAGGACGGGGGCATCCGTCCACATCTGCCACGCCACGCTGCCGGGCGTCGTGCGCAAAGTCTCCGAGGCGAAGCGCCGCGGCGTGAAGGCCACCGTCGAGACCTGCCCGCAGTACCTGCTGTTCACCGGCGAAGACCTCGAACGGCTGCGCGGCGTCCTCAAATGTACGCCGCCGGTGCGGACGCGGGACGACGCCGAAGAACTGTGGAAACTTCTCGAAGCGGGGGAGATAGACCTCGTATGTTCCGACCACTCGCCCTCGACGGTCGCGCAGAAAAATCCCGCAAGTGGCAGCATATGGGACGCGTGGGGCGGAGTGAACGGCGTTCAGACGCTGCTTCCGCTGATGTTCCATCAGGCCGTCGTAAAGCGCGGGATGCCGCCGGAGAAGCTGGCGAAGCTGACGGCGGAAAATCCAGCGAAGATATTCGGCCTGTGGCCCCGCAAGGGAGCGATAGCGGCCGGAGCGGACGCGGACTTCGCGGTGCTCGACCCGGAGGCCGCCTGGGAAGTAACGCCGGAGATACTGTTCTATAAAAATAAACACACGCCTTATATGGGCATGACGATACAGGGAAAAGTGCTGAAAACTTTCGTGCGCGGCGTATGCGTATACGACCGCGGCGCAGTCACGCCCGCCCACGGGACGCTGCTGACAAGGGCGGGCGCCGCTGGAAAAAATTTGCGAAGGAGCGGATTAAGATGAAATTCACAGAACCGGCAGTACTCCCGCCGCGTAAAACTTCCGAGAAACTTCTGATGGGCCCCGGCCCGTCGAACGCCGACGCGCGCGTGCTGAGGGCGATGAGCGAGCCGATGCTCGGACACCTCGACCCCGACTTCCTCGAAATAATGAACGAGACGCGCGAACTGCTGAAATACGTCTTCCAGACCGAAAACGAACTCACGATGGCGATGCCCGGGACGGGAAGCGCCGGCATGGAAGCCGCCTACGCCAACACCGTCCTGCCGGGAATGAAAGTCATCGTCTGCGTCCACGGCGTATTCGGACAGAGAATGACCGACGTCGCCTCGCGCTACGGCGCGGAAGTCGTCAGGGTCGAATCCCCGATGGGCAAACCCATCGACCCCGAGGCCCTCGCAAAAGCCATCAGGGAAAACCCCGACGCCAAAATAGTCGGCATAGTCCACGCCGAAACCTCGACCGGCGTCCTTCAGCCGATGGAGGAAATAGCGAAACTCGTCCACGACGCGGGAATGTTCCTGCTAGTAGACTGCGTCACGTCGCTCGGCGGAGTGGAAGTGCCGGTCGATAAACTCGCCTTCGACATGACCTACAGCGGTACGCAGAAATGCCTCAACTGCCCTCCGGGCCTTGCGCCGCTCACAGTCTCCAAACGCATGGGCGAATGGATAAAGAACCGTCCGACGCCGGTCAAAAACTGGTACCTCGACCTCAACATGATCATGCGCTACTGGGGCGAAGACAGATTCTACCACCACACCGCGCCGATAAACATGACCTACGCGCTCAACGAAGCGCTGCGCATAATCCTCGAAGAGGGTATAGAGAACCGCTGGGAGCGCCACTGGAACAGCGCGCGCAAATTCTGGAAAGTTCTCGAAAGCATGGGGCTGAAACTCGTCGTCGAAGAGAAATACCGCCTTCCGAGCCTCACGACCTACTACACTCCTGAAGGCGTAGACGAGGCGAAGGTCCGCAAATATCTTATGGACAAATACAAGATAGAGATAGGCGGAGGCCTCGGCGAGCTTAAGGGCAAGATCCACCGCGTCGGCCTCATGGGCGTAAACGCAAGCCCGGCGAAGATGACGCTCCTGACCGCCGCGCTCTGCGACGCATTCGACGCGCAGGGCTACAAGTGCGACGCCGCGGCGGCTCTCGCGGCGCTCTCCGACTAACGGCATACTTTTGCATAACTGACGCAAGGCGGCGCGCTACACGCCGCCTTGATTCATATCATACGACAGGAGGCGCGTTATGTTTGACACGATAATTTACGGCGGCACCGCCGTTTTTGAAGACGGCGCCGTGCGCGCCGGCATAGGCGTGAAAGACGGCAAAATCGCCGCAGTGGGGGAACTTTCCGGCGAAGAGGCGCTCCGCTACGTGGACGCGCGCGGCTGCTGCCTCCTGCCCGGGGCCGTCGACTGCCACGCGCACCTCAACGACCCGGGATTCACGTGGCGCGAGGACTTCGAGACAGGCACGGCTGCCGCCGCAGCAGGAGGCGTGACGACTGTAATCGATATGCCGCTCCAGAACCGCCCGCCGCTCTTCGACTAAAAAAGCCTTCGACGCAAAACTCGCCACGCTCGACGGGCGCGCCGCCGTAGACTACGCCTTCTGGGGCGCGGCGCTGGACTACAACATAGACGACCTCGAAGAGCTGGACGCCGCGGGATGCGCCGCCTACAAAATATTCCTCGGCCCCGTCTCAGACGACTACCGGACGCTGACGCACGAGACCGCGGAGAAAGTCGCGGAAAAAGCGGCGAAATTCGGCGGCCTCCTCGGATTCCACGCCGAAGACTACGACATAATCAAGGGGCTCGAAGCGAAATTCTCGGCTGAAGGCGCGCCCACGCGGCGCAACTTCCTCGACTCCCGCCCCGTCGAAGCGGAGCTGGCAGCCGTGCGCTTCGTCCTCGGACTCTCAGAACGCCTCGGCGTACGCGCGCACATCTGCCACGTCAGCCATCCCGCAGTCGCTGAGCTCATAGCCGAAGCGCAGCGGCGCGGCGCGCCGGTTACGGCGGAAACCTGTATGCACTACCTGATATTCAGCGAAAAAGAGCTGCTCGAAAAAGGCATGATTTTCAAATGCGCTCCGCCGCTGCGCTCCGAAGAGGCGCGCGACGCGCTGTGGGACTACGTGAAAAACGGCGTCCTCGCAGCAATATGCTCCGACCATTCGCCCTGCCGCGCAGACGAGAAAGACGAAGCGGCGCACGGCGTCTTCGGCGCGTGGGGCGGAATCAGCGGCATACAGAGCACGGCGCAGCTGTTCTACGAATACGCCGTGAACAGGAAAAAATATCCCGTCGAAATCATGGCCCGTGAACTCTCCGCGAACCCCGCGAAGATATTCGGCCTCTACGGGCAGAAAGGCGCGCTGAAGCCGGGATTCGACGCCGACATCGTAATCTTCGATCCGAATCTCGAATGGACGATAACCGAAGACTCCCTGCTATACAAAAACAAAATCTCGGCCTTCGCCGGCCTCTCGGGACGCGGCGCGCCCGTCGAAACCCTCGTGCGCGGCGAGACCGTCTATAAGCGCGGACGCGGCCCCATCGGATTCCATGGGCGTTTCGTAAAGCCGCGCGGAAAGGAAGAAAAAAGATGATAAGGACGACACTGGCGGAGATAGAACGCTACTACCCGCTCTCCGACGGAATAAAGACGGCGGCGGATTTCATCAGAAACAACGACCTCGCC
>ENA-OQCL01000630-OQCL01000630.1-human-gut-metagenome-genome-assembly--contig:-NODE-630-length-16146-cov-4.549285_pt1 | contig 16146 bp, 13 predicted proteins | sample MGYA00242502_ERZ504586 | MGnify/ENA primary metagenome ERZ504586 (study PRJEB26092, sample SAMD00036316) | human gut metagenome | host: Homo sapiens | study: EMG produced TPA metagenomics assembly of... | reverse complement strand
AAGCTGGCTCCTGAAGAGAAAGTCAAGGCTTTGAGGGATATCCTTATGAGCCGTCCGGAATTTGAGCGCCTCGGCACGTATGGCCGGGCATTGACGGATGAGCGACTGCTAGAAACGTTCGAGAAAGCCAAATGGCTTGGCGTACAGAAATTGCTGGAACATAGAAGAGGTTAAGCAGTATGAAGATTACAGAGATGCATTTGGATGATTTCGGGATTTACCATGGTGTGAGCTGGAATCCGCCGGAACACGGCCTGATCGTCATGCACGGCCGCAACGAAAGCGGCAAGACGACGCTCATGAAATATGTCCGGTCCATGTTCTTCGGTTATTTGCGCGGAGACTGGAAAGGCTATTTCGGCAGCATGGGTATCCGCCGGGAAGACGGGAAAAAATACCGGATCGTCCGCAATGAAAAAGAATATTTCCTGTCTGACGGCAGCCAGAAGGTTCAGGACGAACCGGCAGACCTGTGGTGGCACGGACTGGACCGCCAGACGTATGATAAAATTTTTGCCATGGGCCTGGAAGACTTGCAGGGCTTTAAAATCCTATCCAATGAAGCCGTGCGCAGCCATTTCTTCAGCATCGAAGGTGGCGTCAGCATGGGGATGGCCCGCAGTGAAGTGACCAAGCACATGGGGGATCTCCTGGTCGCTTCGCCGCAGGGCAAGAAGCCCATCAACTCCCTGCTCAATGAACAGAAAGATTTCGACCGCCGCATCAACGGCATGGCTTACGATGAAGATGAATTTGCCAGCTTGCAGGAAACGGAACAGACGACCCACGAAATCGAAAACCGCATCCGCCTGGACATCGAAGAATCGAAGCAGCAGATTGAACGGATTTCCATGCCCATTGCCGCCTGGGATGTCTATAAGCGCGGCCAGGATGCCTTGCAGCACATGCAGGCCCTGGCAGACGTTTCCCAGTTCCCCGCTGATGGCGCTCAAAAGTGGGCCGAACTGGAACAAAATATCAAAGCCATCGACGACCAGGTCCGCAAACTCAAGGCGACGAGCCGCAAAGGCCCGGCTTTCCAGGAATCGTGGAACCGCTGGCTGGCCTGCGGCCCCCAGCTCGATGAGATGTATCATCACGTCGGCGAATGGAAACAAGGCCTGGCCGAACTCTCGGACCATGAAGATAAGGAAATGGACTGGGAGTTTGAAGGCACGAAACAAGCCGATTTGCTCAAAACCTGGACCGATGGTAAGGATATTCCGACCGCCGTCAACTGGACCCAGGGGATTTCGGCAGCCGCCGCCCTCGACCACAGCCGGCAGGATCTAGAAAAATGGAAGGCCGATAAGCCGAAGAACGTCTCGTCCCAAGACGGGGAAGACGGAGCGGCTGAAAAGACTAAAAACGAATGGGAAGTCATCGGGACCGCTGTGGCGACAATCCAGAATGTCGTCATGGAACGCCAGAAGATACAGGAACAGCTGGAATGGCTGAAAACGGAACCGGCCAGTTCGTCGAAGGCCTTTACCTTCGTCGGCGTCGCCTTCCTGGTCTTGGCCGCCCTGTGCGTCGCTGCCGTCTACATGGGTCACTTCGATTCGACTGTAGGCCTCGGCGGAGCGGCAGCCTGCGTCGTCATCGCCGTCATTTCTTTAGTTCGCCAGAGTACGGGTGCCGACCGGATTCCCCGTAAAATCGCGGAAATCGAAGGCCGGCTGGCCAGCGTCAACGGAAAAATCGGCGACTTGGCCAAGGAAGCGGAAATCACCCTCAGCACGGACGAATCGAATGAACGCTGGCTCCAGGAACTGGATGCCGCCCGCAAACAGTACCTGGATTGGCAGACCCGGGAAACGAAGAACGCCTGGCAGAAAGAACAGAAAGTCATGTACGACGCCATTTTTGAAAAATGGCAGGCCGATGGCAATACCTGCAAGAAACAGCTCCTGGCCTGTGAAAGCTGGCCTGGGACGGCTGGCGCCGAAAAAATCCAGTTTCAGCAAGCTCGATACGACGGATGTGGCCAAGGCGAAAGAAGCCTGGGATACGTGGCATGACGTGACGACGGCTGCATCGGACTGGAAACGGCGCAAGATGGAATTAAAAGGAGCCATTTCCCGCTGGAGCGATACGGCAGAACAGATTTTCCGCGAAGTCGGCGTCAAACAGACCGTGTCACCGGATGCCGTCGAAGCCATTTATAAACAGTGGCAGGATATCCGCGTCCAGGCTGAAGTGGCGAAAGAACAGGACCGCCAGCAGAAAGAACGGGAAAGCCAGATTGTCAGCCTTGGTGAAGAACGGCAGCAGCGCGTCCAGCAGCAGCAGGAACTGCTCAAGGCGACGGGAGCCCAGTCGGAAGGGGAATTTCGCAGCAAAGTCCTGCGCTTCCGTCAGTTCCATCAGTATAAAGAAGTCTATGACCAGACCGAAGCCCATATCCGCCTCATCGCCAAGACGCCGAAGAACCTGTCCGAACTGCGCCATGAATTGAAGATACACACTTTGAAGACTTGGACGGACGAACGCGATTACTACCAGAAAAAGATTGCCGATGCCGAAAAGAAACTGGCTGAAGTCGCTGAAAAACGGGGCAGCATCATCGAACGCCTGAGCCAGATGGCCAAGACCGACGAATACGGTAAGCTCCTGCAGGCCAAACAGAACCGCAAGGCTGAACTGGACCGGGCTGTCGACGACTGGCTGACCAATATGTATACCCAGTACATGCTGGAACAAGCCCAGGAATATTACGAACGGGTCCGTCAGCCCGTCGTCATCCGCCAGGCCGGCGAATACTTGAACCTCATGACCCAGGGCCGCTATACGTTGCAGGCCAGCCTGGATGGCAAACAGCTCTTTGCCGTCGACGGCAGCCAGCGCCGCGTCCCGGAAAAACAGTGGAGCAGCGGCTTGGGCGACCAGATTTACCTGGCCATCCGCATCAGTCTGGCCATGGCCTTCTCCAAACAAATCGAGCCGATGCCGCTCATCCTCGACGACATCTTAGTCCGCTTCGACGAACAACGCCAGAAAGAAGCTATCCAGTTCCTGGCCTCCCTGGGCAAAAAAGAACAGATATTCTTGTTTACCTGCTCCGACGCCACCTTGAAACTGGCCGAAGAAGTCCAAAAACAACTGGCCGGAGAAACAGACACGATCCACCTCTTCGAAATCGAAAAGGGGACCATCAAAGAGCTTGCCAATCGTTTGTAGTTCATCGTTCATCGTGATGGGTTGATATTAAAACCATCCCCATCAACATCAAATTTTCAACTTAAATTCCGGCTATGCACAGGATTCACGGCGGTACGCCTTTTAAGCGTCCCCTACGGAATCGCATACAGGCGACGAAAAATAAACGCAAGCCGCAATTCGCAGGTGGCCGGTCGCTGTAGTCCTGCAGACTGCAAAAAAATTACACGGCCTGTGGCCTTGTACGTAGGGGCTGTCCCAAAGGGCAGCCCGCTGAGAAATTCCATCACCGCCATTCTGGTATAATGGCAGGCTTTTACGAACTATGAACCACGGCCATTTCCACGAGCCGAGGGCTTTTAAAGTTAAACCATCCGCTAACCCCTAATCACTAGCCACTAACAACTCAAAAAAGGGCTTGTCGTCATGCGACAAGCCCTTTTTTTACGCCCAGTACGAATCCGGTCATAGCCATGGATCCCAAGGGTACAGGTATTATTGAATGGCGTAGCTTTATCCGTTCCGGCTGCGCCCAGGCAATAGAGCAGGGGCAGGTAGTGTTCCGGTGTCGGCACGGCGTAGGCTGCGTGTTCGTGGTTTTCGTAGTGGATGACAGCGTCGAGGTTGCCTTTGATGACATTATCGACGATGTCTTGGTTGAAATGTTTGGCCGCTTCAGAGCCGCCGCGCTTGTTCCATTCGACGCGGCGCAGGTTGTGGACGATGTTGCCGCTGGCCCAGATGAGATAGCCTTCTTCACGGAGTGGAGCTAGTTTCTGGCCGAGTTCAAAGCATTGCTCCGGCGTAAACGTGCTGTTTACGGAAAGCTGGACGACGGGGACGGGCGCATCGGGGAACATGTGGACCATAACACTCCATGTTCCGTGATCGATACCCCATGAATCGTCGATAGTAACGTCATTACCTAACAGCTGGCAGACGTCCTGGGTCAGTTCTGGACAGCCCTTGGCTGGGTATTGGAGCTGATAGAGCTCTTCTGGAAAGCCGTACATGTCGTAGATTTGACGCGGCTTTTCGGCACTCTGGATATACGTGCCTGGGACATACCAGTGGGCCGAGATGGCCAGGATGGCTTTGGGTCTGTCCTCACTGGTTAGAACGTCTGTGCCGACGCGCTGCATTTCACGCGTCAAGTCGTTTTCATCGATAGCTAGCATCGGACTGCCATGACCGGTGAAGATAACAGGCGTTTTTTTCATTATGATGAATCCCCCTTTGCATAGAACCATAAAGATAAAACCATCTTTAGTATATCATGAAGTTACTTTACGTCAACAAATCTGCTGTTTTTCACTAGTATAGTCGTTGGATTTTTCGCTTACTTGTGAGAACATCCTTCTTTTGCTATAATAAACGAGTAACGTACAGGTTACGGACTTGCTGTTTAGAGATAACGACTGTGCGTCCTTTTGGGCGCCTTCGTTATCTCCTTTTTTTGTTGGGAGGAATTAGCATGGAAGTTCGTCATTATCATTGGAAAGATGGAAAATCGCTGACCGTTGGGGAACGGACGCTGGTCATGGGCGTCCTCAATTATACGCCCGATTCTTTTTCGGATGGCGGGAAATGGAATAACGTCGATGTGGCCTTGAAGCATATGGAAGAGATGGTAGCTGACGGTGCCGATATCATCGACATAGGGGCTGAATCGTCACGTCCCGGCTTTACGCCGATTTCGGCAGCTGAAGAAATCGCCCGGCTGGAAACGATTTTGCCGCGCCTGGTCGCAGCCTGCCCAGTGCCCATTTCTGTCGATACGTACAAGGCGGAAACGGCTGAATATGCCATGAGTACGGGCGCCCATATCATGAATGATATCTGGGGCCTCCAATACGCGCCGGAACCGGGGAAGATGGCTGCTGTCGCCGCCAAATACGGCGTCCCTGTCGTCGTCATGCATAACCAGGAGGGTACGGAATACGACGATATCATCGAAGATATGAAATGCTTTTTCATCCGCTCGGCCATCATTGCTGACCAGGCAGGCATGAGCCAGGACCAGATCATCACTGACCCGGGCATCGGCTTTGGCAAGGATTTTGACCAGAATGTCTACGTTATGAAACATTTGCAGGAACTGACGGCCCTGCCTTATCCCATGCTCCTGGGAACGAGCCGGAAAGGCTTCATCGGCAAGATCCTGGACCTGCCGGTGACGGAACGGATGGAAGGGACTGGGACGACCTGTGTAGCCGGCGTTTTGGCAGGCTGCACCATTGTCCGGGTCCACGATGTCAAACCCATCGTCCGCATGTGCAAGATGGCCGACGCCCTGCGTCCGGAAAAGTAGTTGAGTAAAACCTTTTACCGTATAAATATGACGAAACTTCCTTGACCACCGTGGCCTGGCGGCGGTATAATAGCCCCAATATGTAAAGGGTTATGGGGAGGTTTTCATATGGAAAATAAGAGTCTGCGCGGTCTCGTCGTGTGCCGCAATTTTTTAAATGATTCCGTCATCAAGGCACTGCTGGCGGTCCAGGAACAGGGGGATAATCCCTTTGGCAAGCATGAAGCAGCGGCTGTCCTTTTGGAACGGGCTGAACAGCTGGGCCTCAGCGGCAACATCCTGCGCCAGTATTTCCTCTACCTCTTGGGGGAAGGCAATACCGTCGCTGCCGAAGCCATCGAACGGTCGGGGAAGGCCGGCACGGGCATGACCAAGGCCCTGCTGCTGGACATGACCTTACTCTGGCCGTATCTGCAACAGTCCGCTTCGGATTTCCTCGATGTCGATTTCCTCGACAACTATGAGCCGGCTGTCCCCAAAGTCTATGGCTATGTCCAGACTTTGGAAACGGCTCTCATGACGGCATCGACACCGGAAGAAGCGACCAAGGCTTTACTGCATCATTATGCAGTCTATGGTCGGGGCAAACTGGCTCAGTTCATGGCCTTCCGTATCGGCGACGACGGCAGCCTCATCGGCATCGAAAACTTCCCGCATCTCGAATGGGATGACCTCATCGGCTATGCGGCCCAGAAGGAAAAGCTCCTGGCCAATACGACGGCCTTTCTGGCCAACCGGGCAGCCAATAACGTCCTCCTGACGGGCTCCCGCGGGACAGGCAAGTCGACGGCAGTTAAGGCCCTGGTCTGCCGCTATCACGAACAGGGACTGCGCCTCATCCAGGTCCAGCGCGGCCAGCTCCATAACCTGCAGCAGCTCATGGAACGGCTCGGTGACATCGGCAGCAAGAAGTTCATCCTCTTCCTCGACGACCTATCCTTTGATGAAAATGAAAAAGAGTATAAATATCTCAAATCGGCCATCGACGGCGGCGTCACACCGCAGCCGAAGAACGTCCTCATCTATGCGACGTCCAACCGCCGCCACCTCTTGAAGGAAACGTGGCGTGACCGCAATGATGAACTGGATGAAGTCTATCGCGACGACAGCACGAACGAATCCATTTCCCTGTCGGACCGCTTCGGCCTCATCCTCCATTACTCGGCACCGACACAGGACGAATACTTGCAGATTATTGCCCATGAATTGAAAAAAGCCGGGATTACCTTGGATCCGGAAGAACTGCGCGTCGAAGGCGTCCGCTGGGAAATGGAACACTCCGGCCGCAATGGACGCATTGCCCAGCAGTTTGTGAAATGGTATCTTGGCAATCGTCGGGCTTAATGATTTTAGGCAGAAAAACGTTTAACCAAACTTTTTTCGGAAAATTTCCCCAAAGCCATTGACAAACGGCGCAGGTTTTTGTAGAATGTGTTCAAGCTTTTCAAACGGGCCGCAACGATAACGGCTCGCAAAAGCATATAGTGAAATCTGATGACGGGAAAGAGTAGTTCGTCCGGACATTCCCAGAGAACCGGCGGCTGGTGCGAGCCGGTAATGAATGGCGATTGAAAAATCATCCCCGAAGAGAAGTGCTGAAGCAAGATTAAGCACTGACGATTTTTCCACGTTATAGGAAACGCGTATGTTGGTACGTTGTAGAGAGCCTGGTTGCAGCAATGCACCGGGAATCAGGGTGGTATCGCGGAATAGTACTCCGTCCCTCAGTGAGGGGCGGAGTTTTTTTGTTGGCCTCTTTCGACGAATCTCTAAATCCCAACGAGATAAATTATTTTATACTCAAGGAGAGATGTTATTATGGCAAAAGTATTTTATGATCAGGACGTAAATTGGGACGTTATGAAAGGCAAAAAAAGTGGCTGTCGTTGGTTATGGCAGCCAGGGTCATGCTCATGCCTTGAACCTCAAAGACAGCGGCGTCGACGTTGTCGTTGGCTTGTATGAAGGCAGCAAATCGGCAGCTAAAGCCAGAGAAGCCGGCCTCGAAGTCAAGACCGTTGCCGAAGCTGTCAAAGATGCTGACGTCACGATGGTCCTCATTCCGGACGAAAAACAGGCTGACGTATATGCAACGGAAATCGCTCCGAACTTGAAATCCGGCAGTGCCCTCGCTTTTGCACACGGCTTCAACGTTCACTTCAAACAGATCGTTCCGCCGGCTGATGTCGACGTCTTCATGGTCGCTCCGAAGGGCCCGGGCCATCTCGTCCGCCGTACATTCGTAGAAGGCGGCGGCGTCCCCGACGTATTCGCTGTTGAACAGGATGCTTCCGGAAAATGTTTCGACCTCGCCCTGGCTTATGCCCGCGGCATCGGCGGTACGCGTGCCGGCGTCATCCAGACGACCTTCCAGGAAGAAACGGAAACGGACCTCTTCGGTGAACAGGCAGTCCTCTGCGGCGGTATCTGCCAGCTCATCACCAACGGTTTCGAAACCCTCTGCGAAGCTGGTTATCAGCCGGAAATCGCTTACTTTGAAACCTTCCATGAAATGAAATTGATCGTCGACCTCATGTATGAAGGCGGCATGGCTAAGATGCGCAAATCCATCAGCGACACCGCTGAATATGGCGATTACACCGCTGGTCCGCGTGTCGTAACCCAGGAATCGAAGAAAGCCATGAAAGAAGTCTTGAACGACATCCAGTCCGGTGCCTTCGCCAAAGATTGGCTCCTCGAAAACAAAGCCGGTGGCCGCGCTCACTTCCTCGCTATGCGCCGTCAGCACGCTGAACATCCGCTCGAACAGGTCGGCGAAAAACTCCGTGCTATGATGCCGTGGCTCCACAACAACGACCAGAACGACTAAAAGATAGTTTTAAGTTTGATGTTTGGTGTTTGAAATTGGATATAACTTTTAACATCAAACATCAGACATCAAACCCAAGAAGCGGGTTGAGTGAAGAATAGCTTCTTTGTAAGTATGCGTTATGTTTTATGATGAGGTGAATGAGATGAAAATGACCGGAGCACAAGCAGTGATCGAATGCTTGAAACGTGAACAGGTACAAGTCGTCTTCGGCTATCCCGGCGGGGCTGTCCTGACGTTATATGATGAATTATATAAAGCCAAATTTCCCCATATCCTGACAGGACACGAACAGGGAGCTGTCCACGCCGCTGACGGCTATGCCCGTGCCACGGGTAAGCCCGGTGTCTGCTTTGCTACGTCCGGACCTGGCGTCTGCAACATGGTTACCGGCATTGCCACGGCCAACATGGATTCCATTCCTCTCGTCGTCATCAGCGGCCAGGTGGCTACGCCTCTCATCGGGCGCGACTCCTTCCAGGAAGCTGATATTTCCGGTATTACTACACCGATTACGAAACACAACTATTTAGTAAAGAACGTCAAGGAATTGCCCCGGGTCTTGAAAGAAGCCTTTTACATCGCAACTACAGGCCGGCCCGGGCCGGTCCTTGTCGATATTGCCAAGGATGTATTCGATACACCTTTTGAATTTGAATATCCCGAAGAAGTTCATCTGCGCGGCTATCAAGGTTGTCACGTCGGCCGTGAAGCCGATGTCGACCGCGCTGTCGAAGCCATTGAAAAGGCCAAGCGCCCGGTCATCCTTACCGGTGGCGGCGTCGTCCTTTCCAACATGTCGGATCGGTTGAAACACATTGTTCAGCAGATGCATGTCCCTGTCGTGACGACGCTCATGGGCAAGGGCTGCGTCCCCGACACGTATGACGCCCACTTGGGCATGGTCGGCATGCACGGCTCCTATGCGGCCAACATGGCTGTTACCAAATGCGACCTCTTAGTCGCTATCGGCGCCCGTTTCGACGACCGTGTCACAGGCGACGTCGAAAATTTCGCACCGAACGCGCAGATCGTTCACTTCGATATCGATAAAGTAGAAATCAACAAGATCGTCCACGCTGACATCAGCGTCAATGGTGACCTCCGCTGGTCCCTGCCGCTCCTCGACGAAAAGCTGGCGGCCCATGAAACGCACCTGGCTGACCGCTACGAAGCATGGCGGACTTTCGTCCTCGATATGAAGGCCGCTCATCCCTTCGCCACGCGGGACCTTGCCGATGCCGTTTCGCCGCAGAAGCTCTTTGAAGAAGTCCAGAAATGGACTGATGATGACACGATTGTCGTCACCGACGTCGGCCAGCACCAGATGTGGGCGGCTCAGTTCTTTGACCTGAACAAGCCCCGCCGCTTCGTCACCTCTGGCGGCTTAGGCACCATGGGCTATGGCCTGCCGGCTGCTATGGGAGCCAAATTAGGCTGTCCCAAGTCGAAAGTCGTCTTATTCACTGGTGATGGCAGTATCATGATGAACTGCCAGGAATTTGCAACCCTCCATAAATATGGCGTCGATGTCAAGACCATCGTCCTCCACAACAATGTCCTGGGCATGGTCAATCAGTGGCAGCGTATGTTTTACAATGGCCACTGTGCCGAATCGCTGATCGGGGATAACCCCGATTTAACGGCTGTCTCCGCATCGATGGGCGTTCCTGGGACAGCTGTCCACAAGCCGGAAGAATTGGCGAAAGCCGTAGAAGCCCTGTTCAAAACGGAAGGGCCGGCACTGCTCGATGTCTTCATTCCGGCCGATGAAAATGTCTATCCCATGGTTCCCGGCGGCAAGCGCCTGGACCAGATGGTATTGGGAGGTGAAGGGAAATGATGAGACAACATATCGCCATTCTCTGCGACAACAAACCGGGCGTACTGACCCACGTATCCGGCCTGATCAGCCGCAGAGCCATCAATATTGAATGTATCAACGCCGGCTATACTGAAGAAGCCGACGTCACGCGGATCAATATCGTCGTTTCCGTCGAAAACCGCTGGGAACTCGACCAGGCTGTCAACCAGCTGGCCAAGCTCATCGACGTCATCAAAGTCGTCAATCTCGACGACGCGCCTTTCGTCAGCTACGAACTGGCCATGATCAAAGTCAAGAGCCCGACGCCCCAGACCCGCGAAGAATTGACAAATATCGCTCAGCTGTTCAACGCCAAGATTGTCGACGTCCAGCGCCGTTCCCTGGTCCTGCGCCTGACGGGCCGGGAAGACCATATCGAGGCCCTTCTGGAAATGCTGAAAGATTATGATATTATTGAAATTGCCCGGACCGGCCAGATTTCCCTGTCCCGCGGCGAAGAAGCTGTTAAAGATATGTAAGAGAAAGGATGAATACCATGCGCAGTGATGTTGTTAAAAAGGGCGTTACCCGAACCGCCCATCGTACTTTGTTCCACGCTATGGGCTACAGTGACGAAGATTTACAGAAGCCGTTGATCGGCATCTGCAATGCCTTCAATGAAATCATTCCCGGCCATATCCATTTACGCGATATTGCCGAAGCTGTCAAACTCGGCGTAGCCGCTGCCGGCGGTACACCGATTGAATTTCCGTCCATCGGCGTCTGCGACGGCATCGCCATGGGGCATCGCGGCATGAGCTTTTCCTTGTCCAGCCGCGAATTGATCTGCGACTCCATCGAAGCCGTAGCGACAGCTCATGCTTTTGACGGCCTGGTCCTCATCCCGAACTGCGATAAAATCGTACCGGCCATGCTCATGGCTGCCGGCCGCCTCAATATCCCGACCGTCGTCGTCAGTGGCGGTCCTATGCTCGCCGGCCGCCACAACGGCAAGAACATCAGTGTCAGCACCATGTTCGAAGCCGCTGGTAAAGTGGAATCGGGCCAGATGACGCCGGAAGAAATGCACCAGATGGAATTTCAGGCCTGCCCGGGCTGCGGTTCCTGCTCCGGTCTGTTCACGGCCAACACCATGAACTGTATGACCGAAGTCCTCGGCATGGGCCTTCCCGGCAACGGCACCATTCCGGCTGCCTACACGGGCTTGCGCCGCATGCTGGCTAAGAAAGCCGGCCAGGTCGTCATGGATTTGGTCCGCAAGGATATCAAACCGCGCGACATCATGACTCTCGAAGCTTTTGAAAATGCCATTGCCGTTGACATGGCTATCGGTGGTTCGACCAATACGGCCCTTCATTTACCGGCTATTGCCCATGAAGCCGGCGTCGACCTCTCGCTCGACGAATTTGACGAAATCAGCCGTAAGGCCGCCTATATCTGCAAGATGAGCCCTGGCGGCACCTACCATATGCAGGACCTCGATGAAGCCGGCGGCATCTGCGCCGTCATGAAAGAAGTCTCTAAATTAGGCCTCATCCATACCGATGCCCAGACCATTACCGGTACGGTCGGCGACCGCATCAAAGACGCGAAGATCCTCAACCACGAAGTCATTCATTCCGTCGAAGATGCTTATATGCATAAAGGTGGCATTGCCGTCCTCAAAGGCAACCTGGCTCCCCTCGGTTCGGTCATCAAAGAAAGTGCCGTCGAACCGGACCTTTTGGTCTACAAGGGCACGGCTAAATGCTATGATTCGGAAGAAGCTGCTATTGCCGCTATCATCGGCGGTGAAATCAAAGAAGGCCACGTCGTCGTCATCCGCTACGAAGGCCCGAAAGGCGGCCCGGGCATGCGCGAAATGCTAAACCCGACAGCTGTCATCACCGGTATGGGCTTGAAAGTCGCTCTCCTGACAGACGGCCGCTTCAGCGGTGCCAGCCGTGGCGCCTGCATCGGCCATATCTCGCCGGAAGCCATGGAAGGCGGCCCCCTGGCCCTGGTACACGACGGGGATACTATCTCCATCGATATTCCCAATCGTAAGCTGGAATTGGAAGTCAGCGACGAAGAATTGGCAAAACGCAAGGCTGAATGGAAACAGCCGGAACCGAAAGTCAAGACAGGCTATCTGTCCCGCTACGCCAAACTCGTCACGTCTGCCAACACCGGCGCTGTCATGAAATAAACCGTCTTTGATTTCACCTCTTGCCCCGGCAGGGCTTCTTCGGAACTTCGGAGAATTCCCTTCTGGGGCAGGAGGTTTCTTTTTCTGCATTTATAAACATACTGTGTTAAAAGAGGTATTCATTATGAAAAAAGTCTGTGCCCTCATCGGCAAATATTTCGGCGTCCTCGCCGTCATCTTCCTCATCATCGGCATGACCCTGCCGACGAGCTTTTCCTGGGTCCTCGGAAAAGTCGGCGGTGTTTCCGTCCTCTCTGTCCTTCTCGGCATCATCATGTTCGGTATGGGCATGACCATGAGCGTCCACGATTTCGCCCTGGTCCTCAAACGTCCGAAAGACGTATTCTTTGGCGCTTGCGCCCAGTATCTCGTTATGCCTTTCCTGGCGTACGTCCTTTCGACTCTCTTTCATCTCGACCCGGCGCTGACAGTCGGCGTCGTTCTCGTCGGGACCTGCCCGGGCGGTACGTCGTCTAACGTTATCACTTTCATGAGCAAAGGCGACGTCCCCTTATCGGTTACGATGACCAGTGTGTCGACGCTCATTTCTCCGATTATGACGCCGCTCTTGACATACCTCATCATCGGCCAGCGCATTTACTTTGACCCTGTGGGCATGTTCTTATCCATCTTACAGATTGTCATTGTCCCCATCGCCCTGGGTCTCGTCGTCAAGAGCTTCCTGCCGAAGTTAGCGGATACGGCTACGGATTACTTGCCGGCCGTTTCGTCTTTGGCTATTTCCTTCCTCATTGCCGGTATCATCGGCGCCAGCCGCGATGCTATCCTCAACAGTTCGGGTATCATCCTGCTGGTCGTCATCCTGCACAACTGCCTGGGCTATGCCCTGGGATTCTTCATCGGCCATCTCTGCGGCATGAGCTGGAAGAAAATGGTCGCCTTGTCCATCGAAGTCGGCATGCAAAACTCCGGTCTGGCTACGGGCCTGGCAAAAGCTCACTTTGCCTCGCTGCCCATGGCTGGTGTCCCCGGTGCTGTCTTCAGTGCATGGCATAACATTTCCGGCGCCGTCCTGGCTTATCTTTACGTCAACTATCTGAACAAACGCTTTGATTCTAACTACGAAGCCGACCAGAAAGCCGCTGCCGTATCACCCACAGCAGCTCATTAAATTCGATTATCCACATCAAACTTTCAACTTCAAACTTCAAACTCAAAAAAGGGGCTTGTCGCACGTGCGACAAGCCCTTTTTTTCTGCTATAATAAATATAAATTCACTTGTCAGGAGGAAATTTACATGTTTGCTGTCATCGTCAATGCCGTGACGTCTTCTTTGGGAGCGTTACTGGGATTTTTTTTGGAAGCGCGGTATACCAGAGCGCTTTACCAAAGCTATTTTTGGCGTCATTTTCGCTTTGTGTGGCCATCATGGGGATTCAAGGCGCTGTCCAGAGTCAGAACCTGCTCCTGGTCCTGGCCAGCATGATTATTGGGACCCTCGTCGGGACGCTCATCGGCATCGAAGATGGCATGAACCGCTTCGGCGAATTTCTCAAGAAACGCATGGGCCGCGGAGATGACTCGCGCTTCGTCCGGGGCTTCGTCACCTTATCCATCATGCAGGTCATCGGCGCCATGGCCATTATCGGTCCAGTCCAGGCAGCGCTGGGGAAGTAACGACCTTTTTGTATTTCAAGAGCGCCCTCGATTTTACATCGTCCTTTATTTTCGGGACTCTTTATGGCTTAGGCGTCGTTCCCGTCGGTATCGTCCTCTTTTATTTACCAGGGATTTTTTCTACTGCTGGCGACTTTCGTCATGCCCCTCATGACGCCTGACGTCGTACGCGAACTCAACGCCGTCGGCAGCGTCATGATCCTGGGCATCGCTCTTAACATGTTCCAGCTGACGAAATTTGAAAGTAGCCGACTTCCTGCCGGCCCTGTTCATACCTATCATATACTATCATTTAATCGTATGATGAGGGTATTGCGATTATGTGCCCCCTCCTCATACATGCTTTGGCCATTTACAGGATTGCACGCGGGACGCCCTTTTGGGCGTCCCCTACGGCATCGCATATAGGCGATGAAAAATAATGCGGCTATATGCCGCCTGCGTAGGGGCCGTCCCGGCCAGGGCGGCCCGCTGTGATATTCCACCACAGCCTATCCGTGTATCAAGCGGGACGCCCTTTGGGCGTTCGCATACAGGCGATGAAAAATAATGCGGCTATATGCCGCCTGCGTAGGGGCCGTCCCGGCCAGGGCGGCCCGCTGTGATGATTGACCACAGCCTATTCGTGTATTATGGTAAGCTTTTTATCCTTTAGGAGGCGTTTTATGCATTTGCAGGAGATCATTGATCAATTAAAAACGGACGAACGGAACGCGGCGTATACGGCCCGCGGTATCGGTCCGATTTTTTCAGATTCACGAGGAAGCGAAAATCCTGATTATCGGCCAGGCTCCGGGCAAAAAGGTCGAAGAATCGGGTATTCCTTTCCATGATAAATCCGGCGAAAAGCTGATGACCTGGATGGGCATCGACAGTCAGATTTTCTATTCGCCGGCCATCTCCATCATGCCCATGGATTTCTACTATCCCGGCAAAGCCAAAACGGGCGACAAACCGCCGAGACGGTTCATCGCCCAGGAATACCATCGTGAAATTCTGCAGCTCATGCCGGACCTGAAACTTACTATCCTCGTCGGCAAGTACGCCATCGACTATTATCTAAAAGGCCGGAAAGAGCGCAATTTGACGGAAACCGTGCGGAATTATCAGGCCTATCTGCCGGACTATTTTCCCATCGTCCATCCCAGTCCTCTCAACTTCCGCTGGCAGGCCAGGAATCCTTGGTTCGAGGCCGACGTCGTGCCGGAATTACAAAAATCGAGTCCATGAAATATTGTAAAATTTTAAGATTAAACCTTTAACTTAATCGGTGTAACGTATAACGAACCTAAAATCTTATTGACAATTCAGAGGTGACGCGATATAATAAGCACCAACAAATACAAAACAGTGTTGAATGGAAGTAGTAAGGTTTGGGAAACTATGACAGAGACCTGCTGGTGGCTGAGAGGCAGGATGGGATCCCGGCGTGAAGTCGTCCAGGAGCTGCTGCCCGAACGCATTTTGTTAGTAGACGCAGCCGGCAGGCAACCGTTACCTTGCCAGGCATTACATGGGCTGTCCCGGAGATGCTGGAAAAGTGGTCGTTACGACAATGAGAGTGGTACCGCAGAGTGAATACTTTGTCTCTTTTTAGAGGCAAAGATTTTTTTTTGCTCCATCAAAACCGTTTGCGTATTTGTATTTATCAGGTCTTATTTGGAAAGGATGTGCGTGACTATGATGGATTTCATTGGAAAGTTAAGCGGTTTTGTTGGGGAAAAATTTGACGTATATCGTCTTTCTCGTCGTCATCTGGGCGTATTTCATGCCCAATGCCTTTCTCTGGGCCGTTCCGCATACGGTCTTGTTGCTAGGCGTCATCATGTTCGGTATGGGCATGACGCTCCACGCCCGGGATTTCAAGTTGATCGTCCAGCGGCCGAAGGAAGTCCTCATCGGCTGTACGGCTCATTATACGATTATGCCGCTGCTGGCGTATGCCCTGGTCCTGGCTTTTGAAATGCCGCCGGAAATCGCCGTCGGCATGATCCTCCTCGGTTCTTGTCCCAGTGGGACGGCGTCGAACGTCATGGGGTTCCTGGCCAAGGCGGATGTCCCCTTGTCCGTTTCCATTACGACTTGTTCGACGTTGTTGGCGCCCATTATGATGCCTTTCATCGTCTGGGGCCTGGCCGGCCAGTGGGTCGAAGTTTCCTTTATGGCTATGGCCATGACGGTCATGAAAGTCATC
>ENA-OQCL01000629-OQCL01000629.1-human-gut-metagenome-genome-assembly--contig:-NODE-629-length-16149-cov-7.890775_pt1 | contig 16149 bp, 13 predicted proteins | sample MGYA00242502_ERZ504586 | MGnify/ENA primary metagenome ERZ504586 (study PRJEB26092, sample SAMD00036316) | human gut metagenome | host: Homo sapiens | study: EMG produced TPA metagenomics assembly of... | reverse complement strand
CAACAAAAACCGTAACGATTTATCAGCCCGCGGACGATATCGCCTTTTCCGTAACAAACACACTCATGCTTGCAGACAGCTATTTCCCCATTGCGTATAAGGTCAATATTCTGAGCAAGGTGTTTGAAATTTCATCATTGGTTTGGATAATTTCGGCATTGGCTTTGATTCTTGCGTTGACAATACTTTATTCAACAACAAAGCATGAAATTCGGGATGCCGTTCACCTCAATGGGAATGTTTTTCTGTCTCCGAAAGTGGAAAGCCCCGCAGTATACGGCATTATCAGGCCGCGCATCGTTTTGCCGACGTCGTTTGCGGCAGCGGAACTCAAACATATTCTGCAACATGAAAAAACACATATTCGCAGACTGGATAATCTCTGGCGATTGGCAGGCTTTTTGACGGCGGCAGTTCACTGGTTCAACCCTCTTTCATGGATTTTTTTAAAAGCGTTCCTCTCGGATCTTGAACTTGCGTGCGATGAGGCCGCAACAGCAAAGTACAGTGAAGATGAGCGCAGGGAGTACGCACTTGACCTTTTGAACTGCGTTCAAAGCAAAAGCCTGTTTGTTTCGGCATTTGGAGGAGCAAAAGTGCGAACGAGAATTGAAAGCATTCTTTCGTATAAGAAAATGACAGCGTTTTCCGCAGTCGGGTTCGGGCTGCTGATAATTATCATCATATATACCCTGCTCACAAATGCAGGTTAATGAAAGGAGAATAAAATGAAAAAATCGTGTGTTTATTGCTGGTCGTTTTGTCGGTTGTAATGTTTGCGGCGTGCACCGGCAAGCCGGAACAGACGGAAAAGCAAGCGGAAAGCCATACGGAAGCTCCCGCCGTTGACAGCGGCGAAAAGCAGCGGCTCCAACAGGTTTTGGAAACGGTCTGCTCCGCGGATGAAGCTCTGGAACTTGCGAAAAAAATCGAATGCCGTTGTTTTCGAAACCAAGGGTTGTGTTTTCGGAAAAGAAACATGGGATGCGTTCTATGAAAAGGTCAGCAAGGGCGCTCCCGCAATCGTTCTGTGTGCAAATTACTACACACTGAGCAGAGAAGGTATAAGCGACGAACTGTACGAGCAGCAGAAGGATAAGTACCCGCAGCTGGTTTTCAATTTGCTGGAATACGACGGCGAGACTTTTGTGCTGAGGTGGCATGAAAGCACGGTGGAACACATAGGCAACAGGGATACCTATAAATATCTGCTGCATTTCACGGGTGATGCGCCGTCGGAAGCAGCAAGGTATACACAATATGACAACTATGTTCTTGTCAACGATCCGACGGTAACTTGGGACGAAATTGTTCTCAGCATATGCAGCTCGCAGAGCTCGCAGCTTGGCGACTCCATTCCGCACCGTGTTATTTATAAAAACTATCTCGGTTGGAAGGACTGAACCGGAGAAGTAAAAATGCGGAGCCTTCCGTTTCGTTTCCGCAGCTCATATAAACGGGAAATGAAGCGGAAGGCTGAAATTTAATGCGGCGAAGCATGCTGCCGCATTGCAGCGGCGGCAAAAAGCCGAGGGTCGAAATATCAAGCTCACCGGCTGAGTTTAAGCTCGGGCATACGGCTGTTTCACTAAGAGGCGGATGATGCCGGCATTGCTTCGGTACTTTTCAGACTTAATTCACTTCAAAACATCAAAGCTTAATCCAATACCTTTGCACGGGAACCCCGTCCTCGACAACTTCGTTTTCAAGCACGCCGCCGTTGCGGATGATGGATTTTGCCGAGCCGATATTGTTCCTGTCGCAGCACATCAAAACCCTGCTTATGCCGAGCTTTCTGCATTCCTGCAGCGCAAGTGAGATCATTGCCGTTGCATAACCTTTGCGGCGCTCACTCGGGCGGATACCGTCGCCGATATGGCCGCCTGTTTTCAGCAGCGTTTCATTCAGATAATGTCGAATATTGACAGCGCCGACAAAGATATTTCGGTCTTTGTCAAGGCAAAACAGCGTTGTGTCCGGAACGTATCCGTCCGCATTCCCTTCCTTTGTTTCAAGGTTTTGAAGATAATAATCAAAATCGTGAAAATCATTGCGGAATATTGCATAGGGGGAAGGATTTGTGCGGTTGTTTTCAATATCCGCTTTCCATTCGGTCAGCATTTCAAACAATTGTTCGCGGTATTGCGGCGTGAGCCGAACAAGTTCAATATTCACAATTAAAATTCCTCCTCATTCGGTGATAGATCGTTCAAGGGTGAAAGTCGATGTTTGCTTTTCGCGTTAACAGCAAAATCGAAACCTCCGCCGAATATTATGATGCTCGACGGAGGCCTTTTGTTTGCGTTTGTTGATTTCACTGAGTGAATTTTATTCCTCGGTTTTGCAGCAGGTGCCGCATTTTGCGGAAGCGTTGTCGCCCGCGCAGCTGTCATCGCAGGTGCAGTCATCGGTGCACTCGTCACAGCAGCAGTCGTCATCACAGCAGCAGTCGCCTTCTTCAAGCCTTGACTGAACGATCTGGATCAGTGCGTCCATATCCTCTTCGGCGGGGGAGACGAATTCTTCGGTGTCCTCTGCTTCATTAACAACAACCTGCATGATGTAGACATTGGTTTCGCAGTCGCACTCCTCGTCTTCGCAGCCACATTCATCGTTGGTGTCGACGAGGACAGCATACTCTTTGTCGTTATAATCGAAATAGTCGATAACATCAAGCTCGAAATCGTTGCCGTCGTCATCGGTGAATACTACAAAATCTCTCTCTTCGTTCATGGTAATATCTCCTTTGGGCTTAATTTAATTGTACCCCATGCATTGTACCCCATTTCGGCGTTTATTGCAACCGGTTAAACGCATTTTTTCGAAAAAAAGGTCGAATCCGCGCACGCCGGATAAAAAAGCGTATTCGAAGCAGAAAACAGCCTGTCTTTTGCCGCCGCAATGACGGGATATTGCTATTGAGTTGATTTGAAACATGTGCTATACTGTTTGCATACGGTTGGAATGCCAAACCTGCATCGTTCGGTTCGGGTTCAATCAGGCCGACAGCCGAAGCGGCGGTTCTTTAATTCAGCCTGCCGACGGAACAGGCGGCTCAGTCAGCGGCAGGGCGGCAGAAAGGTGATACGAATATGAAATTTAAAAAACAGATTCCGAACATGCTCTCGGTTTTTCGGTTGATTTTAATCGGGGTTTTTATCGCGCTGTTTAAAAACGAACGTTACCTTTGGAGCTTTTTTGTTTATATTTTCGCGTTCGGAACGGATATTCTGGACGGTTGGCTTGCGCGGCGCAACAATTGGATCACAAACGTCGGCAAAGTTCTCGATCCACTGGCGGACAAGCTGATGCTGATTGCCGTTCTCGCATGTTTCTGGTTCAAAGGGGTCATTCCGCTTTATATAATGCTGATAATCCTTGCTAAGGATGCGATAATGATAATTGTCGGCGGAATCCTTTATTCAAAACATGTTGTTGTTTATGCCGATTGGTTCGGAAAGATTGCAACAGGGCTGTTTGTCGGCGCAATAACGCTCACATTTCTGCAGCTTGAATTCGGCATATGTCCGTTTTATCTTTATGCATATTTTGCAGCCATAGCGGCAGCGTTGATCTCTTTCTTCCATTACGGGATAAATACCTTTATAAGAAACAGAAAGAAAAAATAATCGCCGAAAGGCACCGCATACCCGTTTGCGGCATATCAATGGAGCAAGGCTTTTCTTTGGAGGTATTGAAATGAAGAAATTTCTTGCTCTTTTTCTTGTTCTTTTGCTGCTTGTTCCGATTGCGGCGGCATGCGGCGGTTCGGGCGAACTGCGGCATATCACGCTGAACGAGGTCACTCGCTCCGTGTTCTATGCGCCGCTTTATATCGCGGTCAGCCGCGGTTATTTTGCGGAGGAGGGCATTGATCTTGAAATTGTGACCGGCGGGGGAAGCGACAAAAGCATGACCGCGCTTATATCGGGCGATGCGGATTTTGCATTGATGGGGCCGGAAACGGGTGTTTATGTTGTGAACGAGGGCAGCGCAAACCACCCGATGATTATCGGGCAGCTCACCAAGCGCGACGGTTCGTTCCTGCTCTCGAGAGAAAAAACGGATGATTTCTCGTGGGAGGATTTGCGCGGAAAATCCGTCATTGCGGGGCGTGCGGGCGGAATGCCGTATATGACTTTTATCTATGTTCTGCTGAAAAACGGATTGAAACCCGGGGAGGATGTTGAGGTTATCAACAACATTCAGTTCAACCTGATGGGCGGAGCATTCGAAGGCGGCACGGGCGACTATGTTACGCTTTTTGAACCGACAGCAACGCTTTTTGAACGCAGCGGAAGCGGGCACATCGTTGCAAATGTCGGACTCGAATCGGGCGAGGTGCCGTACACAACTTTCATGACCATGCCGGATACAATTAAAAAGGAACCGAAACTCGTTGAATCCTTCATTCGCGCTGTTTATAAGGCTCAGCTTTGGCTTAAGGACGCGACTGATGCCGAAGCGGCGGAAGCGATGCTGGAATTTTTCCCCGATGCGGATGTTGAAACGCTGAAAATCGTTGCAAACAGTTACCGAAAGACGGATTCATGGATGGCTGACCCGATCATGACGGAGGAGGCATTCACCCGTTTGCAGGATATTATTGACATCAACGGTGAATTGAAGGCGAGAGTTGAGTTCGGTGAACTCGTTGACAACTCGTTTGCCGAGGCCGTTGTGAAAGGAAAATAGGGGCAAACAAAGGCAAATGAAGGAAGCTGAGGCGAACGGCACAGCGGTCAACTGAGTAAATAATTATGCGTAAACCCTGCCTGTATGCGTTAACGGCGGGGTTTGCGCATTGAACGCAGCACGGTGCCGAGACCGAATGCGCAAAAACATACAGCTTTGAGCAATAACGAAACCGGGAGATAAACGAATGAGAGTGCTTGACATTGATCTTGATTTTTTCCTTGCGGACTGCTGCGAACCGGCACCGGCCGGCACGCGGCCCGATGCTGCCGGGCATGAACCGTGGCAGGCGGAGAAAGTAAGGGAGTTTTTGGAAAAAAACTGCGGACTGAATACGGAAAGAAAGATTCCGGGAAGGGTTTTTGAAACGCATGACGGTGCGCTGCAATTCTGGCAGGAATTGATTGCGGCCGGGCAGCTTTCCGTGCCGTTTGAGGTTACGCATATCGATGCGCACAGCGACCTCGGCATAGGCAGACCCGGACCCGGCTTTGTGCTGAATTCCGTGCTGCCCCTCAGCCCTGCGGAAAGAGCGGACATCAAACGCTACTATGAAATGAAGCAGCTCGATGAAGCAAATTATCTTTTGTTTGCACTTGCATTTCGGTGGATTTCACGCCTTGAAAATGTTCGAAACCCGAAGTCTCGTCCGGACATTCCGCAATTTGCATTCCGATGTGAACAGGAAAATCAGCGCGGCTGCGGAGAATATGAATTCATTCGGCTTTCAAGCTTTGTTTCGAAACTTTTTGAAGCAAAAAACGGCATTGAACCGAGAGTGGACTTCAAAGTTTTTGATGACTACACCGAGTTTTCGGCATCGGCGGAATATGATTTTGCTTCGCTTGCCGTTTCGCCGCGCTATTCCCCTGCGGAAGCCGATGTGCTTGTGAACGTTATCAAAGAATATTTTGATTTGATTTAACGGATATAATATGTTTCAAACGGAGCGGACGGCAGGCGGCATTCGGATATGCACGGATTTCCGCAATTTCGTTCCGAAAAAAACATGAGCAAACGGCGTGAACATGTGGTATAATATGATTGGCTGAATATACCGCTGTCAGTGAATTGAACACGACTTTGCGGCGGCGGAATTCGGTCGAACAAATCCCTCTGCGGGACAGAAAGGAACGGAAAAATAAATGAGCGTGTTTTCAAAAGAATACTGTGAAAAAATGCGTGTTCGCATCGATTGCGGCAATATGCTCGCCGAGGCTGTCGGCAAACACGGCATCACGGCGGAGGAAATATCGGAAATGCTGCCGCGTGCAGAGGGTGCATTTGCGGGTGTTGAAAAAAAAGCGGTGAAATGCGCTGGCGGCTTCTGCCCGAAACTCAGCTTGAAATCCTTCCCGCCGTTGAAGAGGCAGCGGAATTCGTCAGGTCAAAAGCGGATAATTTCGTGATTCTGGGCATCGGCGGAAGCGCACTGGGTCCGATTGCGGTGCATCGTGCGCTGAATCATCTCTATCATAACGATCTTCCTTCCGAAAAACGAAAATCTCCGCGCCTTTTTGTGGAAGACAATGTTGATCCCGAGCGCATGGCTGCATTGCTCGATGTGATTGATACTGACCGAACCGTGTTCAACGTTATCACAAAATCGGGCAGCACAAGCGAAACCATGGCGCAGCTGCTTATTATAACGCGAATGCTTATTGACCGTTACGGCGAAGAAGGGCTGCGCGATCACTTGATTGCAACAACCGACAAACAAAAGGGCAACCTGATAGGCATTGCAAAAAAATACAGCCTGCGCACTTTTATTATTCCGGACGGCGTAGGGGGAAGATTTTCCGAACTCTGTCCTGTCGGGCTTGTTGCGGCTGCCGTCGGCGGAGCGGATGTTCGTGCGCTGCTTGCGGGCGCGGGATACATGGATGAGCTTTGCTCAAACGCCGATGTGAAAAAAAACCCCGGATTGATGCTTGCCCTGCTTGAAATCATTGCGGCGGAAAAGCACGGCGCAAACATCGGCGTGCTGATGCCCTATGCGGATTCGCTGAAATTCATGGCGGATTGGTATGCGCAGCTTTGGGCGGAATCGCTGGGCAAAAAGCTCGTGAAGGACGGAAAGGTTTTGCGATTCGGACAGACTCCGGTAAAATCTCTCGGCGTTACGGATCAGCATTCGCAGGTTCAGCTTTACACCGACGGACCTTTTGACAAAACAATAACTTTCATCTCTGTTGAAAAATACCGCAGTGATGTTGCTGTTCCGCATGTTTTTGACGACATTCCGGGGATTGCGTTTCTATCCGGACACAGCTTGGGTGAGCTGATTTTCGCCGAATTCCGCGCAACCGAACACGCCGTAACCGTCAGCGGACATATGAACAAAAACATCATCATGCCCGAAGTCAACGAATTCACTCTCGGGCAGCTTATAATGCTGTTTGAAATGCAGACGGCATTCGCAGGAGAGCTGCTGGGCATCGATGCATTCGATCAGCCCGGAGTCGAGGAGGGAAAGAATGCAACTTATGCCCTGCTCGGAAAACCCGGATACGAAGCCAAACTCGACGAATTGAAAAATGCCGAAAAGGCAAAGAAAAAACTCATCGTTTGATGCGGCGGACAAAAAGTGCGGTGCGGGGAAACGGCTTTTCGTATCGCACCGCAGATCTTGTAAACACATAAACACGAAAGGATTGCCGAAGCCACTTGCGGGCGCGGCGCGGCTTTTGAATGAGCCTTTTTGATAAGAAATACCTTAAAAGAATAGACTGGGTAACGGTCGGAATCGTGCTTGCGCTCGTTGTGTTCGGCACGATCGCACTTGCCTCTGTTCAGGCAAAGCCTTTTGACGGCACGGAACACGGCATTGCGGATTATATGGACAAGCTCAACATGGAATACCTGCAGAAGCATATAACAAACTTCCTTGTCGGACTTGCTGCAATGATAATATTTCTTGTTTTTGATTACAGCATATTCAAAACTTTTGCAATGTGGGCATACATCGGCATAATAGGCTTGCTGATGCTGCTTTTCATTTTCGGCAAGGTGCGCGGCGGTGCACAGGGCTGGTTTGTTTTCGACACGCTTGAAAGGGCAATACAGCCGGGCGAGCTGAGCAAGATCGCATTGATCGTGATGCTTTCAAAATACGTCTCTGCCGCAATGGACAGGGACGGGCGATTGCTGAAATTCAAGGACGTTATGATTGCTCTCGGCATAACATTCGTTCCGTTCATACTGATAGTTCTCCAACCTGATTACGGAACGGCGATTGTATTGCTTGTTATCATGGTTGTGACATTCTTCGTTGCGCAGATAAAGTGGATTTATATAATCCTTGCCGCTGTCGGAGCCGGGGTAGGGCTTCCGCTGATGTACTTTTTTGTTTTGACCCCGAAGCAGCGCGACAGAATCGATGTTTTTCTGAATCCGTCCGCCGCAAGCGACGATGCAAAGTACCATGTCGGACAGTCGCAGATGGCAATAGGTTCCGGCCGGCTCACGGGCAAGGGCTTTTTCGGTGAGCAGACGCTGGCACAGCTTCGCTATGTTCCGGCAAGGCACACAGGGGATTTACGATATCACGCATACGAGGCGGTCGGATCATCGGCAGTACATACTGATATTGTTTTCTTTGCACTGCTTTTCCGATGGATGTATATTGCAATAAAAGCGCGGGATAATTTCGGCACCTGCCTTGTTACGGGTGTCAGCGCAATGCTTGCGGCACATATTTTCGAAAATATCGGCATGACGATGGGAATAATGCCCGTTACGGGAATTCCGCTGCCGTTTATAAGCTACGGCGGGTCGAATATGCTCACAAACATGATAGGTGTGGGTATTGTTCTGAACGTCTATATGCGTCGTCCGATGAAACGAAAACGGAAGCATGACAAAATACGCGAAAACGGCAAGACGGTCGTTGTTTAAAAAAGCAGAAAAGCATGTTTTGCAGGGCGGTATTCGAAGTGTCCGCTCAATCGCTCGATTTGATTGAGAGATTAATCGGGTTTGAATCCATATGAATTAACGGCCATACGAATTAACGGTGAAAAAATGAATTGGGAAGGTTACAGCGAAAATGCATCCGCAGCTCTTGATGCGGCACAGGCTGCGGCGGAGGAGCTGCATCACGGCTTCATCGGCACGGAGCACATTTTGATAGGTCTGCTCCGTGCGCCGGGCACGGCGGGGGAGTGCCTTCGCAAATGCGGTGCGGATGAAAGCATGGTGTTTCCGTATGCGGACACCCTTGTCGGCGGCGGAAGACATATTTTCACGGACAGCAGGGGGTTCGCACCGCCTGCAAAACGCGTATTGGAGCTTGCGCTGTATGAAGCAAAAGCATATGCAAGCCGCACAATCTGCACGAAACATATCCTTCTTGCCGTTTTGCGCGAGACGGACTGTTTTGCATCACGCATTCTCGATTCCATCGGGCTGGACAGGCAGATGCTGAAAAAGCTTTTGAACGATGAATCGCGGGAACTCGGTTCGAACGGGCGCGAAAGCCGAAAGTCGGAGCTGCTCCATGATGAAAGCGCAGCCGAAAAAACAAAAGGCAATGCGAATGATTCTTTAAAAAGTGATTCGGCCGAAAGGCAGCCGCATGATGAAAACGTAGCCCGCGGGAAAAATAAGCCTCGGGGCGGACAGAGTTCGCCGATGTTGGAAAGCTATACCGATGACCTTACCGCAAGGGCGGCGCGGGGGGAGCTTGATCCGTTGACAGGCTGTGAAGCGCAGCTGAACAGGTTGATTCAGACACTGCTTAGGCGGAGCAAGAATAACCCTGTGCTTACGGGAAATCCCGGCGTCGGAAAGTCGGCTGTCGTTGAGGGATTTGCTCAAAGGATAGTTTCGGGTGATGTTCCTGTCGAGCTGCGTTCGTCGCGGGTGCTGCGGCTTGACTTGGGCGCACTCGTTGCGGGAACGAAATACAGGGGCGAATTTGAGGAGAGACTGAAAGCACTTCTTGACGAAACAACTCCCGAAACAATTCTTTTTATTGACGAAATACATACGATAATCGGCGCAGGTGCGGGCGAGGGCAGTCTCGATGCTGCCAATATCCTGAAACCCGCGCTTGCTCGCGGCGGGTTGAAGCTGATCGGCGCAACAACGTTTGATGAATACAGGCTCTATATCGAAAAAGATGCCGCGCTGGAACGGCGTTTTTCACCGATAGTCGTAAAAGAACCCACACGGGAGGAAGCGATCGCAATCCTTCGCGGTTTGCGTCCGAAATACGAGGCGCATCACGGCGTTTCGATTACGGACGAGGCAGCGGAAGCCTGTGTTGATATGTCCGTTCGCTGCATTCCGGAGCGATTTCTTCCGGATAAGGCGATAGATATAATGGATGAAACAGCTTCCCGCCGGCGGCTTGCTCCGCAGAATACAGCGGAACTGCGGCAGGAAAGGGCCAGCCTCCGAATGCGTATTGAGGATGCATTGAATGAGCGGGATTTTACACTTGCGGCTGAATTAAGAAAACAGGAAAAGCAGCTCGGCGGATCGAGAACAGCGGATGCACTTCATGCGGGAGCGGAGAATTCGGCATTCACTGCGGCTTCTTTAAAAAAGAGCTGTCGTCCGATCGTTACTGCCGGCGATGTTGCACAGACTGTTCACGAATTGACGGGGATTCCCGTAAGCAGTCTTGACGGCACGGTTCGTTCGCGGCTCTCAAAACTGGATTCGTTGATCAATGCGCACATAATCGGGCAGGAGACCGCGGTTGCTTCCGTGTGCAAAGCCCTTCGTTCCGCTTTCACATGGCGGAACGATCCCGACCGTCCGCGTGCCGCAATTGCCGTAACCGGAGCGGCAGGTTCGGGAAAAACCAAGCTTGCAGCAGTGCTTGCAGAGACATTGTATCCGGGCGAAAATGCACTTTTGCGGTTTGACATGCGCGAGTATTCCGACTATTCGGCGGTTAACACGTTGACGGGTTCACCTGCGGGTTCTGTCTCCGGCGGAAGACTGACCGAAGCCGTGCGGCGGAAGCCTTTTGCAGTGGTGCTGTTTGACGACATTCAATACGCAAACGCTGCCGTGCGTTCGCTTGTTCAAAGCATCATGCGGTGCGGCGTTTTGACCGATGCAAAAGGTAAAAATGTAAGCTTCCGCAATGCGATTGTATTCGTCACCTGCGGTGAAGGCGACAGCTTTAAACAGCGCAGGGCGGGCTTTTCGGATGAGGCAAATGCGTTGAACGGCAGCCGCGACGAGCGGGATGCAAGGCAGATACTTCCGCCGGAAATCGCTTCCGATGCGGATTGCGTTGCTGCGCTTTTGCCTGCGGCTCAAGCCGCTGTTCCCGAGATTGCAAAACTGATGCTGGATGATCTGTCCGATAAACTCAAAAAAACGGGTCGAACGGTTCGTTTCGGCGCTTCCGCCGCAAATTACATTGCAAGCAAAATTGAAGAAGCCGAACTCGAAAAAAACGGTGCATGGGCTGTTGCACGCTGCGTTTCGAACGAATGCGAGGATTTTATCAGCGAAAAGCTGCTTGAGGATGCATACTGCTGCAACGACTGCACGGTAGAGGTTGAAGACGGCGGGACGGGGCTTTGCATTGTTCCGCACAATACAAAAGAAAGTTGAGGTCACAGAACTATGAATATTTCACGCTTCGGCATCGGATTCAGATTCGATTCTGTTGAAAACGGAGATGAACGCGAACATGCGTTCAACCTTATTTTTTCGGCAATTGAAATGGCGGACGTTCGTGGACTTCAATTGTTTGCGGGTCATTTTCCGGTTGATGAAAGCGACGATAAAAACATATTCACGGTTGCATTTGCAGGCGGCGGCATAAAACAAACACGCAGTCTGTTTGAAAAGCTGAACGACAATCCGCTCGTTTCGGGTGCGCTTGCGGAATACAGGCCCGTCGTTCAGACGAATGCGCTCAGACGGGCGGAGAAGCTGGCTTTTTACGGCAGATTTGACGAAAACGGAACCCTTGTCTTTAATGAAAAGGACTTGACGGAGTGCGGCTGCAAAAAAACGGAAAAACCTGTCGTGAACCCTTTTGAAGAATACGGCGGAAGGCGTATTGACCCTGTCGGCGCAGGTATTCGAATGCTTATTGCTCCGGACAAGTTCAAGGGCAGCATGGGTGCACAGCGGGTTTGCACGATTATCAAAAATGCAGCGCGGCAATACCTTCCCGGATGCAGTGTGAGAACGCTTCCGATTGCGGACGGAGGGGACGGCACGGCCGAAACGCTTACTCGTGCCTTTAACGGGAATATGCGTTCGGTGAATGTGACTGCGCCGGACGGCAGGAAAATTGCTGCCGAATACGGTGTTCTGACCTCATTCGGTGAAAAAACGGCGGGCGCCGCAGCGGTTATTGAAATGGCAAAGGCATCGGGGCTTGCATTGATGGATGAAAATGCATTGGATCCGCTTTCTGCAACGAGCAGGGGGACGGGCGAACTTATCGCTTCAGCATTGAACGAGGGGATAAGGAATATTTTGATCGGTATAGGCGGTTCCGCAACCAACGACGGCGGAATGGGCGCGGCAGCGGCTCTCGGCGTTAAGTTTCTGGATGCGGACGGCAATGAGCTTTCGGGCTGCGGCCGAGAGCTTGCCTTGGTGCGTAAAATTGATTTGTCGGGCTTGCGCAGAGATGTTTTCGAGGCAAAGATAACCGTTATGTGTGATGTTGATAATCCTCTTACAGGCAAAAACGGTGCGACGTACACCTACGGACCGCAAAAAGGCGCGGACGCCGAAGCATTAAACACTCTTGAAGACGGGATGAAAAACATTGCGGCCTTGTATGACGCTGCGGCAGGGAGAAAAGTGTCCGCCGAATGCGGTGCAGGCGCGGCGGGAGGCATGGGTGCAATGCTGTCGGCTCTTTTGGGCGCGGAATTGACTCACGGCTCGGCGGCGGTGCTCAATGCGGTCGGCTTTGATGCATTGCTTGGGGACACCGATCTCGTCATAACCGGAGAAGGGCAGCTTGATGCATCAAGTGCGGACAACGGGAAGGCCGTCGGCGAGGTTGTGAAACGCTGCGCCGCAAATTCCGGCGGCGCCGTGCCCGTGTTTATTGTTGCGGGAAGGCTCGGAAGGGGCTATGAACATATTTACGAGCTTGCGAATGCGGGAGTTTTTTCAACAATTGTTACGGATGAACAGCCGAATGCGGACGGAGACTGTGATGCTGAGACGCGTCTGCGCCTTGCTTCGGAACGAATGTTTCGCTGCATCGCAAGTTCTTTTTCCGTGAATTCGCAGCACAGCGGGCGCAGAATACGGCGATAAAACAGCTTCTTGCGCAAACACCAAAGAGAGTTTCGCAATGATATGCGATTCAACCTTTGGTTGATTTGCTGATAAACGCAGATGTATCTGTGAAAAAAAGATTTCATACAGAAATAATTTTAAAGAAACACGCAAAACAAACCGAAAGGAATAAATAATTTGCGGCGGCACGGGATTCAACCAACGGTTGAGCAGATTTTTTGGGGTTTTCAACCACCGCTTTATTGTCATGAAAAGCTTGCGTTGCTAAAATGAGCGCGAAATTAAGAGTTGGCGCAACACAAAAACGTTTTCCAAACGTAACAGATATGCGGTGCGGCGACTCACGAAAATCAGAAAGAGGGAAAAAACCATGAAAGAAAACTTTGCAATCAAACTGCGCGAGCTGCGTAAGGCAAGCGGAATGACACAGGAACAGCTTGCTGCCGAATTCGGAGTGTCCGTTCAGGCCGTCAGCAAATGGGAAACGGCGGCTTCCTATCCCGATATTGAGTTGATGCCGCGAATTGCGGATCTTTTCGGCGTTTCGCTGGATGAGCTGCTGCGCGATGTTAAGAACGAGAAAAACATTGATGCGGGTGAAGAAATTCATACCGATGCCGAACAGCAATGCGATGCTGCCTGCAACCCGGAATCGGCTGAAGTCGAATACGAGGACGAAAACGACGATGAAAATGCCGAGGACGATGAAGAAGACGATGACGATGAAAATGACGATGATGATGACGGCAGCTGCATCTTTGTGAAAAAGGGCAGAAACGGCATTGTAAGCGTCAACAGGGATGCCATAGAGGAATTCGGCAGAAAAATCGAGAAAATGGCAAAGAAAAAAGCTGAAAAAGCGGGCTGCGCATTTGAAAAAAACGCAAAAAAACATTCGCGTTCTTCGACCCGTAATTACGGAAATCGTTTCGAATGGAGCAATATCATGATTGACGAAATGCCGGATGACAACACCCTGCGCGTTGTGCTGATGCGCGGAAAACAGATCGTGTCAAGTCAGGAATACGATCCGGCGGTTTGCATTCCCGTTGAACTGAAATATGAAAGAGAGAACGGAATTGCGGGTATGTTCGGCAGAAAAGGCGGACGCACCGATTGCTCGCTAAATGTTGAAATTTGGGGCAATGCCGACATCAATGGCAGTGTTAACGGTGATGTATATGCGGGCGGAAATGTGAACTGCGGTGAAATCGGCGGAGATGTCGGCGCGGGCGGCAATGTGAACTGTGCTGATATCGGCGGAGACATTTCAGCGGGCGGAAGCATTGAATGCGGCAGTATCGGCGGCGATGTCAATGCGGGCGGAAATGTCGGCTGTGCGGATGTCGGCGGCGATGTTGAAACCGGCGGAAGTGTTGAATGCGGCAAAGTCAGCGGCGATGTCAATGCGGGCAAAGATGTGAACTGCGGTGATATACTCGGACATGCGAAGACAAGCGGGAGCATGAATTGTGGAAATGTTGACGGAAACGTTGACTGCGGAGGCAATATAAGCTGCGGCGATATCGCAGGACATGCGGAGGCTCGCGGCAGTATTGAATGCAAAACAATTAAGGGCAGTGCCGAAGCAGGCAGCCGAATAATTTACAAAGGCTGAGGATTGGTTCCGGTCTTTGAAAACAAGCGGCAAAGCAGCACTCGGAACGGCATAAAAAGCAATTAAACAACACTCAATTTCGTATATTCGGCAAAAGGCAGACGGGAAAAATCCTGTCTGCCGCTTCCGTTTTAAAACCAAAACATTGAAACTTTAGCAAATCGAATGCGATAAAACTAATCGGCGATTTCAACGGAAAGATTCGGATTTTCGGCTGCCGCGTCCGAAAACACGCGCAGCATCATGCTCCCGTAGCTGCCGAGGGCGGCAGTCAGCGCGCTCGTTCCGAAGAGAGTCACTGCAACGGGTTTGCATATTTCCGCAAGGCAGTCAAAGAGTGCATCAAGGTTCTTTCCGTAATGATCCGGAAACTGCAATGCCTCGGCAATACGCAGATGCGCATCGGTAATTCCCGCAATCGCCGTAAAGTCAATGCGGATATTCTTAATGCCGCCGCTTTGTTCGGAACCGGAGTTGTGTGTGAAATTGTTATCCGATATGGTCATGGTCAATTATCCTCAATTATCCCTAAAAATTCTCAAAAACCCGCGGTTTAATTGTCCGCGTCGTAAAGCTTAATAAAGCTTTGATAATGGTCATCGGTATAAAAAATCAATCCGCCATTCGAAAAAACTATGCGTTTTGCCCCACGTGAGGGTGCTCCGCAGGTGTCGATATCGCATTCGGTATAAAACCTTCCTTCCGCTTGCGGCAAAAGCCCCTCGTAGTTGCCGAACCTGTCCCCTCCGATGGAGCAGCCGGGCGCAAAATCCTGAAGCCCGCCGCCCTGCCAGCCGAGTTCCCGCGCCTGTTTCTTTGTTATGAAATTTGCGGGGAGATGTCCGAAAAGGTGGATGTACAGAGCAACTTCATCACGGGAACTGTATTTGCCGCTTTCTTTCACCGGCGATGAAGTCGGTTCCTGCGGAGGTGCAGTCGGCTTTGCGGAGAGCTCAATTTCGGCGGCTGTTCCGATTTCCGTGGGTTCGGTTGTGTGCAATACATCCGATATTGCAGCTGTCTGGGTATCGGGCGGGAAAACCTCTTCGGGTACGGTGCAGGCTGCAATGCCCGCAATGCTCAAAACAACAAGCAAAAACGCCGCAATGCGCCTTAAGATTCTTAAATCAGCATGTTTCAATATGATTTGCCTCCTCGTTCGGAAAAAGGTCAGGCCAAAAGGCATTTACGCAAAAAACTTCGCCCGCAGGCAGCCTTCATCCGGTGCGGTATCGAACCCACTCCGAATATGCTTTGAACGGAGCGAATACGGATATATGATAATGCCGAACGGAAAATTTTTCAACACCGTACACGTAATAATCGGATGAAACCGTTCGAATTTGCATGTATATGCTGAAAAAACAGAGTGTTATATATAGTTAAAAATAATTTAAAAAAGGGGTTGACAAATGAGACCCAATTGAGTATAATATGGAAGTCGCTTGAAGAGCGGCACAATGGATGGGAGCATAGCTCAGCTGGGAGAGCATCTGCCTTACAAGCAGAGGGTCACAGGTTCGAGCCCTGTTGTTCCCACCACGCGGTCCGGTAGTTCAGTTGGTTAGAATGCCAGCCTGTCACGCTGGAGGTCA
>ENA-OQCL01000627-OQCL01000627.1-human-gut-metagenome-genome-assembly--contig:-NODE-627-length-16188-cov-3.034431_pt1 | contig 16188 bp, 18 predicted proteins | sample MGYA00242502_ERZ504586 | MGnify/ENA primary metagenome ERZ504586 (study PRJEB26092, sample SAMD00036316) | human gut metagenome | host: Homo sapiens | study: EMG produced TPA metagenomics assembly of... | reverse complement strand
GCTCGCAGCGCCCCCAGTGTCTGCAGGGCGTGGCCAGAAGAGCCCGCCACTGCCCAGACCCGCAGCGGCAAGCTGCCAAATTGCAACCCATGCGAGGATGGCGGCGGCTTTTTGCCATAACGGCGTCTGTAGGGGCGGATGCTTGCATCCGCCCGCACAGGGGGCATGCAAATGGAATTTAGTCGACATAGTAGAAGTCATCCGCCGGCAGGTGCCTCCACGCTGGCGGGGTCGGCGGCATACAGAACATTGAAGTAGGTCGCAAGGTCGTTCTTCATCTCGTCACCCGTTTCAAAGACGATGTTGCACTGCGGCAGCGCCTTCTGGGCCAGTGCAGCCTTGGCGACAACACCATACTGCTCGCAGAGGGCTGCCGTACCCTCGACATCGTTGTTGGCGGCCTCAACGCTGGCCTTATAGCCGTCCATGAAAGCGGCAAACGCTTCGGGGTCATTCTCGACAGCATCCTTACGGACGACCAGAACACCGGTAACGAGTTTGGAACCGGCAACCTTCTGCCATTCCTCGTTCATATCCAACGCAACGCGCAGACCCTCGACCTGAGACAGCGCACTGGTGACAAAGGGCTGGGGCAGCATGGCGATGGTCGCCTCACCCGCCTGCACCTTGCTCAGGGCCTCGGTGGCCTCACTGGTGTATTCCAGCGTGACATCCTTGTCGGGGTCGATGCCGTTCTCGCTCAGGACATAGCGCAGGACATACTCAGGGGTGGCACCCTTGCCGGTCGTGACAATGGTCTGCCCCTTGAGATCCCCGACCGAGTTGACGGTATCGCCGTTCTCGACAATGTAGAGCACGCCCAGCGTGTTGATGCAGGCAACCTCCACCGCGCCGTTCGTCTTGTTGTACAGCGTGGCGGCAAGGTTGGCAGGCACAGCGGCGGCATCCAGCTCCCCCTTGACCAGCAGCGGAACGATCTCATCGGCTGCACCGTACATCGTGAAATCATAGCTGGATGCGACTTCATCGCTCATCAGGTTGACAAGTCCCATCGTTGTGGGGCCTTTCAGGCCCGCGATGCGCAGGGCAGCTTCGGTCGCGGCGGCATCGGCGGTTTCCTCGGTTTCCGGTGCGGCCTCCACGGCAGATTCCACAGCGGATTCGGCAACAGACTCGCTCACAGCCGCTTCCGCACCGCAGCCTGCCAGAGCGGCACACATAGCAAACGCCGTCACAGCGGCGAAAACGCGTTTCAGTTTCATAAAAATCTTATCCTCCTTATTGCTTTTGCGGCCTTACTATACTATAATACAGATGAATTGTCTGTTGCACCGGCAACAGGGAAACCCTTTTGTAACCCACGCAAGGAGCCGTATGGACTACACACCCTACTATGAGATCATGCGCAGCACCAGCCTTTTGCGCGGCCTGTCCGATGCGGAACTGGACACGCTGATGACCTGCTTTGCCCCGCGGGTGCGCCGCTACGCCAAGGGCGAGCTGCTGCTGATGGCCGGGTACGAGACCCACGAGCTCGGCCTTGTGCTGGAGGGTGCCATCACGGCCAGCAAGCCGCTGGCTGACGGCGGCACGGTGGTCATCGCCCACATGGGGCCGGGCGGCGTATTTGCCGATGTACTGGCCGGCGGGCGCAGCCGCAGCCCCGTCAATGTCTCTGCCGCCGAGCGCTGCCTGATCCTCTACCTGCCCTGTGAAGCGCTGCTGCGCCCCTGCGCAGCCCTGCACAGTGCGCATTTAAAGCTGCTGCAGAACTGGCTTGAAACCATCAGCGACAAATATTTTGCGCTGGACCGCCGTTTAGAGCTGATCTGCTGCAGGAGCCTGCGCGGGCGCATCTGCATGTGGCTGCTGGAGCAGCGCGAGCGCTGCGGGGCCGACACCTTTACCACCGCCATGAGCCGCACCGAGCTGGCCGCCTTTTTGAACTGCGACCGCAGCGTCGCTCTCCCGTGAATTGAGCCGCATGCAGGAGGAGGGGCTGATCGAGCTGTTGCCGCGGCAGCTTTAAGCTGCCTGACCCGGAGCGGCTGCGCGCGGCCTGCCCGTGAACCCCCTGCCTGCCATATTATATTCTGAGGTTTATGCTATGAATGACCGCACCTGTCCCATCCTGTATATCGTGATCCCCTGCTACAATGAGCAGGAGGTTCTGCCCATCACCGCGCCGATGTTCCTGCAAAAACTCACCGATCTGACCGCTGCGGGCAAGATCAGCCCGGACAGCCGGGTCCTGTTTGTAAATGACGGCTCCAAGGACCGCACATGGGAGATCATCAACGAGCTGGCCGCGCGCGATGCGCACTATGTCGGCATCTGCCAGAGCCGCAACCGCGGCCACCAGAACGCCGTGCTGGCCGGGCTGATGGAGGCCAAGAGCCGCTGCGACATCACCATCTCCCATCGACTGTGACGGTCAGGACGACATCAACGCCATGGACGGCATGGTGGACGCCTACCGTGACGGCTGTGATGTTGTGTACGGTGTGCGCAGCAAACGGGACACCGACACCATTTTTCAAGCGGTTTACCGCCGAAAGCTTCTATAAGCTGCTGAACGCCATGGGGGCCGAGGTCGTATTCAACCATGCGGACTACCGCCTGCTGAGCAGCCGCGTGCTGGAGGAGTTCGCCAAAATTCCGGGAGGTCAACCTGATTTTTGCGCGGCATGGTGCCGCTGGTCGGCTTCAAGTCCACCTGCGTGACCTATGAGCGCCACGAGCGCATTGCGGGCGAAAGCCACTATCCGCTCTCCAAAATGCTGGCGCTGGCCTTTGACGGCATCACCAGCCTGTCCACAAAGCCGATCCGCTTCATTACAGGCTTCGGCGTTTTTGTGGCGCTGGTCAGCTTTATCGGCGTGCTGTGGGCTGTCATCGAGGCCGCACTGGGGCTTACTGTCTCTGGCTGGGCGTCCATGACCAGCATCATCTGCTTTGTATCGGGCGTGCAGCTTATCTGTCTGGGCGTCATCGGGGAGTACATCGGCAAGATCTATCTGGAAACAAAGCACCGTCCGCGCTACATCATCAGCGAAGCAACGCCGAATTTCGGTGAAACCAAGGAGGACGCACAATGAGCCGTCAGGTATGGAGGGGGTCTACCCTGCTGAACCCGGAGCCGCCGGTGCTAGTCAGCTGCGGCAGCCCCGACAAGCCGAATCTGATTACCGTGGGCTGGACAGGCACGATCTGCACCCAGCCGCCGATGCTGTCCATCAGCGTGCGGCCGGAGCGGTACAGCCACCATTTAATTAAGGAGAGCGGCGAGTTCGTTGTGAACCTGCCCACCGAGAGCCTTGTCCGTGCCATCGACTGGTGCGGCGTCAAGAGCGGCCGCGATGTGGATAAGTTCGCCGCCATGCACCTTACCGCTGCGCCTGCCGCCAAGGTCGGCACCGTGCTTGTCGAGGAAAGCCCCGTAAACCTTGAGTGCAAGGTCACGCAGGTCATTCCGCTGGGCAGCCACGACCTGTTTTTGGGCCGAATGTGTGGCCGTGGATGTCGATGAGCGGCTGCTGGATGAGAGCGGCAAACTCTGCCTGAACAAGGCGAAGCTCATTGTGTACAGCCACGGCGATTATCTGGCGCTGGGCCGCAAGCTGGGCAGCTTTGGGTACAGTGTGCGGAAGAAAAAGGCGATCAAAAAATAATAGGGGCAAATTCCATATCCGCCTCTCGGCGAGAAGGCCGCCGCGCTGTAAAGGCAAGGTTGGGGGCCGCACATGTGCGGCCCCTACAACTCTGCTAAAGCACAAACAAAAACACCGTTCACAGAGATTTTTCTCCATGAACGGTGCTTCTTTTTTTACAGTATCCCCTTACTCTTGAGAATGCCGACCAGCACTACGATGACCAGTGCAGCAACACAGACGCCGATAAAGATGTCGATGTATTTTAGCGGGACCTTGCGGAAATTCTCATAGAAATTCTCAAAGGCATTCAGCTGGCTGCGGTCGGGGCGGTCGGGTTTCTTTTCGGTCTCGGGAGTAGTCTTTTCTTCGCCCATAGGTTACTTCTTCGCCAGATACTTGCGCAGGTCAAGGGCAACGGCGATAACGATGACAAGGCCCTGTGCAATGTAGGTGTAGGCGGGGTCGACGCCGAGGAACTGCAGGCAGATCTTCAGGACTTCAAAGACCAGAACACCGACCAGAACGCCGGAGACCTTGCCGACGCCGCCGTTGGTGGAAACGCCGCCGATGGTGCAGGCTGCGATAGCTTCCAGCTCATAGCCGTTGCCGGTGTTGGTGGAAGCGCCGCCGGCCTTTGCGCCGACGAGGAAGCCGCCGAGAGCATACATGCAGGAGGCCAGGATGTAGATGCGGATCAGGGACGCGGTGACGTTGACACCGGCAACCTGAGCGGCGTTCTCGTTGCCGCCGATGGCGTACATGTACTTGCCGTGACGGGTCTTATTGTACAGGAACCAGAAGAAGATGCCGACGATCAGCGCAAAGATGGCCAGGAACGGGATGGGGCCCAGCGTGCCGCTGGCAACGGTCAGGTAGCTCTGCTTGTAACCGCCCATGGGCTGGTTGTTGGTGATGACGGAGCACAGGCCGTAAACGATGGTCTGCATGCCCAGCGTAGCGATGAAAGGAGGAACCTTCAGGAATGCGATAATGCAGCCGTTGATGGCACCAAAGCAGGCCATGATCGCCATGACGATCAGCAGGGCCACGGGCCACGGAATATCGGGCAGCCAGGGCAGCATGCGGGCAGAGTAGTCAACGCTCTGCAGCAGCATGGCGGAGAAGCAGGCGGCCAGGCCGACCTGACGGCCGGCGGACAGGTCAGTGCCCTTGGTAATCAGGCATCCCGAAACGCCGCAGGCGATGATGAAACGCGGGGCGACGTTCAGCAGCAGGTTTTTGCCGTTTGTCTCGGTAAAGAAGTTCTGGGTCGTGCAGCCGACGAAGAGGGCCAGCAAAATGATCAGAATAATGATCGCGTTATTGGACAGGAATTTTTTCAAGTCGAATTTTTTCTCCATTTTCGGATCTCCTCCTTATTCAAACTGGGTAGCCAGCGTCATGATGTTCTCCTGATTCGCCTTATCACCGTCGATAAAGCCGGTGCAGCGGCCATCGCACATGACCATGATGCGGTCAGACATGCCGATCAGCTCGCTCATTTCGGAGGAGATCATGATGATGCTCTTGCCCTGTTTGGCCATCTCGGCGATGATGCAGTAAATTTCATACTTTGCACCGACATCGATGCCGCGGGTCGGCTCGTCCATGATGAAAACATCGGGGTCGTTGGCCAGCCAGCGGGCAATCAGCACCTTCTGCTGGTTACCGCCGGACAGCGATTGAATCTGCGTTTTGGAGGACGGCGTCTTGATGGACAGCTTGGCGACATTATCCTGCACGAGTTTTTCGATTTTGTTGTCGTCCAGCATGATGCCGCCGATCAGATACTTGTTCAGCGATGCAATGGAGACGTTATCCGCAATGGAAAGCACACCCAGAATACCGGTGGCGCGGCGGTCCTCGGTCAGCATGGCGATGCCGTTTTTGATGGCGTCCTGCGGCTGGTTGATGGTCAGTTCCTTGCCCTTATAGGTGATGGTGCCCGATGTGTGGCAGCGCAGACCGAACAGACCCTCCATCAGCTCGGTGCGCTGGGCACCGACCAGACCCGCAACGCCGAGGATCTCGCCCTTGCGGACGTTGAAGTTGACGTGACGGAAGCTCTTGGGGTTGATGGACGTGAAGTCCTTGACCTCAAACACGACCTCACCGGGCGTATTCGAGCGCGGCGGGTAGAGGTTCGACAGCTCACGGCCGACCATCTTGGTGATGATCATATCGGTGGTCAGTTCCTTGGCCTCCCAGGTGCCGATATACTGGCCATCGCGCATGATCGTGACTTCGTCGCTGATGCGAAGAATTTCGTCCATCTTGTGGCTGATGTAGACGATGGAGACGCCCTTGGCGCGCAGCTCGTCCACGATGGTGAACAACGCCTCGACCTCGGCCGCCGTCAGCGAGGAGGTCGGCTCGTCGAGGATCAGCACCTTGCAGTCTGCGGAGACCGCCTTGGCGATCTCAACCAGCTGCATCTGGGAAACGCTCAAGGTTCCGAGCTTTGCGTGCGGATCATAATTCAGGTGGACTTCCTTTAAGACCTTGGCCGCATCCTCGTACATCTTGTCGTGGTCGATGACGGTGACAGGTCCGTATTTCTTGGTTGGGTAGCGCCCGACGTAGATATTCTCGCCGATGGAACGCTCCGGGATGGGCTGCAATTCCTGGTGCACCATCGCAATGCCGCGGTTCAGTGCATCCAGAGGTCCCTTGATCTGGACCTCCTGTCCCTCATAAATGACCTTGCCTTCGTCCATGTGGTAGATACCAAACATGCACTTCATCAAGGTAGACTTGCCCGCGCCGTTCTCTCCCATCAGCGCATGGACGGTGCCGGGTTTCAATTTCAGCTGTGCGTGATTCAGTGCCTTGACGCCGGGGAACGTCTTGACGACATCACACATCTCCAAGCGGTACTCTGACAATTCGCTGGCCCCCTTTAATCTTTTGTAACCTTTTCATGAAAAAAGGGTGCGTGCGCCTGCGCACACGCACCCCGATTGTTCTGGTTTAAGCTGTGGCTTTCGTCAAATTACTGGAAGTCCTTGACGTTGTCAGGGGTAACCTTGACGTAGTCAACGTAGACGCTCTGGCTGCCAGCCTCGAAGGTCTTGCCGCCCAGCAGCTCCTCCATGGAAGCAACAGCCTGCGTAGCCTGACCCTTAGCGTCGTTCAGAACGGTACCGGTCATGTTGCCGTTGGCAACTTCGTTCTTGGCAGCGTCCAGAGCGTCAACACCAACGAGGTAGATGTCCTTGTTGACGGTACGGCCGGCAGCCTGAATAGCCTGCAGAGCGCCGATAGCCATGTCATCGTTGTTGCAGAAGACAACCTCGATCTGGTCGCCGAACTTGGCAAGGTCGTTCTGGCAGATTTCCTGACCCTTGTTACGATCCCAGTCACCGCGCTGCAGGTCGAGCTGCTCGACCTCAACGCCGGCATCGGTCAGAGCCTTGACGGAGTACTCGGTACGCAGCTGAGCATCGATATTCTCGGGGTCGCCCTGAATCATGATGTAGGAAACCTTGCCGTCGCCGTTGATGTCGCCCTTGTTCTCAGTGTCGAGGATCAGCTCGCCCTGGAAGGTGCCGGACTGAGCAGCGTCGCAGCCAACATAGACCAGCTTGTCGTAAGCGGACATCTGATCGGCGGTGGGCTCACGGTTGATCAGGACGGTGGGAACATCGGCACCCTTGACGGTGGAGATGATCTGGTCGGCAGCGGAGGTCATAACGGGGTTGATGATCAGTGCGTCAACGCCCTGGGTGATGAAGGTGTTGATCTGCTCGTTCTGCTTGGCCTGGTCGTTGTTGCCGTCAACGATGGTGACCTCGTAGCCCTTGCCCTCGAGGATCTCCTGCAGAGCATTACGGTAGGTGGTCATGAAGGCATCGTCGAACTTGTAGATGCAGACGCCGACCTTACCGCCCTGAGTGGCCTCGGTAACGCTCTCAGCTGCGCTCTCGGCAGCAGAGGTGGCGGCGGACTCAGTAGAGGCAGCCTCGCTGGAAGCGGGGGCGGAGGCGGAGGCGCCGCAAGCGGCGAGGGATACGGCCATGCAGCCAGCAACGGCCAGAGCAGCAAACTTTTTCATGATAAGTTTCTCCTTCTTTTTGCAGTGGATTTTTTTCGGGCCGCGGTAGAGGTGCGGGCCCTGTTGACAGTTATTATAATACTCGGGTGCAGGGCAAAAAAACAAGGTGAAAATTTCACCGACAAAAAGGGGGAAATTTTCACCGTTTAGGGCACTTTCCCCAAATCCGAACCTGCCTTTTTTTGTGCAGAAGGCCCACAAAAAAATGTCAAAACGGTTCATGTTGTTTTTATTTTTGTAAGATTTTTGCAAACAAAAAAACCTCCCTCTGGGAGGGAGGTCAGGTTGTCAAAAGAATCACATTCTCGGCCTGTTAAATGTGTAGGGGCGACCATTGGTCGCCCGCCAACTTGGCACAGTAACGCGCTTTCCGGGAGTTTTTCACAGACAAAACGGGCACGGGCGAGTAAATGCTCGCCCCTACAAAGAGTTGTTTGACACCCTTCCCTCCCTCTGCGAGGGAGATGTGCCGTAGGGGCAGATTCCATATCCGCCCGCAAAGAGGCCAAGCCTCTACAAATTTCACCCGAACGGGAACAGCGCCTTTTGCTTATCTATGGCAAACATATTATCCCGGGTAATGACCCGGACGGCAGTAATGTTGGATTTTTCCACACTGCCGCCCTGCCCGGCCAGCAGCCTGTAGGCGCTCTCCACACCGAAATAGCCCATGCTGTAGGTGTTCTGCACGATCAGGGCGTCCACTGCGCCGCTTTGCAGCGCATCAATCGTCTGCACATTGGAGTCAAACGCCACCAGCCAGAGGTCATCGACCCGCTCCATCTCCTGCACAGCCTGCACAGCCCCCACGGCGGTGGCCTCGTTGAAGGCCACCAGCACATTGATCTCGGGGTGCTGCTGCAGCATCCGCAGGGCATCGCTGTGCGCGCTGGCCGCATTCGGATGGGTCTGCATTGAGGTAACGACCTCGGCACGGCCGCTGTCCGCAAAGGTGTCGCGGGCCCCCTGCTCCCGGTCGCGGCCGTTGGCGCCGTTGACCTCATAGTTGATCAGCCCCACACAGAGCTTTCCCTCCGTGCCTTCCAGTGCGCTGCGGGCCGCCAGCCGCCCGGCGCCGTAGTTGTCGGATCCGATGTAGGCCGCTACCTGATCGGAATGTACGGCCGAATCGATCCCTACGATCGTCACGCCCGCTGCGGCGGCTGCATCAATGGCCTCGGCGTTGGCCTCGTAGTCGATGGCAGAAAATACGATGGCCTGTGCCCCGTCCTCGACTGCCTTTTCGATCAGCTGATTCTGGGCGTCATAATTTTCCTCATTGTCGGGGGCAAGGACGGTGAGCTGCATGTTGTACTCGGTCGCGGCGGCCTCAGCCCCGGACAGCACCGCCTTCCAGAATTCCGACTCGCGGGATTTGGCAACGACCGTCACCCTGTACCGCGCGGTGGTGGCCGCCGCAGGCTGCACCGCGCAGCCTGCCAGCAGCAGCACCGCCAGAACGGCGGGCAGCAGCATTTTAATGCGTTTTATCATACTCGCCCTCCCTGTCCTCCGGCACGCGCGGGTGCGGATGGTAACGGTCGTGCCCGCATAGGGGCGCTTTGCGATGGACAGCCCATAGCCGGGGCCGAAGTAGATGCGCAGCCGGTCATTGACATTCTTGACGCCGATGCCGGTGCGGTCGCTCGGCTCATTCTGCAAAAGCGCCGCGACCTGCTCCGGCTCCATGCCGATACCGTCATCACTGACGATCAGCAGGATGTCGTCCCTGTCCGGCCTGACCGTAATCTCGATATGGCCATCGTCCACCATCAGATCCAGCCCATGGACGATGGCGTTTTCAATGATGGGCTGCAGGGTGATCTTGTTGCACAGGCAGTGTACGCAGTCCTCATCCACCGTAAAATGATAGGTAAACTGGTTTTTGTAGCGGTATTTCTGGATCTGCAGGTAGGCCTCGGCGTGCTGCAGTTCCTTCTCGATCGGGATCAGCTCATGGCCGCGGCTGATGCTGATGCGGAAAAGCCTTGCCAGCGCATGGACCATCTGCACAGCGTCTGCATTTTTGCCGCGCTCGCACATCCATGCGATGGAATCCAGCGTATTGTAGAGGAAATGCGGATTGATCTGTGCCTGCAGCGCCTTCAGCTCGGTCTTACGCAGGACGATCTCCTCCTCGCGCACGGTGTTCATCAGCCGCTGGATACGCCCGACCATGTGGCCGAAGGAATCCGAAAGGTTCTGCACCTCCCGCGTGCCGCGCACCGCACAAAAGACAAAGTAGTCGGCATCCTGCTCAAACTGCTCCATGGCGTTCTCCAGCTGCTGGAGCGGGCGGGACAGCAGGCGGGACAGCACCCAGCCCACCGCCAGCGCCGCCACAAAGATCAGCGCTGCCGTTGCCACGGCGATGCGCACCATCTGCCAGAAGCTTTCGTTGACGGTCTCATCAATGTAGCTGACGCCGACAACGCGCCATGGGCTGTTCGGCACGCGCTGGACACTGTAGATGACGGTATCCTCCACATAGGTGCCGTCACCAAGGCAGGCCAGACGGCCGGCCTCCTCCTTTTTCAAGCCCGCATAGAGAAGCTGCTGCTGCGGGTGGTAGACCATATTGCCGCGCTCATCCATCAGGTAGCAGTAGCCGTGCTGGCCGATGCCGACATTGCTGATGGTGGCGGCCAGCTCGGTAAAACTCAGGTCCAGCGACAGCCAGCGCTTTTCGGCGGTGCCGGGCACTGTGCGGACAACGGAAACGACCCATGGATAATACCCCGCAAAGATCGACTCAACATGGGGCGTACTGATATAGCCCTGACTCAGACGGCGGGCGGTCGTCAGATCAAACGAAAGGTTGCGCAGGATTGCCTCCTTCGGGGTGCGGCCGTCCTGCGCCCAGCAGTTCAGCAGCGCGCCGTCCGCATCGTAGGCGGTGATGGCGGCCACCTCGGGCCGGGCCGTCAGGAACGCGCCCAGAAACGCATCCCGGGGCTCCTCGGCATCGTCCAGATGCCCCATAACGATGGTGACTGCGCTCTCCATCGTGTTTACATAATTGCCGACTGCCCCCACGACCTGACTGACGGCCTGAGCGCTGTTGGTGCGGGCAGCCTCGACAATCGCATTGCGGTAGCTGCGCAGAAAGAGCGTTGTGCAGAGCGTCAGCACCATGACAGCCACAGCGGAGATCAGCGCTGCCGCCAGATGGGCGGTGCGCGGCGGGCGCATCATGTGCGGGCCTCCCCTGCAGCGCGGGCGCGGCGTAATGCCACCGGCGATGTACCGCTGTACTTTTTAAAGCAATAGCTGAAATAGTGCTGGTCGGTATAGCCGCAGCAGCGGGCGATCTCCTGAATCTGCATGTCGGTGGTCAGCAGCAGTGCCTGCGCCTTCTCCATGCGGCGGCGCACCAGAATGTTGATGAAGGTCTCCCCCTCCGACTTTTTGATGCAGGCGCTCAGGTGGTTGGGGCTGACATCCAGCATGGCGGAGAGGGATGCAAGCGAAAGATCTTCATCCATATAATGCTGGTCGATGATCTCCAGTGCACGGTCGCAAAGGCTGCCGGTCTTGCGGGCGTCCGCCGTAAAGCTGACGCCGCCCTCCCCCTCGGCGGCGGTGTGCAGTGCCTCCACAGCCTGACGGTAGGCATCGTTCAGCTCACTGAGGCGTGCAAACTCCCGGCTGACACCCACATTGGCCGTGCGGCCCAGCGCGCGGTCTGCCAGCTGGCAGATCTCATCCGCCAGAATGTGCAGATACTCCTCAAAGTCGGAGGGGTTGCCCAGCAGCACCGCCACCGCGCGGCCGCAGCAGTAAAAGACAAAATGGCGCAGGTACTTGTTTGCGCTCTGCTCCACCAGCTGGGTAAAGCCCGCCTCGTAGTCAGCCGCCCCCTCCAGCGAAGCCGCCAGCACCACCAGCGTGCTGCGGTCATCGGTGCCGCGCAGCAGGCCGCAGGCTGCGGCGGAGGTGCGCAGCCGTTCCTCCAGATCAGCAGGGGCATTGTCGTACTGTGCGAGCACCAGCGGGATGAGAAATGCCGCCCGGTCCGCGTGCGATGCATCGGCCCGGCGCAGCCCGGCATAGCGGGCATCGATCTTCTCATGGATGGACTTCAGCTCGGCGGCCAGTCCGTCCATCGTCAGCGGCTTGAGCATGTAGCTGATGATGTTGTACTGAATGGCCTGTTTGGCGTACTCAAAAGTCATCATAGCCGCTCAAAAAGGCAATGTGCATGGCAGGGCGTATCTCGCGCACCTGCCGGGCCAGCTCGATGCCCGAGATGAAGGGCATCCGAATGTCGGTCAGCAGCAGATCCGGCTCAAGCCGCTCGACAAGCTCAAGCGCATCCAGCCCGTTGCTGGCGCTGCCACCAGATGGACCCAGCGCCTCCCAGGGACTCATGGTGCAGACGGCCTCGCGCAGCTCGTCCTCATCATCGGCCACGATGACGGTGTAGATGTTTTTATCAGCCATACTCTTTTTCCTTTACAGCCAGAATTGAACCAGACGGCTCACATTTTCATACAATGCGGGGTTCTGCCCCATCAGCTGGGGTTCCGCCGCAAAATAGACACAGAAGTTATAGCAGATACCCGCCAGCACCGCCAGCGGAAAGACCGTGCGCAGTGCCTTTGTCAGCACCGGCAGCCCGCGCCCTGCAGGTAGCGCTCCGCCAGCAGCCACGCCAGCGCCGCCGCCAGCAGCAGCGGGCCAAGCCAATCGCTCTGGTAACGGTAGAGCATACCGGCCATCTGGCAGTCCAGCACCGCCAGCACCACCGTGCAGATGGCCGTCAGGCGGAATACGGCGCGCAGATCACGGCAACGGTCGAGCCGGCGGCGGGCCAGCGGCAGGCAGCCAAGACCCACAGCAGCGGCAGGCAGGCAAAGCGCCGCCGTAATACAGCTCGGTGATGGTCAGCCCCATGTAGTTCGTCTGCATTTTGTTGGCGCTCAGATACGGAAAACCGTCTGCACACCGGGGATGCCAAGCAGGAAGGTCACGACCGCCGGGGCGATACGCCCACTGCAAATCCGCGGCGGGTCATATCATTGCTGGTCAGGTTGTAATTTGCGCCGAAGTCAAATACCGAGCCGAACCGCGCGGCGTTGTACCACATCAGACCCCGCCGCCACCAGCACGACCGGCAGCAGGAAGGCGGCACACTACCCCTGCGCCCTGCCGGGTGCAAAGGCGCTTCTCCGTGATATAGCGCGGCCACAGGATGGGCAGCGCTAATACGGCAAACAGCACCATCTGGGGGCGGCAGCCTGCCACCAGTGCCATGCAAAGGCTGCCCAGCGTCAAATGAAACAGCACCCGGCCGCGCTTTTGCGGCGGCGTGTTCGCAGCCAGCAGCCACTGCCACAGCGCCCACAGCACAAAGACCGCCCCGCAGAGGATGGCATATTCATACACCGATGGACGGTGCAGTAAGTACCAGAGCTGCGCCCCCGAAGCCGCGCCCACGGCGGCCAGCAGGCAGGCCGCAGCGCTGGCATCCCGGGAACCAGCGGCGCACCGCCTGCCGGACAAAGCCGAACACCGCTGCAATGTACAGCCATGCCAGCAGGATCATCGGCAGGCTGGGCGGCAGGTCCTGTATGCCGGTCAGTGCCTCAAAGGGCAGTTGGAACAGAAGGCAGGGTACGATCCCAAAGTAGACATAATACCGGCCATTGTAGTAGGCCACATCCCATAGTGCATCGGGGGCAGCCTCCTGACGGGCGGCGGTATCGTAGGGGTTTTGCAGCGCCGCCATAGCGGCGGGCGGGTCCTTCTCAAGGTCAAGGCGGCCGTTCAGCAGGCTGTGCGCCAGCGCACCGTACTGGGCCGATGCGTTGGAGGCCCAGTCATTGATGTGCATGGTAAAGTCGATGCGGCTCGTCCCCGACCAGTCCGGCGTATTGTAAAAGGCCGTTGCAACGCCCGCATTGAAGCGATCCCCGAACGGTGCCAAAAACGCTGCCGCGCAGAGCGCAAGCCCCGCTGCCAGCATAGCCGGGCGGTATTTTTTCTCATGCGCACAATAGGAATCGCGCCAGAGAACGCTGGCCGGGCGCAGCGCAAAGCCCGCCAGTGCCAGCGCAAAGACCGCCGCAAACCGCAGGAGCGAGAAATCCAGCGGGCGGCGCACATTGGCACAGACCGTGGTCAGCTGTGCGTTCAGCGGGTAGCTGCGGTACTCCCCCTTGTAGCCGATGACGGTCAGCGTCAGGGTATCGGCCCTGCCGGAAAGGTCCAGACTGCGGACCAGACTGCGGGCCGATGCAGGTGCAGCCTCCCAGCCCCAGCTTTGGCGGGATGCCGAGCTGGCCTCATCCGTGGCAGCCACATAAAGCTGGAGCAGGACATTTTTCTGCTCGGGGGTATCACCGTCCGCCAGCGAGACCAGCCCGTCCAGCTGCAGGTTATAGACCTCAAAGCCGAGATCCGCAAATTCCAGCACGGTGCTGTCCCCCTGCAGCGTCAGCGGTGCAGCGGGGTTCGGGTCGTTTGTCAGGTACGGCCGCAGGTCCACCGGCGTATAGCGGCTGGTTGCCAGCCAGTTTAGGTTGCCGATGAATACCTCCGCCCCAAGGCTGGCCGCCAGCAGCAGGACGACCGCAGCCGGGGTGCGCAGCTTTTGCGGCAGCGCGCCGCGCAGGCGGAACCCGCAGACAATGCCGCAGGAAAGCCCCTGCATGGCCAGAATGGCTGCCAGACGGAATCCGTCAAAGTCAGCAGTCAGGCCCGGGCGGGACCAGATGCAGACCGCCCACAGCCAGACAAGCGCCGTGACGCCCGCCCCGGCGTAACCATCGGCGCAGGCGGGTTTGCGGTGTTGGACGCGGGCGGGCAGAAGGGTGAAGCCCGCTGCAAGGGTGATAGAAAGAAGTATGGTCAGAATCAGCATAAGGATAAATCCATTTTAAATTGTTGTAGGGGCTGCACAGGTGCAGCCCGCGGCCTTGCCGAGAAATATCATTTCCCGTATAGTTGAGGGTCGGGCAGGCCCGGCCCCTACCGGGTAGTGCGTCACACTCATTATACCCCATTCCGCAGCGCGTTGTACAGCATTTCCGCTTTGGCGTGGCTGATGCCCTTGACCTCCTCCAGATCGGAGATGCTGGCAGCCTTGACCGCCGCAACGGTCTTGAAGTGTGCCAGCAGGGCGGCGCTGGTCTTTTCCCCCACACCGGGAATGGCCGTCAGCGTGGCAGCGTAGGAGCGCTTTTTCATCGCGCGCTTGCGGTAATCGTTGGCGTAGCGGTGCGTTTCGTCCTGAATATTCGTCACAAAGGTAAAGATATTGCGGTTGCGGTTGATTGCAATCTCGCCGCCCGCATCGTCCACAATGGCGCGGGTGCGGTGGTGGTCGTCCTTGACCATACCGAAGGTGGGGACATTCTCCAGTGCCGTGCCGCGCAGGGCCTGCCTGACTGCGCTGACCTGCCCCCTGCCGCCGTCGATGAGCAGCAGATCCGGCAGGGTGGCAAACTGGTTCTGCGGGCCGTCAGGCTTTTCCCCGCGGCGGGCCGCCTCGTATTCCGCCGCACGGCGGGAGAGCGTTTCTGCCAGCGAGGCATAGTCGTCCGTGCCCGCGACGGTCTTCATCTTAAAGCGGCGGTAGCCCGAACGGTGCGGCTTTCCGTCCTGAAACACGACCATACCGCAGACGCTGGAGCCATCGCCCCAGTTGGAGATATCGTAGCTTTCGATAACGCGGGGCGGCTCCTTCAGGCCAAGCAGCTGGGCGGCCTCCTCCAGCAGCTTTTCCTCGCGGGTGTAACGGCCGCTCTCACGGCCAAGGCGCTCCACGGCATTGGTGTAGGCCATTGTGACCAGCTTTGCCACATCACCGCGCTGCGGCACATAAAGCTCGACCTTTGTGCCGCGGGCCCGGTTCAGTGCCTCATTCAGCGCCTCGGCATCGGGCGGCAGGGCGTCCACAGCGATGGTTCTGGGGATGTTCTCACCGTCCAGATAATACTGCGGCAGGAACTCCTCCCGCACGGCGTTGATGTCGGTGGTATCGTGGAAAACGAATTCCCGCTTGTCAGTCAGGCGGCCGTCCCGGTAGCGCAGCACAGCGGCGCAGACCGCATGGGTCGTGCCTGCCAGCGCGATGACATCCATTTCGGTATCGCTGTCCATAACGACCTTCTGGCCTGCGGCCACACGGTCAATGGCCATGATCTGATCGCGCAGCAGGGCGGCCGTTTCAAAGTCAAGGCGCTCGGAGGCGGCCTCCATCTTATCGCGCAGCTGCTTGACGATGTCCTTTTTGCCGTAGCGGATCATCCGCAGCGCGCCCTGTACTGCATCGTTGTAGGCCTCACAGCTGATTTTGCCGCTGCACACTGCCATGCACTTTCCGATGTGGGCATTCAGGCAGGGGCGGCCCTTGCCAAGCTCCTGCGGGAAGCTCTTGCTGCAGCGGGGCAGCAAAAAGCAATTCTGCGCTGTTTCCACCATCTCCCGCACGGCAAACGATGAGGTGAACGGGCCGATATAGTCGGCGTCATCGTCATCCTTCTGCAGTGCAGCCGAAATGCGCGGCCATGCACC
>ENA-OQCL01000626-OQCL01000626.1-human-gut-metagenome-genome-assembly--contig:-NODE-626-length-16188-cov-3.929145_pt1 | contig 16188 bp, 17 predicted proteins | sample MGYA00242502_ERZ504586 | MGnify/ENA primary metagenome ERZ504586 (study PRJEB26092, sample SAMD00036316) | human gut metagenome | host: Homo sapiens | study: EMG produced TPA metagenomics assembly of... | reverse complement strand
ATATCCACGACATCGGCAAGAATATCGTCAAGACCCTGATGGAAAACTATGGCTTCCGGGTCATAGACCTGGGCCGGGACGTGCCGGTGGAAACCGTTGTGGAGGCGGCCCGGAAGCATCAGGCGCCCCTGGTGGGGCTATCCGCCCTGATGACCACCACCCTGCCCGCCATGGAACAGACCATCGCCGCCCTCAAGGCCATGGAAACGCCCCCGGCGGTGCTGGTGGGGGTCGCGGTGGTGACGCCGGAGCACGCCCGCCGTATGGGGGCGGATTATTACGCCAAGGACGCCCGCCAGTCGGTGGAGATCGCCCGCAAGGTCTTGGGCTGAGGAGGCCCTTTCCCGCATGAAGGACATTCGCGCATTGCTTGCCCAGGAGGCCCCCCTGGTGTTTGACGGGGCCACGGGCACCTATTTTGCCGCCAGGTACGGCGGTTCCTGCGAGCTGGCTAGCTTGGAGCAGCCGGAACAGGTGCTGCAAATGCACCGAGCCTATCTGGACGCCGGCTGCCAGGCCGTCAAGACCAATACCTTCGCCCTAGGCGCCATGTACCAGGAGGGCGGCGAATCCCTGGCCCGCAAGGCAATCCTTGCGGGGTGTATGCTGGCCCGGGAGGCCGCCGCCCCCTATGGGGCCTATGTATTCGGGGACTGGGACCGGTGGCCGCTCTGGAGGACGCGGACCCGGCGGCGATCTACCTGGCCCAGGCCCAGCTCTTCCTCTCCCAGGGGATCACCCATTTCCTGCTGGAAACCCTGTCCTCCGACCAGGGGGTGGCGGATTTTGCCCGGCAGCTCAAGGCCCTGTGCCCTTCCGCCTTCCTGCTGGTGTCCTTTGGGGTGCAGCCGGACGGCTATACCCGGGAGGGCCTTTCCGCATCCCGGCTATTGGCCGGGATGCAGGCCTGCGAAGGGGTGGACGCCGCCGGCTTCAACTGCGTGTGCGGCCCCCAGCATATGCTCCGGCAATTCCAAAAGCTGGACCCCCAGGGCGCCGTTCTCAGCGCCATGCCCAACGCCGGGTATCCCACGGTGCTGGGCCGCCGGGTGGTATACCGGGACCAGCCGGATTACTTTGCCCAGCAGGGCCTGGCCCTGGTTCGGGCGGGGGCTAAAATCATCGGGGGGTGCTGCGGCACCACCCCCGCCCATATCGCCGCCCTGGTCCAGGCCATCCGCCGGGAAAAGCCCGTGGCCGCCCAGGCCCCGGCCGCCCCTTCCCCCGCCCCCGCCCCTGCCCCGGCTCCCCGGGCCGCCCAGAGCCCCCTGGCCCCCAATCCCCTTTGGGATAAGCTGGAAGCCGGCAAGCGGGTGGTGGTGGTGGAGTTGGACCCGCCGGCCCAGGGCAGCGCCCAGCCCTTTATGGAGGCCGCCGCTCGGCTCCAGGCCGCCGGCGCGGACGGGATCACCGTGGCGGATTGTCCCATTGGCCGCCCCCGGGCGGACAGCAGCCTGCTCTCCTGCAAGCTCAAGCGGGAGCTGGGCATCGAGCCCCTGCCCCACCTGGCCTGCCGGGACCGGAACCTAAGCGCCACCCGGGCCTTGCTGCTGGGGCTTTCCATGGAGGGCATCCGCAACGTGCTGCTGGTCACCGGAGACCCGGTGGCCGGCGGTCAGGAAGACATGGTAAAGGGCGTGTTCCATTTCAACGCCCGCAAACTGGCAAGCTATGTGGCCGCCATGAACGACACCGTGTTTCCCAACCCCATGCGCGCCTATGGGGCATTGAATGTAAATGCAAAAAATTTTCAGATACAGCTCAAGCTGGCCCAGGAAAAGGAGGCCAATGGCATCTGCGCCTTCCTGACCCAGCCGGTGCATTCCCAGGAGGCGTTAGAAAACCTCAAGCTGGCCCGGCAAACCCTACACGGAAAGATCCTCGGCGGGGTATTGCCCATCGTCAGCTACCGGAACGCCTGTTTTTTAAACAATGAGATCGCCGGCGTTTTTGTGTGCGAACAGATCCTGGCCCAGTATCAGGATAAGGACCGGGCCCAGGGGGTAGGCGTTGGCGGTGGAGATCAGCTGCGCCATTGGGGAGGCCATGGCCCCCTACACGGACGGCCTGTATCTGATGACCCCTTTTAACCGGATCTCCCTTATGGAAACCATTATGGAGCGGCTGGGTTGACCCAGGGCTCCCAAGGAGGCAAGCATATCACCATGGACATACGACAGGCACTTGCAAAGGAATTTCCCGCCCTGGCCCCGTGGCAGATCGAAAACGTGGAAAAGCTGCTGGACGAGGGAAATACCATCCCCTTTATCGCCCGGTACCGGAAGGAGCAGCACGGGGGCTTGGACGACCAGGTGCTCCGGGAGCTGGCGGAGCGGATCCAATACCTGCGGGGGTTTGAAGCCCGGCGGGAGGAGATCCGGGAGGCCCTAAGCAAGCAGGGGGTGCTGACGGAGGAGCTTACAGCCGCCCTGGAAGGCTGCACCATCCTGGCGGAGCTGGAGGACGTGTACCGGCCCTATAAGCCCAAGCGCCGCACCCGGGCCATGATCGCCCGGGAAAAGGGGCTGGCCCCCTTGGCGGAGCGGCTATGGGAGCAGCGGATGGAGGACCCGGCGCCCCTGGAGCTAGCGGCGGCCTATGTGGACGAAGCCCTGGGGGTAGCCACCCCGGCGGATGCCCTGGCAGGGGCCGGGGACATCCTGGCGGAAACCTACAGCGACGATGCCCAGATCCGGGCCCGGCTGCGCCAGCTCGTCGCCAAGGAGGGCCGCATCCATACCAAGGCCGCCAAGGAGGAGGATTCCGTATACCGGATGTATTACGACTTTGCGGAGCCGGTGCGGGCCATGGCAGGCCACCGGGTGCTGGCAATGGACCGGGGGGAGCGGGAAGGCTTCCTGAAGGTGTCTTTGGAGCTGCCGGAAGGCCCCGCCTTGCAGGCCGTGACCCAAGGCAGCCTCAAGCCCGGGGCCCCGTCTACCCCCCTGGTGGAGGCCGCGGCCAAGGACGCCTATGGCCGGCTGATCCTGCCCGCCATGGAGCGGGAGACCCGCTCCCAGCTGACGGAAGCCGCCCAGGAAGCGGCCATCCGGGTATTTGCAGCCAACCTGAACGACCTGCTCATGCAGCCTCCCATCCGGGGCCACGTGGTATTGGGGATGGACCCGGGCATCCGCACCGGCTGCAAGCTGGCGGTAGTGGACGCCATGGGGAACCTGTTGGACACCGGGGTGATCTATCCCCTGCCCGGCCAGGGCAAGGTGCCCTCCGCCCGCAAAACCATGCTGGCGCTCATCAAAAAGCATCAGATCACCCTGGCCGCCATCGGCAACGGCACCGCCTCCCGGGAGACGGAGGCCTTCTTTGTGGAAACCATGGCCGAGTCGAGCTTGTCCATCCCCTATGTGATCGTAAACGAGGCGGGGGCCTCGGTGTATTCCGCCTCCAAGCTGGCGGCGGCGGAATTCCCGGAGTTGGACGTGTCCCTGCGCAGCGCCGTCAGCCTGGCCCGGCGGCTCCAGGACCCCCTGTCCGAGCTGGTGAAGATCGACCCCAAGGCCATCGGCGTAGGCCAGTATCAACACGACATGAAGCAGGCCCGCCTGAGCGAAGCCCTGGGGGGCGTAGTGGAGCGGTGCGTAAACCAGGTGGGGGTGGAATTGAACACCGCCAGCGTATCCCTATTGTGCTACGTGGCGGGCGTCAGCCGCCAGGTGGCGGAAAACATCGCCGCCTACCGGGAGGAAAACGGCCCCTTCACCTCCCGGGCCCAGCTGAAGCAGGTGCCCAAGCTGGGGCCCAAGGCCTTTGAGCAGTGCGCGGGCTTTTTGCGGATCGCCGCGGCCACGGACCCCCTGGACAATACCGGCGTACACCCGGAAAGCTATGCCATCGCCAAGGCCCTCCTGGCCCGCTTCGGCTTCACTTCCGAGGATATCCGGGGCGGCTGCCTGGCCACCCTGGGGGAAAAGGTGGCGGAAGTGGGCTCCCGCACCCTGTCCCGGGAGCTGGAGGTGGGTATCCTGACCCTGCGGGATATGATCCGGGAGCTGCAAAAGCCCGGCCGGGACCCCCGGGACGACCTGCCCAAACCCCTGCTGCGCACCGACGTGCTGGAGATGAAGGACCTGGTCCCCGGCATGGAGCTCAAGGGCACCGTGCGCAATGTAACGGACTTTGGCGCCTTTGTGGACATCGGCGTCCACCGGGACGGCCTGGTCCATATCTCCCAATTCGGCGGGCGGCGGATCAAACATCCCAGCGAAGCCGTCCGGGTGGGGGACGTGGTCACCGTATGGGTGCTGGAGGTGGAGGAAACGAAAAACCGCATCTCCCTGACCATGCGCAAGCCCCCGGAAAAACCGTAATATTTTTTCTTAAAAAAAGGGTTGACATCTCCCGCGGACCGGGCGTATACTACATACCAAGTTGAAACCGTTGAGGGAGAGTAAGTACTTTTGGATGCTTCCTTTGTAGAGAGTCGCTGATGGTGGGAATGCGGCAAGGAAGGCCGGAAGGAATGGGCTCCTGAGGGCAAACCGAACCAATAGTAGGCGCGCCGGAGGTGGTTCTCCGTTAGCAAAAACCGGCATATGTATGTATGCATCGAGTGGGCGCAATTAGCGCCAAGCCGGGTGGCACCGCAGGAGTTTGAATGGCTCTTGTCCCTGCAAAAAGCAGTCAGGGACGAGGGCCTTTTTTGTATGGTCCCGCCCCTGTTGAAGCCCTACTTTTTTCCATCTTTCAGAAAGGAGAACCATACCATGAAAGACCAGGCTATCCCCTACAAGATCTACCTCCAGGAAGAGGAGCTGCCAAAGGCATGGTATAACCTCAGGGCGGATATGAAAAACAAGCCCGCCCCCTTGCTCAATCCCGCCACCCTAAAGCCCATGACCGCCGACGAGCTCAAGCCCGTCTTCTGCGACGAGCTGGTGGCCCAGGAGCTGGACGACACCACCCCCTACATCGAGATCCCCCCAGGAGATCCGGGACTTTTATAAAATGTACCGGCCTTCCCCCCTGGTCCGGGCCTACTGCTTGGAGGAAAAGCTCCAGACCCCGGCCAAGATCTATTACAAATTCGAGGGCAACAACACCAGCGGCAGCCATAAGCTGAATTCCGCCATCGCCCAGGCCTACTACGCCAAGAACCAGGGCCTCAAGGGCGTCACCACCGAGACCGGCGCCGGCCAGTGGGGCACCGCCCTGTCCATGGCCTGCTCCTACTTCGGCCTGGACTGCAAGGTGTATATGGTCAAGGTCTCCTATGAGCAGAAGCCCTTCCGCCGGGAAGTCATGCGCACCTATGGCGCCAACGTGACCCCTTCCCCCTCCGATACCACCCAGGTGGGCCGCAAGATCCTGGAGGCCCATCCCGGTACCGGCGGCAGCCTGGGCTGCGCCATCTCCGAGGCCGTGGAAGCCGCCACCACCCAGCCGGGTTACCGGTATGTGCTGGGCAGCGTCCTGTCCCAGGTGGTGCTCCATCAGTCCGTCATCGGCCTGGAAGCCAAAGCCGCCATGGATAAGTACGGCGTCAAGCCGGATATCATCATCGGCTGCGCCGGCGGCGGCTCCAACCTGGGGGCTTGATCGCCCCCTTCATGGGCCAAAAGCTCCGGGGGGAGGCGGATTACCGCATCATCGCCATCGAGCCCGCCTCCTGCCCCAGCTTCACCCGGGGCAAATTCGCCTACGATTTCTGCGATACCGGCATGGTCTGCTCCCTGGCCAAAATGTATACCCTGGGCTCCGGCTTCATCCCCGCCCCAACCACGCGGGCGGCCTTCGCTACCACGGCATGAGCTCCATCCTGTCCCAGCTCTACGATGACGGCCTCATGGAAGCCCAGTCCGTCACCCAGACCCAGGTATTCCAGGCGGCGGTGGACTTCGCCCGGGTGGAGGGCATCCTCCCCGCCCCGGAAAGCAGCCACGCCATCTATGCCGCCGTACAGGAAGCCCTGCGCTGCAAGGAAACCGGCGAGGAAAAAACCATCCTCTTCGGCCTTACCGGCACCGGCTACTTTGACCTGGTGGCCTATCAGCGGTTCAACGACGGCCAGATGAGCGACTATATCCCCACCGATGAAGACCTCAAGCCGGGCTTTGCCGGCATCCCCCAATTCCCGGGGAACCAGATCTAACCCGCCCGCTCGGCGTAACCCGCTTGCCCGGCAGGCGGCTGTAAACCCTGCCTCCCCACGGGGGGGGGTCGGCGTTTGGTCGGCCCGGGGGCCCCAAGGGGCCCCCGGCCGTCGCCCAAAGCCCAAAACGACAAGGGCGGGGGCCTTTGGCCCCCGCCCTTGCTTTGTGCGCGCTGGGCGCGCCCGCCGCCCCCCGCCTCCGGCCCTGGGAGACCCCAGGCCAACGGCAGCAACGCCAACCCCGCCGCCGGGCAAAGTCCGGCTAACCTGCTCCAATATCCCCCAACAGGGCGCAGAGCAATAGGGCCATAAACAGCCACAGCCCCACATAGCCGGTGAATTCAATCCACATAAGGGAGAATCCCAGCCAGGCGCACAGGCACGCCGCCAGCAAGGCCGCCCCGTTTACCCAGCGCCGTTGGCCGGGCGCCAGTGCGCGGCCAACCCGCTGCCAGAAATAGAGGGCTACGCCAAAGAGGGCCGGCAGCGCCACCCGCAGCGCCGCAAGATACACGACCAGGGTATAATACCGCCGGTTCAGCCGCTCCAGGGCCCCGTACCCCGCCGACGCCCCCAGGGCGATAGCCAGGCATAAGGCGGTTACCAGGATGTAAGGAAGCAACCTGGTCTTCCGTTCCATATTCTTTCCCCCTTCCCAAATGTCCCGTCTGTTTTTTTAGATGCCGGTGTAAAAAATCCTTATACCATGGTACGTTGGACAAACTATATTGTGTGTAAATAATCATAAAGTTTCGTTAATTTTTTATGTTATCTATATAATCTTTCTTATTTTATACAATATTTTTATCTTGTTGTCAACCGTTCAAGAAAAGCTTTCCAGCGGGATGAAAAAAATAAATTATGTCCCCAGCTAAAAAAAACGGTTGACATCCGGCGGGAATGTTGTTAAAGTATATTCCAATGTGAAACGCGATGAAGAAATCAAGTAGGCGTTCGCCCCTTCCTTCAGAGAGCTGCCGGGTGGTGCAAGGCAGCAGGAAGACCTTCGCTGAATACCTTTCGGAGCGGCTTGCTGAACCTTAAGTAGGCAACGACGGGTGTGCCCGTTACAGCACCGGGATATGTTAGTATCCGCTGAGGCCGTATGCTTACGGTAAATTGAGGTGGTACCACGGGAATGACTCGTCCTCTGCAAGATTGCAGAGGACGTTTTTTTATCCCGTAATCAAAGAATGTATGTGAAGGAGAAAGCCATGGTCATCACAGATCTCTTGGAAAAGAACGCGCGGCTCTATGGGAGCGAAATCAGCCTGGTGGAAATCAACCCCTCGGAGGAGCGGGACCAGGCGGTCACCTGGCGGGATTATAGCCTGATCGAAAGCAACCGGCCGGACGCTCCCTATCGCAGGGAGATGACCTGGTCCCAATTCGATAAAAACGCCAACCGGTTCGCCAACCTGCTGCTGAGCCGGCGGGTGCAGAAGGGGACCAAGGTGGGCATATTGCTGATGAATTGTCTGGAGTGGCTGCCCATTTACTTTGGCATCCTGAAGGCGGGGTGCCTGGCGGTGCCCTTGAACTTCCGCTATACCAGCGAGGAGATCCAGTATTGCCTGGGCCTGGCGGATGTGGAGGTGCTGGTGTTCGGGCCGGAATTCGTCAGCCGGCTAGACCCCATCATCGATCAGATCCCCAAGGTGCATACCCGGTTTTATCTGGGCAAGGATCTGCCCGCCTATGGGGAGCCCCTATGGGAGCTGATGGGCTATTGTTCCCGGGAGGCGCCGCCGGTGAGCTTTACCGAGGACGACCTGGCGGCCATCTATTTCTCCTCCGGCACCACCGGCTTCCCCAAGGCCATTCTCCACAGCCATCTGGCCCTGATGTGCGCCTGCCAAACCGAGCAAAAGCACCACGGCCAGACCCGAGAGGATGTATTCCTGTGCATCCCGCCCCTATATCATACCGGGGCCAAGATGCACTGGTTTGGCAGCCTGTTATCCGGCAGCCGGGCGGTGCTGCTGCGGGGGGTAAAGCCCGAATGGATCTTGCGGGCCATCACCGAGGAAAAGTGCACCATTGTATGGCTGCTGGTACCCTGGGCCCAGGATATTCTGGACGCCATTGAATCCGGCAAGATGGATCTATCCCATTATTACCTGGAGCAGTGGCGGCTGATGCACATCGGCGCCCAGCCGGTGCCCCCCAGCCTGATCCACCGTTGGCAAAAGGTATTTCCCCATCACCAGTACGATACCAACTATGGCCTAAGCGAATCCATTGGGCCGGGCTGCGTGCATCTGGGGGTAGAGAACATCGAAAAGGTGGGGCCATTGGCAAGCCCGGCTATCTGTGGGCGGCCAAGATCGTGGATGAGCAGGGCAACGAGGGTGGGCATGCCCGAAGGGCCAGGTGGGCGAGCTGATCGTGCCGGGGCCCCGGGGTGATGCGCTGCTATTACAAGAACCCGGAGGCCACTGCAGAAGTGTTGAAAAACGGCTGGCTGTATACCGGGGATATGGCCCGCATGGACGACGACGGGTTCATCTATCTGGTGGACCGGAAGAAGGACGTGATCATCTCCGGCGGGGAAAACCTGTATCCAGTCCAGATCGAGGACTTTTTACGCAAACACGATAAGATCAAGGATGCAGCGGTGATCGGCCTGCCGGATAAGCGGCTGGGGGAGATCGCAGCCGCCATCATCGAGATCAAGGAGGGCATGGAATGCACCGCCGAGGAGATCAACCAGTTCTGCAAGGAGCTGCCCCGGTATAAGCGGCCCCGCCGCATCATCTTTGCCCCGGTTCCCCGCAATGCCACCGGCAAGATCGAAAAGCCGGTGCTGCGGGAGCGTTATGGCCGCAGCCGCTTGGTGGAGGCCCAGACGACCAATTAACGACGGCGGCGCCTAGCTGGGTGGACGCCCGGCGTAGGCGCCGAATATTATAAATGGAGGATTTGCATTATGGATATGGCGATTAAGCTGATTATGCTGGTGGTATTCTTTGGCTTGATGATTCTGATCGGCCTGTATTGCCGCCGCCATGCGGGCAGCGTGGATGGATTTGTCCTGGGCGGCCGCTCGGTGGGTGCCTGGTTTACCGCCTTTGCTTACGGCACCTCCTATTTTTCCGCGGTCATTCTAGTAGGGTACTCCGGCCAGTTCGGCTGGAAGTACGGCATCTCTTCCACCTGGATCGGCCTGGGCAACGCCATCATCGGCTCCTACCTGGCCTGGACCATTTTGGGCCGCCGCACCCGGGTCATGACCCAGCACCTGCAGAGCAAAACCATGCCCGATTTCTTTGAAAAGCGTTATAATAACCGGAACCTGGGCATTGGCGCCGCGCTGATCGTATTCGTGTTTCTCATTCCCTATGCTGCGTCCTTGTACAACGGCCTATCCCGGCTTTTTGCCATGGCCTTTTCCATCGACTACTCCCTGTGCATCCTCATCATGACCCTACTCACCGCCATCTATGTGGTGGCCGGCGGCTACATGGCCACGGTGATCAACGATTTTATCCAGGGCATCATCATGCTGGGGGGCATTGTGATCATCACCATCGCGGCCCTCAAACAATTTGGCGGGCTTTCTATGGCCATGGACGCCCTGGCCCGGGTGGTGGATACCAGCGTAACGGATACCCCGGGTATCTTTACCTCCTTCTTTGGGCCAGACCCCTTTAACCTGACCGCCGTGGTGATCCTCACCTCCCTGGGCACCTGGAGCTTGCCCCAGATGACCCAAAAATTTTACGCCATCAAAAACGAGGCGGCCATCGTAAAGGGTACGGTGATCTCCACCCTGTTCGCCGTGGTGGTGGCGGGGGGCTGCTACTTCTTAGGCGGCTTCGGCAGGCTGCTCACAGGGGAAGTGGACGTGGCTGCCCAGGGCTATGACGTGATCATCCCCACCATGTTCCGCCACTTCTCTCCCGTACTGCTGGGGCTGGTGGTGGTGTTGGTATTGGCGGCTTCCATGAGCACCCTTTCTTCCCTGGTGCTGACCGCCAGTTCCACCCTCACATTGGATTTGATTGAGAAAAAAAACGTGTGCTAATATAAATGAAACTAGGCAATTGCGTACCATCCGCCTGTTGATCGTACTGTTTATCGTGCTTTCCGCGGTCATCGCCATTGTCCAGTACAAGTACAATTTCGCCTTTATCGCCCAGCTGATGGGCCTCTCCTGGGGGGCCATGGCCGGCGCGTTCTTGGGGCCCTACCTGTACGGCCTCTACAGCAAGCGGACCACCGTGGCTGCCGTATGGGTCAGCTACATCCTAGGCGTAGGGTTGATGCTGCTGAACATGTTCTTCCAATCGTCCTTCCCGGCCTGGCTCCAATCCCCCATCAATTGCGGGGCCTTCGTGATGCTGCTGAGCCTGGTGGTTACGCCTTTGGTCAGCGCGGTTACACCCCAGGTCTCCCAGGAACACGTGGAGCGCGTATTTGCCTGCTATGGCCAAACGGTTACCGTAACGGTCACGGATTCCATCGGGGAATCGGGCGTGGAACACCCCTAAGCAAAGGGGCCCATAGAAGCTTTGGGGCGGGGGCCGCGCTGCGGCCGCCAGCCCTTTGCCATATTATTTCTAAGGAGGAACCGCCATGAAAACACTGATGCTCGGTAATGAAGCGGCGGCCCGGGGCCTTTATGAGGCTGGATGCGCCATGGTGTCCAGCTATCCCGGCACGCCCAGCACGGAGATTACCGAGTTTGCCGCCAAGTATGAAGAGATCTACGCAGAATGGGCGCCCAATGAAAAAGTCGCCATGGAGGCGGCCTTCGGGGCTGCCCTGGCCGGCCGCCGCAGCTTTTGCGGCATGAAGCACGTGGGCCTGAACGTTGCGGCAGATCCCTTGTTTACCATCTCCTATACAGGCGTAAACGCCGGCATGGTCATCGGCGTAGCGGACGACGCGGGGATGCACAGCTCCCAAAACGAGCAGGATTCCCGCCACTATGCCATGGCCGCCAAGCTCCCCATGCTGGAGCCTGCAGATTCGGAGGAAGCCTTGGCCTTTGCCAAGCTGGCATATACCATTTCCGAGCAGTTTGACACCCCGGTGCTGTTGAAGATGTGCACCCGGGTCGCCCACGCCCAAAGCCTGGTGGAGACCAGCCCCCGGCAGGAGCCGCCCCAGAAGCCCTATGTGAAAAACCCCCAAAAGTATATCATGATGCCTGGTTACGCCAAGCGGCGCCATCCCGTGGTGGAGGAACGGCTGGAGGCCCTGCGCCAATATGCGGAAACCACCCCTGCCAACCGTTGGGAGAAAGGCAGCTGCAATGACATCGGCATCATTACCCACAGCACCAGCTATCAATATGTAAAGGAAGTCTGCGGGGATACCTATCCGGTATTGAAGCTGGGTATGGCCTATCCCATGCCGGACCAGCTGATCAAGGATTTTGCCGCCTCGGTGAAGCTGCTGGTGGTGGTAGAGGAGTTGGACGGCTTCATCGAGGCCCATTGCCGGAGCCTGGGCCTGGCCCTGTGCGGCAAGGATTATTTCCCGCCCATCGATGAGCTTTCCCAGAACCTTGTGGCTGCAAAGCTGGGGTTGCCGGTTCCCAGCGGCAAGGCCTTGGACGCCCAGATCCCCCCCCGGCCGCCAGTGATGTGCGCAGGCTGCCCCCATCGTGGCCTGTTCTATACCCTGGCCAAGCAGAAACTCACCGTCATGGGGGATATCGGCTGCTATACCCTAGGGGCTGTGGCGCCCTTGAACGCCATCGACGCGGTGGTGTGTATGGGCGCTTCCATCTCAGGGCTACATGGGTTCAATAAGGCCCAGGGCGCGCCAGATGGCAAGGTCGTGGCAGTGATCGGGGATTCCACCTTCATGCATTCCGGCATGACGGGCTTGGTGAACGTGGCCTACAATGCGTCCAACAGCACGGTGATCATCCTGGATAACTCCATCACCGGTATGACCGGCCATCAGCAAAATCCCACCACCGGCTATAACCTCAAGGGCGATCCCGCCGCCAAGGTGGACCTGGTGGCCCTGTGCAAGGCCATCGGCATTCCCCGGGTACGGGTGGTGGACCCCTACGACCTAAAGCAGTGCGACACAGTTATAAAGGAAGAAGTAGCCGCCGAGGAGCCCTCTGTCATCATCTCCCGCCGGCCCTGCGCCCTGCTCAAATATGTGAAGCATAAAGCGCCCCTTACCGTGGATCGGGAGGCTTGCAAGAGCTGCCGCATGTGCATGAAGATCGGCTGCCCGGCCATCAGCATGCAGGATGGCAAGGCCATGATCGACAATACCCTGTGTACCGGCTGCGGCGTGTGCGAACAGCTTTGTAACTTCGGTGCCCTGAAGGCTTCCAAGGAGGGATGAGCATGGAAACCAAAAATATCATGATCGTCGGCGTAGGGGGCCAGGGCTCCCTGTTGGCCAGCAAGCTGCTGGGCAAGCTGTTTTTGAGCCGGGGCTATGACGTAAAGGTCTCGGAGGTGCACGGCATGAGCCAGCGGGGCGGCTCGGTGGTGACCTATGTGCGCTATGGGGACAAGGTCTATTCCCCCATCATCGACAAGGGGCAGGCGGATTTCATCCTCTCTTTTGAATTGCTGGAAGCCGCCCGCTGGACGGAATACCTTAAGCCCGGCGGCCGGATCGTCACCAACACCCAGCAGATCAACCCCATGCCTGTAATTACCGGCGCCGCCCAATACCCCCAGGGCCTGGTGGAAAAGATGCGCCAGGCGGGCATGGATGTGGATGCCTTTGACGCCCTTTCCCTGGCGGAGGAAGCCGGTTCTGCCAAGGCGGTAAACATCGTATTGTTGGGCCGTCTGTCCAAGAGCTTTGACTTCTCCCAGGCGGAATGGGAACAGGCCATCCGCGAGAGCGTGCCTCCCAAATTCCTGGAGCTGAACCTGCGGGCCTTCGCCTTGGGGGCCAGCGTGTAAATCCAACAAATTGAGCCGGCTGCGGCTCAGCCAATAAGATCTTTTACCCATAAGAAAGGAACACGATCCCAACATGGAACGCTACTACCAACCCGAGATCGAGTGCGCCAGCCGGGAGCAGATCCTGGCCTGGCAAAATGAACGCCTGGTCAAACAGGTGCAGAACGTCTGGGACAATGTCCCCTACTACCGCAAAAAGATGGAAGAAAAGGGCCTGACCCCTGGCGATATTAAGGGTGTTGCGGATCTAAGCAAGCTGCCCTTTGTCACCAAGGACGACCTAAGGGAAGCCTATCCCTACGGCCTCACCGCCCGGCCCCTGAAGGACTGCGTGCGCATCCAGTCCACCTCCGGCACCACTGGTAAGCGGGTGGTGGCCTTCTATACCCAGCATGACCTGGATCTGTGGGAAGATTGCTGCGCCCGGGCCATCGTGGCGGCCGGCGGCACCAACGAGGACGTGTGCCATGTCAGCTATGGCTACGGTCTGTTCACCGGCGGTCCTGGTCTGAATGGGGGCAGCCATAAGGTGGGCTGTCTCACCCTGCCCATGTCCTCGGGCAATACGGACCGGCAGCTCCAGTTTATGGTGGACCTGGGCTCCACCATCCTGTGCTGCACCCCTTCCTATGCGGCGTATCTGGCGGAAACCGCCATTGAGCGGGGCCTAAGGGACAAGCTCAAGCTCAAGGCCGGCATCTTCGGCGCGGAAGCCTGGAGCGAGGAGATGCGCCAGGATATCCAGCGCAAGCTGGGCATTAAGGCCTATGACATCTACGGCCTCACGGAGCTCAGCGGCCCCGGGGTCAGCTACGAGTGCGCCGAGCAGACGGGGATGCACATCAACGAGGACCACTTCATCGCCGAGATCATCGATCCCGTCACCGGCGAGGTGCTTCCCGAAGGCTCCAAGGGCGAATTGGTATTTACCTCCATCACCAAGGAGGCCTTCCCCCTGCTCCGGTACCGTACCCGGGATATTTGCGTGCTGTCCTCCAAACCCTGCTCCTGTGGCAGGACCCACATCAAAATGTCCAAGCCCATGGGCCGCAGCGACGATATGCTCATCGTAAAGGGCGTCAACGTATTCCCCTCCCAGATCGAGACGGTGCTGTTGGAGCAGGGCTACGCCGCCAACTACCAGATCATCGTGGAGCGGATCAACAACTCCGACGTGCTGGAGGTCCAGGTGGAAATGACCCCCGACGCCTTCTCCGACCAGCTCAGCCAGGTGGCCAATCGGGAGAAGCAGCTGGTCAACGCCCTCAAGGCCATGCTGGGCATCTACGCCAAGGTGCGGCTGGTGGCCCCCAAGTCCATCCAACGCAGCGAGGGCAAGGCCGTGCGGGTCATCGACAAGCGGAAGATCTAAGAAAGGAGCCCATCCGTTATGACGATTCATCAGATTTCTGTGTTTCTGGAAAACCGACCTGGCCAGCTGGCGGAAATCACCTCCACCCTCTCCGCCAGCCAGATCGACCTGCGGGCCATCAATATCGCCGAGGTCACCGACTATGGGGTGCTTCGCCTCATCGCCGATCAGCCTGAACGGGCGGCCTCCGTGCTGCTGGAAAAGGGCTTCATCCTCTCCATGACCCCGGTGGTGGCGGTGGGGGTGCCGGACGCCCCCCGGCGGCCTAGCCGCCGTGATGGAGGTCTTTGCCCAACACCAAGTGGATGTGGAATATATGTATTCCGCCTTTGGCCGCAGCGGCGATCAAGCCTTTATGATCTTCCGGGTGGCGGATACGGACAAGGTAGACCATCTCCTGCGCGCCGCGGGGATCACTCCCGCGGACCCCGCAGCCATGGGTATGCGTTAATTCAGCAGAGAGAGAAAGAAGGAATACCATTATGAAGGACATCAGCCGTAAGACAGAACAATTTACCGACTCCGTCATCCGCCGTATGACCCGCATTTCCCTGGCCTGCGGCGCCATCAACCTGGCCCAGGGCTATCCGGATTTCGACCCGCCCAAGGCCATCACCGACCGGCTGGCCCAGGTGAGCGCCATCGGCCCCCATCAGTATCCCATCACCATGGGCGCCCCCAACTTCCGCCAGGCCCTGGCTAAAAAATGCGGCCATTTCATGGGCCTGAACCTGGACCCAGAAACCAATATGGTGATCACCATCGGCTCCACCGAGGCCATGGTGGATACCATTTTCGCCCTCACCAACCCGGGGGATAAGATCATCATGTTCTCCCCCTACTTTGAAAACTACCGGGCCCAAGCGATCATGGCGGACTGCGAGCCCATCTTCGTGCCCCTGGTCCCCCCACCTCCATCTTTGACCCCAACGTGCTGGAGGATGCCTTCAAGCAGGGAGCAAAGGCCATTTTGATCTGCAACCCCTCCAACCCCAGCGGCAAGGTGTTTACAGAAGAAGAGCTTAAGCTCATCGGGGATATGGCCATCCGCTATGACACCTACGTGATCATGGACGAGGTATACGAGCACATCGTTTACGCCCCCCATAAGCACGTCTATATGAGCACCCTGCCCGGCATGTGGGAGCGGACGGTATCCTGCAGCTCCCTGTCCAAGACCTATTCCATCACCGGCTGGCGGCTGGGCTATGCCATCGCCCCCCAGCATCTGATGGACCGGATCAAGCAATTCCACGACTTCAACACCGTGGGCGCCCCTCTGTGCTGATGGAGGCCGCCATCGCGGGCCTGGAGATGCCGGATAGCTATTACGAGGAATTCGGCGCCCATTACGCCCACATGAAGGCTCTGTTCACCAAGGGCCTGGACGACATCGGCATCCAGTATACGGACCCCCAGGGCGCTTACTTCGTGCTGGCCAACATCGGCCAATACCTGAAGCCCGGCCAGACCGACGTGGAGTTCTGCGAGGAAATGGCCCGGAAGGTGGGCGTAGCCTGCGTGCCCGGCACCTCCTTCTTCAAGGAGAACGTAAACGACATCATCCGGGTCCACTTCGCCAAGAAGGACGATACCTTGATGGAAGCCCTGAACCGGCTGGCGGACATCAAAACCAAGATGGCCTAAGCCCCATCGCAACGCCAAAGGGACAGCGAACTTCGCTGTCCCTCAGGCTGTCGAAAAAGTGGCTTGCGCCACTTTTTCGAGGTTTTCATAGCTCCCTTGCGCCTACGGCGCGGCCAGGGAGCTATGCAGGGAAACCCTTGCTACGCAAGGCTTTTTGCGGATTTGAC
>ENA-OQCL01000623-OQCL01000623.1-human-gut-metagenome-genome-assembly--contig:-NODE-623-length-16239-cov-3.978587_pt1 | contig 16239 bp, 11 predicted proteins | sample MGYA00242502_ERZ504586 | MGnify/ENA primary metagenome ERZ504586 (study PRJEB26092, sample SAMD00036316) | human gut metagenome | host: Homo sapiens | study: EMG produced TPA metagenomics assembly of... | reverse complement strand
ACAAACGCACTCGTCCCCGTCGTCCAGCAAGATACAATTCCCATTATCGCAGTTACAGCAAGTCCGGCGCACAAGGGTATTGACTTTCCGGCTTTGGGCGGCGTTAGCCGCTTAATGTCGCTCATACCTCGTCGGCGGGATAAGGGCAGCCCCGCAAACTCCGCTTCGGTCATGCGTCCCACTTTGGCAAGGGTGCGGGCGGCAAAGTCCCGCATTTCCCCGTCCATAAAGGGCAGCGCGGCGTTCATAGCCACGACAAGCCCCTCCTTGCTCCCGGTCATGTAGATACTCAAAAGGTTGGTTTCCTCCACCGTGAAATTATTGTATTTGTTCATGCTCATACCTCCAATCCGTGATCTTTCTTTTTTGCCGCCGCCTTTTTCGGGGCGGTTCTCTTTTTATCCTGTGCAAGCTGCGCCCGGATAGAGGGGCGGGGCTTCCTTACCTCCCTGTCCCGGTTCTCGTCCTTGCCGATCAGCGCGTATGTACCGTGCCTGTCCTTGATCTGCGAAAAGGAAAGGGTCTTATAGGGCAGCATAGAGAAAAGGCGTTCCGTGTCCTTTGTGGACGCAAGCCGTTCAAAGGACGGGGACAGTTCCACCATGAAATGCGATTTGTCCGGGCTGTTGGGGCAGACGGCTTTTTCATGTCTGCCACAATGCGCCGCGCTTCCCGGTCGATCATGCCCTCATGCAATGCGGCGATATGCTCCTTAAAATCCCCCGGTTTCAGCTTATCCCGGCTTTCCTTTTCCTCCCGTAACAGGGATTGCAGGGCTTCCGGGTCTTTGGGCTGTACCTCGAAGCGTTCAAACTTCCCAAGCTGGGGGTCGGGATAACCGTCAAAGTGTCGGTCTGCGGGCTGCTCCCGCGTCCCATGCTCATACACAAGCGTCACCGTCCCGGCAGCAAGGGTATCATTCTTGACGCGCTCATAGTGCTTTTCATAGTCCAGCTCGTATAAATTGCCCTTGATCTTCCCGTCCTGTACCCCGGTCAGCTCCACGGCATACGCAAGGATATGGTCGCGGGTCTGCTCCTTATAGAAACGCCATGTATTGTTAGGGGCGGTGTCGCTGATAAAAACGTCACGCTCTCTAAAGCAGTACGTCCCGGACGGGCGGGAAAGCCACAAGAGGGTTTTATCCTCCTTGTTAGGGCTTGCCGCCTTTTCCGCAATAATCTGTTTATCAATGTCAAAATCGCTCTGATAAAATCCCGTGTTCTGTTTCAGAATGGCTTCAAGGGAAGCCAGTACGTCCACATCTTCAAATTTATTCAGTTTCCCCATAGGGTCAGCTCCTTTCCAAGTCCTGCGACTTACTTCTTGCCTGTTTCTTCTGCGCCGCCCGTTCCTTGTCGGCTCTAAGCTGCGCCCGGATAGAGGGCTTCTTTTCCGGCTTTTTCCCCGGCTCCGCTTTCTTGCCCTGTTCCTTTTCCGCTTTCAGCGCGGCGGCATACTCGGCAAGGGAGATCTGTTCGCCGCTTCTCGCTTTTGCTTCCAGCTCGTCAGCGGTAGGGGTGGGCGTGTTGTTGATGATACCGTCAAAATGGTTGTCGTTCTGCTCGATTGTGTCCTCGACGTGCTTTAATGGGTCTGCCTTTTCCGGCTGCTCTGCGGCTACTGCAAACGCCTGTGTCCCGTTCCCCATAATGAGATACTTTCCGTCCTCCGACGTGTGGTGTAGCCCATACCCGGCTTCCCGCATTTGTTCGGCGGTCATGTCGGTTACAGAAAAGCTCCCCCGTGGCGTTCTGATCTGCTCCCCGGTCATGCGGGTGTCGGGGGTAAGCTGCGGTGTCCGCTCCTGTAAAAACTCCGGCACTTCCCGATAGCCGTAACTGTCCGCATAGTGAGCGGTGTCCTGCCCGTTCTGATGAAGCACTACCACGTCAGAAGTCGAAAGGCTGTGTCCCTTAAAGTCTGTGGGGTGGTCGATATTAAAACGGATAGAAATATCTCCAAGCGTCATATCCGGCGCAAGGGGCGCGGTATAGATAAGGTCATAATTTGCCGGGTCAACAGAAAGCCCAGCCGCCTGCAGGCGGTCGTAAGGCTCAAATCGGTAGTCCCTTGTTTCGTCGCCGCGCTTTAGCTGGTAAATGGAAAAGGTGTCCTTTTTCCGGCTCTTTCTCCGTGGTGGTCGGCTCCGGCGTTTCCTGTCCCGGCTCTGCGGCGGGCTGTGCTTCCTGCGCCTTTGCATAAAGCTCTTTTACGTCGCCCTGTGTCAGCTCCCCGGTTTCCAGCTTCCCCAAAAGCTCCCGGCACTTCTCCGGGGTTCCCGTGTAGAGAATATCCCCCAGCTTCGCCATGCCGTTATCCTGCGCCACATACTCCTGCAAGAGATAGCTGTTTTCCGGGCTGTCACTGTACGGGTTCTGCCGCACCTTGTAAAAGGTTTCCGGCGTGGCGGCGTTCCCCGGCTCCGCGCCCTGTGTTTCCTCCTGCGGCTGCTCCGGGGCGGCTTCTTTCTGCGTGGCGGCTTCCTGCCTTGCCCGTTTCTGTAACTCGGTGGGGCTTTCCCCGGTAAGGGGCTGTATGCACTTGATACGGTCGGCGGCGTAGATCGCGTTGTCATTTAGCTGCCGCTGCCATGCTTCCGCGCTGGGCGCATAGCGGAAGCCGTTCCCTTTGAGTTCCTCCCGTATCTCCTTATCCGGTTTTTCATCAAAGAAAACCTGCAAGCGGTTATCCGTCGTGTTGGCTTCCACACGTCCCCCGTCAAACTCCCAGCCCACATATCCAAGCTCTTTCCTGCGGGTGAGGGCGGTAATGCGGTCTTTCAGCCTGTGGATTTCCGCGTTGTTGTTGGATAGTTCGTAGCTCTCAAAGGGTTTCGGGTTCCCCCGCCAGCTCCCGGACATGGACGCTTTCATTTTTTCGATCTGTTCCGGGGATAAATGGGGGCAGCCGTCAAGGGTCTTATGCTTGCGGTAGTAGGCATTGACCGCTTTCATGGTTTCCTGCAAGGCTTCCAGCTTCGCAAGTTTGCTTTCCAGCTTAGAAACAGCGTTCGGGTCGTCGGCACTGATACCGCCCATGCCGGTACTGCGGATTTTGTCAAGCAAGCCCTGTATCTCCGTAAACTCCTGCATATTTTTATCTGCGGCGGCGTTCTGCTTCTCCTTTTTGCGGACAGGGAAATTGCTTCCCCCGGCGATCATAATAGACGGGACGCGGGCGGTGATCTCATAGCCCTTATTCATGTTTGCCGCCAGCTTCCGGGCGTAAGCGTCAAGCAGCCCGTCAATCTTTTCATGGAAAGAGGGGTCAACGCGCATTTTTCTGCCTTGCGGCAATCTCGGCGGCTTCGTCTACATAGTGGCGGTATTCTGCCGTTGCGCTTCCGGGCTTGTAATCGGGAAAAACTGATTGCTTCCTTTGCGCGGCGGGCGGCGTTCTCATTGATCGGGTAGTATGTAACCGACGTTTCCGGCTGTTCCGCTGTATGGCTCTGCGGGTCGGCGGCTTTCTCCGTCTGCGCCCCGTTCCGCTCTGCAAGGGTCTTTTCCGCACGTTCCCGGACTTCCCCGCTGATCGGAAGCGAATACAGGTCAGAGGTTGAAGAAAATGCCCACGTTGTTGAAAACATAGTCAACGTCACTTTCTTTTAAGGCCCCCGCCGCAAAATAATTTTCCCTCGTAGGCATTTCACTTACTTTCCCGTCCAGTATGTCATAGTTCAGCCCCGTTTCTATGTGGGCGTGGATTTCACCGTCAACGGCAAGCGTCACATAATACCAGCCTATATGACCGCTGCTTTTCTCGTCCGTACCGTCGTTAAATTCCACGTTGAGCAGGGTATAGGGCTTCAATCCTTTCTGTGCGGCGATCTCATTGTCCTTTGTTTCCCGCGCCCTAAGTGCGGCAATGGCGGCTTCCTTTGTTGCGGCTATGATCTCCGGGTTATACCGTACCAGCGCGGCGTTGACACATTCATTCTGCACCCTTGCGGTTTTGGCTTGCGGTGTCCTGTGGTTGCCGATAAAGAGGGACGCGCCATTGTCAAACTTGATAGATATGTCGCTTGTCCCGCGCCATTTCCCGGTACAGGGGGAAGTTTCTATTTTTCCCTCCGTGCCGCCGAAAACCTGTGCGACAATCCCGATCTTTTCCTGCAAGGGGAGATTTTCGTACTTTCCGGCGATCTCAACCGCTTTTTTCTGTAAATCTGTAAGGGGCTTTTCGGCGGTCTGTCCCGTCTGCTCCGGCGTGTCTATTTTTTCAGAAATAGGGCTTGTCGGCTCCTGCGGTTCGGCGGTCTGCGCTTCCTGTGCCTGTGCAAATATCTCTTTTACCTGTTCCTGCGTCAGCTCCCCGGTTTCCAGCTTCCCCAAAAGTTCCCGGCATTTCTCCGGCGTTCCCACAAAAAGCACGTCGCGGGGGATTGCCCGCCCGTTTCCCTCTTTCTCGTAGGCTTGCAGGAAAAAGCGGTCATTTATGTTTTCGCTGCGGGGGTTGGCTTCTATTTTGTAGATAAATTCCGGCGTGGCGGGTTCTCCCTGTGCTGCTTCCGGCTCCGGGGCGGCGTAAGGCTCGTACCCATTGGCGGCGTATTCCTCCACGGTCATTCCTGCGGCGGCTGCTTCCTGTGCGATTTCCTCCTTGACGTGTTCCTTGTAGGCGGCAAGCTCCACGTCAAAATCTTTGAGCTGGGGGATGGGCGGCAAGCTGTATTCTCCTTGATTGACAAGCACCCGGCACTCGGCAACATAGGCTTGCATGGCGGTATGGTAGGCGGTTTCCGTTGGGGTAAGGTTCTCCCCGGATTGCAAGGCTTCCCCGGCGATACGCTCCATTTCGGACAGGTTGCAATGCAGTTTCAGATAGGGGATAAACTCATTTAGGAGCATTGCCCGGTGTTCCTTGTCGGCTTCCAGTGCTTCCTTGCCCTCATGCTGTAAAAGATAATTTTCCCAATTCGGATCATTGGCATAGTAGGTATGGTACTTTTCGATATGGTCTATCAATGCACCCTCCCCGTCGCCTAAATCCTGCCGCCCCTCGTAGTGGTCGGGTATGCCGTTCATCACATAATCAATGCGGAACTCGGTTTTATCGTAGCCGGGACTTGCAAGGTTTGCTTTGTCAATAGCTTCGATAAGGGCGTTTGCACGGGAGAGGGGGAATGTGTCGCCCTCCCGTAGCTGGGGGCTTTCGCTGTAAAGGATTGTGACGGTCGGCTCTGCCGCAAGGTCGGGTGTCGGCTCTTTTTCTGCTTCCTGTGCTTTCGCGGCTTCCCGTTCCTTTTGCAGCTCCGTGAAATGCCCGTCAATGGTGTTGATGATCTCGGCGGCGGTGGCGCGGATTGTTTCAAGGGACGTTTTCAGCTCCGCAAGCTCCCGCCCGCTGCTCCACCCGGCGACGTACCCAAAGGAATAGTCGGAAGTGTCAAGCCCATAGTGCTGGCATACCGTATAGGCGATACTTTCAGCCTGTACCTCACGGGTGCGGCGGTCGGGTCTGTCCGGCTGCTCCGGGGCGTTAAGGTCAATGTCGTGCAGCTTCGCGTGGGCGATCTCATGGATAGCGGTCTTTAGGTTCTGAAACTGGCTCATGCCCTCGTCAATGGCAATGCGCTTTTCCTCCAAGTGGTAATAGCCGTGTGCTGTCCCCTCGATCTTCTCAAAGCCCATAGGTACGGGAGAGGTCTTTTCCAGCGCAGTATAAAAATCCTCGTACTGTTCCACGTCCCCGGTCAGTTCGTTTGCACCAATGGCGGGAAGCTCCCGCCCCTCGGTCTGTGATACGTCAAAAAACAGCGACGACTTTATAGGCGGGGATTTGGATTTCTTTTGTTTCCATAACGGGCTTCCCGCTGCTGTCTGTCACCGTCTTTCCCGTCTGCGGGTCTTTCTTCTCTACCTCCTGCCGGATTTTGTACGGCGACGGGGCAAGGATACGGATACCCTTTTCCCCGCGCATTACATTCCGTCCAAAGTTATTTTTCCATGCGTTAAATCCGGCGATAAGGGAAGCGTCGGGCTTCTGCATGGCGATCAGTAGCGTATTGTTGAAGCTGTAATTGTGGAACTTTGACATGACTTGCAGATATTCCTTGTAGCGTTCACTGTCAAATAATTCTGTAATTCCCTGCTCCAAGCGGTCTGTAATCTCCTTGATCTTTTCAGCGGGCTTGTCGGCGGTGAGAATGATCGGGTTCACCGGGCGCGGCTGGGCGGCTTCCTGCTCCGGCGCGGCTTCGTCCTTTTCCAGCTTATCCGGGGTGGGGTGTTCCGGCTCCGGGAAGCTCATTACCCTGTATTCTTTCGGTATGTCATTTTCCCGCCCGTTGTACCACTGTGAAAAGGTGTTGCCGTTGTTGTAGATATAGCCTTGAGCGGTAAACTGTCCCCGGTCTTTTTGAACCGCGTCCCGCCCGTATTCCTCATACTTGAAATACTTCTTTGCTTCTTCGGGCAGCTCCAATTCGTCCAGCTCGTCAATGAGGTAATAGCCGTAGTCGGCTTCGGTTCGGACGGTGGGGTATATCCAGTAGCAGTCAAGGTTCTGCGCAAGGTTGATAAGGTCTTTCACGCTCCCGGCGTGTTCCCCCAGCGTCACCGCCGCCGTGAATTTGTCCTTGTCCTCGTCGCCCTGCATTTCTAAGAGCTTCCCTAAATAATTCAGCTCGTCAATGGTGCTGCCCTGTACCACGGAAAGCGGCACGTCAAAGGGATAGCTTTCTGTATTGGCAAAGCCGTTGATAAAAAAGTCCTGCGTGTTCTCCGCAGAAATGCCGACGCTTCTCATGGCGGCGTGAAGCTGCTCCGTGGTGGTCGGCATGGATAGCCATTCGCCGCCCGGCTGCCCGGTTTCAAAGCGGCTGCGGCTGTCGATCAAGATTGAAAATGTTTCGCTCATTCGCTTGCTCCTTTCTTCGTTCATCATGCGGTGCATAAGGTCGTGATCTTCAACGCTCATGCTCCCGTCAAATACATAGGGGTCAAAATCCCCGTCCCGGTAAGGCTTTTCCGAAAAGGGAAGCCCTGCGTCGCGGGCGGCGGCTCTCGCTTCCTCCAAAAGCTCCGGGGGTAGTGTGTTGTCGTGTGCTTCGATAAAGTCAGCAATGTCATTCATGCTGTTTTCATAGTGGCGGCGCACCCCGGCGGTCAGCTCCGCAAGGTTCATGTCCTCGCCCAAGTAGCCGCAATAGTAGCCGTTTAGGATAACAGCGGCGGGGTCTTTTTCCTGTATCTCCCGCAAGCGTCCCCTGTCCTCCGGGGTGAGGGTGTCGTCCATTTCAAGGTAGATGTGATCGCTGTGCCATGAACGCCCCTCCCGCCAGAACGCCACCCACGCAATCCCCGCCCGCAGTTCGTCTTGATAGTCCTTTACGGCTTCCCGTAAACCTGCCATAGCTTCATTCCTCCTTTCCGCTGGGGCAGAAAAAAAGCGGCGCGGCGTTCCGGCTCCCTGTCCGTCCTACACCGCGCCCGCGCTTTCTGCCAAGATTTTTATTTTTTCAAGAGGGTTTGGGACACTTCCCAACAAGCAAAATCCCCGTCCGGCGCGTCAGCGGCGAAAGGGGATTTACGGAAAAGGGTACTCTTTTCCTATGCTTGCTACGGAACTTATTTTTTCTTCGGTATCTCTATCTTGTAGTTGACGTACTTCCCGCCCGTATCAGTTAAAACAATGGTTCCGTCGTAGGTTTTGCCTGTTTTCGGGGAATACAAGCCCTTGACGTTCGCCCTGCCGGATTTTAAGAGGGCGGCGGCAATCTTCGCGGAAAACGTGACTTTCCTTTCCTCAAAGAAGCGGTCGTTTTTCCACATGGTAAAGGCACAATCCCGGTCAGAGCAGTAGTAATCTTTTTGCCCTCATGGACGGGAGAACCGCACCGGGGGCATTTCCCGATAGAGGGCTTTTCCTCCTCGCCCGTGAAAGCTGCCTTGTCCTTGTCGGCGGTGGCGTTCTCCTTTACCAGCTCCGCGCCATAGCTTCAATGCGCTGCATGAAGTCCCCAGCGTCGGCGGCTCCCTTTGCGATCTGCGTCAGATTGTTTTCCCATTCTGCGGTAAGCTGCGGGGAAGTGAGCATATCCGGCAAGACTGATATAAGGGCGGCTCCGTTCTGCGTGGGGATAAGCTGCTTTCCCTTTCTTTCTGCAAAGCCGGACTTCACCAGCTTTTCAATGACAGCGGCGCGGGTGGCGGGAGTGCCAAGCCCCCGGCGTTCCGCGTCCGGGTCGGTGTCCTCGTTCCCGGCGCGTTCCATTGCCGACAAAAGGGTTGCTTCGTTGTGGGGCTTCGGCGGCGTTGTAAAATGTTCTGTCACCTTTGCCGTGGGGCTTTCAATGGTCTGTCCCTCGGCAAGCTCCGGCAGGGTGTTTTCTTCCTCCCCGTCCTCTGGGTCGGGCTTGCCTTTTAAGGTCGCCCGGTAGCGGCGTTCAAGGTCTTTCCAGCCGCCCGCAAGCACCGTCTTTCCCCGTGCCGTAAATTCTGTATCTGCGCATGAGAAAACCGCCGTGACCGCTTCAAAGATATGCGACGCGGCGGCAGCGAAAATAAGACGCGCCCCGGCAAGGGTGAGGATATTCCTTTCACTTTCCGGCAGCGCGGCAGGGTCGGTCTTTGCAAGCTCCATAGTGGGGATAATGGCGTGGTGGTCTGATACTTTGCTGCTGTCAAGCGTCCGGGAAACGTCCGGGGTAAACTCTGCGCCCTCCATAAAGGGGAGCTTTTCGGATAACATGGTAACGGTCTTTGCCGCCGTGTCCCCCATGTCGTCCGTAAGATAGCTGCTGTCTGTCCGGGGATAGGTAAGCAGCCGCTTTTCATACAGGGTCTGCGCAAGGTCAAGGGTCTGCTTCGCCGTATAGCCGTATATCTTATTGGCTTCCCGCTGTAAGGAAGTAAGGTCAAAGAGCTTTGGCGGGGCGGCGGTCTTTTTCTCTTTGGTGAGGGAAACGCAAACCGCCGTTCCTGCTTCACAAGCTGCTTTCAGTGCGTCGGCTCTCGATTTATCCGAAAACCTTTCACTGGCGGCTTCCGCGCCGGATAAGTCAAGGCGCACATGGTAGTATTTTTCTTTCTTGAAATGGGAGATCGCTTCGCCCCGGTCAACCAGCATTTTCAGTGTAGGGGTCTGCACCCGTCCCACGTTCAAGGTCTTGTCATACAGGCAGGAGAAAAGGCGTGTTGCATTGATACCAATGATCCAGTCGGCTTTTGCGCGGCATAATGCGGAAGCATAGAGCGCGTCATAGTCCCGCCCGTCTTTGAGGTCGGCAAAGCCCGCCTTGATCGCCGCGTCCTCCATTGAGGAAATCCACAAGCGGCGCATGGGCTTGTTGCAGCCCGCCACTTCATAGACAAAGCGGAAGATCAGCTCGCCCTCGCGCCCAGCGTCGCAAGCGTTCACCACTTCGGAAACGTCGGCGCGGTGCATAAGCTCCTTTAAGGTCTTGAACTGCTTCCCCTTGTCGGCGGCGACGGTGTACTGCCATTCCTCCGGCAGAATGGGTAAGGTTTCATAGCTCCATTTTTTATACTGCTCCCCATAGGCGGCAGCTTCCGCAAGCTGTACCAAATGCCCGACGCACCATGAAATGAGGTAGCCGCCGCCCTCGATATATCCGTCTTTTTTCTCTTTCACCCCAAGCGCGGCGGCGATACTTGCCGCGACGCTGGGCTTTTCTGCAATGACTAATCTATGTGAAGTCAATAGAAAATCCTCCTTTCATTTTTCCGTGCTTTTTCTCTGTCAGCTTCTTGATACAGTACCCCACACAAGGCGGCTCCCGGTTGTAGGGACAGCCCTTGCAGCGCGGGGGAATGGAAGCGGGCGGCGATTTTCCACGCCGCCCGTCACCCGGTTTCTGTATCATCATTCTTTCTAAAGGGTTGTCGGTGAACAGGGTCATGCTTCCTCGTCCTCCGTTCCCCCGTCGTCCCCGGCTTCGTCGTCCTCCGGCTCGTCCTCGTCGTAATCGTCAAAATCGAAATCGTCAAGGTCTGTGCCGCCCTTTACGTCCTGCTTCGGCTTCATAACCTTAAAGTAGTAGGCTGCGCCCCCGCCGCCAAGAAGTGCCACAATGAGGAATACCAAAAGCCCGCCCGTATTACTTTTCTTTTCCGGCTGCTCTGCGGGTTCCTCCGTTTCCGGCTCCGCTTCTTTGCCGCTGCAAGCGGTCATGTTATCCTTGCAGACGGGGCAGCTTACATTTACCTTTCCGGCTTCGCATTTCTCCGTACAGTTGCAGACTGCCGGGCGGCTCCGTGGCGGTGTTCCCGTCCTCCATGAGTGCCATGAGGTCGGCTTCGTCCACTTGATTGAGGAAATGGACGGTGTTTTCCCCCTCGTCGTCCCGGTCAATGAGGATATGAAAAGTAATTGCCGTTTTTGGTCGTCACGGTGATAAGCTGCTTGTTGCCGCCGAAATCGTCTACAAGGGTCGCGTTCCCGTCCGGGGTAAGGGGTTCTTCCTTTTCGGGTTCCTCATAGACAACGCCGCTGTCGTCGGTCGCGTCGTCCTGCCCCTCCGGGGTCTGTGCGTAGGCGGTGACGGAAAAGCCGCCCATGAGGATAAGAGCGGCGCATAAGGTCAGCAGGGTATTAAAAATCTTCTTATTCTTCATCTTCGTTTTCCTCCTGTTCGTCGTTGTCTGCGCCGTTAAAAGTAGGCGCGGGGGTCATGCCGGGGATTGCGCCCCCGGACAGCATGGAAGTAAGCTCTGCGGGGGAAAGCCGCATGGAGCGCACAAGCTGGACGATCTGCAAATTCTCCGCTTCGGTTTTCTGCGCTTCCAGCCCTTTCAGTTTGTTTTGATACTCGGTGATCTTCTCGCGGGTCTTTTCAATCTCCCGGTTGATACGGTCAATCTTGTTTGCTGCCATAGTGTAAAACTCCTTTCATAGTCAAAAAATGTTTTCAGTTCCAATTCATCAAGCCGTACCCTTTGATACAGCCATAGTCAAGGGAATAGCTCTTGATCTTGCAAGCGTCCCCGGAATTGCCCTCGACGGTATAAACGCGCTGCCCGTCCGTGCCGATCACAAGCCCTACATGGTCTGCGCTCCCGTCACCGTCCCAGTCAAAAAAGATCGCGTCGCCGGGTGCGATATTTGAATAATTACGGTCGCCCCATTGCCCGTGTGACTGGAACCACGGAATACCCTGGGACTGGCAGGCGGCAAAGCGCGGCTCGCTTTTCCCGGCTTGATTGTAGCACCATGAAACGAAACAGGCGCACCATTCCACGCGGCTGTTGAAGCCGTACCAGCTCCAATAGGGCTGTCCCCCTACATTGCCTACCTGTGACTTTGCCCGGTCTACAATGGCGGTGTTTCCGGGGCGTGTGCCGTTTACAAGCTGTACGCCGCTTAAATCCTCGGACGGGTTTGTGTCCGGGGAACCGCCGCCGAAAATGAGGGGCTTGTTGCCGCTGGTTTCCAAGTACACCCGGAACATTTCAAGCTGCTCCGGCGTTAAAAGTCCCGGCGCAAGCTCGGATATGGGCTTGTTCTCCAGCTTGACGTTGAGAATGTAATAGTTATAGGCTACGTCTACCTCGTATTCGTAGGTTTCCGTAGAGGTTTCCCCCGTTGCCGGGTCGGTGACTGTCCGCGTCCCTGTCCGGGTTTCCGTGCGGTGGCGTACCTCCACTTCCTCCGTGAGAGTGAGGGTATATTGCAGCGAAAAGATACGCTCTATTTCTGCCTGTGCCGTTGCCGGGGTGTAGGTCTGTAAAAGTGCGGTCAGATAGGACGCTAATTCGTGGGGGTTATGCCCGATACTGTCAAGGTCATAGCGGTATTCGTCATAGCCGGGGTGGTCGCGCTCGATATTGTCAATCTCCCGTTGCAGCTCTGTTTCCAGTGCCGCATAATTATTTTCCACGGCGACTAAATCCGCGTCCTCCGACGTGTAGGAAGTCCCGACAATGCCGTTTACCATGCCGGAAAACATAGCCCCGCAAGAGGACAGCGCGGAAGATACCATAATGAACAGCAGCAGCGCACCTACGGCGATACAGACACCCGCCGGGTGCCGCCCCACAAATGCGACAGCTTTCTTTGTTTCCTCGGCGGTCTTTTTTGCGGCTTTCCGGGTGTTTTCGGCTGCGTTCTTGACAGACTTCGCGCCCTGTGCCTTGACGGTCTTTGCATACTGCTTTTTGATACGCTGCTTCTGCATATACCGGGAGAACGGGTTTGACGCTGCGATCTGCGGGTTGTCGTGGAGTGCCTTTTGGTAAAGGTAATTCGCGTTTGCTTTCTGCGCCGCCTTTTCAGCCTTTGCCGCCGCCCGGTAGGGTTTGAGCTTGTGGCTGCGATAGCCCTCCTTGATTTTCCTTGCCCCGTACTTCGCGCCTTTCTCCGCTAATTCCTCGGATTTGTGCGCACCCTCCACGCCGGAATTGTCCTTTTCCACGGAATGTACCTTGTTATGGACGAAAATACCCGCTTCCTGCGCGGGGCGGGATAACGGGTTTTTATGTGCCTTGCCGCCGTTCATTGGCTTTTCCCGTTCCTCAAAGCGTAGGCGGGTCTTGCCTTTCCCGGTGGCTTCGTCAAAGGTTCGTTCCTTGACAAGTTTCTTTTCCTTTGGGATTTTCGCCCTTGCTTCGTCCAGCCTGTCAGCGGCTTTGTCGGATTTCTTGATATAGGGTTGCAGCTCCGGCGTTGCCCGTTCTTCCTCGGTGAATTGCAGCCGGGAAGTGTGGGCGCGGTTTTCCGCTTCTGCCTGTGCTTTCCTTGCCGCCTTTTTGCTGGCTGCGCGGGTGTGCGCCCCGTCGATATGCTCTAAAACGCGCTCGGCGGCTCCCGTGTCCTGTGCGGCTTCCGTCCCCGGCGCATGGGGCAGGGGCGGCGCGTTGGGGGAAATATCCGGGGTGGGATTGCCCGGTACGGGTTGCGCTGCCTGTGCGTCCTGCGCCGCCTGTTGCTCCGGCGTTTTCAATAAGGCAGCTTCCCGCGCCCGTTTACTGATACGCTTTTTTGTGCCTTTGCTTTCGTTCACTTCGATAGCCCCGTCACGGGTCATTTTCTGCGTGATCTTGTCGCGGGCTTTGTACTGCTTCATGGTCTGTCACCTCCGATCTGCGCCCAGCAGAGGGCGCAAGGTTGATAAAATAATCTGCGGGTTACGCGCCGCCCACTTCCTCCGGCTTCGTCGTCATTACCCGGTACAGCTCGGTATCTTTCGGGAAACGGTCTACAAATGGCAGAATGACGTTGCCATAGAACAAAAGCCCCTCGCCCGCTTCGGAATGGGTGACATAGCTCATTTGCTGCGGGGAGATATTGAGCTGCTTTGCAAGGATAGCCCGGTCGCCCGCCGCTTGATTGAGCATGAGGACAAAATCGCTGTTCTCAAAGATGTTCTCCACTTCCCGGCTTGCCAAAAGGTCTTTGACGTTCTGCGTGATCGCGGTGGGTATGCCGCCCCATTTTCTGAAACGCTTCCAAATCTCCACGCTGTAAGCGGCGGTCTGTTCGTCTTTCAAAAGCAGGTGAAATTCGTCCATGAAATACCGTGTGGATTTCTTCGCCGCCCGGTTCACGGTGACGCGGTTCCACACTTGATCTTGCACGATCAGCATACCTAACTTTTTGAGCTGCTTCCCAAGCTGCTTGATGTCAAAGCAGACAAGGCGGTTGGAAAGTTCCACGTTGGTACGGTGGTTAAAGACGTTAAGGCTCCCGGAAACGTAAAGCTCCAATGCCGCCGCGATACGCGCCGCTTCCGGCTCCGGCTGCTTCAAAAGCTCGTCGTAGAGGTCGCCCAAGATAGGCATTTTCTCCGGGTCGGGGTCTGCAAGGAAAGGACGGTACACGTTCCTAACAGCGCGGTCAATGACGGTCTTATCGACGGGCTGCAAGCCCTCCTTGCCGCCTATGACAAGCTCGCAGAGGGAGAGGATAAAGTCGGATTTCAGCGCAAGCGGGCTGTCGTCCTCGGAATAGTTGAGGTTAATATCCATAGGGTTCACATACTGGGGCTTCCCGTCAATGCCCTTGCCCGTAGGCGACAAGCGTATCACTTGCCCGTCAAGCCGCTGCACAAGGGAAAAATACTCTGCTTCCGGGTCGCAGATAATTATGTCGTCGTCGGTAATGAGGAAAGCGTTTGTCATTTCCCGTTTGGCGGCAAAGGATTTCCCGCTTCCCGGCGTACCCAAGATTAAGCCGTTGGGGTTCTTTAGCTGCTTGCGGTCGCAGAGTATCATGTTGTTAGACAGGGCGTTTAAGCCGTAGTACAAAGCCGCGCCCGTCTGGAAAAGCTCCTGTGTGATAAAGGGGATAAAGATAGCGGTGCTTGACGTGGTAAGCCCTCTTTGAATGGGGATAAGGTTCTCCCCAAGCGGTACAGAGGACATAAGCCCCGCTTCCTGTTGGTAGTCAAGGCGGGTCAAGGCGCAGTTGTTCTTCTGTGCAATGCCCGCCGCCGCGAATACGTCATTTTCCAGTTTCCGCTTCGTGTCCGCCATGTTCACCACAAGGAACGTCAAGAGGAACATTCTTTCATTCCGGCTCTGCAAGTCCTGTAAGAGGTTCTTCGCTTCGCTGCCGAACGTGGCAAGGTCGGACGGGATTATATCCATGTCGTAGCCGCTGCGTACCGCTTTTTTCTGTTCCTCGATTTTCATTTTGTCAAGGTCGGTGATTTTCCGCTTGATTGTCTTTATGGCTTCGGTCTGGTCGATACTGTGGATATGCAGATTGACGATAACGCCCGTTTCCAAGTCCAGAATGTCAGATAAGATACGGTCGTTTAATTCCGGCGCAAGGATTTCAAGGAATGAAACCGCGCCGATTTTGCGCCCCATGCGGAAATACCGCCCCTCGCCAAAACGGAAAGAGGACGGGGCGATAAAGTCCTTTGTGGAAAGCCCGGACGGGGCAAGCCATGAAAAATCAAAGGCAAACTGCCCGCCCTCCGGGTGGAAAATGCCATGCAGCATTTTAAGGCGTTCATAGCCTGTCATGGGGCGGGCAGACACGCCCAAGAGCTTAAAGTTGTTGAGTACGTCCGTTTCGATACGGGCAAGGCGGGATTTCGCCGCGCCCAGACTGTCGGCTTCAATGGCAAAGGTGATATATTTTGCTTTGACAAGCCCGTTGTTGCCCTTTGCAAGCTGGTTTTTCAGCATATCCCGGTATTCTGTGCGGATAGAATTGAAAGCGTCCTCCTGTGCCGGGATATTGACCGCCTTTTCCGCTTCGCCGCGCTGCGTCCCCTGATTGATGAAAGAGAGCTGCACCGAAACGGAAGCGTCAAAGTAGTTGAGGAAGTCGCACCAGTTCTCAAAAATGGCGGTCTTGTCGTCTGCCTGTGCAAGCTGATAGTTAATATCTTCAAAGGCGACGGTCTTTGAGTATTTCCGTCCCGTAACCTTGCAGATACCGTCCGGGTACATCTGGATATAGGGGATTGTCTGCTGTGCGGTGTGGGCTTTCCCGTCGCCCTTTGCCTGTCTGATGATTTCCGCAATCTGCTTTTTCTCGGCGCGGGTGAGCTTGCGGGGCGGGTTAGGCTTTGCGCTTCCCGCCGCGCTGTTTCTTCGTGTTTCCTTTTGCAATCGCTGATACCTCCTTTTCAAGTTTTCTCTGCCGTTCTAAGACGGAATAAAAGTTGTCTGTCCTGTATGGTCGTTCTTTGGGGGCTATGAATTTCGTCCGTATGATGTTCTTCACCACCACTTCAAGGGGCTGTCCATGCTTCTCATACATGGCAAAGAGGAAACAGGGCAGCATGACGGCAATCATAGCCATAGACGCAAGGCTTGTGCCTGTGCTGTCTTTGAGCAGAAAGAAAAGCGGCAAGCCGAACAGGAGAGCCGCCGCAAAACATACAATCTGCCGTTTGGTAAGGTTGAACGCTACTTTTGTCTTGACTTTGGATAAGTCTTTGGGTACGGGTACATACGCCAAGTGAAAACCTCCTTTCTCTGGGTTTGGTGTTGCTGTAACTTCCCATAAGGGTAATCAAGGCAAAGGTCAATCTATGCCCTTTGCCCGCCCGTATTATATGGGGGTTATCCGCGTCAAGGTCGGGTCGTATTTTCGCCGCTTCGCTCTGAAAATCTCCACCCTGCCCTTGACACGCCGCTAATGCGCGGAGAATATCGACTTCGCCAGTGCGCCGGATTTGAACAGGGAGAAACAGAGGATAACGGTATAGGCTGCAAGGGAGAATATCGCGCTGTGCAGATTGTCCGCTATTATCATGTTGTTTACCAGAACCGCGTAAATGCCGACGCATATCATAATGAGGAAGCCTTGAAAACC
>ENA-OQCL01000622-OQCL01000622.1-human-gut-metagenome-genome-assembly--contig:-NODE-622-length-16249-cov-8.290038_pt1 | contig 16249 bp, 12 predicted proteins | sample MGYA00242502_ERZ504586 | MGnify/ENA primary metagenome ERZ504586 (study PRJEB26092, sample SAMD00036316) | human gut metagenome | host: Homo sapiens | study: EMG produced TPA metagenomics assembly of... | reverse complement strand
CGCCCGAACGTCGGTAAATCGACGCTTTTCAATGCCATCGTCAAGAAGCGCATTTCTATCGTCGAAGACATCCCCGGCGTAACACGCGACCGCATTTATTTCGACGCCGAATGGCTCGGCCAGGAATTTACCATGATCGATACGGGCGGCATCGAATTTGTCGATTCAGATAACCATATCTTCACCAGCATGCGGTATCAGGCTGAACTGGCCATCCGCGAAGCCGACGTCATCTTGTATGTCGTCGACGGCAAAGTCGGCGTCCAGCCCCAGGATGAAGAAATCGCCCACATCCTCCGCTCGTGCGGCAAGCCGGTCATCCTGGTCGTCAACAAGATCGACAGCGTCGAACAAGAAATGAATATTTACGAATTTTACAGCCTCGGCTTAGGCGACCCGATCGGCGTCTCCGCCGTCAACCTGATGAACCTCGGCGACCTCCTCGATGAAGTCCTGAAGTATATCAAGAAAGTCCCGGCTATAGACGATGACGATGAAGCCATCCACATCGCCCTCGTCGGCCGGCCGAATGTCGGCAAGTCGTCCCTGACGAATGCTCTTTTTAGGGCAGGACCGGGTCATCGTCAGCAACGTCCCGGGACGACGCGCGATTCCATCGACACCCACTGGTCCTATGAAGGGACGGATTTCGTCCTCATCGATACGGCCGGCATGCGCCGCAAAGCCAAGATCGACTTGCCTGTCGAACGCTACAGCGTCGTCCGGGCCCTGCGCGCCGTCGACCGGTCGGACATCGCCGTCCTGGTCATCGATGCTACAGAAGGCGTGACCGAACAGGACACGAAGATCGCCGGCTACGTTCATGAAGCAGGCAAGGGCTGCATCATCGTCGTCAATAAATGGGACCTCATCGAAAAGGACAGCAAGACGAGCCATAAATTCGAAGAAGACATCCGCCGCGAACTGGCCTTCCTCCAGTATGCGCCCATCCTCTTCGCCTCGGCCCTGACCAAGCAGCGCATCAACCGCCTGGCCGATATGGTCAAGTTCGTATCGGAACAGCAGCACATGCGCGTGTCGACGAGCGTCCTCAACGAACTCATCGAAGATGCTCAGCTGACCAATCCGCCGCCGGCCAAGGGCGGCAAGCTGCTCAAGATTTACTACATGACCCAGGCTTCGGTCCAGCCGCCGACGTTCATCCTCTTCGTCAATGAACCGCAGCTCATGCATTTTTCGTACCTGCGCTTCCTGGAAAACCGCCTGCGTGAAACCTTCGGCTTCGAAGGGACACCGATCCGGCTCATCCTGCGCGGGAAAAAGGACGGTGAAAGCTTATGATGCTCGGCATCCTCTGCCTGGTGCTGGCCTATATCGCCGGGTCTTTCCCGAGCGGCCTGGTCATCGGCAAGACCTTGTATCATACGGACCCCAGGAATACGGCAGCCATAATACGGGGGCGACCAATGCCTACCGCGTCTTCGGCGCTGTCGGCGGCCTGCTGGTCCTCATCTGCGATGTCGCCAAGGGGATGCTCGGCGTCTACCTCGGCCAGGTCGCCAGCCAGATGGGCCTTGGCAGTGCAGATACGCAGATTTACTTCATGATTGCCGGCGGCCTGCTGGCCATCATCGGCCATTCATGTTCGATTTTCCTCAAGTTCAAAGGCGGAAAGGGCGTCGCCACCGGCCTGGGCATCATCTTGTTCCTGGCTCCGTGGGAAACGCTCATCGTCTTCTGCGTCTGGGCTGTCATCGTCGCCTTGACGCGCATCGTCTCCCTCGGTTCCATCGTAGCGGCCATCTTGGTCCCCATTACCATGTACTTTTTCAACGAACCCCTGCCGCTGACGATTTTCGGCCTGCTGGCAGCTCTGCTGGTCGTCGTGCGCCATAAAGATAATATCATCCGCCTCCTGCACGGCAAGGAACTGAAGGTCGAACGAATTAAGAAAAAATAGATTGATATGTACTAAAAAACGTGTATAATTAACTATGTACGAGCAGGTGATCCTATGAGAATCATATCTGGCAGTGCCAGAGGGCGGGTCCTGAAGTCCCCGAAGGGCATGCTGACCCGGCCGACACTGGACCGTACACGGGAAAGTCTTTTCAACATCCTGGAAAGCAGCGGCGGCTTGCGTGGTGCCGCTGTCCTCGATATCTTTGCCGGTACGGGTGCCTTGGGGCTGGAAGCGCTGAGCCGCGGTGCGGCGTCGGCCGTCTTTATCGACCACTACACACAGCAGCTCATCCGTCAGAATGCAGCCCTCTGCGGCTTTGCAGACTGCGTCGAAGTGCTGCGCCTTAATTCGGCGAAAGCCCTGGCACGGCTGCAGGGGCGCAAATTTGATTACATCTTTGCGGACCCGCCGTATAATAAAATTTGGTGAACGATACAATCGCGTTGATAGGTGAATACGATTTGCTGGCTCCGGGAGGACTGATCCTGATGGAATACAGCCGGAACGAAGGTATAACGGAGAGCCCATTGTATGAGGTCAATCAGAGAAAAATCCTATGGGAAAGACACGCGGATCGCTTTTATCCGCCGTCGTCAGGAAGGAGTCTAAAAGTGCGAATCGGTATTTGTCCGGCAGTTTTGATCCTGTCACCAATGGACACATTGACATTTTTGAACGGGGAGCCAGCTTGTCGACAAGCTCATCGTCGCTGTCTTTGAGAATCCGTCGAGAAACCCTTGTTCTCGATGGCAGAGCGGGAGGAAATGTTGCGGGAAACGACGAAACACATCCCGAACATCGAAGTCGTCAGCTTCCATGGCCTGCTCAACCAATATGCCATCGAACACGGTGCGACTATCATCATCCGCGGCCTGCGGGCCCTGAGCGATTTTGAATACGAATTCCAGCGGGCGCTCATGATCAAACAGATCGATCCCACGCTGGAGACCGCATTCTTCATGACGGATGGACGCTATTCTTATCTGTCGTCTACCGGCGTTCGTGAGCTGGCCCATTTTGATGGTGATATTACCCGGATGGTCCCGCCCTATGTACAGGAAATGATCAAGAAAAAGGTAGAGAATCGCTGATTACCATCTGCTTTTTTCTCAAACTTCGAAAAAGAAATGAGGCTTGCAATTATGGACACAAGAAAACTCTTAGAAGAATTAGAAAATGTCATCAATAACGCGAGTGAAGTACCGCTCACCAATAAGAAATTGGTGGATAAGGATGAGATCGAGCGACTGATCGATGCCATCAATCAGTCGCTCCCGAATGAACTCGAGAGCGCACGCCGCATCGTCGCGGACAAAGAGCGTATCATGCTCGAAGCAGAAAAGAAAGCAGAGGACACGGTGGCGCAGGCGAAGGATTATATCGCCCGCATCACGGAAGAAAGCGAACTTGTCAAGCAGGCGCAGGAGCGTGCCAATGAAGTAATCTCTTCGGCCAATAAATCCGCTGATGAGCTCCGCACCAGCTCTGTCACCTATGCGACAGATGTCCTGAAGTACGTGGAAACAAATATGGAAAATGTCTTAGACAGCCTGAAAAAGAACCGTCAGAGCCTGATCGATTCCAATTCCGCCGCTGCCCGTCAGCAGGAAAAAGAGAACAAGTGATGAGGGGCGGAGTTTGGGGATCAGCACCCGCTGCCCCCAATGAGCCCGTTGCATTCTGCGGCATATTTTCATGCGAAGACGAAACGCATGTTACGTTTTGCTAGTGTCATCAGATTGATGGATGATGCTTCAGGGCGCACCTTCATTCCTTATTTCTCATTCCTCTTTTGGGGAAGAGGATACGTGATATTCCGGTTTTGAATGAAGCATACAGGAGGCCATTCCCATGGGACGAGAAGAGGAAAGCCGACGGATCCTTGTGATCTGTTTTGCGGCGGCTCTTCTGGCTCTGGGAGCGGCCTTTTTTCTGTGGCATACCGCAGGGGAGACGAAAGAGGAGCCGCTTCCTGTGGTCGAGCTTTCCGGCAAGGAGTCTTCCCGGACTCTCCTCGTCTATGTGACGGGTGCCGTGAGGCAGCCGGGTGTCTATGAGCTTCCTGAGGGAAGTCGCTTCTTCGATGCGGTGAAGGCTGCGGGTGATGTGCTGCCGTATGCGGTTATGGAAGATATCAATATGGCCGAGCCGCTTTCTGACGGGATGAAGATCCATATCCCGCTTGATCCGGAGCAGGTGGATGCACGGGGGAGCGGGCTCATCTCTATCAATGCCGCCAGCGCGAAAGAGCTCGAAGCACTCCCGGGCGTCGGCCAGGTGACGGCGGAGAAGATCATCCGCTACCGTGAGGAGCATGGCCGCTTTTCCTCGAAGGAGGAGCTCAAAAAGGTGCCCTCTATCGGTGAGAGTCGTTACAAGAAGATGGCGGATAAGATCACCCTATGATGATCCGGCTGGGGCTTTTCTGGAGTGCGCTTTTGCTGGCAGCGGGAGTTTTTCTTTTTGAGGAGCTTCCGCCTTTTCTGCTGCCTTATGGATATGCCTTGCTGCTCCTTTCCGGTGTGATTTTCCTTCTCTATGGTCATTTCCGCGGCCGCTTTTCCCTTGTCCTTTTGGGAGCGGCGCTTTCTCTTCTGACGATCGGCGCTTTCCGCATGGCGCTCTCTGATGCCCTGTGGCAGGAGCAGTCACACTGGGCGAGCCGAAGCGCAGGCACCTATGAAGGTATCGTCATGGAGGAGCCGCTGGTACAAAAAGGGGAGGAGGGCTATGCGAGATATGCGCTTGCGCTCGTTTCCATCCGATACGCCGATGGGACGCTCCAGCCGCTCTCGGGGACGTGCTACCTCTATGATCAGAAGGAGACCCGGCATTTCCATCCCGGGGACCGCCTTTACGCCGAAGGAGAAATGAGCCCGATCCGCCTGTATCAGAATCCGGGAAAGATCGATCTCACGGGACGCTATCGGAGCCGCCATCTCCTTGGAAGGCTGTATCTCAAGGAAGGCATGCATCCCGCTTTTGCCGGTGAGAGCGGCGCATATCGCATAGAGAGATTCTCTTCGGAGATGAAGCAGTCGCTGAAAGAGACATTTGCGCCTTACATGGATCCGGTGCGCCTTTCGATCCTGATGACGCTCCTCTTCGGAGGAAATTATAATGATATTCCGGAAGAGGTCATGACGTCATTCTCCGCGACGGGCATCATCCACATTCTCTCTGTCTCGGGCTCGCATGTGGCGCTGCTCTTTGGCTTCCTGTACCTATTGGGACGCTGGCTCTCGCTGCCGCGACGCCTTGTGATCCTGCCGGCCATCCTGCTTGTGCTGTTTTACGCGGTGCTCTCAGGGCTTGTGCCGCCCGTCATCCGTGCGGCGGTCATGGGGATCCTCTCTGTCGTTGGGATTTTCCTTGACAGGGAGAGGGAGACGCTGAATCTTCTGGGGGCGGCAGTCTTTGGCATGCTGCTCTGGGATCCTTACTATGTGTACGATGTGAGCTTCCAGCTCTCGGTCGGCGCATCCGCGGGGATCCTCCTCTTTTACCGTCCGATTCTCCGCTGGATGAGCCCTTTCCAAAAGCTGCCGAAATGGGTGAAGGAAGGGATTGCGCTGTCTTCAGCGGCGCAGCTTCTCACGATACCGATCATGCTCTATGATTTCCATCGCTTTCCGGTGTATTTCATCTTTGCGAATCTTTTCGTCACGCCGTTTCTGGAATGGGTCATTATCGCAGGGCTTATCGCAGCGATCGTCTCCCTTCTTTGCCGTCCGCTGATGGCAGGGCTTCTCTATGCGGCAGACTATGCGGTCTTTTTAGCCCTGCGTCTGAATCTTCTCCTCTCCTCGGCCAGGGGAGCGCAGCTTGTGACAGGCGGTCTTTCTTCTTTAGAAATAGCCTTTTACTATGCACTTCTTGCGGTGGTGTATTTCAGAAAGCGGCTTTCCGGTCGCTCTTGCATGGCTGCCGGAGGCATGCTGTCGCTTCTTTTTCTTGTCATCGCGACGGCGCAGCTGCTGCCGCCTTCGACCCGCGTCATCTGCCCGGATCTTGGCGGTGACCGCGGAATCCTTCTTGTCAATGACGGGCGAAACATCTTATACTATAAGGCAAGCCGCATCTCCTCACGCACCGCTGCCTGGGAGTGGAATTCCATTCTCGCCTATGAAGGGGTAGAGGAGGCAGATGTACTCATTCTGGATCTGGAGGATGTCGATAAGCCGCTCCCTCTCGTGATGGGGATACCTGTCAGGGAGATCTGGGTGACGGGCGGCGATCCGCGGAAATGGGCGACGCAGCTTCTGGCGGGGCAGACAGCGCGCGTGCGATGCCTGGGAAGGGCCGAACTTTCTTTGGATGAGCTGCGCTTTATCACCAATGGCAGCAGCTGGCAGATGGTGATGGGGGAGAAGGACATCTTCCTTTCCGGACGAAGACCCATGCCAAAAGCGTCTCCTCATACCCTGTGGATCACCGGCAGCCATGGCTTTCAAGAATATACGGAAAAAGACGCGGAGACCATGGCGCCCGAGCTGGTCATCTACGGCGGGACACGTCTCGTCCATGCCTATGAAGATATGGAGCTTTTCGATTTCAAAGACATCCCGTCCGTGAACCTGTATCAGAAGGGGATGCAGGAGATCGTGTACAAGAATGGGTGGAAGTTAGTGACTAGTGACTGGTGACTAGTGACTGGTATTGCGATTTGTCAGCTTCTGGACTGGGTGAGAAGTCAGACATCAGACGTCCCAGTCTCTTAGTCTTTCAGTCTATAAGTCTAATCCCTAATCCCTAATCCCTAGACACCAGCCCAAGTCACTCCCGATTCCTGTTTACATTTATATAAGGACGATCACTTATGCCTGTCAAAAAGTTAAATAAAAAGAACTGTTGCTTTCTCTATGGTGAAGATCTGGTATCCCTTGCCCTTCGTCGGGAGGGACTGCTCAAGGCCTATTTTGAGGGAGATCCGTCGGATCCCGTTCTGTTCGATGGAGAGGGAAGTCTGGAAGAGTATGAGAATGCCCTGGCAGGGCAGTCACTTTTTTCCAGTGCGACGGCGGTCGTGATACACAATCCCCCTTTCCTGAAGCGCATTTCGAAAGCAGAGAAAGAAGAAAAGGCGGCCCTCCACTTTGTGGAGAGGCTCGAAGGCCTGCCTCCTGATATTTTCTGCCTGATCCAGCTCGATGGAAAGCCGGACAAGCGAACGAAGATCGTGAAAGGGCTGCTCTCTGTCTGCTACAGTGAAGAGCTTTCGCTCCTTTTGCCGCGTGATGCGGCAGGTGTGATGATACGTCTCCTGTCAGCGGCGGGCAAGCGTGTCGATTTCTCCGCGCGGACTTATTTGGAGGATGTACTCTCCTCGTGGGATACGATTTCCCTTCCCCTTTTGCAGACGGAATGTGATAAGATGGTACTGATGTGCGGGGAAAAGTCCGTCGTGACGAAGGAGCTTTTGGAGCTTGCACTTCCCGACTACATGAATCAGGGGATCTTCAAATTCGTCGATGCTCTTCTGGACAAAAAGTCACAGCTGGTCTTAGAGAGTGCGGACCGCGTCTTCACGGATATGACCACCACGATCAAAAATCTCGGACTTCTTTCTTCCAAATTCAGGAAGATCAAGATCTTGAAGGAAATGGAAAGGAATCACGTGCCGCCCACCCGTATCCAGCAGGCGCTGGGGGTGAGATCCTCCTGGCAGTGGCGGGCCGTGCAGGCCGAGGCAAGGAAGGTCACGGAAGAAGAGGCGGAGTGGTTTCTTCTGGAGATCATGAAGTACCAGCTCGCTTCCCGCCAAGGCGCCTCGGAGCTCGAACTCAAAGATTTGCTGCTGAAGTATTGTTTGAGGGGGAAGCAGTGACTGGTGACTAGGGATTGGGGATTAGGAGTGACTAGTGACTGGGATTCCTGGTAACGTCATCCCGAGCGTAGCCGAGGGATCTCTATTGCACTGCGATAATCAGCATGTATGCACTGAGGGAAAACGATGGCTTGGTGCTGCCTCATATGCGACAATGAGCGCTCTGCCATAGAGATTTCTCGCTTGCGCTCGAAATGACGACGGTGCGAAGCGCTATCAAAACTCCGCGACGCTTCTGATTTTTATGCGCCGCACCACAACCCTGAACCCTGAACCCATAACCTCAAATGTCATATACGAAACGAAGGGACTATCATTGAGTAAAAGACGATACCGCTGGAAGCGGATATTCGGACTGGTTTTCACACTGGCTGTTATCGGCATCGGAAGCGCGCCGTTTCTCTGGGTAAGTGACGACAGGGTCATCCCCGGCGTCACCATCCATGGGACAAAGGCAGGCGGCGCGACGGAGGAAGAGCTCAAGGAGCTTTTTTCCGTAAAAAATGCGGATCTTTTGCACGGAAAATTGGTACTTACAAAGGAGGATGCTCACGAAGAGATCTCCTTCCGCTCGCTTTCTGTCCGCTATGACGAGAAGGCCATAGAGAAAGCCATGGCTTTTGGACGGACGGGCGGGCTCTTCCAGCGCTGGTATGATCGCTGGCGGATCCTCCTCACCGGGCATAGTGCGGCCATCGATGCTTCTTTTGATGAGAAGCACCTCACCGAGGATATCGCCCAGCTGGCCGCCAAGTATGCGAAGCCTCCTGTCAATGCGAAGCCCCGGTTTGGGAAAGACGGATCCGTTTCCTTCGATGAAGGCAGACCTTCCATGAAAATCGACAAGGCGGCACTGGAAGAAGCAACCGCGCTCCAACTCAAAAAGGGCGAAAGCGGAGAGGTGGAGATCCCGGCCACAGACATTCAGAAGCCGAATATGACAAAGGAGGCTGCCAAGGAAATCAATGCGGTCCTTGCCGAATACACGACCACCTTTTATCCCGGGGGCAACCGCAGCAGAAATATCGAGATCGCTGCAAACAGTATCAGCGGCAGGTACATCGCACCGGGAGTCTCTTTTTCCTATAACCAGGCGACAGGTTCCCGTTCCAGCGCGAATGGCTATCTCGAAGCCCCTGTCATTATCAATGGCAAGGTCGAGCCGGGGACAGGCGGCGGCGTCTGTCAGGTGAGCACGACGCTCTTCAATGCCGTCATTCTGTCAGGGCTTGCCGTGACAGAGCGGACCTGTCACTATTCGCCGGCACCCTATGCGCCGATCGGGCGCGATGCGACCGTCGCGGAAGGTTCTCTAGATTTCTGCTTCCTGAACCATTTGAAGCATGGCGTCTACATTTATGCGGTCTACGAACCGGGGGCTGTGACCGTGCGCATCTTAGGAAATCAGGAAGACAAGCCCTCTTTCGTAGAGATCGCAAGGAAGAGCGATGAAGTCCTGCCTTTTAAGACTGTGATCCGTGTCGACCCTTCGCAGGAAGAGGATAAAAAGGTCGAGGAAGGCCACGAAGGACACAATGTCCTCGTTACGCAGTCTGTCAAGTGGGCTGACGGCCGCATCTACCACGACAGCTTCTTCTCTGACTATGAACCTGTCGATACTGTCATCACCTATAAGGTGAAACCGGATGATCCTCCCCAGCCATCCGAGCCGCCCTCCCCTGAGGCAGTGAAGAAGGGAGCATGAAGTGATGAGAAATGAGAAATGAGAAATGGTGGAGCGGCGCATCAAAATATAGAAGCGCCGCGGAGCGTAAATCATGGCAATGCCTGACGGTGGCATTTAGTGACTAGTCACTAGTCACCAGTCACCAGTCACTGATCAATTGGGATTTCTAGTCCCTAATCCCTAATCCCTAATTTCTAATGTCTCATCCTAAAAAGTCGAAATGCCACCACCTGTGTTATCTATACCTCGAAAGGAGATCCTATGGGAAAGTATTGTCTGAAGTCCCGACAGGCGGGATCCGTCATCACGTTGATGGAGATCGACACCGAGAGCCGCGCATGGTACATCAAGGCCGACCATAAAGAAGCCGCATTGAAGGCACTCAAAGATATGGGGCCGGCTTTGGCATGCGTGGAAACGATCTATATCAATGGTGACGATGTGTCGGGCATGGTTTTTGCGCCTGCGCCTATGATGGATCCGGATATGCCGCCGGTGGATTTCCCGCCGCCGGAAGAACCCATGGAGAGCTACAGCCTTGCGCCGGATATTCCTGTCTTTCCGACCGCTGACGACATCGCCGCGGCGCAGGAAGCGGAAATGACGGTACCGGCAATGGCAGAAGAGATACCGATGCCGGGGATCTCCATGCCGAGCAGTCTGCCATCTCTTTCGAGCGTCCTGCCGAAGAGTGCTTTCATAGCGCCTACGCCCGCTGCCAAAAAAATGCGGCGCAGTGAATGGCATATACCTTGGCAGAAAGCATATCACGGGAGAGGCCATCGAGATCCGCACCGTGAATGAAGAGAAGGATGGTGTCATTTTTGTCGGCACGGTGATCTCTATCGAGGTCCGCGAGCTTCGCAGCAAAAAGAAGCTCCTTCTCATGAATCTCGCCGATGAAACGAATGGCATCCCGTGCAAGAAATTTTTCGACCGCCCCGAGGAGGCAGAAGCTGTCGAGTCTTTGAAGCCGGGGACGACGGTCAAAGTGCGCGGCAATGTGCGCCTCGACAAGTACTCCGGCGGGCTTGTGCTGGAGCTGTCTCAGATGGAAAAGGGAGAGACAGTCAAGATCGACCACGAGGACGATTACGAGACGCCCCGTGTCGAGCTTCATCTGCACACGAAAATGAGCCTCGATGGTCTTATCGACAATGAAGAGATCATCAAGACGGCAGCGAAGTGGCATCATCCGGCGGTCGCGATCACGGATCATGGCGTCATTCAGGCATTCCCGAAGATCCAGGATCTCGCAGACAAGTATCACCAGAAGGTCATCTATGGCATGGAGGGGTACATGATCGATGAGATCCCGGCAGATCCGGACGCCGACCGCCAGCAGTACGGTCATATCATCATCCTTGCGAAGAACATCACCGGCCTGCGCAACCTGTACCGCATGGTGACACTGTCGCACCTCAAATTTTACAGAAAACGTCCGCTCATCCCCAAGCCCATTCTGGAAGAGCTTCATGAAGGCTTGATCTACGGCTCCGCCTGCGTCATGGGAGAATTCTTCCGTGCGGTCCTTGCGGGGGAGAGTGATGAAGAACTCATCCAAAAAGCCAAGTTCTACGATTACCTCGAAGTCCAGCCGCTCGGAAACAATGAATTCCTCATCAATGACGACAAGTATGGCAAGATCAATACGAAGAAGGACTTAGAGGATCTGAACCGCAAGGTCATCGAGATCGCCGACAAGGCAGGCATGCCCTGCTGCGCGACATCCGACGCCCATTACATGTTTGCGGAAGACCAGAGAAATCGTGACATTCTCCTCTCAAACTGGGAAAAACCGGGGAAGATTGAGTCCCATCCGCCCGTTTACATCCGTACCACACAGGAAATGCTGGATGAATTCAGCTACCTTTCCAAAGAAAAGGCCATCGAGATCGTCGTCACGAATACAAGAAAGATCGCCGAGCAGTGCGAAGTCTTAAAGCCACTCGCCGAAGAGTGGAAATCCTACAACCCGAAAATCGCAGGCGCGGATGAGAAGCTGGTCAAGATGTGCTACGACAATGCGAAGGCCATCTACGGCGACCCGCTCCCGAGGTCGTACAGGACCGCCTGACGCTCGAACTCACGCCGATCATCAATCACGGCTACGGTGTCCTCTACTACATCGCGCACAAGCTCGTCAAGCACTCGAATGATCGCGGCTACCTTGTCGGTTCGCGAGGCTCTGTCGGCTCCTCCTTCGTCGCGACGATGTCAGGCATCACAGAGGTGAATCCTCTCCCGCCGCACTACGTCTGCCCGAAGTGCCACTGGACCCATTTCTTCGAAGACGGCTCTGTCGGTGGCGGCTTCGACCTGCCGGATAAGAAATGTCCGAAGTGCGGGAGCGACCTCTCAAAGAACGGGCATGACATCCCGTTCGCCGTTTTCCTTGGATTCGACGGAGACAAGGTACCGGATATCGACCTTAATTTCTCCTCGGGAGACGATCAGGGCGTCGCGCACAAATATACCGAAGAGCTTTTCGGCCGCGACAATGTCTTCCGTGCCGGCACCATCGCAGGCATTCAGGATAAAACAGCGTATGGTTTCGTCAAGAAATACGCGGAGAACCGCGGGCTGACATTCAATGATATTTTCATCGAAAAACTCTCCGCCGGTGTAGCCGGGGTGAAGCGCACGACCGGCCAGCATCCGGCAGGCATCATGGTCTGCCCGCGTGATATGGATATTCACAATTTCACGCCGCTCCAGTACGCCGCGAATAAAAAATACCTGAAGGATGAGAATGGCCGGCAGATCCCCGGGACCATCACCACACACTTTGATTACCACTCCATCTCCGGCCGTATGCTGAAGCTGGATATTCTCGGCCACGATGATCCGAAGGTCATCCGTATGCTGCAGGACATCACCGGTATCGACCCGCTGAAGATCCCCTTCGACGACCAGAAGACACTGTCCCTCTTCAGCTCGCCCGAGGCACTGGGCCTGACGCCAGATGAGCTTGCGAGTGCGATCGGAAATAAAGGTGTCACCGTCGGCGCTCTCGGCCTGCCGGAATACGGGACGCCCTTCGTCCGCGGCATGCTCGAAGACACGCGTCCGAAGAATTTCTCGGAGCTGGTCCGTATTTCCGGTTTCTCCCACGGCACTGACGTATGGCTGAACAATGCCCAAGACCTCATCAAGAACGGCGTCGTCAAACTGGAGGATGCGATCTCTACCCGAGACGACGTCATGAACTACCTCATCCAGCATGGCGTCAAGCCCCTGACATCCTTCAAAGTCATGGAAAATGTCCGTAAAGGCAAGGGCCTCGAAAAAGGCGGCTCGAATAACCGCGCCGAGCTTGATGCCGCACACGTGCCGCAGTGGTTCATCGACTCCTGTCTCAAGATCGGCTACCTCTTCCCTAGGGCCCATGCCGTCGCTTATGTCATGATGGCCTTCCGCATCGCGTGGTTCAAGGTCTATCAGCCGCTGGCCTACTATGCCGCCTACTTCACCATCCGTGCCGAAGGCTCCTTCAATGCACCCGTCATCCTGCGCGGTCTTGCGTCCATGAAGCAGGAGCTGGCCCGCATCGCAGCGCTCGACAAGCCGACAGCCGTGGAAAAAGGAAATGCGACCGTCATCGAAGTCGCTGCTGAAATGTACCTGCGCGGCCTCTCCTTCCTGCCGATCGATTTGGAAAAATCTGACGCTTCGCAATTCCTCATGGTCGATGGGAAACTCCTGCCGCCATTCAACTGCATCCCTGCTCTTGGTGATGCGGTGGCCAAGGAGATCGTACTTGCCAGACAGGATCATCCCTTCACCTCGAAGGAGGACCTCAAGAAGCGAGGCAAGGTCAGCCAGTCCATCATAGATACCTTAGACTCCATGGGCGTCCTCAAAGGATTGCCGGAAGAAGAACAGATGAGCCTCTTTGCGTTCTAGTCTAGTCGCTGGCGCGACGGGTTCAGGTTGACAGGTTCAAGGTTGCGGAGCGGCGCATAAAATAAGTAGGCGCCGTGAGTTTTAGATAAGTCGAGGCGTTGCAAAGCGACGCAAATAAAAATGCCAACCCCTTCCTCTGCGCGGGTTTTCCTATTTTAGTGGAAGCGGATCGCGATAGTACTCCCTCCTTTCAGAGGAAGGAGGGAGAATTTAGAATGCGGGCATTGCCTCATATATACTCGCGGCGTTTTTGATTTTTATGCGCCGCACCAACCCTGTTGAACCCTCTGAACCTGTAGAACCCGCTGAACCTCTTTCGCACGCAGGCAACGCCCCGAGGGGCTAACCCTGAACACTATTTCCCTTAGCCAATACGATAAAGGAGAACACCCCATGTCCCAAGACTCTCTATTTCACGCCACCACCATCCTCGCGGTCAAGAAGGATGGACACACCGCCGTCGCCGGTGACGGACAGGTGACCATGGGCAATGCGGTCATCATGAAGAATACCGCCCGCAAAGTGCGCCGCCTCTACCACGGCCGCGTCATTGCCGGATTTGCAGGCTCTGTCGCAGATGCCTTTGCCCTCTTTGATAAATTCGAGGCGCGCCTCTCTGACTGCAATGGCAATCTTGTCCGCGCAGCCGTCGAATTTGCCAAGGAGTGGCGCCGCGACCGCGTGCTGCAGAAGCTGGAAGCCCTTCTCATCATGACTGATGGGGAGCACCTCTTCCTGGTTTCCGGGAACGGCGAAGTCATCGAGCCGGACGACGGCATCCTCGCCATCGGCAGCGGCGGAAACTACGCCCTTGCCGCCGCGCGTGCTCTGGTCTCCGCGACCGATCTCTCCGCCCGTGATATCGCGGAGAGATCCCTGCACATCGCCGCCGACATCTGCGTCTATACGAATCACAATGTCATCGTGGAGGAAATCTGATGAACGAAAATACAAACCTGACCCCGCGAAAAATCGTGGAATACTTGGACCAGTACATCATCGGGCAGAGCGATGCGAAGAGATCTGTAGCCGTCGCCCTCCGAAATCGCTGGCGTGCCAGTCGCCTCACGCCGGAAATGGCGAAAGAGGTGAGCCCGAAGAACATTCTCCTCATCGGGCCGACCGGTGTCGGCAAGACAGAGATCGCCCGCCGCATCGCGACCCTCACCCGCGCCCCCTTCGTCAAGGTCGAAGCGACCAAGTATACCGAAGTCGGCTACGTCGGCCGCGACGTCGAGTCCATGATCCGCGACCTTGCCGAAGAAGCCGTCCGCCTCGTGAAGAAAGAAGAGAGCAGCCGCCACGGCAAGGATGCGGACGAAGAAGCGATCCACCGCATCGCAGAAGCCATGTGGCCCTCCAAGAAAGCCGAGACACGAAGCCCCATGGACATCATCTTCGGCGAAGCGAAGAAAGAGACGCCGATGGATGAAGGCGAGAAAGAGCGAAGAAAGGACCTCGAGACGCGCATCCGAAACGGCGACCTTGACGACCGTGTGATCGAGATCGAAGTGGAAGAGAAAGGAAATCCGGGGAACACCGACAACGAACAGGCGAATCAGATTTCCATGATGCTCTCCTCCATGATGCCGAAGAAAATGAAAAAGAAGAAAGTCACCGTCCGCGACGCGAAGCGCATCCTCGCAGAAGCCGCTGCCGATGAGATGGTCGATATGGAAGTCGTCAAAGACAAAGCCATCCACTACGCCGAAGAGCGCGGCATCATCTTCATCGATGAGATCGACAAGATCGCAGGCGGCCGCTCCTCCGGCGGTCCCGACGTTTCCCGAGAAGGCGTGCAGCGCGACATCCTCCCGATCGTTGAAGGCGCGACCGTCAAGACCAAGTACGGCCAGATGAAGACCGACCACATCCTCTTCATGGCCGCCGGTGCCTTCCACGTCTCCAAGCCCAGCGACCTCATCCCCGAGCTCCAGGGACGCTTCCCGATCCGCGTCGAGCTTTCAAGCCTCACCAAGGATGACCTCCGCAGCATCCTGACTGAGCCAAGGCAGGCCCTCATCCGCCAGTACACCGCGCTCCTTGAGACCGAAGGCGTCGACATCACCTTCACCGAAGACGCCCTCTCCGCCATCGCCGACATCGCCTCCCGCGTGAATACCGAGACCGAAGACATCGGCGCCCGCCGCCTCTATACGATCTTGGAGCGCGTCTTAGAAGACCTCTCCTTTGATGCGCCGGACCTCGAAGACAAGCACGTCACCATCGACGAGAGCTATGTGAGAAATAAGCTCGGTGACGTCACGGAAAATATTGATATTTCGAATTACATCCTGTAGCCCTTTGCGTACAGGATAAAAACGCGAGGAGGATCGTGCTGATCGACTCCGTCGTTTGTTATGTGCAAGGTCATGCATCAAACGAGGATGAAGTAAAATAAATTTTATAATAACTCTGTTTTTGTCATTACATATGGTATATAATTAAAAATAAAATATGCAGGAGATGAGGAGGATGGAAATTATGAGACGAAACCATATGAAATGTGATTTAGCAACGTACTTTGACCTGCCCAGAAGTCTTGTGGGGCATTTATCTCCCTGTTCATTTTATCATGCGTGTTTGTAGACGTTGATTTTCTATAAATGCGCTTTTTTAGTGTAGTGTTTTGAATTGGAGAGTGCGTGATGGAATTTATTCAGTTTTGTAAAATGCTTTTTTTCTCAAACGATAAATTGGGTGTTCATTGTGGCATTCGTTGCTACATTCATTTTATATAAATACCATTTTGTAAAACCATTGGACGCTCGGTATAAAGAAATAGAGACATATCTTGATATATTGAAAAAATACAACCCGCAGAATGTCAATGTTTATTTTGAGTCATTATCTCAGGTAATGGAGAATAGTGATCTCATAAAGGGGATTTGGAGAAAGTATCAGC
>ENA-OQCL01000621-OQCL01000621.1-human-gut-metagenome-genome-assembly--contig:-NODE-621-length-16256-cov-2.886354_pt1 | contig 16256 bp, 15 predicted proteins | sample MGYA00242502_ERZ504586 | MGnify/ENA primary metagenome ERZ504586 (study PRJEB26092, sample SAMD00036316) | human gut metagenome | host: Homo sapiens | study: EMG produced TPA metagenomics assembly of... | reverse complement strand
GTGGCGGACTTTTTGAATTTGCGGTATCCCCAAAATGGATGTACAATAGAAAGGAATCGCTATGAAATTTTCAGAAATGAAGTACGAACGCCCGGACCTGGATAAGGTTCTGGCCCAGTGCGAAGAGTATGCCAAAAAGATGGCCGCTGCCCAGAGCGGCGAAGAACTGGTACAGCTTTACCGCGAAGAAAACGCCATGATGGCCCATTACCACACGGCATCCTGCCTGGCATCCATCCATTATACCCAGGATACCCGCGATGAATATTGGAGCGGGGAACAGGAATGGTTTGATGCAACCGGCCCGGCGGTCAGCAATGCAGCACGCAATGTTGCGGAGGCGATTCTTTCCAACCCGCACGCCAAAGCGCTGGAAGAAGCGTTCGGTACCCGCATTCTGCCCAGCCTGCGCAACCTGGTGCTGAGCATGGACGACCGGGTGATCGAACTGCAGAAAGAGGAAAATGCCCTGACCAGTGCTTACCAGAAATTGTACGGCGGTGCAATGGCGGAGCTGGACGGCAAACAGCTGACAATCCCGCAGCTGACGCTGTATAAGCAGAGCACTGACCCCGCCATGCGCCGTAAGGCTTACGAGGCGGAAGCCGTTTACTTTGACGCCCACCGCGCCGAGTTTGACGAGATCTATGATAAGATGGTCAAGAATCGCAACGAGCAGGCACGCATCCTGGGCTACAACGATTACAGCGAGCTGAGCTATATCCGCATGAACCGCATCGGTTACGGCCCGGCGGAGGTTGCCGCGTTCCGCCAGGAAGTGGTGGAGCAGGTGGTGCCCATGATCCAGAAGGCTCTGGCTCTGCGCAACAAGCGCACCGGCATTGAGAACCCCATGTTCTGGGACAGCACCATCAGCTTTGCGGACGGCAACCCCCAGTGCCGCACGGCAGCTATGACGAGCTGATGGCCGGTGCCCGCAAGATGTACCATGAGCTCAGCCCCGAAACGGCAGAGTTCATCGACTTCATGCAGGATAACGAGATGTTCGACGTTCTCAGCCGCCCCGGCAAAATGAGCGGCGGTTATGAGGAAATGCTGCCCGATTACAAGACCCCCTTCATCTTTGCCAACTGGAACGGCACGGCGGGGGATGTGGATGTGCTGACCCATGAAGCAGGGCATGCGCTGGAAGGCTACCTGGCTGCCCGCAGCCCCAAGAACATCCCCGAAGATATCCAGTGCCCCGGTATGGAGAGCGCCGAGATCCACTCCATGAGCATGGAGTTCCTGACCGCTCCGTGGCATCACCTCTTCTTTAAGGAGGATACGGATAAATACGAGCTGCTGCACGCCGAGGACAGCTTTATCTTCCTGCCATACGGCTGCATGGTGGATGAATTCCAGCACATTATGTATCAGCAGCCAGATCTTACGCCGGATGAACGCAATGCCGTCTGGCTGGAGCTGGAAAAGAAATACCGCCCCTGGAACAAGTTCGGCGACCTGCCGTTCTATGGCCGCGGCGCAGGCTGGCAGCGCCAGCTGCATATCTTTGAATGCCCGTTCTACTATATTGATTACTGCCTGGCAACCGCCATTGCCCTGCAGTTCTTTGTTGCCAGCCTGAAGGACCACAAGGACGCCTGGCAGCGCTATATGAAGCTGACCAACCTGGCCGGTATGGCAACCTATACCGAGCTGGCAAAAGCGCCGGAATGAAAGCCCCCTTTACCAAGGGCAGCCTGACCGAGCTTTCCCGCGCGGTGGCGGATTGGATCGAGCAGCATCAGGTAAGCTAAAACAGAATAAGCATCACTTTTATGCCGCAGGCTGTGTGCCTGCGGCATTTTTGCTGCCATTTTTTGAAGCAGTGGGAAAGAACCAGATAAAATATATTGACTGACATAATATTATATGATATATAATATATAGAACAAAATAATAACGCCAGAGCCGCCGCCACACGCAGCGGCACTGCCGGGTTAATACAACAGGGAAGGGGGCACCCGCATGAGCTTTACCACAGGCGCGGCGCTGCTGGATGCCGTGGTGCTGGCGGTTGTATCGCGCGAGGAAGAAGGTACTTATGGCTACAAGATCACCCAGGAGATCAAGCAGGCGCTGGAATTGAGCGAATCGACACTGTACCCGGTGCTGCGGCGGCTGCAAAAAGATGGCTGCCTGACCATTTACGATGAACCGTTCAATGGCCGCAACCGCCGCTATTACAAAATTACCCCGCTGGGGCGGCAGCAGCTGGCAGGCTACAAGGCAGAGTGGAAAGTTTACGCCGCCAACATTGACCATATTTTTTGGGGAGGATACAAAATGACAAGGCAGGAATATATGCAGCAGCTGGCAGCTCTGCTGGCCGCAATGCCGGAAGCCGAACGCCGGGATGCCCTGGATTATTACGAAGAATACTTTGATGCTGCAGGCCCCGAAAAATGAGGCCCAGACCATCCAGGAACTGGGCAGCCCCCAGAATGTGGCGGAAAAGATATGGGAGGGTACCGGGGCACAGTTCGGCACGCCGATGCCGGATAACAGCATGCCAGAACAGGGCAGCAGACGCAGAAAAATGCCCGGTGTGGATTGTGCTGGCTATCCTTGCAATTTTGATTGTTGTGCTGCTGGTGTTCATCGGCTCTTTCAAAATTGTGACAAAATATCAGTACAGCATTGCAGAGAGCGCAACGGCAGAGGAGGTTCCCCCGCAGGAAACCACCGGGGAAGCCAATGGGGAAACCACCGGGGAAGCAACCGAAAACTATGGACGAAAGCACGGATGAAATACCGAAACAGCCATCACAAAGGAAAGTGCAAAAAGCGAAAGCACCAATCGGTTGGAAAGCAGCACGATGACGCTGGATGCAAAGCAGGCCCAAACGATGGTATTGGACCTGGACTGCGGCGAGATTGCTTTTGTGCGCAGCAATGCAGCGGATGAGATAACACTCCGGTTTGAAAATTTCTATTCCGACTGGCTGGAGCGTACCGTGGACGAGAGCGGCTTTAGCGTGCGGTACAAAATACCCAAAGGCTATATTTCCGGCAGTGACCCCACGCCCACGCTGAGCATCGCCCTGCCGGAAATAGAACTGGAACAGATAGAGCTGAATCATGAACCTGGGCAGCAGCCGACCTTGGTACACTGAAAGCCAAAAGCATACAGGCAGACCTTGCCCTCGGCAGCCTGTATGCGGATGAGCTGCAAACCGGGCAGCTGGATGCAACGCTTGCCCTGGGCAGTGCAGAGCTTGGCACCGTGCAGGCAGAGCGCGTGACGATTGAAAACGCCCAGGGCGATGTGACGATCAGCCGCTTGGTGGGGGCCAGCCAGGTGCAGGTAACCGACCAGCTGGGCAATATTGCCCTGACCCTGGGGGAAAAGGCAGACGGTTACAGCGTGCAGGCTGCATGCGGCCTGGGCAGCATTACGGTAAGCGGCGCCAAGCAGGCAAGCCCTTACGGCGCCAACAGCAAAGCAGCCAACGCTGTGATTCTGGATGCCGCGCTGGGGGATATTACCCTGAACTTTGAGGAATGAGCGGGGAAAAGAGCATCACATGTGCGGCATGCCAGAACGCGTTTGGAGCCCGTTCCAAACGGCGGATGGGTGCCAATGTGCAAAATGTTTTGATTAGTCATACTCTTGTGCCTGGCCATGGTGCAGTTTATACAACTTTTGCCCAAAAGGCCAAAAAAAGATTTAATACAACAAATTTTGCATATTGTACGCGAATGTGGTACAATAACCAATAAGCAAATCAGGCAACGAAAAGGGTAAAGGAGAATTGCGAAATGGCGTATTATTTTAGTGAACCGTCCCGTACCTTCGGCGAGTATCTGCTCGTCCCCGGCTATTCCTCTTCGGAGTGCATCCCCACGGCTGTCAGCCTCAAAACCCCGCTGGTCAAGTACCGCAAGGGCGAAGAAGCCTGCCCCCTGACCATGAACATCCCCATGGTTTCGGCTATCATGCAGTCCGTTTCCGGCGAAAAGCTCGCCATTGCCCTTGCCAAGCAGGGCGGCGTTTCTTTCATTTACGGCTCCCAGTCCGTTCAGTCCGAGGCTGATATGGTTCGCCGTGTCAAGGCTTACAAAAAGGGCTTTGTTACCTCTGATTCCAACCTGCCGCCGGAGGCTACCCTGGCTGATGTGTTGGACCTGAAAACCCGTACCGGCCATTCCACCGTTGCCATCACGGCTGACGGCACCCCCCACGGCAAGCTGCTGGGCATTGTGGCATCCCGTGACTACCGCCTGTCCCGCATGAGCACCGATCTGAAAGTGACTGAGTTCATGACCCCGCTGGACAAGCTGGTTACCGCACCGGCCAACACCAGCCTGCATGACTGCAACGATATCATCTGGGAGTAACAAGATCAACTCTCTGCCGCTGGTAGACGAGCAGGGCAACCTGCAGTATATGGTTTTCCGCAAAGATTATGATTCCCACAAGGAACATGCCAATGAGCTGCTGGATGCCAACAAGAGCTATGTTGTCGGCGCCGGCATCAATACCCGCGACTATGCCGAGCGCGTGCCCGCCCTGGTGGATGCCGGCGTGGATGTGCTCTGCATCGACTCTTCCGAAGGTTACAGCGAATGGCAGTCCCGTACCATCGCCTGGATCCGTGAGCATTACGGCGACAAGGTAAAGGTCGGTGCAGGCAACGTGGTGGACCGCGAGGGCTTCCTGTTCCTGGCAAAAGCCGGTGCAGACTTTGTCAAGATCGGCATTGGCGGCGGCTCCATCTGCATCACCCGCGAAACCAAGGGCATTGGCCGCGGCCAGGCAACCGCCGTTATCGAGGTTGCCAAAGCCCGCGATGAATACTATGAGCAGACTGGCATCTATATCCCTATCTGCTCCGATGGCGGCATTGTGCATGACTACCACATCACCCTGGCATTGGCAATGGGCGCTGACTTTGTTATGCTGGGCCGTTACTTTGCCCGCTTTGATGAATCCCCCACGAACAAGCTGCGCGTTGGCGGCAACTATGTGAAGGAATACTGGGGTGAAGGTTCCAACCGTGCCCGCAACTGGCAGCGCTATGACCTTGGCGGTGCCCAGAAGCTGAGCTTTGAGGAGGGCGTTGATTCTTACGTTCCGTATGCCGGCCCGCTGGCCGATGGCGTGCAGACCACGCTGTACAAGGTGCGTTCCACCATGTGCAACTGTGGTGCGCTGTCCATCCCGGAACTGCAGCAGAAAGCCCGCCTGACGGTCGTTTCTTCCACCTCCATTGTGGAAGGCGGCAGCCATGACGTTATCCTGAAAAACAACCCGAACAATGTTTAAGCTGTTCCGGGTTGGGGCACCACGGCCAGCAGAATTTGCGCTTGCAATCTGATAGGATTTGTGGTATTATAACCAACATGAGATGCAAAGGGGCAGCTACCAATACAGCTGCCCTTTTTTGCACTTTTGCGGGTTCAGGCGGTAACATTGTGCGTTTTAACCGCCTGGGGCCGGGGGCTCAGCCCCAAAACAATCAGGAACGCGGCAGAATGGCTGCGCCAATTAAGAGAGGGAAAGAATTATGAAAAAATTTGCCTGCGCTGCGCTGAGCACTGCACTGCTGGCCAGCATGCTGGCTGCCTGCGGCAGCTCCGCATCCACCACCCCAGCGGCTTCCTCCGCTGATACATCCTCCGATACCGGGGCATCTTCCACCGAAGCTGCCGCTTCCACCGGGGTTGCAGCAGATGGTTCGCTGCACGTTGCCATGAACACCGATATCCAGACGATGGATGTGCACAAGACCAACAACGACTACATGGTGCCGCTGAATATCTTTGACCGCCTGTTTGAGATCAAAACCAATGCGGACGGCTCCACTGAGCTGGAGAAGAGCCTGGTGGAAGACTACACCGTTTCGGACGACGGCCTGACCTATGATTTCACCCTGCGCAGCGGTGTTACGTTCTCTGACGGCACCCCGCTGACCGCCAACGATGTCAAGTATACCTTTACCCGTATGCTGGCCCTGCCGGACAGCGTGCAGACGGATTATGGCTCTGCCATTGCCGGTGCGGAAGCTGTGATGGATGGCACCGCCACCGACCTGGAAGGCATTCAGGTGATTGATGACACCCACTTTACCGTTACCCTGTCGGATCCGTTTGCCGGTTTCCTGTATGAGCTGGCAACCGCTTCCTGCTCCATCATGAGCGAGAAGAACGTGGAGGAAGCAGGCGACCAGTTTGGTATGGACTGCTCCAAGACCATCGGCTCTGGCCCGTATGTGGTCACCAGCTGGACCCGCGACAGCAGCATTGTGCTGGATGCCAACCCCAACTACTGGGGCGAAAAGCCCAGCGTGCAGCATGTGGAAATTTCCATCGTGCCGGATTCTTCCACCATGAGCATGATGTTCCAGAACGGTGAGCTGGATATCCTGGACTGCGATTACATTGACGCTGCCGTTGTCAACTCTACCTACAAGACCCAGTATGCCGATGATATCGTAACCTCCAACCGTCTGGGCACCACCTACATGGCTCTGAACGAGAATGTGGAGCCGCTGAACGATGTCAAGGTCCGCAAGGCCATCCAGATGGCCATTGACCGCCAGACCATCCTGGATACCGTGTATAACGGCGATGGCAGCCTGGTGGACGGCATTTACCCCAAAGGCCTGATCGGCTACACCGAGGACAACGAGGGTTGGCTGAAGTACGACCCCGAACAGGCCAAGAGCCTGCTGGCCGAAGCCGGTTACGCGGATGGCTTTACCATGGAGATTGCAGCTGATAACTCCAGCAGCGATTCCACTCTGCTGGTCATCCAGATCGTGCAGCAGTACCTGCAGCAGATCGGGATTAACGCCGAGATCAAGAGCTATGACCCCGCCAGCTGGCTGGATCTGCGCAAGAGCGGCGATATGGTCAGCTTTGTCAGCTCCTGGACGGCCGACTATAACGACCCGGATAACTTCATTTACACGTTCTTCGGTACCCCCGAAAAGAGCAATGTGCGCAGCCTGAACTACTTTAACACCGACGTTATGAGCCGTGTTGCTGCCGCCCGCGGCATTGTGGACGACACCGAACGCCTGACCGAGTACGCCGCGCTGGAAAAGCAGATCGTGGAAGAGGACGCCGCATGGGTACCCATGTTCAGCCGTTCCCACCTGTTTGTTAAGGGCGACCGGGTCGCCTCCTTCACCCCGCACTGGGCCGGTTATAACGATACTCAGTATATCAACGTTACCTTGAAGTAATTTTTGGACAAAAAAATGTTACAAATAATGCAATGCAGGCTGCGACCACAGGTTGCAGCCTGCATTTTTTATGTTATAATTTTAATGCTTGTATATTTTACAGCATAAAAGTGTAAAAATATACAGTCGCTCAAACAGACTGTCCATAAGGTAAAACTGCATTCTGCCTGGCAGGGACCGTAGGGGCGCACATTGTGCGCCCACGAACCTGAAAACTTAGGGCAACACCGCACAATTCCCGCCTTGCGGCTTAAGCACCGCTCCGGCAGCTGCGGCACGGCATCTGCGTTGCCAAAATGCTCGATAAGACTCCAGTATTATCTGCGCTTTTGGCTTGGCATCTGCCGCACCTCGCTCGCCGTATCGGCACTTAGAACTATGCGGTATTGCCTTAGCGCTTTTTATAAAAGCGCTGTGCCGAAGCAACGCCTGCGGGGAAAATGATGTTCACCTGCACAGAGCATGGTTTTAACCGATTGGCAGCTTGGAAACAGCGGCTGTGAGGGACAAAAGGGGAGTGACTCCGTGTGAAAAGCGTGATAAAGCGCATTTTGGGCACCATTCCGGTGCTGATCGGCGTGGTACTGCTCATCTTCATCATGCTGCGCATTGTTCCCGGCAATGCGGCGGCTATGCTGCTGGGTGAACATGTGGACCAGGCCACCATTGACCGCCTGACTGAAGTGATGGGGCTGGATAAGCCGGTGATCGTGCAGTTCTTTGACTATCTGGCCGGGGCGATCCATGGGGACCTGGGCATCAGTTATAAATATAACCGCGCTGTTACCGATATGATCATAGAGGCGTTCCCCTACACGCTGGAACTGGCCCTGCTGGCGGCGCTGTTCGCCTGGGTGCTGGGACTTGGCACCGGTATTATAGCAGCCATCAGGCAGAACAGCCTTGTGGACCACCTGTTCATGGGCGTTTCGCTGGCTGGCGTTTCCATGCCTATTTTCATGGTGGCGCTGCTGCTGCAATACCTGTTTGCCTTCAAAATCAAGGCATTCCCGCTTACGCTGGATGGCACCTTCCTTTCCATGATTCTGCCCGCCATTGCCCTGGGCTGGAACAGCGCAGGCAGCATTGCCCGTATGACGCGCTCCAGCCTGCTGGAAGTGATGCAGGCGGATTATATTGATACCGCCCGTGCCAAAGGCCTGCGCAAGCAGGCGGTTATTCTGGGCCATGCGCTCAAAAACTCCATGCTGCCGGTCATTACCATGATGGCATTGCAGTTTTCCGGCATGCTGTCCGGCGCGGTTATCACCGAGAGCATTTTTGCCATTCCCGGCATCGGCCGCCTTGCCACCACAGCAATCCAGAACCGTGATATGCCGGTGCTGCAGGGGACCGTGCTGTTTACCACCGTGCTGGTCATTGCAGGCAACCTGATTGCGGACCTGCTGTATTCTGTGCTGGACCCGCGCATCAGAAAGGAGGCATAAGCCATGGCAGACGAAATGTTGAAAAATGCCCAGCCGCAGGAACTGGAAAGCCAGATCGGCGAAGAGGACGGCCTGAAAGAACAGCTGCTGCGCATGTGCCGCCAGAACAAGCTGGCTGCCTTTTCGGCTGTGCTGATTCTGGTTGTCATCCTGATGGCTATTTTTGCTCCCGTTCTGGCCCCCTATGGTGAGGCTGAGCAGGACCTGATCAGCCGTTTGCAGGGCCCCAGCGCTGCCCACTGGTTTGGCACGGATGAACTGGGCCGCGATGTGTTCTCCCGTATTCTGTATGGTTCGCGCCTCTCGCTTACCATCGGTATTCTGCCCAGCATCATTTCGCTGGTGGTGGGCATCTTCTTTGGCCTGCTGGCCGGTTACTTTGGCGGCTGGGTGGATTATGTCATCATGCGCCTGGCGGATATCATGCTGTCCATCCCGTCCCTGCTGCTGGCCATGGTGGTTATGTACACCCTGGGCCAGTCCACCGTCAACCTGTTTATCGCGCTTTCCCTCACCAGCTGGGCCAGTGTGGCCCGCGTGGTGCGCAGCCAGACCCTGAGCCTGAAGGAGAGCGAATATGTTGAGGCTGCCCGTTCGATCGGCGTCAGCAACGGCAAAATCATGCTCAAGCATATCCTGCCTAACTGCATTCCCTCATTGATCGTTCTGTTTACCCTGAATGTTCCCTCTGCCATTCTGTCTGAAAGCTCGCTGAGCTTTTTGGGCATCGGCGCACAGCCCCCGGCAGCATCCTGGGGCCTGATGGTCAACCAGTCCAAGCAGTTTTTGTTCACCCAGCCCTGGCTGGCCTTGGCACCCTGCATTGCCATTATGATCGTGGTGCTGGCGTTCAACTTTTTTGGGTGACGGTCTGCGCGATGTGCTGGACCCCTACATGAAGAACCAGTAACGGCGGGGGAGAAGTAAAAGATGGAAAATAATAATAATGTTCTGGAAATCCGCGGCCTGAACTCCTATTTCTTTACCGAAAAAGGCGTGGCCCCGGCGGTGGATGGCCTGGACCTGGATATTCCCAAGGGCAAGATCATCGGCCTGGTGGGGGAGAGCGGCTGCGGCAAAAGCATGACCGCCAAATCCATTATGGGCCTGCTGAAATACCCCGGCCGCGTGGCGGGCGGCAGCATCCGGTTTGAAGATCAGGACCTGACCAGACTTTCGGATAAAGAGCTGCGCAAGATCTGCGGCAATGATATTTCGATGATCTTTCAGGAGCCGATGACCAGCCTGAACCCGGTGCTCAAGGTGGGCCGCCAGGTGCGCGAAACGCTGCTGGTGCATAACCCGACCATGAGCAAGGCGGAAGCCAAGCAGCGCGTGGTGGAAATGTTCCAGCGTGTTGGCATCCCCGAAGCGGAAAAGCGCTATGACTGCTACCCGCACGAGCTTTCCGGCGGCCTGCGCCAGCGCGTGATGATTGCCATGGCCATGGTATGCAAGCCCAAGCTGCTGATTGCCGATGAGCCCACCACCGCACTGGATGTGACAATTGAAGCCCAGATCCTGCGCCTGATGAAGGAGCTGCGGGACGAAACCGGCATGAGTGTGCTGATCATCACCCATAACATGGGCGTTGTGGCGGAAATCTGTGACTATGTGTATGTCATGTACGCAGGCAAGATCATGGAACAGGCCGAAACCTTTGAGCTGTTTGACCATACCATGCACCCCTATACCAAGGGCCTGCTGGATTCCATCCCGCGCATTGGCCAGAACGCCGAGCGGCTGCACACCATCCCCGGTGTGGTGCCCAACCTGCTGCACCTGTCGCAGGGCTGCCCGTTCAGCAACCGCTGCGAATATGCCACCGACCAATGCCGCACGGAAAAAGCGCAGCTGCATCCCGTTGCACCGGATCATCAGGTGCGCTGCTTCCGCTGTGAGGAGGAACATCAATGAGCGAGGTAAAACACGAAGTTCTTTTTGCAGGCAAAAGGTATTTATAAAAACTTTGAAACCAGCAAAAAAGACCAGGCCGTCCATGCCCTGACCAATGTGGATCTGACCCTGTACCGCGGCGAAACGCTGGCCCTGGTGGGGGAGAGCGGCTGCGGCAAAAGCACCCTGGGACGCACCCTGATCCGCATGCTGCCCGCAACCAGGGGCAGCGTGACCTTTGAGGGGCAGAACATCACCGCCATGAAGGATAAGGAATTTGCCCCCCTGCGCCGCCGGATGCAGATGGTCTTCCAGGACCCGTATGCCAGCCTTGACCCGCGCATGAAGGTGCGGGATATCATTGCCGAACCGCTGGAAACCTATCATGTATGCAAAACCAAAGCCGAAACCACCCACCGCGTGCTGGAATTGATGCAGGCTGTTGGTGTACCGGCAGAGTTTTTGAACCGCTACCCGCACCAGTTCAGCGGCGGCCAGCGCCAGCGCATCGGCATTGCCCGCGCCATTGCGCTGCAGCCGGACCTGATCGTCTGCGATGAACCGGTCTCCGCATTGGATGTTTCGGTGCAGAGCCAGGTGTTGAACCTGCTCAAGGACCTGCAAAAGCAGTACGGCCTGACCTATCTCTTCATCGGGCATGATCTTTCTGTCATCAACTTTATTGCGGACCGCGTCTGCGTAATGTTCCTGGGCCATGTGTGCGAGGTTGCCACCAAGGAAGAGCTCTACAGCCGCCCGATGCACCCCTATACCGCCTTTTTGATGGATGCCATCCCGCAGGCGGATCCACACCGCCGCAACCAGCACCGCCGTGTGCTGATGGGCGAAGTGCCCAGCCCGGTCAACCTGCCGTCCGGCTGCTGCTTCCATACCCGCTGCCCTTACGCAACGGAGCGCTGCCGCACCGAGGTTCCGGAGCTGCGGGAATGTGATGGCCGTATGGTTGCCTGCCACCGCGCGGGCGAAAACTGGGACTGAGATAACACAGTGAGGAAATAACAATGCAGGCAGTAATCAACGTGGCCATAGCGCCGCTTACCACAAACCCGGCCCTCTGGGCGCAGAACCCGCAGCAATCCCGTTTGGTGGATGAGCTTTTGCTGGGCATGCCGGTGGAAATTACCGGCGAAGCCGAACAGCACATGGTACCGGTGCGCACCTTTTACGGCTATACCGGCTGGGTAGCACAGGATGCTTTGCTGACTGGCCCCAAGGCGGAAGAATGGCTGGTTCAGCCGCAGATGGTGGTCATAGCCCGCTGGGCTGATGTGCTGGGCGGAACCCCGTGTGCAGGGGGTCTGCGTGGCTGCCGGCCTGCCCTTGGGCGCCCCGCCGCATTGCGGCATAGGGTAGTGCAGGAGGTGTTTTTATGCCAAGTGGAACCTTGCAAGTGTATACAGCACTGGCCGAAAACGCTGCGCCGCTGCCCGGCGTGACGGTGCTGGTGCTGAACGAAGCGGGAACACAGATTGCACGCCTGACCACCAACGATGTCGGTTCCGCCCCGGAACTGGTGCTGACTGCCCCGGACGAAGCCTACAGCCTGGATGAAGCCAACACCACGGTGCGCCCCTATGCGGTGTACCAGCTGCGGGCGGAGATGACTGGCTTCCAGACGATCGAACTGGAGGGGGTGCAGGTGTTTGCCGGGCATCAGACGGTGGCGCGGCTGCAATTTTTGCCCGCTGCCCGCACCCTGCCCGAAGTGGAGCCGGAAACGATCCCAGAACACCCGCTGTTTGCCGGGGACGGCGGCAGCGGCCCGGCCCCCATCGGCCGGTGCGCCGATGCCCGCGTGCTGAGTGAGGTGGTGGTGCCGAAGAAAATTACCGTCCACCTGGCCCGCCCGGCGGTCAGTGCAGCAAACGTGACGGTCAGCTTCCAGGATTACATTGCCAATGTCGCATCCAGCGAGGTATACCCCACCTGGCCGGAGCAGGCGCTGCGGGCCAACATTCTGGCGCAGATCAGCCTGGCGCTGAACCGCATCTGGACCGAATGGTACCCCAGCCGGGGCTACAGCTTTAACATTACCAACTCGCCGGGGGTGGACCAGGCGTATGTGCGGGGGCGCACGGTGTTTGCCGTGATGGAGCGCCTGACTGCCGAGCTGTTCAACACCTATGTGCGCCGCACGGGGGACACCGAACCCTATTATACCGAGTATTGCGATGGCAAAAGCGTGACCTGCCCCGGCATGAAGCAATGGGGCACTGTGGACCGCGCCAAGGAGGGCAAAAGCGCCCTGGAAATTCTGCGGTATTACTATGGCAGCCGGGTGCAGCTGGTTACCACCAACAACATTGCGTCCATTCCGCAAAGCTACCCCGGCAGCCCCTTGCGCCGCGGCAGCACCGGCACCGCGGTCAACGTGCTGCAAAAACAGCTCTCCCGCATTGCCAAGGACTACCCGTCCTTCGGCAAACCGGCCATTACCGGAACGTTTGATGAAGCCACCGAGAACAGCGTGAAAAAGTTCCAGAAGCAGTTTTCCCTGACTGTGGACGGCGTGGTGGGCAAGGCGACCTGGTATAAGATCAGCTATATCTATGTCAGCGTCAAGGACCTTGCCGAGTTGACCAGCGAGGGTGAAACCTTTACCGGTGCCCAGAGCGCCGGGGCGTGGCCGGGAACCGTGCTGCGCCGCGGCAGTACCGGGCGAAGCGTGGAGCAGGTGCAGTTCTGGCTGTCCAGCCTGGCGCAGTTTGATTCCGATCTGCCGTCCGTCCGTGTGGATGGCAGCTTTGGCGCGGCCACGGAACGCGCGGTCAAGGCATTCCAGAAATCGGAGGGTTTGACACAGGACGGCGTGGTGGGCCAGACGACCTGGCAGGAACTGTACGCCGAGTGGGTGAACGCCCAGAGCGATGCCGGCGGCACCGCTTACCCTGGCACCGCTCTGCGCACCGGCAGCCGCGGAAACGCGGTGCGGCTGGTGCAGTTCTGGCTCAGACTGGCTGCAGAAAATTATACCGGCCTTTCCAACGTGACGGTGGACGGCAGCTTTGGCAGTGGCACCGCCAGTGCAGTGCGGGCGTTCCAGAGGCTGTTCGGCCTGACGGCAGACGGCGTGGTGGGGGCCGGGACCTGGGCCAAACTGAACGAGGTCGGCCTTGCCGTGGCCAACAACCTGGTGGGGCAGAACATTCAGCCCGGCCAGTTTGTGACAACCCTGCGGGAGGGCAGCACCGGCACCCCGGTGCGGGCGCTGCAATATAATCTGCGCCTGTTGGCCGCCTATTATCGGGATGTGCCCACAGTGACGGTGGACGGAACGTTCGGCGCAGCCACCCGCAGGGCGGTCATTGCCTGGCAGGAACACGCGGGCCTGACGGTAGATGGCGTGGTGGGGCGGCTGACCTGGCAGAGCATTTATGATTCCGCCCAACAGGTCAGCGCCAGCGGCCCCGCGGTGACAGCCCGCGCACCGGATACCCCCGAAGAAACTCTGAAAGTGGGGGACAGCGGCCAGAAAATTCGCATCCTGTCCCAGATTTTGGAATTCTTGGCCCAGTTCCTGCCGGAAATCACCCCAAGCGGCCTGACGGATACCTTTGACGATGCCCTGGAAACCACCGTGCGCAGCGCCCAGCAGACGTTAGGCCGCACCGTGACCGGGGAAGTGACCCCGGCAGACTGGCTGGCGTTTTACCGCGCAGCGTTAAGCTTGGGGGCAGTCAACCCGGCATCCGCCGCGCCGGAACCGCAGGAGGTCTGGCCCGGTGCCGCCCTGACCCTTGGCAGCAGCGGCCCGGCGGTGCTGCAGGTGCAGCAGTGGCTGAACGAGATCGCCGCGCAGGACTGCTCCGCCAGCTTTGTGCCCGAAACCGGCGAGTTTGACACCGCCACCCAAACCGCCCTGGAAGCCTGGCAGATCGCCAATAACATCACCCCGCTGGGAGTAGTAGATGACAGCGTTTGGAAGCAGCTGAAAGCGGACGCGAATATTAGTTAGGAGTTAGGAAGGAAGAGTTAGGAGTTGAGGGAGTGGGAGAGGTGAAAGTTTTTGCTGAAAGACTTAAGGCAACACCGCACAATTCCCGCCTTGCGGCTTAAGCATCGCTCCGGCAGCTGCGGCACGGCATCTGCGTTGCCAAAATGCTCGATAATGTCGGTTGCGGTACCCGCATCGTGCTTCGGGGCAAAAGCCCTCGCACTCTGCGACCGCTGCCCCTGCTTCGGTTCGCTGTTTCCGCCACTGGCGGCGCTCACCTTTGCAGCGATAACTGCATTCCTTACAGTAAAAGTGGTTATCAATATATCGCCCATATCCATGCACCGTTTTACCGCAGCCTTTGCAGACAAACATACTACCGCATTCTGCACAGCGTATCGAGCGGTGGTCTTTCTGTTCCCCGCCGCAGCAGACACAGCGGGCCACCGAGCCAATCGTCATTTTGCCATAGTCGGTCTCCCCTTTCAGCAGAGATACTACCGCATACCCATACTCATAGTCGGGATAATGATTGCTGTCCGCCGCAGATTCGCAGTAAGGTTCGGTGTCTTTTCCGCGCTTGATCGACCACAGATTCGGCTTGTCAAGGCATGTTGCGATAGCCTGTTGGACGATGCCTCGATACAGAGTTTTCTGGTCTTCCAAATCTGTAGGATACAGGCGTGATTGCAGCAAAACATTATCCTTATAGCAGAAAATTTCTCGCGTAATGCGCGGGGCTGTATGGAAGTCCTGCGTGTACTCGTCACTGACCGTGAAGAAAATCATACTGACGGCATCGCCCATATAGGACTGGCAGCCGCCGTGATAACTGCCCCTCTCTAAGCAGTGGCAGGAACTCCAAGTGTTGTCGCGGTTAGACATTTCGAGAAAATCGCAGGGGTGGATAGATAACACAGCGGTTTTCTCTATATGCGCCGGGTTCAGGGCATCGGCCAGCCGCGCAAACAGTGCATTGTAAGGTTTGACCGTGCGCATATAGCGGTTGTCCGGCTCGCCGGCCTCCGCTTCTTCCTCGATTTGGTCGAGATGAAATTTCAGGCAGAGACGATTGATAATGCGACTCGCCTTTTGCCCCGGTGCACACTTGATGCCGCCGTACTGTCGAATCGTGTCCAAGCGGTACTCGTTTGGTATCCTGGCATAGTCTGCGGTTGCCGCACGCAGGGCTGTTTCAAAGTTCTCGTACACTGTATCATCCGTGCAGGCCCTGCGGCCCAGTTCAAGGATGGCGGCGCGCGTTTCATCTACCGTGATGCGGTCAATTTCCCGGCGCTCCTCCACGCGGAACACGATTGCCAGTTCTTTCTCGTTCCATATCGGATGCCTGCGCAGAAGCTGCAAAAGCCCCTGCTTCTGTTCACTCCATTGTGTAAGGTTTGCTGTGACACCTTCCTCCGAAAACGGCTTCTGATACTTGTGCATGACCTCGTAAAATTGCTGTTTGAGTTCGTCCATCATTGTAATCTCGCCTTTCTTGATTTTTTATTTTTAAACGCCGGGCGGCGCTAAACCAAAACAAAAAAAAGCAGAGAATAACTTTTCTTCGCTGCCAATCGCAGCACAAAAGTCATTCTCGCTTTATGCGGGGCATCCTCCCGGCGGATAAAAAATGCCCGCATTGCACAGACCAGACGGTCAGCGGCATTGCAGGCACAAAGTACAAAAATAACAACGTGTGTCAGTGCAAATTGCTTTACAGGACACATAAATATTTACATTAGTATGATAACACAACTT
>ENA-OQCL01000620-OQCL01000620.1-human-gut-metagenome-genome-assembly--contig:-NODE-620-length-16258-cov-7.120017_pt1 | contig 16258 bp, 14 predicted proteins | sample MGYA00242502_ERZ504586 | MGnify/ENA primary metagenome ERZ504586 (study PRJEB26092, sample SAMD00036316) | human gut metagenome | host: Homo sapiens | study: EMG produced TPA metagenomics assembly of... | reverse complement strand
GCGCTTGGGGTGGTGGCGCCCCCGTGAGGTTTCGGGACCCACCCGCCTCTCCCACTCGCGTGGGAGGTGCCACTCGGGCCGCTAAGGTGTCCGCTTCGCGGACGGATTGAATCACTCGCCCCAGGGGCGAGGGGTTTGGGCTGGTGGAGAATTGGCGTTTAAAAGTTTTTTGCCCCGCTTTTTTACAAAAAAGCGGGCGGGGTCCAGGGGCGGAGCCCTTGGCCGCGCGCCGCAGCGCGCGGAACGCCCCTTGTGCTAAAGAAGCGCAGGAGGGGGTAAAGGGGGAACCCTCGCCGGGGGTTCCCCCTTTGCGGGCGGCCTAAGCCGCCCGCAGCCCCTGCGATTTACGGACGCTCGCAGTCATCCCACGCCGGGCGGGGATGGAACCCCGCCCCTACAGGGGTTGGAGGAGCGTGATGAGGCAGGTGCGTTTGATTTTACCGTGCGGCGTCACGAGTTGCGGATGCGCCGAATGACCTGCGCGCAGCGCTCCTTCGTATACACGACCGGCACGGGGTAAACGGGGTTCGCCTCCGCGAGCGCCCATTTCACCATCTGCGGGATGTCCTCCTCCTTTATGAAGTCAAAGCCCGTGGGGATGCCCATGCGCCGGTTCATCGCCTTTATCTCGGAAATGAAGGCCCGAGCCTTGGCCTCCTCGGTGCCGCTGCTCTTGAGTTTTGTCAGCTCCGCCAGGCGCGCCAGCTTGGGGTAGACCGCCTCGCCGTAGTCCTCCAGGACTATGGGCAGGATGACGGCGTTTGCCAGGCCGTGCGGAGTGTTGTAGAGCCCTCCCAGGGTGTGGGCTATGGCGTGGACGTTGCCCACGCTGGAGCGCGTGAAGGCGAAGCCAGCCCTGTAGGCCGCGAGCATCATCTCCTCGCGCGCGTTGAGATCTCCCGGCTTGTTATAGGCGCGCTCAAGGTTCATGAAGACGCCCAGCACCGCGTCCTCAGCCCAGCGCAGGCTCTCGCGCGTGTTGTAGGTCCAGCAGAGATAGGCCTCGACGGCGTGGGTCAGCGCATCCATGCCCGTCGTCGCCGTGGTGCGCGGGGGCATGCCCACGGTGAGCTCCGGGTCGAGCACGGCGCGTCGGGGGATGAGGTGCAGGTCCATGACGGCGTATTTGTGGTTCGTCTCTCTGTCCGTTATGACCGCGGCCACAGTGGCCTCGCTGCCCGTGCCGGAGGTGGTAGGCACGGCTATCAAGGGCGGGGTGGGCCGCCCCACGCGCAGAAGCCCCGCCATCTCGGCCAGGGACCTGTCCGGCCGCGCGGCGCGTGCAGCCGCGGCCTTCGCCGTGTCCATGGGTGAGCCGCCGCCGAGGGCGATGAAGCCGTCGCACAGGCGCTCCTTGTACAGAGCGTAGCAGCGTTCCGCCGTCGCGACGGAGGGGTTCGCCTCCACCTCGGAGAAGACGGCGTAGTCATAGCCCGCCGCGTCGAGGATGGACATTATCCTCCTGCCTATGGTTTTGACTATGTTCGGGCCTGTCACCAGCAGCGGGCGATGGACCCCCTCCGCCGCCAGCAGGGAGGGGATGGCCGCAATGCTGCCCGGACCCGTTGTGAGCTCCGGCTTGCGCCAGGCCATGAAGCGCTCGCCTACGTTGAAAACGCCCTGAAAGCTCCGGTAATACGCGAGCTTCAGCTTGTCTGCTCCCGTCATGTTCTCCTCCTTCTCCCGCCTCAGAAGGGCAGGAAGCTCAGTGTGTCGCCGTCCCGCAGGGGGGTGGCAAAGCCGCCGCGCAGCTGGATGCTCTCGCCGTTCACGGCTATGAGCATGCGTCTCGCCTCGCGGTACGCGGCCCGCGAATACCGCCTTTTTATATGGGAGAGCGCCTCGCTCACGGCGCGGGCCTCTATGTATTCCTCGCGCCGGCCCGTCAGCTCCTCCAGGGCCGCGCGGTAGCAGAGCTTCACGCTCATTTTCCCGCCTCCTCTATGCCCAGACGGCGCAGCTTTTTCACCGTCGGCCTGCCTTCCGCGTCCCAGCCGCGTACGCGGTAGTAGATGGGCAGCATCTTCTCAAGCGGCACCGCCGTGCGCGGGTCCGAGGGGTCCTGCAGCTCGCGCGTCAGGCGTTTCGGCAGGGCGTCGTCCGCCGCCGTGAGGCCCTCGCGCAGGTTGTACAGCCGCTCCAGCGCGTAGGAGCGCTCGCCCAGCTCCAGGAAGGGGCCGGTGTAGGTCCGCAGTCCCGTCGCGCGGCGCAGGGCCTCCGCGTGCGGCAGGAGGAGCAGACTGTTGAAGGCCAGGGCCGGCGTCACGTTCAGCAGCAGCGCCACCATCGGGCCCATATGGGGCATGACCTTGCCCACCAGCTTCGTTATCGCGCTGTTCGGACCCAGTTTGAAGAAGACCGCCGGGACAAAGGTCTGCGCCGAAAAGAGGCAGCAGCCGGCAGAGGACACGGCCTCAAGCGCATCCTGCATAAAGGCCGTGAATTGCGCCTTGCCCCGCGGGGTCAGCGCGTCCATGCTCAGGACGCCGACAGACTCCAGCAGCGCCAGATAGCCGCCGCCGAGGTGACAGCCGCCGCGGTTGGCCACGGCGTAACCCAGGCCCATGCCCACGCTGCGCCGGGGCTCGTAGCTTGCCAGCTCCAGGCCCTTTGACTGGATGGCGAAGTCCGCGCCGCCGTATTTGTCGGACATGCGCTTCGTGCCTTCGGCCACGTCGGCCCAGGGGCCCTCGCGGCGCACGACACGCTCCAGCGCCGCCTCCAGCCCCTCCGCGCTGCCGAACTCCAGGCCGAAGTCCGCCATGCCGCGCTGCTTCAGCTCCATGGCGAAGGCCAGGCTTGAGGCGAAGGAGATGGTGTCGAGCCCGTAGAGGTCGCACAGCCAGTTGAGCTTCAGCACCGCGTCAAGGTCCGAGACGCCTATGTTCGGCCCGAAAAAGCCCAGGGTCTCGTACTCCGGACCCTTGAGCTCCCGCCCGTCCACCAGGACGCGCCGCTCGCAGCGGATGGGGCAGCTCACGCAGCCGCTGTTTCGTACGAGCCGCGTCTCCGTCAGCGTTTCGCCGGAGACGGCGTCCGCCTCGTCGAAGTGGCCGGACTGGAAGTTGCGCGTGGGCAGGGCGTTCGTGGCGTTGGCCTTGTTCACGAGATTGGCAGAGCCGTAGCGCGGCAGGCAGCGCCCCGTCATGGGGTGCTTCTTTATGAACTTCACCCAGCGCAGGAGGAACTTGTCGAAGCCCTCGCGGTCGTATATCTCCGGCCGCTTCGTGCCGTAGGCTACGAGGGCCTTGAGGTTCTTCGAGCCGAGCACCGCGCCCGAGCCGCAGCGGCCCGCCACGCGCTCGCCGGAGACGGCGGAGGCGTAGCGCACGCCGTTCTCGCCCGCCGGGCCTATGACCAGCTTGCCGTACCACTCCGGGAACTTCGCCTGCACGGCCTCGGTGTCGAGCCCCCAGAGCTCCGGCGCAGGGCGTATGCGCAGCTCGCCGTCGAGCGCCTCAATGACGCTCGGCTCCGGCGCGCGGCCAGTTATTATGAGCCCGTCGAAGCCCGCCCTTTTGAGCATGACGCCGAACTGCCCGCCGCAGTTCGAGGAGGCGATGCCGCCCGTCAGGACGTTCTTGAAGCTGAGGTTGAAGCGGCTCGTCGAGGGCGCGCCCGTGCCGTTGAGCGGCCCCGTGTTTATGATGATGACCGCCTCGGGCGAGAGCGCGTCCAGCCCCGGCGGCGTGAGGTCCAGCAGCAGCCGCGCCGCCATGCACTTGCCGCCGACGTATTTTGCATAGTAGTCCCGCGAGATCGGAAAGCGCGAGACCTCCCCCCTCGTGAGGTCCACCCGCGCGTAGACGGGCAGGGGCATATCCTCCTGACTGCGCTTTTTCATGCCCTAGCCTCCATTCTTATGGCGTGCAGCGGACACTCGACCGCGCAGAGCCCGCAGCCCACGCATTTTTCGGGATACCTGAGCTCGCAGCGCGCCTCCACATCCCCGGGAAAGCGGGGTTCCGAGATGGCAAGGGCCTTCGCCGCGCAAAAATATACGCACAGCTGGCAGGCGCTGCACAGCGCCCCGTCTATCACCGGCCTCGGCCGCTCCTTTGGCGGCACGCGGCGGCAGACCTCGCCCGCGGCGTTTTTTACCGCGCCGACCGGGCAGCTCATGCCGCAGACCCCGCAGTCCACGCAGCGCCGCGCGTTTATGACGTGCCGCGACTTCGGCGCGCCCTCTATGGCGTGGACGGGACAGGCTCGCGCGCAGGAGGCGCAGCCTATGCAGTTTTCGCCTATCGTATGGGCCATGTCACAGTCACCCCTCCTTTTTGCATACCATTTTAAAGCATAAAAGCCCCGATGTAAACAGCAAAATGCGGTGCGAGTGTACATAAACTGACGAAGACAGTAAAAATGAACAATAATTTCACAAGCGAACTGCCCTCTTGTCAAAATGGTCCCGGTCAGTTATAATAATAGAAACATATCAGACGTTATGACAAGTCTGCAACAGTCACAGATGAGAGGAAAGCCGATGGAAACGAATCCCGTACTTCTGAACAAGCTCTCGATGGACAGCGACATCCCGCTGTATTCCCAACTGGTGAGCATAATAAAGCGCAACATTTCGGCGGGGACGCTTTCGCCCGGGGCGCTGCTGCCCTCGGAGGCGGAGCTGTGCCGCACCTTTGACGTCTCGCGCAGCACGGTGCGTCAGGCGATAGGCGCGCTGGAGTCGGAGGGCCTGGTCGTGCGCAAGCAGGGCAGGGGCACTTTCGTCGCGGAGCCGAAGATGCGCCGCAGGACGGAGAATGTATACTCCTTCACAAGCGAGATAAGCGCCATGGGCATGGTGCCGTCCTCGACGATACTGGAGTTTGAAATAGTAGACCCCACGCCGGACATCGTCTCCATGCTGGAGCTCGGCGGGCACAACACGCAGATATACCACTTCATGCGCATCAGGAACGTGAACGGCCAGCCGCTCATCCTTGAAAACTCCTTCTACCCGGCCTACATCTATCCGAAGCTCACCCGGGAGCTGCTGGAGACGCACAGCTTCTACAGCCTGCTGTATGAGGAGGGCATAGTCCCCTATTCGGCGGTGGACTCCTACGAGGCAGTCATCCTGGGCAGGCGGGAGGCGGAGCTGCTGGGCTGCCGCCCTGGCTCCTGCGCTTTTTCGGTGCAGCGCCGCACTCGGACGGAGGCGGGGGTGGTGTACGAGTTCACCCAGAGCCTCATCCGGGCCGACAGGGTGAAGCTCGACATCTTCCTGCACAAGGACGGCGTCTCCTTTACGCGCAGCGTGGACAAATAAAAACCCGGCCCCGGCCTTTGCCGGGGCCCTTTTGCGTTCACTCTGGGCAAGTTGCTTAAAATAGCTATGGTTTATTGTGGGAAATCCCGGATTTACAGATGCCGGGAGATGTTGTAAAATAACTTGAATCCATGGCGTGCGGACACTCCATTTCTATGCCCGCGCGTACATAAAGATAGGAGGAACAGAACATCCGTTAGGCTTGCGGTGCGTCAGTGTGGAGACCTGACGTAATGCCGCGCGCCCCACAGCGGGCGGCGGCGAGGCGCGCTCTTGCGGAGGCAGGCGTGCTAAAGCCGGAAAATGTCAGAAGTAGTACTGAAAAACGTCAAGAAGATCTACCCCAACACAGCCGGTGACTCCAAGAAGAAGAAAAAGTCCAAGAAGGGCGAAGAGGCCCCCGTCGAGGAGAACAAGGTCAACCTCCAGATAACCGATAAGGGCGTCGTGGCGGTGCAGGAGTTCAACATCGACATCGCCGATAAGGAATTCATCGTCCTGGTCGGTCCCTCCGGCTGCGGCAAGTCCACCACCCTGCGCATGATAGCGGGCCTTGAGGAGATCTCCGAGGGCGAGGTCATCATCGACGGCCGCGTCGTCAACGACGTCCCGCCCAAGGACAGGGACATCGCGATGGTCTTCCAGAACTATGCTCTGTACCCCCACATGACGGTCTATGAGAACATGGCCTTCTCTCTGAAGCTGAAGAAGGTCGATAAAAAGACCATAGACGAGAAGGTCCGCGAGGCCGCGGAGATACTGGACATCACGCAGTACCTCGACCGCAAGCCGAAGGCCCTTTCCGGCGGCCAGCGCCAGCGTGTCGCCATCGGCCGCGCCATCGTCCGTGAGCCGAAGGTCTTCCTCATGGACGAGCCTCTGTCCAACCTCGACGCCAAGCTCCGCAACCAGATGCGCGCGGAGATAATCAAGCTGCGCCAGAGGATCAACACCACCTTCATCTACGTCACGCACGACCAGACCGAGGCCATGACCCTTGGCGACCGTATCGTCATCATGCGCGACGGCTTCATCCAGCAGATAGGCACGCCGCAGGAGGTCTTCAACCACCCGTCCAACCTCTTCGTCGCGGGCTTCATTGGCACGCCTCAGATGAACTTCTTCGACGCCGAGCTGAAGAAGAACGGCGACAAGTACTCCGTCGTCCTCAATGGCACCGAGTTTGCGATCTCCGCTGAGAAGCAGGCCAGCCTGAAGGCGCACGGCGCCGCCGCCGGCCCCGTCGTCCTCGGCGTGCGCCCGGAGCACATCATGCTCTGCGAGAAGGGCACCGAGAGCATCAAGGCCGCCGTGGACGTCTCCGAGATGATGGGCTCCTCCATCCACCTGCACGTCAACGCCGCCGGCAAGGACGTCGTCCTCGTCATCGCCACCGTTGACCTGCCCGAGGACCACAAGTTCGGCTACCGCTACGGCGAGGAAGTCTACTTCACCTTCAACGAGAACGTCGTCCACGTCTTCGACAAGGAGAGCGGCAAGGCCCTCACCTGAGCACTGGCAAAAGTTACAAAATTTTATACTAAGCTCCGTCGAATTTGTCGGGGCAAGTTTCAAAAAAGCGGGCTCAGGCCCGCTTTTTTGATTTTGAATTATTCATTTACGCCTAAAAAATGTAAATTATCCTCTTGAAAAGGGCAATTTCGCTATAATTCAAGATTCTTTCGCTGTAAGCGAGAGAAAAGACACTTGTGGATTATTATAATGGGGGTGAAATTTGTATAAAATTATACAATCCGGGGTTGTATGCAGCTCCTGGACAATGAATACCGCGGTGTTAGCCAGATTGACAGAGGTACGCAGATGCGCGAGGAGTTCCGTGAAAAGTTCAGAGTGCTTGGCCTGAAGATAGCATATTACAGAAAATTGCGCGGCATGACGCAGGAGCAGTTGGCCGAGGCGATAGGCAGAAGCGTGAGCTTCGTGAGCCAGATAGAGGCGAACAATGCGGCGGACGTGAAGGGCGTCTCGCTGGAGACGCTGTTCCTCATCTCGGAGAAGCTCGAGGTGCCGGTCTCGCGGCTGTTTGAGGACTGAGCATGGTCACGCGCAAATACATAAGGGACTACAAGCTCTCTGAGAGTGTGACGGCGCGGGGCGGCATCCGCACCGAGGCCGTGTATGTGGGGAAGTATTACGCCTTTGAGGACGCGGCGCTCGCGGAGCGGGCGGCGCGGCTGCTGCTGCCCGGCTGTTGTCTGGCCTGGCTGCTTTTTGTCGGCGCGCTCCTGCCGAGAAGCGGGGCGTCGAAGCTCATGTGGGTCATACTGCCCTACGCCTTTTCGGCGCTGCCCCTGGGCTATATGACCGATTCTGCCCTGCTGCTGTACCGGCGGCGGGGGAAGCGGCTCATCCGCTCCGAGAGCGAGAAGCTCTCAAAGCGGCTGCCGGTCTGCGCCTTTTGGGTGCTGGCGCTGGCGGGCGTTTCGGCCCTGGCCCTGGGCGTGACCGCCCTCGTCTCGCCCGGGAGCGTGAACGGATACGACGTCATCTTCGGCCTGTGCGCCGCGCTCATCGCGGCCCTGGGAGGATACGGCTTTGCCGTGAGAGAGAGGCTCCGCACCGCCGAGTGCGGGGAGGAAGACTAGTTTATTACGCGCTTTGGCGCTTAATAAAAAGAGACCCAAAACAAGGAGGAAAAGTGAAAATGAGCAAAAACCTGAAGAAATTCCTGGCGCTTGCCCTCGCGCTCGCCATGGTCTTCGCTCTGGCCGCCTGCGGCGAACCCGCCCCGGCTGCGAGTGAGACCCCCGACGAGAGCGCGGCCCCGAGCGAGGACGCCGGCACCGGGGAATACGCCCTCAGCTATGAGGCGATAGTCCCCGCAGACGGTGTTGGCGATCACCCGGCCTACGGCATCCTGACCAACGCCAAAGAGGCCCTCGCCACCATCGGCATCGACCTGCAGATAAACGACCCCACCGACTCCAACGTCCTCTGGCAGGCCATTGAGTCCAACCCCGTTTCCGCTGAGATCTGGTGCGCTGCCTGGCAGGCCACTCCCGACCCGGACATGTACCAGGTCTACCACAGCTCCAACGCTGTCGGCGCGGGCGGCACCAACTCCAACTCCTACATGCTCTGCGATTCCACGCTTGACGAGCTCATCATGGAGGCGCGCTCCAGCGCCGACCAGGCCTTCCGCAAGGCGACCTACAAGCAGTGCCTCGACATCATCCTCGACTGGGCTGTTGAGGTCCCCATCTACCAGCGCCAGAACGCCTTCGTCATGAGCACCGAGCGTGTCAACATAGACACCGTCACCCCCGACATCACCACCTTCTGGGATTGGATGAACGACATCGAGCTGCTCGAAACCAACGGCAACGACCAGCTGGTCGTCGGCTACGACTACTTCTCCTCGAAGTTCAGCCCCTTCTTCGCCAAGACCGCCTATGACGAGGACGTCTACGTCATGACCTCCCAGTCCCTCTTCAACGTTGACCGCGAGGGCAACCCCGTCCTCAACGGCATCGAGGGCGAGACCCGCAGCTACAACGGCACCGATTACACCTACACCGGCATCTCCGACGTCGAGATCGTCCAGAATGACGACGGCACCGTCGATTACAACATCACGCTGCGCGACGACATCGTCTTCTCCGACGGCACCCCGATGACCATCGACGACGTCATCTTCAGCATGTACGTTCTGAGCGACCCGACCTATGACGGCAGCTCCACCTTCTACGCCGTGCCCATCGAGGGCATGGAGGAGTACCGCTCCGGCATGGACCTGCTGCTGAACCTCATCGTGGCCGCCGGCCCCGACAACACCGACTTCACCAACTGGACCGAGGAGCAGCAGACTGCCCTTTGGGACGCCTTCTGGAAGGGCGGCGAGAAGTTCGCCCAGGAGATAGTTGACTACTGCGTTGACAACGGCTATGCCGAGGCGGGCGACGTCGCCGGCGCTGCGGCTGCCTGGAACTACCCCGACCTGGCTGCCGACGCCACCGCCGCCGACTTCTTCCAGGCGATGGTCGATGCCTACGGCTATGACATCAGCGACGCCGGCATCAATCTCGAAACCGCCGGCACCTCCATCTCCGACTTCATCCTCGCCGAGCTCGGCGACAAGGCCGCCGAGTACCAGGCGGGCGTCGCCACCGGCAGCACCGTGCCTAACATCTCCGGCATCGTCAAGACCGGCGACTACAGCATGACCGTCCGCACCACCCGCTACGACGCGGCCGCCATCTATCAGCTCGGCGTCACCGTCGCCCCGCTGCACTACTACGGCGACGTTTCCAAGTACGATTACGAGAACAACATGTTCGGCTTCACCAAGGGCGACCTGAGCACCGTCCGCGACAAGACCACCCAGCCCCTCGGCGCCGGCCCCTACAAGTTCGTCTCCTACGCCAACGGCGTGGTCACCTTCGAGGCCAACGAGAACTACTGGAAGGGCCAGCCCAAGACCCAGTACGTCCTCTTCCAGGAGACTGCCGCCTCCGACAAGCTGAGCGGCGTTGCCTCCGACGCGGCCACCTTCGACATCACCGACCCCAACTTCAACGTCGATACCGTTGAGGACATCAAGGGCTACAACTCCAACGGCGAGCTCACCGGCGACAAGCTGACCACCTTCACCATTGACAACCTCGGCTACGGCTACATAGCCATGTGCGCCAACAACGTCTGCATCGACGGTGATCCCGCCAGCGACGCCTCCAAGAACCTGCGCAAGGGCTTCGCCACCCTCTTCGCCGTCTATCGCGACACCGTCGTGAACAGCTACTACGGCGAGACCGCAAGCATCATCCAGTACCCCATCTCCAACACCTCCTGGGCTGCTCCGCGCCCCGCTGACGAGGGCTACGAGACCGCCTTCTCCGTCGATGTGGACGGCAATCCCATCTACACCGACGACATGACCGAGCAGGAGCGCTACGACGCCGCTCTCCAGGCCGCCATCGGCTTCTTCAAGGCCGCCGGCCTGAACTGGGACGAGGCCTCCGGCAAGTTCGTCGCCTGAGCAGACGTTCGGTTTAACCCTATAATTCACGCATAAGACCCTCTGCACCGGGCGCTTCCGGCGCCCGGTGCAGGCCCTATTACTATTGGTGGTGAAGATATGGGCGAATTTATAATCAAACGCCTGCTGCTTTGCGTACTGATACTCTTCTTTGTGATGTTTATCGTGTACGCGCTCATGTTCTCCCTGCCCACGAGTTACGTGGACACAATGGCACGCGAGCTCGCGACCAAGCCGGGCAGCCTCAAGAGCGCCCAGGAGTGGCTGGAAGAGCTCAACGCCGCTTACGGCTTCGACAGGGGCATCGTCGGCGGCTACTTTACCTGGCTGAGCACCGTCCTCACGGGCGACTTCGGCGACAGCTGGTATTACACCCTGCCTGTTGTTGAGAAGTTCAACGACGTCATCTGGTTCTCGGTTGCGATGTCGCTCGCAGCGTTCATATTTGAAACGGTCATAGCCGTGTATCTCGGCGTTACTGCGGCGCGCAAGCAGTACAGTATGACGGACTACACCGTCACGGTCATCGCGCTGCTGTGCATCTCCATGCCGACCTTCTTCCTGGCAACGCTGCTGAAGCTGATTTTCTCGATAAAACTCGGCTGGTTCGACCTTGTCGGTATGCAGAGCCGCGACTATATGCTGCTTTCCGATTTCGGCAAGTTCCTGGACCTGTGCAAGCACATGGTCCTGCCCGTCATAACCTTGACTATGGTCGGCATAGGCGGCCTTATGCGCTATACCCGCACGAATATGCTGGAGGTCCTAAATTCGGACTATATCCGCACCGCGCGGGCCAAGGGCCTGTCCGAAAGGACGGTCATAAACCGTCATGCCTTCAGAAATACACTTATCCCGCTCATAACCATCACGGGCACGACCCTGCCCGCGCTCTTTTCCGGCGCTCTTATAACGGAGACGCTCTTCGGCATTCGCGGGATAGGCTATACGTCCTATTACGCCATGATAAACGGCGACATACCCTTCACGATGTTCTATCTCGCCTTTATCTCCATCCTGACGCTGCTGTCCAACCTCCTGGCTGACGTTCTATACGCCGTGGTGGACCCGCGCGTCCGCGTGCATTGAGAGGGGGCTGAGCACTGTGGCAAAAACGAACGAAAGACGCACCGACAGCCTGAACGAGGCCCTCAAGCGACGCGAGGCAGCCGGCCAGCAGCACGTGCACCACGAGGGCGAGCCCCTCGCCCTGGACGATGCGGAACGCGTAAAGGTGCTCTCGCCGGGCCGGCTCGTAGCCAAGCGCTTCTTCCGGAACAAGCTGGCCATCGTCGGCATCGTCATCCTGGCCTTCATGTTCATCTTCGCGTTCATCTTCCCCCTGTTCTACCCCTATACGCAGACGCAGATCTTCTATACCTACGGCAAGATGAATGCCAACTACGCCAGCGCCTCGGAGCGCACCGACTTTGTCTCCTACTACATAGGCGACGGCATCAGCGTCTCCAACACCGTGCGCAACAGCATGAACTCCTATATAAACGCCATGAACGCCGATGGTCTGGACGAGATGCAGGTCACGGACGCCGCGGGCACCATGTACACCGTCACGAAACTGGCGGACACCATCTATACCCTCGCGGCTGACGACCTCGACGCCGTGGCCATGTACAGCGGCACGAGCCTCGTCGCTGAGTACGACTCCATCCACCAGAGCTTCACCTACGTCTCGGAGGAGCCCGAGCTCATCACCCCGGACGACGAGCCCGAGCCCGCCGACGAGGCCGAGGAGGCCGAGGCCGGCGCCGATGACGAGAGCGAGGCAGCCGCGGAGCAGGCCGCTTTCGAGCAGGCCGCCGCCGCAGCCGTGGCCGCCGGCGAGGAGAGCTTTTCCGTGAACGGCGTCAGCTACTCCGTGAGCATGGTCATCAAAAACCGTTATGAGATCACCCGCGAGAGCGCTGCGCTGCTCGGCATGGGCGGCTTCAAGCCCGACGACGGAATGCTGGCCGAAGTCGAAAACGCCATAGCCTCCGGCGCCGGCAACATCAGCTGGAACGGCACGGCCTACCGCGTGGTCGAGAGCGGGGGAGAGTATTACCTCTGCACCGTGGGCGAGCCCACGGACGCCCTCGTGAGCTCTACCCTAGTCTTCAACTCCCTCGACAGCTCCGCCCAGTACAGCGACGAGTTCAAGGCCGACGCCCTGCTTGCCGCCGGCCGGGACGGCAGCTTCGAGTACGATGGCCAGACCTACACCATCTCCGACTTCGACGGCGAGAGCGGTTCCGTCCTAGACGCCTCCGGGCAGGAGATAGCCTCCCTCGGCACCTTTGTCGTGCGCCGCTACTCCGGCCAGGACACCCTGTCCATAGACTTCAAGGAAAAGACCCAGGAGGTCATAAACCAGATGGAGGACGAGGGCCTCACGAAGAGCAGCTTCGTCTACCCCATCCAGGAGACGGACGACGCCTCCAACCCCGTCTTCGACGAGAACGGCGAGCCCGTCTACGTGGACACCGAGATCTATGTCGAGCGCAAGACCAGCGAGTACGTCCTCAGCTGCGAGCAGACCACCTACCTCATCGACATCTATGCCGGGCCCTCCGCGGAGCACTGGTTCGGCACGGACGGCGACGGCATGGATATCCTCGCCCGCATGATGTACGGCGGCCGCATCTCGCTCATGATAGGCTTTGTCGTCGTCATCCTTGAGACCCTCATCGGCGTTATCCTCGGCGGCCTGGCTGGTTTCTTCGGCCGCTGGGTGGACACCATCATCATGCGCGTCGTAGACATCTTCTACTGCATCCCGACCTACCCCATCCTAATCATCATGGGCGCGCTTTTCGACGCGCTCAAGATGGACCCCTATGTGCGACTCGTCTGGATGATGGTGGCTCTCGGCGTGCTGGGCTGGGCCGGCATAGCCAGGCTCGTGCGCGGGCAGATACTCTCCCTGCGCGAGCAGGAGTTCATGATAGCCGAGGAGGCCACGGGCATGCGCGCCTCGCGCCGTATCTTCCGCCACCTCGTGCCGAACGTCATGCCCCAGCTCATAGTCAACGCCACCATGTCCCTCGGCTCCATTATCATCACCGAGGCCACGCTCAGCTTCCTCGGCCTCGGCGTCAAGCACCCGCTGGCCACCTGGGGCAACATGATAAACTCGGTCACCGGCTCCTCGGAGAGCATGCTGAAGTACACCTACATCTGGGTGCCGGTCGGCCTGCTCATCTGCCTCACCGTCGTGGCCTTCAACTTCGTCGGCGACGGCCTCAGGGACGCCTTCGACCCGAAGATGAAGCAGTAAGGAGGCGGGAAAAATGGCAAAACGCAAGAACACATCCTATATATCCGGCAAGGAATCCCGGCAGATAACCCGCTTCAACCGCAAGCTCACGAAGCGCCTGGAGAAGGAGCGCGCAAGCAAGGCCGCCGACCCCTCGAAGTACGAGACGAAGATGCACGACGAGAACAACGTTGTCGAGTTTGACAACGTGTGCAGCTACTTCTTCTCGGACGTCGGCACGGTCAAGGCCGTGGACGGCGTGTCTTTTGAAGTGCCGCGCTGCACCACGGTGGGCATAGTCGGCGAGTCCGGCTGCGGCAAGAGCGTCACGAGCCTGAGCCTCATGCAGCTGCTCCAGCGGCCCCAGGGCCAGACTGTGGGCGGCGAGATACGCCTCAACATGGGCGACGGCAAGGCCTACAACATCGTCAACACCCCCACGAGCGAGATGATGAAGATCCGCGGCAACCGCGTCTCGATGATCTTTCAGGAGCCGATGACGAGCCTGAACCCCGTCTTCCGCTGCGGCTACCAGATAGACGAGGTCATAAACCTGCACGAGCCGGGGCTGCATAAGGACAAGGTCAGGGAGCGCTCCATCGAGATGCTGAAGCTCGTCGGCATAGCGAACGCAGAGGGTGTATACAGCATGTACCCGCATGAGCTCTCCGGCGGCATGCGGCAGAGGGTCATGATAGCCATGGCCCTGGCCTGCTCCCCCGGACTCATAATAGCGGACGAGCCCACGACGGCCCTGGACGTCACTATCCAGGCCCAGATACTCGACCTCTTGAAGGAGCTCAAGGACAAGATAAACAGCTCCATCATGCTCATCACGCACGACCTTGGTGTCATAGCCAGCATGGCGGACTATGTCGTCGTCATGTACGCGGGCCGCGTCGTCGAGAAGGGCACGACGGAGGACATCTTCCACAACCCCTGCCATCCCTATACGATAGGCCTGATGAAGTCGAAGCCGGTCGTCGGCAAGAAGGTGGACGCGCTCTACAACATCCCCGGCAGCGTGCCGAACCCCGTAAACATGCCCGACTACTGCTACTTCCGCGACCGCTGCGAGCAGTGCGTTGAGAAGTGCCAGGGCGTTTACCCGCCCGAGATACGCCTGAGCGACACGCATGTCGTCTCCTGCTGGCGCTACGACGGGCAGGGCGAGGTCGTGCGCTGGCCGAAATCCGTGAACGTGGAGGAGCTTTGAGATGGAAGAGATCAGAAATAACGCTCCCGAAACGGAAAGCAAGTACCTCATCGAGGTCAAAAACCTCGTGAAGTGGTTCCCCATCAAGTCGAGCTTTTTCAAGCGCACGATAGGCAACGTCCGCGCCGTGGACGGCATCTCCTTCCACATCAAGCGCGGCCAGACCATGGGCCTCGTGGGCGAGTCCGGCTGCGGCAAGTCCACGGCGGGCAGGACCATACTCCGCCTCATAGAGAAGACCTCGGGCGAGGTGCTTTTCGACGGGCAGGACATCTTCAAGATGAGCCGCGAGGAGCTGCGCCGCCTGCGTCCCCGTATCCAGATAATCTTCCAGGACCCCTACTCCAGCCTGAGCCCGCGCATCCCCGTGGGCGAGATAATAGGCGAGGCGGTCCGCGAGCACAACATCGTGCCGAAGGAGGAGTTTGACGACTACATCAGCCGCATAATGCGCGCCTGCGGCCTGCAGGAATACCACAAGGACCGCTATCCGCACGAGTTCTCCGGCGGACAGCGCCAGCGCATCTGCATCGCCCGCGCCCTGGCTCTGAACCCGGACTTCATCGTCTGCGACGAGCCGGTCTCCGCGCTGGATGTGTCCATCCAGGCGCAGATAATAAACCTGCTCAAGCAGCTGCAGAAGGACTTCGGCTTTACCTACCTCTTCATCTCGCACGACCTGTCCGTCGTGGAGCACATTTCGGACACCGTCGGCGTCATGTACCTGGGCTCGATGGTGGAGTACGCGGACACGGACAAGATCTTTGCTCATCCGCTCCACCCATATACTGAGGCGCTGTTCTCGGCGATCCCGATCCCGGACCCGGACGTGAAGATGAAGCGCATCATACTCAAGGGCAGCCTGCCCAGCCCGGCGAATCCGCCGAAGGGCTGCAAGTTCCACACGCGCTGCCACAAGTGCATGGAGGTCTGCAAATACGCTGTGCCGGAGTGGGCGGAGGTCGAGCCGGAGCACTGGTGCGCCTGTCACATCTACGACGACGCGGAGCGCAAGGCGCGCGCGGAGCAGGCAATGGCTGAGGCCAAGAGCGGCAAACCCGCTGAGAAGAATGAGCAGAAAGAAGCGGTATGAGGACGACGACGGCCGCGTTGTCGCCCGCATGAATGTCGAGGGCATGCCCTGGTATGCCGAGCGGGGCGAAAACGCGACTGAGCAGTCGGAACAGTCCGGTGGCCCTGAGCCGATGACGAAGGAAGAGTCCCGGGCTTTCGCTTGGGGAGCCGTTAAGGCTGCGCTGCTTGTTACGGCTGTGTTTTCTGTAGGCGCGGTGCTGTTTATACTGTTCTGCACTGAGATCTGGTTCCGCTGAACAAGTTAAAGACGGGCCTTATGGGCCTGTGGGGTGCTTTGCGGAGCCCGCGCAAGCGGGCTCCGCTTTTTTTGGAGCGTTTGCCCCACTGTAGGGGCGGGGTTTCCAGCGCCGCCCGGGGGCTGGGGTTTGGCTGGGCGGAACTCGCCGTTATTGCTGTTGGTTTGTCTTTACCTTGTGCTGCCTGTTC
>ENA-OQCL01000619-OQCL01000619.1-human-gut-metagenome-genome-assembly--contig:-NODE-619-length-16262-cov-2.644500_pt1 | contig 16262 bp, 18 predicted proteins | sample MGYA00242502_ERZ504586 | MGnify/ENA primary metagenome ERZ504586 (study PRJEB26092, sample SAMD00036316) | human gut metagenome | host: Homo sapiens | study: EMG produced TPA metagenomics assembly of... | reverse complement strand
TCCTCGTTCTGTTTGAGAATCATGTTAAAACACAACGCCGTGATATAAGCGTTTCCACCGTGATGAGATTAGCGATAAAACGAATTGTAGTTGAATCCGTGTATTGGCATATAAGTAATGCTGTTAGTGTCAACGCAAAACTTCCGTAAAACCAATTTGATGGTTTGCCCTCGAATAGTTCTTTTCCATACAGTGTATTGAACCATTTAGGGATTACCAGTCCAATGGTGTTTGCCACTAAGTTTAGCAAGATACTATTTAGCGGCGTCCAGTATCTGATGTAGCTTTTCGCTTTCAACAGGCGAATCTGTAAATTCCCGTGTGCTGCGGCGGGTGAAAATTGCATTGACAGCATCCATGTTCTTATTCCTCCGAATCGTAAAATTGGTATTCTTCCTCGTTGATGGGAATGTCCCATGTATGCAGCAGGCTGTCCAAAAGTCCCGCGAGCTGCTGCTTTTTCCGCTGCGGCATCGCAGCGAACAGCTCATCCGCATAAGCCTGCCGGTTTTGCATCGCCTCTATCGCGGCCTTTTTGCCCAGCTCGGTCAGCTCCACATCCACATTCCGCTTGTCCTGCTCGTTTTTGCAGCGGGAAATCAGCCCGGACTTCTCCATGCCGTCCAGCTGCTCACTGAGGGTTGCGGAGCGGCGTCCGGTCAGCTCGATCAATTCCCGCTGGGTCAATGCGCCATATCGGTTCAAAAGAACCAACAGCCGCCCCTGCCCACGGAACTTTTCCTGTGTCTGCATGAGGTGAGAGATCTGGTGCATCATCCCCAGCAGGCGCAAATTCAGTTCGTTGTCCATGAGATCACCTCGAAAAATCATTAGGAAACTTGTGATTGGATTATAGCACCACGATTTTCACTTTACAAGGGTCCTAAAGAAAAAGTTGGGAAAAATCTCAAAAAATCGTTTGAAATCGAGTTTCAAATTTGATAAAATAAAGCCATACAAAGGTATCATGAGAGTGCATCCGGTGCGGTGGGCGTTGGCGGCAGACTGGCGCGCACAGGCTGTTTGTTCACTGATCATCTCTCTGAAAAAGAGCATCCGTTCTGACCGGGCGGAGGCTGAGGAAGGTGAAATCAATGAAGCGCGTAAAGGCAGCATGCATCTTGCAGACACTGGTCTTTTCACAGAAGGACGATTGCGGTCTGACCCATGAGCAGCAGCTCAAAGTCAACCACGACGAAGTGAGCCGTTAAACAATGCGGTATACTGAAAGCGCAAGGAGGGATAATCAGTGAGTTATTCGGATGAAACACTCAGGCGTCCGCGCAAGGTGGCCTTCTACGGGCGCGTTTCCACGGAGCTGGAAGCACAGACGGCAGCGCTTAAAAGTCAGATGGAATGGTATCATAAGCTGGCAGCGCAGTACCCGAACTGGTTAGTTGTGAATCAGTATGCGGACGATGGCGTGACCGGAACCGTGAAGGAAGTGCGCCGGGCTTTCATGAAGATGCTGTACGATGCCAAAGAGGGCAAGTTTGATCTGATCGTGACGCGGGAGGTCTCGCGGTTTGCCCGCAATACCGTAGATACGGTGGGAAACGGTGCGAGAGCTGCGGCAGTGCGGCGTCGAAGTGTATTTCGTCATGGAAGATATCTGGACGATGGAAAGTGACGGAGAACTTCGTCTATCGATCCTGGCTTGCTTGGCACAGGAAGAGAGTCGGAAAATCAGCGAACGATCCAGAGCGGGGCAGCAGGTCAAAAAGAGAACGAGGTGAACCGTCAGCACACAATGCGTTGTTTGGCTATGTTTACGATAGGCAGCATCTTGAAGGATGTGGCCGAGCTGGAGAGCGCAAAACAAGAAGGCCTTGTAGTAGAACGAGCCTACAAAGCCTTGCGCAGAAGCTATGACACAAAAGTTGATCAGGAATAGGCACTGCCGTCGAGACTTCGGGTGCAACGGCAGGTATTGGGCAGGGGGATATGTTCACCGGAGAGGCCCCTTCCCGGATGAAAAGGCAGCGGGAAATTTTTGGGCGCATTTGTCCCCGAAACTTTTGCCATGCTCCTAAAAGCCAGTGCATCCTCGATTACATCGTTCAGCTGGCGCGGGTCAAGCTGGCCTGCGGTACAGCGGTCAGCCAGGTCGGCGGCAAAGCTGCGGGAAGTTGACACATCCGCGATAAGGCAGACCTTCTGCCTCTGGCCGGCCTCAAGACGCAGGGCAAGGATGCCAAAGGTGGTATAGGGGCCTGTTTCGGGGGTGGACAACTCTTGGCGGACAGCGCGGTAGATGTACACGATTTTCACCTGCTTTTTTTGAATTGTTATACGATATGTACAGGAAAAGATTGACAATAAATGGAAAAGAATGTAAAATGGTTACATCACCGGAAAGATGATGGAATATCGGCTTTTTTCACTATACCACATCCCGGTGTACAAAGTACACAGCCAGTGACCGGGAAGTTTGGCGGTACATTATGCGCCGCCTGCCACAGGGCTCCCCGGCGGCGATTTGCGTTCAAAAGAAGGGGAGTTGGAAAGTATGGTCGAACATCGAATACGCGTGGCAGAGGCAATCGCTGCAGCGCGTCAGGACGCCATGGGATTCTGCCCCTGATGCGTGCCTTTGGCGGAACGCCTCGGTCGGGACAGGCGCACGATCCAGAAATGGGAAAAGGGCGAAATGAAGATCACGCTCGAGGATTTTCTGGATATTTTCGATGCGCTGAAGATCCCGGTGGAGGCTTACTCCAAGTGGATCCGCAAACCCGGAGCTGTTCCCCCCGGGGGCCTCGATGACATTCGCGGCTTTTCCACCGACAAGAAGCGCAGCGCACTGGCAGACTACTACGAGCATCAGGCCTCGCCGCTTGAGGTCGAGCAGGAATATTACTTCCTGTTTGCCAACCACGGCAGCAGCTGTGACGGTATGTACCAGCAGTGGATGGCAAACCTGATGACACCGCTGCGCGACCGCAAACGCATCTGCGGCCAGATCATCGACAACTACAATGAGGCCCTGGCCACCGGCGCCATCACCGACCCGGACGCCCCGCAGCCCAACATGGATGTGCTGCGGGCCTGCTACGAGGCCAGCTCCCAGAGCGTGCAAAACGGAGACAACGGCTACGCGCTGTCCGGCCTGAAAGCAGCGGAATGAAAAAACCGGCCCCCCTCTGCGTACAATCTGCGCAGGGGGCCTTTTTTGTATGTCTGAACTTGTGCGCAGGGTGCGGGCGCGGGATAAATTCGGCGCGCTGCCCACCTTTGATGTACCGTTTCTCATCCTTTTGCTGCTGCTGCTCAGCTATGGGCTTATCATGCTGTTTTCAGCCGGGTATGCAGTCGCGCTCTACCGCCGCGGCGATGCCTACACCTACATCCGCCCGCAGCTGCTGTTTGCGGCGCTGGGGGTGGCGGCCATGTACGCGGCCAGTCTGGTGGACTACCATATCTGGCACCGGCTGGCCTGGCCGGTGCTGGCCCTGGCGCTGGCGCTGCTGACGGTCGTTCTCTTTATGCCGGAGTACAACGGCTGCAAGCGGTGGATCGTGCTGCCCGGGCTGGGCACGCTGCAGCCCAGCGAGATCGCAAAATTTGCGGTGGTGCTGGTGTTTTCCCATATTATATCGCTGAATCATGATCGAATGCGGTCGTTTTCCACCGGTGTGCTGCCGTTTGCGCTGATTCTGGGCGTTGTCACGGTGCTGATGCTGCTTGAGCCGCACCTCTCCGGCACGCTGCTCATCCTCGCGATCGGGGCGGTGCTTATGTTTGTGGGCGGTACGGGGCTGCGCTGGTTTGCGCTGGCGGGGGCTTGGGGGCGGCGGCCATCGCGGCAGCGGTGGTGCTGCTGCCGCAGCTGGTGCCCTATGCCACCGACCGGCTGGCATCGTGGCGGAACCCATTTGCCGACCCGCTGGGGGAGGGGCACCAAACCATCCAGAGCCTGTATGCCATCGCGTCCGGCGGGCTGGCCGGGCTGGGGCTGGGCAACAGCCGCCAGAAATACCTGTATGTGCCGGAGCCGCAGAATGACTTTATCTTCTCGATCCTGTGCGAGGAGTTGGGCTTTATCGGCGCGGCGCTGGTCGTGGCGCTGTTTTTGCTGCTGCTTCTGCGCGGCATGTCCATCGCCGTGCGGGCGCGGGATAAATTCGGCGCGCTGCTGACAGTGGGATTTGTGGTGCAGGTGATCCTGCAGGCAATCCTCAACATCGCGGTCGTGACGAACACGATCCCCAACACAGGCATCAGTCTGCCGTTTTTCTCGTCCGGCGGCACAAGCCTGCTCATGCTGCTCGGCGAGATGGGCATCGTCCTTTCGGTGTCGCGGCAGACCGACATGGTGTAAGGCTGCCGGATGGATTTCCAGTTTTTCCCACCATAAACATTTCACACTCCCACGGTTGAAACCGCGGGAGTTTTGTTTTATAATTATACTGCATTTTTTGTGTGAAAGAGGTGCCGTATGGCGAACCCGCAAAACCAGAAGCCGCCCTTTGCCCTGCGGGCACTGGGGGCCTTTGCAATCACATTGGCGGTGCTGTTTGCGCTGCTGCTGGCGGCGTATGCCCTGCCCGGCGGGCCGGTGCGCGACCATGTGTATACTTCCGCGCAGACGATCGCCGAGGAAGGGCTGTACCCGGAATACTTCGGCTTTAAGCTGTTCCAGATGGACAACTACACCGACACCGTCATGCTGTTTGAGGCGGCCTCCGCCGATGAGGCCCCGCCGCTGACGGCCATGATGACGAACACGGCCTACAATGTCGATAACTTTGAAACACTGGCCGAGGACCTGCAATGGTACATAGAAAAGGACTGGAGCACAGGCGCGCAGCGCACCGATGCGCCCGCGCTGGTGCCCTTCTCCTACGCGCGGTACTGGCACGGCTATCTGATCTTGCTGCGACCGCTGCTGCTGGTCACAACGATCACCGGCGTGCGCATCGTGCAGTATGCCGTGCTGCTGGCGCTGCTGGCCGCCGTGCTGTGGCTGCTGCGCCGTCACTGCGGGCTGCGGGCCTGCCTCTGGTTTGCCGTCAGCCAGCTTTTGGTCACGGTGTTCTGGGTGCCGCATCAGGTGCAGTATTTTACCTGCTTTGCTCTTGGCTACGCGGGCTGTGTCTGGGTGCTGGCAAAGCCCCGCCGCAGCGATGCCCTCTGCCTTGCGCTGCTGGTGCTGGGGGCGGCAACGGCCTTCTGTGATCTGCTGGTCACGCCGATCCTTACGCTGGGGCTGCCGCTGGTCTGCTGGCTGCTGGAGCCGCAGCAGCGCCTGCGCGCCGGTCTGCCGCAGTGCGGCGTTGTGGTGGGCGGCAGCCTTTGCTGGGGCGTGGGGTATCTGCTCTGCTGGGCGTCCAAGTGGGTGCTGGCGGGGCTTGTCACCGGGCAGAATGTCATTGCCGATGCGCTGCATCAGGTGGGGGTGCGTACCGCCACCGATACATGGCACGGCATGGAATTGACATGGAGTAATATTTTTGCGTTTGTATACAATGCGTTGAACGAGCGGCGGCTGCTCTGGCCGCTTGCCGCCGCCCTTGTGCTGCTGGCTGCGCTGTTTGTGCTGAGCATCCGCGGCAGGCAGCCGCTTATCCGTGCGCTGCCGCTGCTGCTCTGCACCCTGATGACCCCCGCGTGGTTCATCGTGCTGCGCACCCACAGCATCCAGCACGGCTGGTTCACATGGCGCGCGTTGGGGCTGACGCTGTTTTCCGGCATGGCATTTTTGTATTACAGCTGCGACATCCGCGCCATGGGGCGGCGCATAAAAAGGTAACATCCGCAGAGGATAGGGAAAGTAAAAATGAACGAATTGAAAACGAAAAACGATACACCGGCCGAGGAAGCCCGGCCAAAGCAGAGCTGCTGGCGCCGGCTGCCCAAGGGCGGCCGCGCGGCCGTGGTCGCGCTGGGCATCGTGGTGCTGCTGGCGGTGACGGCGTTCCTGTATGTCAACGGCAAGCTTGACCTGCTGCGCTACAATGACGGCAGCGTCAGCGAGATGGGCGAGATCGGTGCCGAGGAGGATCAGGATCTGGACGGCACCGGCCTGACCCACACCGAGGCCGATATGGCCGTGCCCGAGGGCAGCCCCTTTGCCGACGAGGATGTGCTGAACATCCTGCTCATCGGCACGGACGAGCGCACAGAGGCCGTTAATGATGCCGATGCCTTTACCCACCTGAACCAGCTCGACGGCACGGAGGATACGACCGAGTTCAGTGATGATGCCCGTGCTGACAGTATGATCCTCGTGTCGATGGACATCAAGGATCATGTCATCCGCCTTGTGTCGATCGAGCGCGGCACCGGCGTGCCGATCCTGCTGGACGGCTATGAGGATCAGTACGACTGGATCACCCACACCTTCCGCTACGGCGGCCCCAAACTGACGATGAAAACGGTGGAGGAGTGCTACAACATTGAGGTGGACCACTTTGTCCGGGTCAACTTCAACTCCTTTGTCCAGATCGTCAACGCCGTGGGCGGTGTCGATATCGACATCACCGAGATGGAGGCCAAGGCCCTGAACTGGGAGGTGCCCTCCAACTCGATGCTGATCGTCAACCATGTGGACCCCGGCCTGAACCACTTTGACGGCTACACGGCGCTGCAGTACGCCCGCCTGCGCAAGATCGACAACGACTGGAAGCGTGTCGAGCGCCAGCGCACTGTCATTAAGGCCGTGCTGGATCAGGTCAAAAACGCCAGCGTCATGGAGCTGGACAACCTGCTCAACACGCTGCTGCCGCTGATCCAGACGAACTTTACCAAGACCGAGATCGCCGCGCTGCTGGTGCAGCTGCCGGGCTTCTTGGGCTGTGATGTGCAGCAGATGTCGCTGCCGCTGCAGGGCACCTACGGTGTGCGCACCGGCATGGATGACCGCCTGATGTATGACCCGGACTGGGCGGTGAACATCAAGGCGCTGCAGGATTTCCTCTACAATGACAAGACCGCCGAGGAGGTCATTGCCGCCACGCCGGAGACCGCCGCTGCAGAGGCCGCGGGCGAGCTGGTCATCGCCACCCGCGAGACCGCCGGCGCGGACGACCCCGTTGAGGTATACAACAACCGCTACCTCCATCGTGTGGATATGACCTACCCGCTTGATGCCTCGGACTTTGGGCCGGATGACTACCGTGTCTATCTGGCCGATACCGACAACCTGCGCGGCAGCGAGCTGCGCGCCGCGCTGATCGACCGGCTGTACAGCGCCGGGGTCCGGGTGCTGGGTGTGCCCGACGGCGCAGCCGCCGGTATGCTGCTGGACGACTACCTGCAGACCGGCAATGCTGCAAGCCTGAGCGGCTACCTGACGGCGCTGCCTGCGGCGGAGCGCGACAGCGCCCGCGCCCTGTGGCAGCAGGTCCGCGCCAGCCACCCCGGTGCCCTCCATGCCGTAGGGCTTGGGGCCGATGCCCGCCGCGCAACGATCGCGCAGGCGCTCTCGGTGCTGGCTGACAACAGCAGCAAGGCCCCTGAGGAGGAGATCGCACAGGCCGTGCAGGCGATGCGCAGCGGCACGCCCGCCGATGCCGTCTACTGGTTCAAGGCCGCAATGGCAAAATATCCCCGCCAGATGGAGCGGTTCCTTGGAGGAGAGTACGCCAAGGCGACCCGCCTGTATTACGCTCTGCAGGGCACGCTGAACATCAGCAGCCCGGAGGAGCTGCCGCTCTACGATGCCAAGCAGCTGCTGCGCAGCTATCCGGAGGACGGCATCCTGCTCTTTACCGATGAATCCAGCGCAATGCAGCAGGAGGGCAGCATGGCCGCCGCACTGCAGGCAGAGCTGGATGACCAGCCGCGTGAGGAGGATGAGGAGCCGGATAAGGTCTGCTCCATCGCGGCTGTCTATGGTACATGGAGCAACGCCGGCAGCTTTACCCCCGATGAGACCGAGACGGCCTGGGATGCCGACAGCCTGACCGAGTATCTGGGCAGTGATGCGCTGCGCGGCAAGGATATGCTGCTGGCGCTCGATGGGGAGGACAGCCCCTACCTGCGCAAGCGCTGCCTGCTGAAAGATACCGATGCCCCGTGGGCGAGCAGGTGCAAAAGCTGTTGTACTGGACAAAAACAACATGGCTTCGCCGGAAACTGCGGATGCAGAGTAAAAAATGAAATTGGGTGTTGACAAACGCCCGCAGGTGTGGTATAAATGCTTAAACCAATGAAGCGAAAGTAAAACAGACAGCGCAGTCACAGAGAGCCCCCGGGCTGGGAACGGGGCACAGAGCGGGTCTGCACAATGGTTCGCGGAGGGCACGGGGAAACGGAGTGATCCGCAGTATCCGTTGACGGGCAGCTCCCGTTACAGAGCAGGGGAATGTTGGTTCCCTACAGAGTGGCCGCGATACATAGCAGCGGCAAGCAAGGTGGCACCACAGATTTGTTTATCTGCCCTTGCACAGGAGAGATTCTGTGCAAGGGCAGTTTTGTTTCAAGCATGAGGGGAGAGGGAAGCATGAAAATGAGCCTGATGAAAGAACGATGGCAAGCCTGAATTTGTAAAATGAGTCCGCGGGCGGTCAATGACCGCCCCTACAACCACAACATTACCTGTTTTACAAATAAAGGAGAATTTACCATGAAAAAGTTTGTTGCTGTTCTGTCCGCTGCCGCTATGATGACCAGCCTGGCCGCCTGCGGCTCCACCGCCGATACCACCGCTTCTTCCTCCGCTGCCGAGGCAACTGCCTCCGCCGCAGAAACCACAGCCGATACCGCTGCCAAGAGCTACAAGGTTGCCATTGTGCAGCAGCTGGATCATGCCAGCCTCGATGAGATCCGTGTGGCGATTGAGGCCGAGCTGGACGCCAAGGCTGCCGAGAAGGGTATTGCAATCGAGTACAAGGACTTCAACGGCCAGAATGACGCCACAACGCTGAACCAGATCGGCACGCAGGTCGTCTCCGATGGGTATGATGCGGTCATCCCCATCGCTACGCTGGCCGCCCAGTGCATGACCACCGCCTGCGAGTCCACCAAGACCCCGGTCATTTATGCGGCGATCTCCGACCCCGCTGCCGCCGACCTGACCGACATTGACTATGTGACCGGCACCTCCGATGCGCTGAACACCCAGTCCATCATGGATATGATGTTTGCCGTGCAGCCCGACATCCAGACGGTCGGCCTGCTCTACTCCAACTCCGAGGCAAACTCCGCAACCCCCATCGCCGAGGCCAAGGCCTACCTCGATGCCAAAGGCATCTCCTATGTTGAAAAGACCGGCAACACCAACGATGAGATCATGACCGCCGCCTCCAGTCTGGTCGGTCAGGTCGATGCCGTCTTTACCCCGACCGACAATGTGGTCATGGCAGCAGCCGCTGCCGTTTCCGAGACGCTGACCAAGGGCGGCATCCCGTTCTACACCGGCGCGGACAGCTTTGTCACGGCAGGCGCCTTCGCCACCTGCGGCGTCAACTATACCGAGCTGGGCACCTACACCGCCGATATGGCGCTGGAGGTTCTGGAGACCGGCACTGTGCCTGAGTACCACGTCATGGACGGCGGCATCATCACCGTCAACACCGAGACCGCCGCCGCGCTGGGCATTGACTACAGCGCCTTCAACAAGCTGGCCGGTAAGGTCGTTGAGGTCACCACGGCGGAATAAACCCTCCGGGAAGAGACCGTATGGGGCGCATTCTATATGCGCCCGGGATGCCTGCGCAGCCGCAGCGTCCCGCGGGCGGATATGGAATCCGCCCCCTACATTGTTGTATAATAGACTGTACCATTACATTTTAGAGAGGAAGTTACCCTATGTTTACCGTTGCCACCGTGCTGAATGCACTGGAGCTGGGCTTCATCTACGCGCTGGTTGCGATGGCGCTGTTCCTGAGCTTCCGCGTGCTGAACATCGCCGATATGACGACCGACGGCGCTTTCACACTGGGCTGTGCCGTCTCGGCCACCGCCGCTGTGGCTGGCCACCCGTTTTTGGGGCTGCCGCTGGCTATGCTGGCCGGTGCCGCCGCAGGCTTTGTCACGGCGTTTCTGCAGACGAGGCTGGCAGTGCCCTCCATTCTGGCGGGCATCATCACCAACACGGGGCTGTACACGGTAAACCTTGCGGTCATGGGCTTTTCCTCCAATGTGCCGATGCTCAAGACCGTGACCATCTTTACGGCGGCGCAGGGTGCTCTCGGCGAGGGTGCCCCCGCCAAGCTGCTGGTTGCAGTGGTTATCACGGTGGCCGTCTGCGCCCTGCTCATCGCGTTTCTGGGTACTCGGCTGGGCCTGTCCATCCGCGCCACCGGTGATAACCCCGACATGGTGCGCGCCTCCTCGATCAACACGGCCTTCACTGTCACAGTGGGGCTTTGCATCGCCAACGCCATGACGGCACTGTCCGGTGCGGTGCTGGCGCAGTACCAGCGCTCTGCCGACATCAACCTCGGCACCGGCATGGTCGTTATCGGTCTGGCGTCCCTCATCATCGGCGAGACGCTCTTCGGCCGCGGCGGCATGTGGGTCAAGGCTGTGGCCGCCGTGGCGGGCAGCGTGATCTACCGCTTTATCATCGCGCTGGCGCTGCGTGCCAATGTCCCCTCTGAATGTCTGAAGCTGATTTCTGCCATCATCGTGGCGCTGGCCATCGCGGCGCCGGCGCTGCGCGCCAAGGCAGCCTTCCGCCGCCGCCGCGCCCATGCCGGAAAGGAGGCCGCCCGCCATGCTTGAACTGAAAAATATCGGTAAGACCTTCAATCCCGGCACCGTCAATGAGAAGGTGGCGCTGCAGGGGGTGGATCTCCATTTGGCGCAGGGGGATTTCGCCACGATCGTCGGCTCCAACGGCGCGGGCAAATCCACGCTTTTCAACGCCATCGCCGGTGAGTTCATCGCCGATACCGGCACGATCACGCTGGACGGTAAGGACATCACCTTCCTGCCGGATTTCAAGCGCTCCAAGGCCATCGGTCGGATGTTTCAGGACCCGCTGCGCGGCACAGCCCCCCACATGACGATCGAGGAAAACCTTGCGCTGGCCTTTCTGCGGGCGTCCGGGCATACCTCGTCCTTCTCGCGCATCTCCCGCAAGGACCGCGCGCTCTTTGCCGAAAGGCTCTCCGAGCTTGGCCTTGGGCTGGAGGATCGGATGAAGCAGCCGGTGGGGCTGCGTCTCCGGCGGGCAGCGTCAGGCGCTGACCCTGCTGATGGCGACCCTCGTCACCCCCAAGCTGCTGCTGCTGGACGAGCATACCGCCGCCCTCGACCCCGCCACGGCGGACAAGGTGCTGGAGCTGACAAAGAAGATCGTGGCCGAAAACCACCTGACCTGTCTGATGATCACCCACAACATGCACGATGCGCTCACCCTTGGCAACCGCACGCTGATGATGGATCACGGCCGTATCGTGCTGGACATCGGCGGCGAGGAGCGCGCCCACACAACGGTGGACGGCCTGCTCAACCGCTTTGCCGAGAATGTCGGCCATGCGCTGGACAATGACAGAATTTTGCTGAGCAAAGAGGTATAAAAAACCGCCCGCACGATGAAAAATCGTGCGGGCGATTTTTTACGGTTACGCGGTAGGGGCCGGGCATGCCCGGCCCGGCAGTATAAGGCGAGTGAGCGTCTGCGGGAAGGCCGTGGGCCGCACATGTGCGGCCCCTACGACGCTGCTTGCCGGTCTGTAGGGGCGGATTCCATATCCGCCCGCGGAGGGGTCAAGACCCCTCCCTACAAGGCGAGTGAAAAAGGAGTGCTGTAGGGGCGAACATCGTTCGCCCGCTTTCACATCTCCGCCAAATCAAAGCGGTAGATCGTGGTGGAGCTGTAGGGCTGGTCGGGCAGCAGCGTGGTATCGGGGAAGTTCGGGTGGTTCGGTGCATCGGGGAAATCCTCGGTCTCAAAGCAGACTGCATCCCGTGCGGCGTAATGGGTGCCGTCCTTGCCCTCGGTCACGGGCTTCAGGAAGTTGGCTGTGTACAGGTGCATACCGGGCAGGGTGGTCAGGACCTCCATGCGGATGCCGGTTTCGGGGCCGACTGCCCAGGCGGCGTGGCGCAGGCCGCTGTCACGGATGACATAGCACTGGTCGTAGCCGCTGCAGTCGGTCAGCGGCTTGAAATCGGCACCGATGTCCAGCCCAAGGGTCTTTTCCTCGGTAAAGTCCATCGGCGTGCCCTTGACCGGCAGCTTGCGGCCGGTCGGGATGCTCTGCGCATCGGCCTCAAGGTAGGCATCGGCGTCCACTGTTACGCGGTGGCCCAGCGCACTGCCGCTGGTGTGACCGTTCAGGTTGAAATAGCTGTGGTTCGTCATGTTGCAGACAGTCGGCGCATCGGTCGTGGCGGTGTAGCGGATGACCAGCCCGCTCTTGGCAAGGCTGTAGCGGATCTTCAGCTCCAGATTGCCGGGGAAACCGTCCGTCCCGGCAGGGCTGAACGCCGTCATCGTCACGCTGTCGGTCTCGCCGGGGGTCAGCGCAACATCAAACAGCGTGTGGTTGAAGCCGTGCAGGCCGCTGTGCAGGCAGTTTCCGTTCTGGTTGGGTGTCACATGGACGATCTCCTCATACAGCGGGAACTGCGCGCCCGCAATGCGGTTGGCAAACCGGCCCACGGCTGCGCCCATGCTGTCGGTGTTCAGCTCATAGTCGGCGGCGGTGGGGTAGCCCAGCACGACATCCACAGGGTTGCCCTTGCGGTCCGGCACAAGGATGCGGTGGATGACAGCGGCGTAGCTGAGCAGCTGTACCTCAATAAACTCATTCTTCAACACCGCCAGCTTGACAGTCTGGCCGGTGGTGGACTTGCCGAAATCCCGGATAGAAACGGACATGACAGAAGCCTCCTTTATTTTTCAGCATCGGCGGGGATGCCCTGCGCGACCAGATCCTCGCGCACACTCTCGGCCACGCTGCCGGTGCCGTAGTTCAGCATACGGTTTACACGGCTGACGGTGGCGCTGGAGGCACCCGTCTCCCGGCGGATCTCGCTGTAGACCTTGCCCTGCAAAAGGCACCCGGCCACGGCATAGCGCTGCTCCATCGTGCGCAGCTCTGTCAGCGCACAGCAGGTCGGTCAAAAAGCGATGCATTCCTCAAGCGTGTTCAGTCGCAGGATCGCCTCATACAGGGCGGTATTACGTTCATTTTGCTGCATAGCGTTCAGGCGCAGGTCGTGCGCCGACCTCTTTCTTTGTAAAATTTGCATTTGTTTGCAGTTGGTATCTCCCTACATTCTAGCAAATTTGACCAAGCAAGTCAATACTCTAAAGTGCGAAAGTAATGCCAAAACCGCTTGCATTTAACACCAAATTGTTGTATTATAGAAGTACTGACTTTATGGGGAGAATCGTATGCCGACTACATTGCTGATCGTCTACCGCGTGCTGGGCACGGTGCTTTTTGCACTGGCCGCCGCCGCGATTGTGGAAAAATACCGCACCGTGCGCGGGGCTGTGCTGCTGCCTGCCCGCGTACTGGAATGCCGCAAGGCCGGCTCCACCAGCCCGGCGCGGCAGCCGGCGGCTACCGCTATCTGGTGGAGCTGCATGCCAACGGCCGGAGGCTGGAGATGGAGACGAACGACTCCTTCTGGTTCAGGCATGACAAGGACAAGGGCAAGATCATTCAGGTCTGGTACAACCCCAGTGCCCGCTGTGTTGAGCGCAAAAGCTGGGAGACCGAAATATTCTCGGCATTGCTGGCCGGTATCGGTGCGGCGCTGCTGCTGATCCGCTGAGGTGACTATGGATTGGATACTGTATCTGCTGCTGGCGCTGGCCGCAGCGGGGGATATTTTGCTGGCTGTGGTGCTGGCAAAGGTCATGCGTAAAAACGCGGGACCGGAGCAGAAAATCGACACAGCGGACGATTTTGTCCGTGCCGTGACACCGGTGCTGCAGAGCGAAACCGACCTGCTGGCCGAGCAGCTGCGTGCCATGCAGGGAGAGAGCGCCCGCACCACAAGCGCAACGCTGCGCGACTTTTCCGCCGTGCTGGCCGAAAATCAGCGCCAGAGCGCAGCCAATAGCACCGCTCGGCTGGAGGCCATCGACCGCGCCGGGGCAGCCCGCCAGCGCGCGGCCAACGATGCCCTGCTTGCCCAGCTGACGATGATGGAAAACCGCCTGAAAAATCTGGAGGATTCCAACGCTACCCGGATGGACAGCGTGCGCGGCGCGCTGGTGCAGGGGCTGAATACGATCCGTGCCGACAACAACAAAAAGCTGGATGAGATACGCGGCACGGTCGAGGAAAAGCTGCAGGACACGCTGCAGCAGCGGATCAATGACTCCTTTAAGACGGTCAGCGCCCAGCTGGAGCAGGTCTATAAGGGTCTGGGAGAGATGCAGAACCTCGCCGCCGATGTCGGCAGCCTCAAGCAGGTCCTTTCCGGGGTAAAGACCCGCGGCATACTGGGCGAGGTGCAGCTTGGCGCGATCCTTGAGCAGATCCTGGCCCCCGGCCAGTATGAGGAAAATGTGGCTACGGTGCCCGGCAGCACCAACCGCGTGGAATTTGCGGTCAAGCTGCCGGGGCAGGGCGGCCCGGTCTGGCTGCCCATTGACGCCAAGTTCCCCGGTGATACCTACGCCCACCTGCAGGCAGCGCAGCAGCGCGGCGATGCAGCCGCTGTGAACGCGATGCGCAAGGCGCTGAACAATGTGCTGCGCGCTGAGGCAAAGGATATCCATGACAAGTACATCGAGGTACCCTACACCACCAGCTTCGGCATCCTGTTCCTGCCGTTTGAGGGGCTGTACGCCGAGGTCGTCTCCAGCGGCGTGACCGAGCTGCTGCAGCGCGAGTATCAGATCACGGTTGCAGGCCCCTCCACGATGGCGGCACTGCTCAACGCTTTGCAGATGGGCTTCCGCACGCTGGCGATCCAGAAGCGCTCCGGCGAGGTCTGGACGATTTTGGGTGCGGTTAAGACCGAGTTTGAAAAGTTCGGCACCGGCCTGCAGCAGATGCAGCGCCACCTGAACCAGACCGGCTCCGATCTGGAGGAGCTGATCGGCCCGCGCAGCCGCGCCATCACCCGCAAGCTGGAGTCAGTGCAGCAGCTTGACCCGGATGCCGCCGCAGAGCTATTGGGCATCGAGGAGTAGGGGATTTTCCGTATAGGGGAAGTATGAGAAAGGAATCCGACTATGATCCGTATCGTCACTGACTCGGCGGCCGATTTGACCGCCCGCGACCTGGGAGACCCCCGGCGTGACCGTTGTGCCCATGGGCATCACCTTTGCCGATGGCACCGCCACCGTGGATGACGGCAGCATGACCAAGGACGAGTTCTTCACCCGCCTGGCCGAGGACAGCAAGCTGCCCCGCACCAGCCAGCCCAGCCCGGCTTCGTTTATCGAGCTGTTTGAGGAAGCTGCCGACGCAGGGGTGAGGTCATTGTCATCACTGTCGCGCAAAAGCTTTCCGGCACCTACCAGTGCGCCAGCCTGGCCGCCGCCGAGACAGACGCCAAAGTCTACATCATCGACTCCGAGACCGCGACCCAGGGCGAGGCCATCATCGCGCGGGAGGCCATCCGCCTGCGGGAGCAGGGGCTTTCCGCCTCCGCATTGCGGCCGAGCTGGAGACCTTTAAAAGCGGGTGCGGGTCGTTGCCATCGTGGACAGCCTGAAGCACCTGCAAAAGGGCGGCCGCCTGCCTGCCGCCGTAGCTATCGTGGGCGGTGCACTGGGCATCAAACCGGTGCTGATGCTGTCCGAAGGTGCGATCCATCTGGTAGACAAAGGCCGCGGCCGTCCCGGTGCGCTGGTAGCCCTGTACCGCCAGTTGGACAAGCAGGGCGGCGTGGACCCGGCCTACGGCTACACGCTGGTGTACAGCGACGATAAGCAGCTTACCGCCCCGGTGCACCACTATCTGCACCAAAACCTGCACCTGACCGGCGGGCGCGTGGGGCAGATCGGCCCCACCATCGGCACCCACATCGGCCCCGGCGCGGTGGGCGTGGCCTTTGTCATCCCGGGAATAACCGCTTTACACCAATAGAAACAGCAAGTCCCCGGCAGAGAGGCCGCAGCCTCTTGCCGGGGGCTTTTTGCGTGGGTTACAGCGGGCCTTCGCCCAGGCCGGGGTCGGTGGGCAGCAGCGACGGGTCAAACGGCATATCCGTATCGCTGTTGATGCGGCGCTTCGGGTCCTGCTCGTAGGCAGTTTCGGGCACCTCGCTCAGGTCAGTCCAAAGTTCCTCGGTTTCTTCCTCGGCTCCATGGGGGCCAAACGGTTCGTGCAGCATAAAACAGACCTCCATTTTTGATATAGCGCCGGGCAGTGCCGCCCAGACTATAAGGGAAG
>ENA-OQCL01000618-OQCL01000618.1-human-gut-metagenome-genome-assembly--contig:-NODE-618-length-16284-cov-2.899672_pt1 | contig 16284 bp, 20 predicted proteins | sample MGYA00242502_ERZ504586 | MGnify/ENA primary metagenome ERZ504586 (study PRJEB26092, sample SAMD00036316) | human gut metagenome | host: Homo sapiens | study: EMG produced TPA metagenomics assembly of... | reverse complement strand
GCGGCGGAAGCCGCGCCGAAAAAGCTAGCCTTGGTGGCGCAAGCTGGGGCCGTGCCTCTCCGGCGGCATCGCTCTGCTCTTGTTTTTGCAGTTCATGAATGTCACCGACCTGACAGCGCTGGTGGGCATGGAGGGCATGACCGCGCTGGCGTCGGACCAGCTGGCGCTGTACGCGGTCTTTGTCGCTGCGCTGTTTCTCTTTGCCGCCTGTATCACCCGCAGGTCCCCCCGGCCGGACTACCTGGTGCAGACCCCGCGGGAGAAACGGAACCTATCCCGCCGCACCCTTTTTGCCGCAGCCCTGATTTTGCTGCTGATCCCCCTGACGCTGTTTATCGGCGTCTATTACCTGGACGATAAAAAGTATTATTTCATCTCCCTGCTCATCCTGTTGGAGTGTATGCTGCCCTTCTTCCTGATCTTCGAGGGTCGCAGGCCCAAGGCCCGGGAGCTGGTGATTATCGCCGTGCTCTGCGCCATCGCCATTGCCGGGCGGGCGGCGCTGTTCATGTTGCCCCAGTTCAAGCCGGTCATGGCCATGGTCATCATCTCCGGGGTGGCCTTCGGCGGGGAAACGGGCTTCCTTGTGGGGGCTATGACCATGCTGGCCTCCAACGTCCTCATGGGCCAAGGGCCGTGGACGCCGTATCAGATGTTCGCCATGGGCATCATAGGGTTCCTAGCCGGCATCCTGTTCCGCAAGGGCTGGCTGCGGCGCAGCCGGGGGGCGCTGTGCGTCTTTGGAGCACTGGCGGCTATCCTCATTTATGGCGGGATTATGAACCCGGCGTCGGCGCTGATGTGGGCACCGGAACTCAACTGGAAGGTGCTCCTTACCTACTACGTCACTGGATTTCCCTTTGATTGCATCCAAGCCGCCGCCACATGGTTGTTTTTGTGGTTTGCAGCCGAACCCATGCTGGAGAAGCTGGACCGCATCAAGGTCAAGTACGGGCTGGTGGAGTAGGGCTGGATAGAGAGGAACGATACGATGCAAAATGAAAGCCAACGGAGAATAATTACTTTGCTGCGCCTTCTTCTGGAGCAAACGGACGAACGCCATTATGTGACCGGTGCGGACATCCTTCGCTTTTGGGAGGCACACGACATCCATACCAGTCGGAAAAACGTCTACAGCGATATCCAGTTGCTCGTGGACTCCGGCCTGGACATCATCTGCATCAAAAGCACGCAGAACCGCTACTTCATCGGCTCCCGGCTGTTGGAACTGCCGGAACTGAAACTGCTGGTGGACGCTGTGGAGTCCTCCCACCTCATCACGGAGAAGAAAAGCGCCTCCCTCATCGAGAAGTTGGGCCACCTCACCAGCCGGCACAACGCCGCGCTCCTGAACCGCCCCGTCTATATGGACGGCACGGCAAAACCGGACAACGAGGCCGTGTACTACGCCATCGACACGATCCAGACGGCGATCCACGAACAACGGGCCATCTCCTTCCAGTATTTCGAGTACACGCCGAAAAAAGAAAAGGTATTGAAACACAAGGGGTACCGTTATGGCCTCAGCCCCTACGCCCTCATCTGGAACCGGGACTTCTACTACGCCGTGGGCTGGTCGGAAAAGCACGGCAAGCTGGCCCAGTTCCGGGTGGACCGTATGACGGCCATCCAAGACTCTGACGCCCCCTACACAACAGACCCGTCCTTTGACCCGGCATCCTATGTCCGGGAGGTCTTTGGCATGTATCATGACGCGCCCCAAACAGGTGACGCTGCTGTGTGAAAAACCGAACCATGCGAAACGTCATAGACCACTTCGGAGAGGATGTGGCCACAGAGGTGATGGACGCCAGTCACTTCCGTGCCACCGTGGATGTGGCGCCTACCCCGCCGTTCTTCTCCTGGGTGTTCACCTTCGGCGGCGCTATCCGTATCGAAGGGCCTGCGGAGGTTCTGGCGAAAATGCGGGATATGGCCACGTGGCTGCATACATAAAAGCAAGAGGGATCCGCCCAGGAAATGCTGGGCAGATCCCTCTCACCTTTATAGAGCAGGAGGGCCGCTGCGGAGTGTATCCCCGCAGCGGCCTATCCTGATTTTCAGTCCGAAAAGTATACCGGCCTGCCAATGGAGGTAAAGCCCTCGATGCCGGTGATCACCACATTGTTGTATCCGCTGGCGCAGTGGATGATGAGCAGATTGCCGCTCTCGTCCCTGCCGCCCACGATACCCACATGGCTATCTTCGGGATAGAAAACCAAATCGCCAGGGAGCGCCTCATCCCAAGAGATGGCGGTGCAGTAACTGTGCTGGCTGGACGCTCCGCCGCCGTGGCCGATGATGTACTCGCCGCCTGTGGCGCTTGTAGAATACCCAATCGACATACCCCGAGCAATCCATCCCGTATGGCCGGTAGGTGCCGGAACTGGAGCTGCCAGGGGGCCGTGACCTGCATGGTGGTGCCCCCAGCGGGAGTCCCAGCCGAGGACGAGGCTCTTGCCGCCCCAGAAGTAATTGACCTTGCCTACCAGCTGGCAGGCGGTTTCGATTACCGCTCTACGCTCGGCGCTCAGGTCCGCCGGCAGCGAGGCAAGCAGTTCTTTGGCGTCGGCCTCTGTCACCGCCAGATTCCCAATGGCCCCGCCCAGCAGATCGAGGTTCTCCAGCAGGTCGTCCAGCATGTCGTTCTGCTCGTCGGTAAAGGCGTAGTGTTCCCGCATCTCGTCCACAGTCCTGCCGCTGATCGGAGATGGTCAGGATGGTTTCCGTCCAGCTGTCGTCCTCGCCGTCATCCGGGTCGCTGTCCGGGTGGTCTATGGTTTCCACCTCGGAGGATAGGACGGTCATAGCCCAGAACACCTCCTTCAGCCGTGCTACCCGGTCGGCATCCAGGGTGACCACATCGACGCCGTCATTGGTCCCTGCGGTTTTCACCGCAAACACCGCCACGATCTCCCGCCAGTCCGGCGGGGCGCCGTCTATGATGATCTGATCGTAGTCGCCCTCCTGCAGTTCCTCCAACTTATCAGCGTATTCCACATTGATCTGTGCGATGGCCGTACTGAGCGCCACAGAACTGCTGTCGGCAGGTTCATTGGCAAACAGGATGCCAAAGGGAGAGGCAATTAACAGTCCGACGACACAAATCAGGGCCAACAAGGCAAGGACGACAGATCCTCCCGCTGCAGCAGCGGCGATCAGGCTCTTGGCGGCGGCATAGATTGCCCGCAGGGCGTTTCCAGCCTTGGCAGCGGCCTTTTTCGCCGCACTGCCGGCCTGTTTTGACGCCTGCCGGAACCGGGCCGTTTGCTGTGCCACATGGGCTGCTTTGGCGCTCTGGGCGGCACGGGTGACCCCACGCCCCATCTGGGCCGCAGCCCTCCCAGCGTGGTCCGCTGTTTTTACCACCCGCCTGGAGGAGCCGGCAACCGGCTTTGCGCGGTGCACGACCCTGCCACGGCCTGCCTCCTTTATGGCAGGTGTTTTGCGTTTCCCTTTTGGCAGCGGACCGGCATCCTGGGCAGGCTCCGCCTTTGGCCGTGCGGGAGATACCGTTCTGTCTTGCCTTCCACCATTCCCGAGCACAGATCTGCCGGAAGGCCGGCGATCTCTCACAGGCTGAACAGGCTCTTGCCCGCTGCCTGCCGGCTGCCGCATCCGCTCAACTCTGTCCTGCGCGGATCTCTGCGCCGCCTGCCGTCCGCGCTCCCGGATGAAGGGCTGCTGGCCCTGGGTGCGCTCTGGTGACAGGCCGGAAACCTGCGTTTCCGTCTGAGCGCGCAGGTATGCGTCCTTGGTCTTGATCCGCTGCCCGGCTTTTCCGACCGGTTCCGCTGGCTGGTCTGCCGCTGCGGCGTTGACACGGCTTTCATGCTCCCGTGTGCGGATTTCCGGCACGGGATCCACAGCGGTGGAATCCGCGGAACTGCCGTCGCGGGAGGCACGGTTCTTCCGCTTCTCTTTGATGAGCTTTTCCGCACCGCGCTCCATGCGGCGCATGCCACCCGCAGCGGTATCCTCGATCTGGTCGCCGCCGTAGTCATCCCGCCGTCCCTGCTGGGCGGCGTCCCGGAGCTGCGTCCGCAGGCGGTTTGTCCCATCCTCCAGGCCGCGATGGACCAACTCCTTCGGTGCGGCCGTTATCTTCTCCCGGATGGAGGATGTAGCCTGCGGTTTCTCCTTGATTTTATCCATCCAAACACCTCCCTATGGAAACGGGCCGCATCACGCGGCCCGCCCCATCCCGATGGTGCCATCTGTGTCAGAGGGCTTGGTGGTCATCAGTTGATACAGTCGGTTCTTCGGGAAGTTGTCCATGAAGGGTACGATAGCACTGCCGCACTTGATGAGGCCGCGGCCGGAGTCCACATTGGTGATGTAGGAGAGTTGGTTGTCCGAGATGTTCAGCAGCCGGGCCAGTTCCGTCCGGTCCGTCGCCGCCTGGTTGAGCATGACGAGGAACTCGCTGTTGGCCAACATGGTCCGGGCGGTGTGGGATTGGAGCAGGTCGTCCACATTCTGCGTGATGCCGGTGCAGCAGGCCCGGTATTTGCGGACGCGCTTCCAGAGGGTGAACAGGAAGTTCGCGCTGTACTCATGCTGGAACAGCAGATAGATTTCGTCAATATAGATCCAAGTGTTGCGCCCCTGCTGGCGGTTGCGGATGATACGGTTGAAGATGCTGTCCAGCACCACCAGCATGCCCACGGGCAGAAGCTGACGGCCCAGGTCCCGGATGTCATAGCAGAGGATGCGGGAATTGGTGTCCACATTGGTGGGTTTGGCGAAGGTGTTCAGGCTGCCCTCGGTGAACAGTTCGATGGCCAGCGCCACGTCCCGCGCCTCCGGCTCCGGCTGGCGGAGCAGCTCGGCATGGAAATCCTGCAGGGTGGGCACCGCGCCGGTGTAGCCCCTGCGGATGTACTCCCGGTAGCACTGGGCGGCGCAGCGGTCGATGATGGACTTCTCCTTGGCGGAGAGTTTCCCGGATCCCATGAGCTGCTCACACAGGGACAGCAGAAACTCGGACTTCAGCACCACCGGGTTCTCCCCGTCGCCGTAGCCCTGCTCCATATCCATGGCGTTGATGTGGTTGGGCGAGGTGGCGGACACCTCGATCACCTCACCGCCTAAGCCCTCGATGAGCGGCCGGTATTCGGATTCCGGGTCGATGACGATGATATCGTCCGGTACCCCGTCGTCACCATTCTCCGCTGCCAGGGCCAGCCCCACCATCTCACGCTTGGCGGTGAAGGACTTGCCGGAGCCGGACACACCGAGAACAAAGCCGTTGGCGTTGAGCAGTTCCCAGCGGTTGGCGAGGATGAGGTTCTTGCTGATGACATTCTGCCCGTAGTACACCCCGCCCTGATGGCGGATCTCCTGGGCCTTGAAGGGCATGAGGACAGCCAGCGCCTCGGTGGTGAGGGTACGGAGAACGTCGATGCGGCGCAGGCCCAGAGGCAGCGCCGTCACCAGCCCCTCCGCCTGCTGCCAGTTGAGGGTGGAGAGCTGGCACAGGTGCTTGCGGGCAATGGACTGGAGGGTTTCCGTGTCGCTGTCCAGTTCCTCCTTGCTGTCCGCCAGATGCACCAGCGTCACCACGGCGAACATCATACGCTGGTCACGGGTGGTGAGATCGTCCAGCATCTCACGGGTTTCCTTGCGCTGCTGTTCGAGGTCATACGGGACAACGGCGGAAAAGTTATTGTTGCTGTTCTGTCGGCGCTGCCAGTTGGTCACATTGGTTTCCACACCCAGCAGCCGGTTCTGCATCTCACGCACCGCCTCGTCCGTGGGGACGGGGATCACATCGATGGACAGCATGAGCGTCCGGTTTAGTTCCGTCAACTCATTGATCATGGAGTCCTTGATGTAGGAGGCGTACTCCTTGAGGAACAGGACCCGTCCGAACTTATCACCCATGACAAAGTGGTCCTTCTTGAACTCCATGCTGTCCGGGCAGATGGCGTCCTTATAGGAGGCCCCCTTCCGCATGCCGTCCTTGAGGTCAAAGTAAAATTCGGTTTCCTCACCTACCCGGTAGAAGTCATGGAGGATCCTCAGACGCTCGATGGCGTCCAGTTCCTCGCTGCGGGAGTCCAGCTTATTGAGCCGGCTGGTGACGTCGCCGATGACACGGTCAAAAAAGGTCCTGGCCTCATCTACATTTTTCTTATGGGTGGAGACGGTAATGTACCGCTCCTGCACCACGCTGTTGGATGCGTCGGTGACCTTGTCCGTGAGCATGGCATTGTACTCGGCCCGGTATCCGTCCAGAAAATCCCCGCGGGGCGGGAGAAGGATGGTTTCCTCGAAGTTCTGGCGGTTGAGCCGCTTGTTGTTGATGGTGATCTTGGTGGTGGAGCCGGTGTCCAGCGCATTGAGCAGTTCGGAATAATTCAGGAACATCGCCGTCTTGTCCTCTTTGGAGGCGATAGCGTAGTTGATATCCGAAAAGCGGATGCACTTGGAGAACTTGCTCTCAAACTGAAAAATCCCATCCGGCCAGATACGGCGGATGGGGATGGTGTCCTGTACGGATCTTGGTACGGTAAATTGTTCCTTATCCTGCTTTAATGTATTTTGCAGGGTTTTAATCAATCTTCAGGGCCTCCTTCATACTCGAACGCTCCATGAGTTTTGCGTACAGGTTATCCGATTTGAAGACGAGCCGGTGAGGATATATAAATTCCGTGCGGATATAGGCAAATAGAAACTGCTCCAGCGTCATGCCGTTATACTGGAAAAAGCCGCCGAGGGCGAGGGGAAAGCGCACAGGACGCAGACCCATCCGATCTCGGCGGTAGCCAGCACGGAGCGCAGGCCAAAATACACGCCTACGGCAACAGCGACGGCCAGCAGCGCAAAGATGAGCTGGCGGAGCGACAGCCCGAAAAACAGGCTCTCCTGATAGTTTCGGACTTCTTTGTTGATGCGTACCTCGATTGGATTTCACCTCCATTTCTGATTCTGGACTTTCGGCAGACAGGGACTTGCCATGTCTGCCGGGGTATGCTAACATCAAACCGGAAAAATAGAGAGAGGGGTGTGCTCATGCTGTATGCGTATAATTTTCTTGGGTGGCGGGATCCTGCTCCTGTCCATCCTGTTCCGCCTGGCCGCGGTATTCCGGCTGACCATCCCGCTGCTGTATGCGCTGGTAGTACCGACGCTGCTGAGCGATTGGTACTATGCCCACTACACGCTGGCCAATGCGATCTGGTACATCCTGCTGGCGGTGACGCTCCTGTCCTGGGTGTACTCCCTGGTGCGGAAAATCTCCGCCATCATGGAGCGGCGCCGGCATGAGAAAGCAAAAGAGGAAATCCTGATCCAGCGGGTGCGGGAGGCTGGCCGCCATGGCGTGGGCGTTGTCCACATCAATGACCTTCAGAATTAACTGAGGCCCATTAGTTCCCGCACCAGCCGGTCGCTCATCTTAATGGCTCCGACCAGGACCAGCATGTTGAAAATGAGTTCCCCGATGTAGTTCCAGACGATGGTTGCTGCAGCCATGGTGTCATCCGCGATGGCGGGCGGCGCTGCTGCGAACTGTGAAAAGATAATACAGGACAAAACGATCATACAGCCCTCCAGGCAGATGGCGGCGTAACTCTTAACAAAGGCCACGCCAATGCTGCTGGAGGGTTGTCCTGCGAAACTGGCCAGCGGGATGGGGGCGATAGCCGTCGCCATATAGAGTTTGAAAAAACGGGAATAGACGGTCAAAATCATGACCAGCGACAAAACCCAGATAAACAGGGATCCCAGGAGTGTCACCGCCCACAGCGGGATACTCTCCAGAAAGCCAACGTCCTCGATGATGGTCACCATCTCGTCCGGCAGGGCCGTGTCGGACATGGCCGTGAGGCCGGAGGCGTCCATAATGGTGGACACCGCGCCCTGGGCGATGCTGAACAGGGCCATCATCAGCTCCAGACCGTAGGTGACGGCTCCCTGCGCCAGCGCAAACCGGACAAAGGTTTTGACCGCCACTTCCGGGCGCTTGAGTTCCGTAAAACTGCCGCAGGTCTTGACCACGCCGGCGACGAAAAACAGTACCAACAGAGCGTAGCCGATGGCTCTCAGCGCGTCATGGATGTTGAGAATGACGTCCCAGATCCCGCCGCCTTTGAATTCTTCCGGCGACGTGGAGATGAGCGTCCAAATCTCGGTAAGTTTATCATTCCAGGTCGAGAGGGCGGAGTTCAAGTTGTCAACGATCCAGTTTCCGCTTCCCATTGTGCATCACCTCCTCGTCGGGACGAAATCCATTCCGCTCCGTTTCCGCCTGACGGCGAAAATTCCGCTCCATTTCTTTGTCCCTCCTCTCCCACCCGCAACCGCTGTGCTGGTGCGGGTGGTAATTTTTGTGTTCTTGTGCATCAGCCGGTGATGAGGGTGAGGATCTCCTTGGTAAACGTGATAACAATGCCGCCCGCGATGGTGAGCATGCCGTTGGCGCGCTGGGAGGGGTCGTGGCTCTTGAGGGACAGGCCCAGCTGGAGGACGCCGAAACCCAGCAGGATGAGGCCGATGGCCCGGATGAGGGAAAAGATAAAGTCACTCAGATTTGTCACGACCGCCAGCGGGTCGTCCGCCGCGAAGGCGGGACAGACGGTCATGACCGCGACCATCACAAAGCAGGAAAGCATGGCGTAAATGCGCTTTGCCCGCTTTTCAAATTTATGATTCATGCTGCATTCTCCTTATCTTTATTGGTGTCATCGGTGGAAAATGCCGCAAAAAGTTCATGTCCAGAAATCACCGGTGCTTGATGCTGCCTGTGATGAATATAGGGCGGCCCACCAGCCAGTGAGGTTTGGCGGACCGCGGGGTGTTTCATTAAATCGTATTTCAGATCCATCACTGGCCCAGCGCCGCGGATGAGCAGGATGGCGTACCGGTTGTCTAGCCGCCGCACCTCGTCCGGCGTCAGCAGTTCCCGGCCGCTGATCTGCATGTTGGTGGACCATGAGCCGGACTTACCTTTGGTTTCCCCATGGGTCTTGGTATCGATGGTGGATTTGCCGAGGGCCTCGGAAATGTACTTGTGGGTGCTGGACTCGTTGCCGCCGAGGTACAGCAGGGTGTCCGAGTTGCCGGGGATGGTTTCCCAGGAGTCCTTGAACTGCTCCTTGATCTGCGCCATGATTTTGGATGATGGTGCTGCAGGAGATGTTTCTGGACCTCATGGTTGCCAGTTCGCGGGGCAGCCCCGGCAAATTGACCGAGGGAGCCTCATCCAGGATGAAGTGGACATGCTGGGGCAGCGGCCCGTGGTGGATCTGGTCCGCGCAGTAGTAGAGGGTATGGAACACTTGGGAATAAAGCAGACTTACCAAGAAGTTATAGGTATTGTCATTGTCCGGGATAACAGCGTACAGGGCACATTTCTTCTCTCCCAGCGTGTACAGATCCATATCGTCGTGGTCCGTGATGGCCCGGATCTGGGGCAGATTGAACGGTGCCAAGCGTACGGCTGTGGACACAAGAATACTCTTGGAAGTCTTGCCCGCCGCCATCTTAAAGACCTTATATTGCCGGACGGCGACGCTGTCCGGTTTCTCCCGTTCAATGGCGCTGAACAGCAGATCCAGCGGAGAGACGTGGTCCTCGTCGTCCTCTTTTACCTCCGCGTATTCCAGCACCCGCATGACCATGGAAAAGTTCTGCTCGGACTCCGGTGCCTCCTGAAACAGCATGAGGATGATGGCCTGCAGCAGCGCCGTTTCGGCCTTGGTCCAGAACGGATCCGATTCATGGCTGTTCTTGGGTGTTGTGGCTTGAATGAGGTTGTTGACCAGCCGCAGGGCGTCTTTCTCATCCCGAATGTAGCGGAAAGGGTTGTATCCGTCCGACTGCTCCAGATTGACAAGGTTCAGCACCCGCACATCGTAGCCCTGGCTTTTGAGGTAGCCGCCGGTGGCAGTCAGCACCTCCATTTTGGGATCGGTGATCACATAGTTGGTGTTCGCCTCCAGAATGTTGGGCAGGACATAACTACGGGTCTTGGCCGCGCCGCTGCCGCCGATGACCAGTACGTTGAGGGACCGGCGGTGCTTGTGGGTATCCAGCCCCAGGCGGACATGCTTTGTCAGGGGCTTATTCTGCTTTTGACAGAACATGGCGTTGACCTGTTTGGGGGAAGCCCACTGGGCGGAGCCGTGTTCCTCGCCGTCGCGGGTACGGCCCTGGGTGGTGCGGTAGAGGCAGATCCCCATGACATAGAGGCCGGTGCAGGCGAGAATGCTCATCAGGCTGTGTTCCGTCCAGCGGATCTTCAAAGGGGCCTGCAGGGCTGCAGTCAGGTTTGTCAGCAGCTCTGGCAGGCCGTCCCCGAGGGACTGGGCAATCAGGAGAGCAGCCCAGACCACGGGGATGTAGAGAAACAGATACGGGAGGATCCCTCCCGATCTGCCCGGTTGATTCAGCGGCATTCACCTCCAACTGAAAAACAGGGGCGCACCGCATTGATGCGCCCCATAGGCTGATGGGATGTATGCCTGTTTGCTTAGTCCTGTTCGAAGGGATACAGGATGTCCACGCCGAGGGCGTGCATGTGATCCTCATACTGCAGGAGGCCCCTCAGGTCGTGGCCCCGGTAGATCCGATCCTGTTTACAGGACAGAATGTAATCCATTTTCTTTTCGGCAGCCTCCCGCGCCAGGAACCGGAGGCTGGGCCTCCGGAGGTCCCATCCGCACATATAATCTTTGTATACGCCGACGATCTGCATGCTGTTTTCTTCCGCAAATTGGCGCAGGTAAGTGTCCTATCCGCTGATACCGATCTCGTCTGCTGCCGGATTGTTCGTGTTCACCCGGAGATACAGCCAGCAGCGTTTCCCTCGCAACTGCGCTTTGGGCGGCAGACTCCCGTGCGCAAACAGCCTTTTCAGCAGTGCCATATCCTCCGGGAGCAGGAATCCTGCGCTGCCGGTGCGTCCTCTGTAGTAGTAAACGATCTTCATGGTATCTGGCCTCCTTCACTTTTTCTGTAACGCAACCATACCTGAACCGGCCCGGAATATCCAGCACTTTCCCCAAACAGCACTCAATTATCTGGTCTTGGTCCGCGTCTTGGTTTTCTGCCTGGCCGGGGCGCGCCGCCGCTGTTCCTCCAACTGAGCGCGATAGCCCTGCAGGCGGCCCTCAACGGAGGGCCGCTCATCACTCGTCGTCCTCGCCGCGCTCCCGGCGTGCATAGGAGAGCTGGTGCTGGTATCGCGCGAGGCGCGTCCCGACCGGGAATCTTTTTTTGGCGTTCCAGGTTCCTTCTCCGGTTGCCGCTCCCGTTCCGGCTGCTTCTTCCGGGGGGACTCCGGCTGCTGGTACATCATCTTCTGGAACACCAAGTTGGCCCGTTCCACCTCTGTGGCCGGCATGACAACATCTACCATGCTTTGGGGGTCATTGGGATCTCTGGAGTTTTGGATGGCCGCATAGAGCAATTTCGGTTCCCGCGCCTTGTGCCTGAACTCCCGGTATTCCTCCTGCGTCATGGGGAATACCCGCAGATCCCGTGTCTGCTGCAGCATTTTGCCCATGCGGACCTTGCCGCTGATCTTCTTGTGGTTTTTTGCTAAGGCCAGCGACATGGCCAGCAGGTTCTTGGCTGCCGAACCGCCCAGCCGGACGGCCACCTCTCCGCCGGAGAGCAGCATGCGGACCAGCTGGTCCGCAGCCTCACCGCCTCCGATATTCATCTCGTTCCACCTCCTTTGCCTTGGCCTCGGCCACATGGATGTCGTGTTCCATCTGGGGCCGGTTCCGTTCAATGGTTTCGCACAGGGAAATCTCCTTCCGTGCCTGCCGGATCTCACGGTTGACGTCCGCCAACTGCCGGTACAACTCCGCCTTTTCCGCCATGAGCTGCTCCCTATGGATCCCACACTGCTCCAGCGCGGAGACGGCGTCCATGTAGCGGGCGAAGGGTTCCTCCATGCCGGGCATGCCGGACTCATAGCAGTCCTTTGCCGGGGCGAGGGCCTCCGCGTCGGAGAGGGCGTCGTAGAGTGCCCGCCGTTTCTTCTTCCGCACGTTGAGGATGGTGCGCTGCTTGTTGAGGCTGGCCAGCGTTTCCTCTGCGCGGGCGCGGACGGCCTGCAGGTCCTCTGCCGTGGAGACGGCCATCGCCGCCCGCCAGGAACGGCGAATTGCTTCCTTGTAGCTCTCAACATTCATGATCTCCCGCCTGAGATGGGGCGTCATCTTCGGCGGGTACTGCCGCTGCCCGGCCTTGCCCAGCAGATAGAGGTAGTGGACGTACAGGGCCATAATCCGGTGTACTTCTGGGGTGGCGCCTGCGGTACGGCTCATACCGGGCCGGTAGATGATGGCAGGGCGCGTGCCCGCCTCGATGGCGGTGAGGTTCCCTCGATAGCGGCGCGGATGCCGTCCTCGGTGAACAGCGGGTTTTTTCGGCCCGGTACCATGAACCGATCTTGGCCCCGTAGGCGGAAACTGAGACGGGTGCCATGCTTTATCTCATACCCCTTGTGCTCCATGATGAGGAAGAAGTGGCCGATGTCGTTGGCGTCCTCTATGGCCTCCCGCAGATCCGCCTCCAGCATTGCCCGGAAGGTGGGCTGGCCCCTGCTCTGCCGCAGCCACTCAATGTAGCTGACGGCCTTATCTGCTTTTCCCTCCATGATGACGGACAGGCCATGTTCCCGGCACAGCCGGTCTGAGATGGCGCGAATCTGGCTGTAGTAACTGCGGGCATTGCTGTGGTACTTCTCGCCGGTATCCGCATTCACGGAATTGAAGATGGTATGGGCATGGATGTGCTCCTTGTCCACATGGACGCTGATGACCGCCTGGTAGCCGGGCAGATGCTCTGCCGCGAACTCCCTGGCGATCTCCAGCGCCAGCTCCGGGGTGACCTCGCCGGGCTTGAAGGACTGGATGATGTGATAATACTGGACGCCGTCTGTTTTGCCCATTGCACGTTTCGTATCCAGCATCTGCCTGCATGCGTGGCCGGGATCGCAATTCAGATAGGCTGTAAGAATCTGTTCGTTAGTCTTATCGCCATTGAGCACATAGTGGATGCCGACATCCAGACGACCTTTCCTGGCAAGAACTTTTGTAACAGCCATTTACTTTTTCGCCACTTGGTACATGAGTTCATAGACACGATCCAGCATATACAGCCCGTGTTTGGCATCGTCCGGTTTGGCAATTCCAGCATTGACACTGCGGGCGATTTGATTGATATTGTTGCCGATATGATGGATCTCCGTGCGGAGGGCTTTGATCTCCTGAGAAGGGAGCGCGCGAACCTCCGCCCCCAGAATGAGGCGCCGGAGGTAGGCGGTTTTGGAAAGGCCGCAACATCGGGCGCTGTTCTCCAGCAGCGTTTTTTCCTCTTGGGACAGCCGTAGGCAAATCTCGTATTTCTTCTGCATGCTCACTCCTTCCACGGCTCACAGCCGGCAATTTTCCGCCTGCAGGCGGCATTGGGGCCAGGGGGATCCCCCCTGCAAGCGCGCAAAAGATATCTTTGCGCTATGCTTGCGCCATCGCCGCCGAAGGCGGCGGTGGCCTCGCCGCGCAGGGCGCGGCCATTTTCAAGCGGTAGGTGGATTTCAATTCCCTCTCCTGCGGAAAAGAAAAATGCTCACCGCTCATGGGCCTTGAAGTCCAGGTTATCCCGCGGGACGCCGGCCAGATCCAGTTCGCGCTTGTCCCGCACATACGCCGCATAGCGGGCGTAGGTGTAACCTTCGCTGTCAACGAGGATGCCGTCCTGCCGCCTGCGGGCGGTGACCAGCAGGCAGCGGAAGCGGCCGAACTTCTCGCTGTACCCGGTGAGCTGGGTCCTTGCGGCGATGAAAGGGGCCTCGGCCAGCAGGTCCGCTTGAAAGCGGCGGTATTTGGATTCCGGCAGGATGATCTCCCGCACCACCGTAAAAGGCGCGGTCTTGATGATCGGGGTGTCGTTTTGCAAATCAGCAACAGAAGCCGCCTTTCTGAAAAAATCGTGCTTGCTGCTCTTTTGCTATGGTGCAGACCTCCCTTCAATGGCAGGGCGTGTCATTGGACGTCCTTGCCGTCCACGGTTGAAAAAGCAAGGGCGTGTCATTGGACGTCCTCCAGCGCCTGGCGGATGCCGGCCTCTGGCCAGTGCGGCATAGGCGTCCGTGACTTCGATGCCGGTGGCGGAGTAGCCCTCCAGCACAGCGGCCAGCACCGTGGTGCCGCTGCCGGCAAAGGGGTCCAGGATCCGTCCGCCCGGCTCGGTGATCTTCACGATGTCCCGCATAAGTTGCAGGGGCTTTTCCGTCAGGTGGATGCGGTTCTGGGGTTGCCGTACTTGAACACGCCGGGCAGGCAGGGCACAGGCCGGCTGATGGGCATGTCCCCGTTGGATCCCCAGACGATGTACTCCGCCTGCTGGCGGAAGCGTCCCTTCTGGGGCCGGCTGTTGCCCTTGTCCCAGACGGCGGTGCCGCGCCAGATCCAGCCAGCCCACTGGAGGGCGTCCGTAGCTGCGGGAAGCTGCCGCCAGTCGATGAACATACACACCGGGGCGCCGGGCTTACAGATTTTTCTGGCGTTCGTACAGCCACTCCGCCGCCCAGCGCGTCCATGACCGCTGGTCCTTGGCGTCCCCGTCAAAGGGCGGCGGAGCATGGTCGCCCATGTTGGAGTATTTCTTGGCCGTGGACTTGTTCTTTTCCGCCTGGGTGCGCCCGCCGGATGCGTAGGGCGGGTCTGTGATCACCGCGTCGAAGGTCCCAGGCGCAAAGCCGGACAGCACCTTCAGCGCGTCGCCTTGGATGATTTCCCACTGGGGGTTATCGCTCATAGGCAGGTTTCTCCTTCTTCTTATTCTTTTTGAGTGTTTGCAGTACAGGTTCCTGATATTCTTCCAAACGTACACTTCCGTCTTTTTCCGTTATGATTGCAGGCCGGTAGACCCGCTGGCCGAGATCCAGCAGCGTTCCTTCAATAGCGTCTGCTACTTCGCCTATATAACGCATATCCCAGGGAAACTCATCTTCCGTCTTGTTGAGGAAGGTTAGGATCGTTTGATAAACGGCATTGTCAATCGCATCTAACTGCTCAATCTGCCTGCCTGAAAACTCGATTTCCAGTTCTTCTGGCGGAATGTTGTCCACCATCACATCATCGCTCCTTCCCTTGCTTGGTTCGCCGGCGCGGGGGCTTTCCCAGCTCCTTCTGGTCTGTCAGGACAGGGATCCCCAGCCTCTCGGCGTGGTTGATCTCCGCCCACATGCCCTCCGTCCAGACGGGGCCGTAGACGTTGACCTGCTGGCAGGACTCCACCAACCGCAGGCCCATCTCCCGTGCCGCCTGATCCTGTGCCGGGTTTTCCGGGTCGGCAATGGGCGGAAACATCAAATGGGGGGCAGATGGGCACGTTGCCCTCCACGAACACCTCCCGCGCTCTACCTCTGGCAAAGGCGATATTTTTCTCTACCTCGCCACGGAGCGGGGCGCAGATGTAGACGAGTCTTGGGCCATCCTGCCGGCGCTCCGTCACACGATCCCGGAACACTCCCAGGTACTCGCTCACAGCCTGCCGCATGGCGGAATAGTCCGCCGCGGATGGGCGGAAGGCGTACCACTCCGCTTTCCCGCTATCTTCCCAGATATGCGGCGCTACGCCATTACGGAAGTTGGGGTTGCCTGGCACCTGCTTGACGCCGAGGATATCCTTCAGCCGGAGGCGGAGCTTATCTACTACGCCGTCTGTGCGGTTCAGCACCGTAACGCTGATGACGTCATAGTGGTCCGCGTGGCCTGATGTCACAAACTGCACACGGGCACGGAGATCCTTTCCCAGCGTTCCCAAACAGGCCCGGCCTGTAAACTTGGGGCTGCCGATCACCGTGCCGTCTGCAAACAGTTTCCGAAGTTCCTGTTCGTAAAATGTCATCTCGCCGGCCCATCCTTTGGTGCGTTTTGTTTTGGGTGGGTCCTCATGGTACTCATAGGTGCTTTTTATCCGCAGAGAGATAGAGGTCAAAGTCTGCAAGGTCGATCCCCATGATATCCGACGCCAGTTCATACGCCTCTCTGGATCCGGGTTCCGGGATGTTTGCATCGATCATTTCTCCGTTTTTGTATACAGCCTCTCCCACATTGCTCCCGATGTCCTCGTCTGCCCAGCAGTAGGAGATAGTCTGATCCGGGTACTTTCTCGAAAGGGCCTCCAAAATTGTCGGGACGCTGCTCCAGGCAGTAAAGAACTCCAGGGTATCATCATCCTTACCCAGTTCCACACAGGAATACGCATTCCATTTGGTTCCCCAATTTTTATTACACCACTCGTACCAGGTGGGGGAAC
>ENA-OQCL01000616-OQCL01000616.1-human-gut-metagenome-genome-assembly--contig:-NODE-616-length-16289-cov-3.623190_pt1 | contig 16289 bp, 19 predicted proteins | sample MGYA00242502_ERZ504586 | MGnify/ENA primary metagenome ERZ504586 (study PRJEB26092, sample SAMD00036316) | human gut metagenome | host: Homo sapiens | study: EMG produced TPA metagenomics assembly of... | reverse complement strand
TGTGCTACTCTTGAATTAGCGGCGGATAACGGAAGGCGGTGAACCGATGACGGATAAGCAGGCTTATCTGGAAGAATGGTACAATGAAATTGACGAGTGGCGCTGTACAGACGTTTGAGCAGTCGGTGCCTGAAACATTTGGCAGTGGACGTATTGCGCAAGCTGTGAGTGGGCAGGGGCATTATTGTCTCAGATTTACAGCTTTGTACAGACGAAGATGTGCGCGTGCAGGGCGTGACGAGTGGCGATTATGTGTGGATGATTTTTTGTCTGGGGGACGGCATTTTCTGGGAAGACCTTGACTCACGCAAGGGCATTACAATGGAAAACGCGAGAGGTTTGCGTTTATACCGGACATGGCGGTTTTGAATCGATTCGTTATGCTCAGAATGCGACGTATGATTTTCGCACGGTGAAGGTGCCGCGAAAAAAATTTCACAGCGCTGACCGACGATTATCTGGGCAGGGTTGACGGCGGCGCGGCTGGAACGGAAAGTGATGGAGGACGTACTCCACGTGTCGCTTTCGCCGCAGATGGCGCGTGTGCTTGCAGAACTTGGCGACGCAGAAAACTATCCTGGCGGGCTGGGGACGCTTTTTCTCGACGGTAAGCTGTCGGAGCTTTTTGCCGTCATCCTGGGTGCTGCGATCACAGACGACTGTGCGGTGTTTCGCGCGCCGACGCTTTCGCGCACAGAGCGCGCAGCCATCCGCGAAGCAAAGCACATCATCGATGCAGCCATCGCTTATGCACCGAGTTGTGAAGAGCTGGCGCGACAGGTGCACATCAGCGCGGCAAAATTGTCGCGTGGATTTTCAGCGATCTATGGTCAGTCGTTGCATCAATATGTGATCGCTGAACGGCTCGAGACGGGCGCGAGATTGCTTTTGGAAAATGAGAAAAATGTCGGCGAGATCGCGGCGCTCGTCGGCTATGGCAAAGCGAGCAACTTTGCAGCGGCGTTCAAAAAAAGGTTCGGTGTGGCGCCACGGGAGTATCGCGCGAGCCATCCGAACGGACGCGATTCCTGATCGTTTTTGGGTCAAAATCGACGGGATTTGGGTCGAGCAGAAAAGAAGCATATGCTAACATTAGCGGTGAGATAAGGACAACCTTATCTCACCGCTATTTAAATTTATTGAAGGGAGAAATTTTTTATGAATCGAAAAATTGAATACCAAGGATTTCATTCTTATTGGTGTGCTCTCGGCGTTGATGTGGGTCATCTGTATGATCATCAGTACGGTGATGAGTGTGGCTGGCCCAGTGACGAATATTTGTTATCCGTCTGGCGTGGCGATCGTGAATGGTATCCCGATGATGCTTCTGCTCGCGAAGGTGCCAAAGCGTGGTGATTTTTACGATCTCGAGCGTGATCCAGGGAATATTGCTGATGCTCGTTGGGTGCTTTTTGGGTGGTTTCGCTGCTCTTCATTATCGGTGGGGTGGTCTGTGATTTGATTGTTCTGCGTGGTGGGAAGATCACGATGGGAGCAATGAAAATCGCTTTCGCTGTTTTCAGTGGATTTTTCCAGTTGGGCTATCTTTTCCCGTTCGTTTTCATGAAAGAAGCCTTTACGGATGTCATGCTTGGAAACGGAATTTCGCAGGAATTTATTGACAGTCTGTTTGGCGTGACTGCTGGGGTGATGCCGGTTCTTATCGTCGTCGTTGGATTAATCTGTGGATTTATTGGTGCGACGATCGGTCAGCGTGTGCTGAAAAAGCATTTCATCAAAGCCGGGCTCGTATCGATAAAAAAGTGAGCGCACGATGAATGGTTCTGTAGAAGCGTGCATCACGGCGCGGCCATTTAAGGGCACGGCACGATTGGATCCACGCACGAAATTTTTGCTGCTGATCTTTCTGGGATGTGTCAGCTATTTTGTCAACGGTGAACTCACGAGCCTGGCTTTGGTTTCGGGCGTTGCCATTTTTATCGCTGTCGGAAGCAGGCCGCGCACGGCGGCGAAGATGCTTGCGGCTTTCGTGGCGGTGGATATTCTCTGCGCTTTTCTCACGTGGGTACAGATTCCGATCTTCAGTGTGATCATGAGCGTGTTTGGCGTGACGGTGCTGAAGATCATTCCCATTGCCGGGCTTGGCTTTTGGATCCTCGCCACGACGCCGATGGACGATCTCACGGTGGCGATGCAGCGCATGCACATGCCGCAGGCGGTGACGATTCCGCTGGTGGTGATGTTTCGCTACATTCCAACGCTGGGGATCGAATACCGACAGATCAAAAACGCAATGGCGATCCGTGGCATCAGTGACACGTATCTGAAGCGGATCGCGCATCCGGTGCGCACAGTGGAATATATTCTCGTGCCGCTTCTCATGCGCTGTCTCAAAGTGACCGACGAGCTTGCTGCTTCGGGCACGACACGCGGGCTCGAGCTGGACACGCGCCGCGAAGCGCTGAACGAGGTGCGAATGGGCGCTGGTGACTGGCTGGCGATCGCGCTCGGTATGGCATTTTTCGCGGCGCTTGTGCTTTGTGACCGGAGCGCGTTGGGTGAGTTTGTGGTAAGGTGAATACCAGCGAAGCTGGCAGAGAAGATCCCCTGGGGGATTTGGAGGGTGTAAGATGATCGTTTTCAAAGATTTTTCGTTTCGCTACGAGGAGCGGGAACGACCAACACTTCGGAGCATCGATCTTGAGATCGCAGATGGCGAGTGTGTGCTTCTGACCGGACGCAGCGGCTGTGGCAAGACGACGCTCATCCGTTCGTTGAATGGGCTCATTCCACATTTCTATCCTGGCGAGATCCACGGTACGCTCGAGTTGGATGGCGAATCGTTGCTCGAGAAAACACCGTCGGAGTTGGCTGGACGCGTGGGCACGGTGTTTCAGGATCCGCGCTCCCAGTTTTTCATGACCGACACGACGCGCGAGCTCGCGTTCGGCTGCGAAAATCTCGGGCTGACTCGAGAAAAAACGGTGGCGCGCGTGGCAAATGCGGTGCGCACGCTTTCGCTGGAAAATTTTCTCGGGCGCAGCATTTTTTTCACTCTCGAGTGGCGAGAAGCAGCAGATCGCGATCGGTTCGGTTTACGCGATGCAGCCGCGCGTTGTCATTTTCGATGAGCCGTCGGCCAATCTGGATCATGCGGCGACGCATCGGCTGGCGCTGATGATGGCTGAACTTAAGCGCGCTGGTGTGACACTCATCATCGTGGAGCACCGTTTCTATTATCTGCGTGATCTCATTGATCGCGCTTATCTGATCCAGGATGGGCGCATTACTCGCACTTTTTCGCGCGAAGCATTCTCTGCGCTTTCGGAGGCTGGAGCGTGTGCAGATGGGCTTGCGCACGGTCTATCCTGAGCGTGAAACTGTCCGCACACAGAAAAATTCCAATACCGCTGTTCAGCACACGCTTGTGGTAGAATCGCTGGGCTTTGCCTACAAAGGCGGGCCACCGGTGCTTTCACGTATCAGTTTCGAAGCGCGCAGCGGCGAGGTCGTCGGCGTGATCGGTCACAATGGCGCGGGCAAAACGACGTTGCTATCGCTTATCACAGGCCTTTTGAAGGAACAGCATGGGCGTATTCTCTTTGATGGCGAGGCGCTCTCTGTGCGCCAGCGCCGCGCGCTCTCTTATCTTGTGCTCCAGGACACCGACTACCAGCTTTTTTGCAGCGAGCGTTGAGGAAGAGCTGTCGCTTGGCCATCGGGACGATGTTTCGGAAAAAATTCGAGCGTGTGCTCGCAGAGCTCGGGCTCAGCGACTATCGCGCGGTGCATCCGGCAGCGCTCAGCGGTGGCCAGAAACAGCGCGTGACGATTGGCGCGGCGATCGTAGCAGAAAGCCCGCTGATCGTTTTCGACGAACCGACGAGTGGCCTGGATTATGATTCGATGGTGCGCGTGAGTGCGCTCATTGAAAAACTTGCGCGTGCGGGGGTCATCGTTTTTGTCGTGAGCCATGATTTTGAATTTATCGCGCGCACTGCCAGTCAGATCGTGCAGCTCGATGCCGCTGGTGCTGTGACGAGCGAAGCGCTCACGCCGGCGCTTTTGGCGACGATCGCAGAAAAATATTTTTCACTGGAAGGTGACCATCATGTTTGAAAAAGTATTCCTCTATGCGGGGCCGTATAAGCGCGGCCTCTATGCGGCGACGGGCATTGTGCTTCTGAGCGTGCTCTGCGGCGTGCTGCCATTCGTGCTGGCCTATCAAATCATCGAGCCGCTTGTGAGCGGGAGCACGGTGGCGACAGAGTTGGTGACAAGTCGCGCAGCGGGCGTGCTCCTTTGCTTGGTGGCGCAGGCGCTGCTCTACGGCTGGGGACTGAATGTTTCCCACAATGCAGCCTATGGCACGCTGCTGCGCCTGCGCACATCGCTGCAGAAAAAGTTTGAGAATCTGCCCCTCGGCGTCATTCAAGACAAGGGCACCGGGACGGTGAAGAAGCTCTTCGTCGATGACGTCGACAGCCTCGAGGTGCTTCTCGCCCATTCGCTGCCGGAAGGCGTGGCGAATCTCATGATCCCGGTAGCGGTGATCCTTGCGCTCTTTGTTGTCGACTGGAAGCTGGCGCTGCTGTCGCTGGCATCGATCCCGCTTTCTCTGTGGGCAATGAAGACAATGTATGCTGTCGGTATGCAGAAAATGGGGCCGTATTATGCGGCAGGGCAAAAGATGAACAATACGATCATCGAGTACGTCAACGGCATGGAGGTTGTCAAGGTGTTTAATCGCGACGCCGATTCTTATGCGCGTCTGCGCGACGATGTGCTTGCTTATCGCGATTATACGCTGGCCTGGTATAAAGCTGCCTGGCCATGGATGGCGATGTATTCAAGCTTGTTGCCGTGTACGATCATTCTCACGCTACCTGTGGGGAGTTGGTTTGTGCTCCGTGGTTGGTCGACGCTCGCTGATCTCATCCTCACGCTCTGTCTGGCGCTTTCGATCGGTACGCCGCTGTTGAAATCCCTCAGCTTTCTGCCGACGCTGCCGCAGCTGAATTACAAGATCGCTGCGCTCGAGCAGGTGCTGGAGGCGGCGCCGCTTGCGCAGACAGAGGATGATTTCCACGGCGCAGACGACAGCGTGCGTTTTGCGCACGTATCTTTTGCCTATTACAAGACCGTGCCCGGGCCGGACGGACAGCCACAGACGGTGAGCGAGGCAGTGCTCCATGATATTTCTTTCACTGCTCACGCCGGAGAGAAAACGGCGCTTGTCGGTGAAAGCGGCAGTGGCAAATCAACGCTGGCGAAGCTGCTTGTTCATTATTATGATGTGGCCGATGGTGCGATCATCATCGGCGGGCAGGATCTGCGTGAGATGAGCCTGGCAGCGTTGAACGATCACATTTCCTACGTGGCGCAGGATCAATATCTTTTTAATACCTCGCTGCTTGAGAATATTCGCCTCGGTCGTCCGGATGCGACGGAGGACGAGGTGCTCGCTGCTGCTGATAAAGCACAGTGCACAGAATTTCTCGCGCGATTGCCGCAGGGCATCCACACGCCGGCCGGTGACGCAGGGAAGATGCTCAGCGGCGGTCAGCGCCAGCGGATCTCGCTCGCTCGCGCCATTCTCAAGGATGCGCCGATCGTCGTTCTCGACGAAGCGACCGCTTATGCCGATCCTGAGAATGAGGAGAAGATGGAAGCCGCCATCGCTGAACTGACGCGTGATAAGACGTTGATCGTCATCGCCCACAAGCTGCCGCAGGTAGCAGACGCCGACCAGATCGTTGTCATGGATCACGGGCGGATCGCCGGGCGTGGCACGCACGACGAATTGCTCGCCAGCTGTGCAGAATATCAAAAGCTCTGGCGTGCCGCCAGTGAAAGCGGTGACTGGAGGATCCGCGACGGAGAGGAGGAAGGTTGATGTTTGCACTCATATCTCGCATGCTGCGGCTTTCTGGCCGCTACAAAAAACGTATTCAGCTGGCCTTTGTCTGCGCTTTTGTGGAGCAGATCCTTTCGAAAATGCCGATCTTTTTTGCTTTTCTCGTGCTTGCTGGTTTTGCATCTGGCACGATGAGTGGTGCACGCTGTCTTGCCGTGGGCGCCATACTTGTCTGTGTGGTTGTGCTGCAAGCCGTTGTTCATTATGCCAGCGATCGGCTGCAGAGCGCGGCCGGCTATATGATCTTTGCCGATCAGCGGATTGCGCTTGCGGATCATCTGCGGCGCTTGCCGATGGGCTATTTCACGGCAGGAAACATCGGCAAGATCAGCTCGGTGCTCTCAAGCGATATGGTTTTCGTTGAAGAGGTTGCCATGAGTACCATCGCCAATATGATGAGCTATCTGCTCAGCGCTGGTGTCCTGATGGTCTTCATGTTTTGGCTGGATTGGCGGCTCGGGCTCATCGCGCTTGCAGTGACGCTTCTGGCGAACGTCGTGGCGCGGCGCATGAACGCTGTTTCGCTCAAGGAAGCGGCAGCGCGTCAGGAGCAGGGCGAGCGATTGACCGATGCCGTGCTCTCATTTGTAGAGGGCATCGGTGTGATCAAGAGCTACAATCTGCTCGGCGCACAGTCGGCGGCGCTCACAGAAAACTTTGCGCGTTCTCGCGATGTTAACGCCTCTTTCGAGCGTCGCATGACGCCGTGGACGACGGGACTTTCCATTCTCTACGGCGCAGGCATTGCGGCTATTTTTGGGCTGGCTGTTTATTTGGAGCAGACAGGCGCGCTTTCGCTCGCATATTTGCTCGGCGTGTTGCTCTTTGTCTTCGATCTTTTCGGTCCCCTCAAAGCGCTCTACGGCGAAGCCACCCGTCTCACTGTCATGGATGCCGCGCTCGATCGCACCTGCGACGTGCTTGTGGAAACGGAACTCCCTGACACTGGCACAGCGCATCTGCCAGAAACGACGGCTGGCGACGAAATCGTTTTCGAGGATGTGTCGTTCAGCTATGACGGAAAAAACGACGTGCTCCACGATATTTCCTTTGCCATGCCGCCGCGCACGATGACTGCCCTCGTTGGGCCGTCTGGCGGAGGAAAGTCGACCATTGCCAATCTTCTGGCGCGTTTTTGGGATGTGGGCACAGGCTGCGTGAAAATTCGTGGTGTCGATATTCGTGATGTGCCCTTGGCAGAGCTCATGGACCAGATCTCGATGGTTTTCCAGCGCGTCTATCTTTTTCAGGACACGATCTATAACAATATCGCCATGGGCAGGCCAGACGCGTCGGAAGAAGAGATTATCCAGGCTGCGAAAAAAGCGCGCTGCTACGATTTTGTGACTGCATTGCCCGATGGATTTCAAACCATCGTTGGCGAAGGCGGCGCGACGCTTTCTGGCGGCGAGCGCCAGCGCATCGCCATCGCGCGCTGCATCTTAAAAGATGCGCCGATCGTTATCCTTGACGAAGCCACAGCCAGCGTCGATGTCGACAACGAGCGCTACATTCAGGAAGCTATTTCTGAGCTCGTGCGCGGCAAAACACTTCTTGTTATTGCGCATCGGTTACATACGATTCGTGATGCCGATCAGATCCTCGTCGTCGCTGGCGGGCGAATCGCGCAGTGCGGCGATCACGCGTCGCTTTCCGATCAGCCAGGCATTTACCAGGATTTTGTACAAAAACGCAGTGGTGGATCGCGTCATGAAAGCGTATGAATCACTTGGCGTCAGTGCGGAAGACTATCTTGAAGCCATCTTTGTTCTCGAGCGTCAGCTGGGCGCTGTGCGATCCATCGACGTGGCGCGCTGGCTGGACGTGAGTAAGCCGAGCGTCTGTCATGCCATGAAAAAGCTCATCGCTGGCGGCTATCTTACGATGGACGTCGAACATTTGCTTCAGCTCAGCGAAAAAGGCCGCGACATTGCTGCGGCTATTAACGAGCGCCACTGCTTCTTTCGCGATTATCTCATCGCCTGCGGTGTTGATCCCGTTCAGGCGGAAGAGGATGCGTGCCGCCTGGAGCACGCGCTGAGTGCGGAAAGCTTTGAAAAGTTGAAACAGGCTGCAAGGTGAGTGTCCTGTCGATCCATATAAAATCCCGTCGCAGTGACGGGATTTATTGCGTTTTGCGCAGGAAAAGATTATGATAAGCAATAGGTAACTGACGGCCAATGCTGGACGATCAAGCACGAACGGAGGAACGACATGCATCCATACTATCAGCAAAACGAAGAAAGGCTTAAAAGACAGATGAACGCTTATCTTATCCTTGTGCGTTTGGAGATCGAGCAGATCTTCGGCAAGGCCTATGACGAAGCGTTCGAAGAGATCTGGGGGTATTATCGGGCGCAGATGCTCGAGCGTTGTCCTTACATTGGCGGCGACAGGAGCAGCGGCACGAAAAATCTCACAGGCTGCCTGTTTTTCATCGCGGTCGGTGTCTGCGGTAAAAACCATGGCCTTTCAACGCATGAATGGGGCCGGCTGGCGACTACGATCTACCAGCGCTGGTTTGCAAGGCTGCCGAGATCGTTGCGCCGAGCTGCACGTTTTCTCTTCCGGCAGGCGCCGGGGGTGGTAAATATGGCGCTGCGCCGAAGGGACCGCAGGAATGCGAGGATCGCCCAAAAGCATCCCGGTGGCTTTATCACGGAAACGCTGCCGCCAACGGCCGAGTATTCGCTGATCTATCTCAGCAAGCGTTGTCCGATCAACGATTTTTGCCGGCGCTATGGCTATATGGAGTATCTGCCATATATGTGCAACCTTGACTACGTGATGTTTGCCGCCTTTGAGGTGCCGCTTTATCGCGAGAAAACCTGCGCCAGCGGCGACGGTGTTTGCGATTTCAAGCTTAAACGCAGAGCACCTGTGCCAGATATATGGCCGCCGCACATCCTGGATGACGCGGATCCGCTGAAGTAGCACGAGGACGAGGGCTATGATGCCGCATCGCCGAACGGGCCAGCCCAGCCGCGCTTATGCTATGCTCAAAATAAACAAGTGCTAATAACGAAGGAGCGATACACATGTCACCGGAAATTTTTTGCAGGCGTCGGCCAGCCTGTGGAGCAATCGTCAGAGCGTACGATTTACGCCATTAATTGCCAGCCAGCGGACGGCGAGCCGCACGATCTGGCTGGCGGCGTCATGCAGTGCTACCATCTTTTTCCAGGCATCGATCTCGCGTACACACAGTTTCGCGCAGGGCGCTGCCGGATGCGCGAGCGCGCGTTCAGCGATGTGTTGGAGATCGCCTATTGTCAGGCCGGACGTTTTGAATGCGAGGTACAAGCATGGGTTTGTGACCTTTCTCGGCGAAGGTGATTTTGCCGTGAGCGTGCTTTCGCCGGAGCAGCAGCCGCCGTCTTTTCCACTGGGCACGTATGATGGCGTGACGTTGATCGTCGATCGGGCGCTGACAGGGCCGTGCTCCTGCGGGATCGTCGAAGGCGTATCGATCGACTGGCGGGCGTTGGCGGAAAAATTCTGCAGCGATACCTGCTGCTCCGTGGCGCGCGCGCCGGCTGGTTTGCGCCACGTTTTCGAAGAGATCTGGGCGGTGCGGGCGCAGCCACAGCCGGGGTATCTCAGACTGAAAGCGCTGGAATGTTTCTTCCTGCTGGGCGACTGGCTCCCGGCGGAGCTTTCGGCGGCGAAGTATTATTCGCGGAGCCAGATCGTCAAAGTGAAGCAGCTGGCAGAGGCGCTCACTTGCAACCTCGACAGGCATCCGCCGCTCGCAGTGCTGGCAGCGCAATATGACATGAGCCTGACGGCGCTCAAGGATTGTTTCAAGGCCGTGTATGGCAAACCGATCGCCACCTTTCAGCGGGAGTACCGCATGCAAGTGGCAGCGCGCTGGCTCGTGGAAACTGAGCTTTCTGTGGCGGAGATCGCCGGTCGGCTGGGGTATGAAAATCCCAACAAATTCTCCAGCGCCTTTAAGCGTGTGATCGGTGAAACGCCGAGCGCCTACCGCCGTGCGCGCAGGTAATTGGCTTTTCGGATAGATGAGGGCTTCGTGGAGTGGAAGCGGTGGCTAATTTGGAGTACGATGACCGCAGGGTCAGGAATTTCCTGATCTTGCGGTTTTATTTTTAGGAGGCGATGCGATGACCAGAGGCACAAAACGATTTCTGCTCAGCAAAACGCTGGAGATGCTGCTCACGCTGCTCGTTGTGACAGTGCTCTCGTTTCTGCTCGTGCGGCTGTCGCCGGTCGATCCGGCGGAAGCCTACGCGCGGCGCTCGTTTGCAGCGTTCAGCTATGATGAAGCAGATATGGCGGCGCTGCGTGCGCGGATGGGGCTTGATCAGCCACTCATTATTCAATATGGCACCTGGGTGATGGATGCGTTGCATCTTGACTTCGGCGAATCCTTCGTCAGCGGTCAGCCTGTGTTTGAAAAAGTCACGACGGCCATCGGCATCACTGTGCGCATTGTGCTGCTTTCGGGTGTGCTGCAGGCTGTCGGGATCCTCGCATTGGGGCCGCTGCTCTATGTGGCGCGCGGTCGTTTCAGCGGCAGGCTACTGCATTTCCTCTGCATTGCCGGTGTGTCGATTCCCTCGTTTTTCTTTGCGAGCAGCTATCTCGATCTTTTCGCGGTGAAATTCGGGTTCACCTCTGTCGTCGGCAGCACCGGGCTGGTGCGCTATCTGCCGCCGGCGATCTGCATCGCCATTGGCTGCATTGCCCTCTTTTCGCCGATGCTGGCCGGGCGGCTGAGGCAGGAAATGGCGCAGGACGCCGCTTTTTACGCGCGGGCGCGTGGGCTTTCGGAGCGCATCATCCTGTTTCGCTATGCACTGCCAGATGCGGTGGCGGCAATTTTGCCAAGTTTTTGTCAGATGCTGGGGCTGTGTATGGCGGGCTCAGCGATTGTCGAGCGGGTGTTCTCGTTGCCGGGGCTGGGCTATCTCATCATCGACAGCGTGCTCTATCGAGATTCGCCGGTGATCCACGCAACAATCCTTTTTCTCGCTTTTTCGCTGGTGATTTTTGACATTCTCTCGGATTTGCTGCAGCGCCTTCTGCAGCAGGGCGAGGGCAGAAGGGAGCAGATAGAGTGAGTAAGAAAATGTGGCGCTATGCGCTGCCGATTGTGGTGCTGGGCTTTTTCGCGCTGGGGTTTCTTCTGGCGCCAAACGATCCAACACAGACCCACGCGATGGACAAGTTTCTCCCGCCGAGCCTGCAATTTCCCTTCGGCACCGACGAATTTGGCCGCTGCGAATTTTCGCGCATCCTTGCCGGCGGACGTACCACTCTTGGCATTGTGCTCGTTGGCTCGGCGCTGGTGATTGTGCTCGGCCTCTGCTTTGGCATGCTCCTGGCAAAACGCGGCAGCCGTCGCAATCTTTTTGCCGAAAGCCTGCTCAACGCGGTAACGGCGATTCCGCCGGTGGCCTATCTGATCATTTTCATCGGCATCTGGGGGAACAGCATTCCGACGATGCTCGTGGCATTGACTGCTTCGCTGCTCTTGCGCATGACGCGGCTAGTGAAAACCCTCGTCGAGGTGGAAAGCGAAAAAGCGTATGTGCTCTGCGCGATCTGCTGCGGCGCAGGGCGGCTGCGCATTTTGTTGATGCACATTCTGCCGAATATCCTGTGCGATATCGTGCAGTTCAGCTGCCTTTCCTGCGCGGAAATGATCATCGCCATCTCTGGCTTTTCCTTCATCGGGCTTTCTCTCGGCGACGATGTCATCGACTGGGGCGTGATGCTTTCCGATGCGCGTGCGCTGGCAGGTGCGCATCCGTCGCTACTGTTCTACCCGATGGCCTTCATTTTTGTGAGTGCGCTGTGTTTCAACGTGCTGGGCAAACTGCTAGAAAGGGGCGATGACTGATGCTGGAGATCGAAAATTTGTCGGTGTCGGCGAAAAATGGTCAGACGATCCTGCGAGAGGTTTCGCTTTCTCTCGCACCGGGCGTTTGCTTGGGGCTCACTGGCGCCTCAGGTAGCGGCAAAACGACGCTCATCAGGAGCATCCTCGGGTTGGATGAGGGGCTCGTTGTCAAAAGCGGTAGACTGCTGCTTGATGGCGAAAACCTCTTCGCCTGCTCTAGGGCGGAGCGACGCGCGCTCTGCGGACGAACGATTGGCTTCATCCCGCAGAATCCCATGACCGCCTTTTTTCCGCACGCGACCATCGCCCGGCAGATGCAGGAAACGGTCATGTTGCACCATTTCTGCGACAAGCGCCAGGCGCGGGATATTTGCGCCGACGCCCTGCAGCGCGTCCATCTCTCCGACACGGCGCGCGTGCTCGCCGCGCGGCCGAGCGAACTTTCCGGCGGCATGCTGCAGCGCGTCGCGATGGCGCTCGTTCTCGCTGTCCAGCCGCGCTATCTGCTGGCGGACGAACCGACGAGCGCGCTCGATGCCGCCAACCGCGAGCAGCTGCTGGCGCTCTTTGAAGCGTATCGGGCGCACGCCGCCATTCTCCTCGTCAGCCACGACACCGTCTGCTTGCGCAGCCTCTGCGCCGAGATCGTGGTGATGGAGCAGGGCAGAATCAGTGAACGACAGGAAACATCGGCGTTGTTTGCCGCACCGAAGACTGACTGGACAAAACGCTTCGTTCAGGCTGCGCAGGCACAGGAGAAAGGAGGAAGCACATGGAAAGCCTGGAACTGAGAGCTGTTTCCCGCAACTACACAGATGCGCACGGCGCACCGTTTCGTGCGCTGGATGCCGTGTCGCTCTCCTGGCGGCAGGGGGATGCCATTGCGATCATGGGCGAAAGCGGCAGCGGAAAAAGCACGCTGGCACGCCTGGCGCTAGGGTTGGAACGACCAACGAGCGGCAAGGTGCTGATCGATGGAGAGGACACGACCAACTGGCGCTTTTCACATTGGCGCAAATGGCGGCAGCATTTGCAGGCTGTGTTTCAAGATGCCAGCGGTACGCTCAATCCGGCCTGGTCCTGCCAGCGCAATGTGGAAGAAGCGCTGCGCAATCTTACGCCGCTTTCGCCTGCCGATCGCAGAGAGCGTGTGCGGCTGCTCATGGCGCGTGTTGGCCTCGACGAGCGCCTGCTTAGGGCGCCGGTCCGTCGCCTTTCCGGCGGCGAACAGCGGCGGCTGGCGCTGGTGCGCGCCCTGGCTGTGGAACCGGCGTTTCTCATTCTCGACGAAGTTACAGCCGGGCTCGATCTGCTTGCCACCGAGGCGGTGCTTGATCTGCTTGTTGCCTATCGGCGCACAAATGCCTGCGCGCTGCTTGTGATCACCCACGACGACGCTGTCGCTTCCAGGCTTTGCGACACACGCTACACCATCGCCCGGGGTTATCTTGGTGTAAGGGAGCGGCGCGTCAGTCAGAATCTATAGAAAGATAGAAAGGAAGAAAATCATGAAGAAATATAAGAAATTGATCGCCCTGTCGACCATCCTCGCCCTCAGCCTAGGCCTTTTCAGCGGCTGTGGCGGCAGTGGAGAAAGCGGCAGTACCACGGCAGAGAGCGACGAAAAGGTGCTCAACATCGCGACAATCGGCGAAACGTCCACCCTCTCGCCGCTCTACATGATCGCCGACAACCGCCCAACCCAGAAACTCATCTACGAACCCCTCGTGAAATATGTTGACGGTGAGATCCAGCCGGTGCTCGCAGAAAGCTGGGAAATGAGCGACGATGGCACACAGCTCACCTTCCATCTGCGCCAGGGCGTCACCTTCCACGACGGGGAACCGTTCAACGCTGAGGCAGCCATCGCGAACATCGAATGCTGGCACAGCAATCCATCCATGGGCTCGTTGCCGGGCGTTGTGAATTATACCAATATCGAAGCGGTGGACGACTACACCGTGCGGCTCACTTACGACAATCCGTATTTCGCCTACATCAACGACTTCTGCTGGCCGGACGTCTGTACGATGATCTCGCCGTCGCTCCTGAATGAGGAAGGCGATTATCAGACGGTGAAGGGCTACGCCGGCACCGGTCCATACATTTACGACGAATACACCGCCGGGGAATCCACCACCTTCGTGCGCAACGACGATTACTGGGGCGAGGTGCCGTATTATGATAAGATTGTCGCGAAATACATTCCTGATAATGCCTCCCGTCTGCAGGCGCTGGAAACCGGGGAGATCGATCTGATCTATGGTTCTGCGGAGCTGAGCTACGAGGACTATGAGCAGGCACTCGCCGTAGACGGCATCGAAGGAAATTTTGCTCCGGCCGGCTCGACGGTGCGCAACATCATTCTCAACTTCAACGGCAACCTGTCTGATCTCAGCGTGCGCCAGGCGCTGGCTTGCGCCATCGATAAGGAAGCCATCAGCGAAAGCCTGACCAATGGCTACGAGCCGGTGGCCGACACCATTGTTCCGGAAGGCACCCCATATTCGGACATCAAAGGCACCGAAACCTACAGCTACGACACCGCCCGCTCCACCGAGCTGCTGGATGCCGCCGGCTGGACGCTGAACGAGGAAACCGGCATCCGCGAGAAAGACGGTCAGCCGCTGCACCTTGTCTTCACTGTGCCGACCGACGACAGCACCATCGGCGACATTGCGACGCTGATCCAGAGCCAGCTTGCCGAGGTTGGCTTTGACGTGGAAATCAAGAGCATGGAGAAAATGGAATGGTATGCCAGCTACATGGAAACGGATGGCTGGGATATCACCGCCATGACCGCCGGCTTCTTTAATTACGCCATGCCGCAGTGCTGGTTCTCTGCCATGCTTTCGCAGGGCATGCCAGAAGATGTGTCGATTCCGCTTTTGGAAAATGCCGATGCCTTCACAGCCGCGCTCGACACCTTCAAAACCACGAACGACGAGCAGCTGCTGCGCGATACCTTCGAACTGCTCATCAATACCGACATTGATCAGGTGCTCGACATTCCGCTGACGCATCAGATGGATATGATTGTCTACAACACTGATAAAATTTCCGACTACGCATTCAGCAGCGACTACGCTTTTCTCGACGTGAACGACATCACACCGGCTGGTGAAACCGCCAAGAAATAATGAAATCGGAAAATATTGCCACTTGTGACACGCGAATGTAAAAACGCCCGCAAGTTGCTGAAACCTTTGCGTGTTTCAGCAGCTTGCGGGCATTCTGATTCACCGCAGATGAAAGCGGCAGCGGAGCTCGCGCAGGCAATCCTTGCGCAGGAAGAGGATGAAGAACAGCACGAGGATGAGCGAGAGTGCGACCATGAGCACAAAAGAGGCGCGGATGGGACCGTTTGTGCTGCAGGCGCCGGTGAGTGCGCGCGCCAGCGCGACGATGAGCAGCCAGAGAAAGGGAAAAAGATTTTTCACGCTGTCTGCGAAAATCGCTGAAGAAAAGCGCGGCGGAGAGCACGATGCCACAGCAGAGCAGCACGGATGTGGCGACGCCGGCCCAGCCGGGATAGAGCAGGTCGATGAGAATGAAGAGGATGCTCAGGAGGATGATGGCTTTGATGGTCTGGCTGATGCGGTTGTATTCCAGCAGATCCGGCGAAACGACCATGGTGTGGAGGGTGAAGAGGCCGATGATGACGATGAGGCACCAGGGCGCTCCGCCGCTGGCGAGATTGACGATGATGCTGAGGATGACGCAGGTGACGAAGATCCCTGTTGAGAACGTAGGCGAGATGCTGGCGGCGGCGCTGCCTTTTTGTGATCGGTGGATAGAGGGGATTATTCTCCATAAAGCGGGCTCCTTTCCAGCGAAAACGGGATGTCGTCGGCGCGGAGCAGCGCGACGAGGCTGTCCTCGAATGTGGTGTCGGTGGTTGTTTTGGTGATGGTGAGGGTGGCGGTGCCGCCGTAGGTGACGAGCATGCTGCGTGCGCGTTGCAGGATGCTTGGACCGATGACGGCGTCGATGCTGCGCACATGACGCGCGAGATCTTGGCGGCAGCTGGATGACGCCGAGATTGGAGAGGATGCCGCTGTAAAGACGATCGCTGACGAAGCCGTAGCTGTGTTGGAAGACGGGCTTTTTTGATGACGAGCGGGATCGGTGCGACGAGCTCGATGATGCCGGTGATGGCGCTGGCGGCGTCGGTCATGGCGGATTTGCTGGCTTTCTGGCGCAGCTGGGCGTCGATGCGCGAGCAGAGAGCGGCTGGAGTATCGATGGCGCTCAGAGGGAGCCCGATGCCGCAGGGAAGAACGAAATTGCGCAGCGTTGGCGAGGGAAAATATTTGCGCAGATCGACGGCACCTGGAAATTGAGATAGCCCTGGGGTTCTGTCACGGCGGCTTTGCCGGCGACGAAGAAAAGCGCGAGCATGTAGGCGGTGACGCTGACGCCTGCGCGTTCTGCGACGGCTTTGAGCGCGGCGGCATCCATCTGCAGATGGAGGATCTGACAGGGCTTTGTGCGCGTGAGCACGCCGCCAAATTGCAGCGCTGGCTTTGCGGCGCCGGGAAGACC
>ENA-OQCL01000615-OQCL01000615.1-human-gut-metagenome-genome-assembly--contig:-NODE-615-length-16291-cov-6.709911_pt1 | contig 16291 bp, 19 predicted proteins | sample MGYA00242502_ERZ504586 | MGnify/ENA primary metagenome ERZ504586 (study PRJEB26092, sample SAMD00036316) | human gut metagenome | host: Homo sapiens | study: EMG produced TPA metagenomics assembly of... | reverse complement strand
GTTATTATGATGATACAACGAAAGTGCCACGAGTTACCCGTATTTGGGTTGACTTTAGAATTATATACGGTTTATGATTTGATTACCCGAATACGGGTAGAAAGCAGGATCCGTGTATGGCTGTTTGCACTTTCTTCGGTCACCGAAACTGTCCGTCGTCTGTGAAGCCGAAGCTGAGGTCGGCGTTGGCAGAGCTGATAGAACATCGTGGCGTGGATACGTTTATGTTGGGCGGCAGGGAGACTTTGACGGCATTGTATTGTCTGTTCTACGAGAACTGGCAGATGTGTATTCTCACATCTACTACAATGTTGTGCTTGAACGATTACCGGGCAATCTAGATGACCCGGCCTTGGATCTCTCTGTAACCATGTTCCCTGAGGGACTGGAATTTGCTCCGCCTCGCTTCGCTATTTCCTGGCGCAATGAGTGGATGCTGAAGCGAGCAGACTATGTGGTTACCTACGTCACTCATGGCTGGGGTGGTGCGGCCCAGTTCGCCGAGAAAGCTAAAAGTCAAGGTAAGACGGTCATTGGTCTGGCGTAAGCATCGCCGACGCTTGCTTTGACACGTGCACATCTTCTATGCTGACGCAAATAAGAGCACGCAAATGACTAGGCCCTTGGACAAAGCTTCTTCACAAAGGGTACGTCATTTCAGCGTACCCTTAGCCGCAATGGTGTCGCGTCTCGCGACATCTTCTCAGAGCATTGCTGGGTGCACCGAAACGGTACACACCTCTGACAGGGCGTCGTGAAATGCGACTCCCCAGCTGTCTGGGATGCAACGGCTACTGCGTTTCACCGCAGCCCCTCGCGTTTCGCGAGCCCCTGGTGACGATGGGTGACGATGGTGACGATGTTTTAACACCCTTATTTTCATCGTCACCACCGTCACCATCGTCACCTTTGCAGCGTCAGGGTGATGTGGCTGCCGGTTTGGTGCGCACATTTGCATAGTTCACCTTGAAGTCGCTCAGCAGCCGGCCCGCTTTTACGTTCAACTGCTTTGCCAGCGCGTTTGGCTGCATATCCAGCGCCAGGGCCGAGATAAGCTCCGTCGCGCTGCCCTGCCAGGTCGGATTGTCCTCCGTCACCAGCGCCGCGACCTTCTCCAGCAGCGGGTCTGGAGGCTCGTGGTAAGGCTCCTTGTCCGCGTGGTCGAAGCACCAGAGCAGCCGTTCCTCGTCGCGCACAAGGTGGATGCGCTGGTCGGGCTGGTCACGGCTTGAGACACTGAGTGTCGCCGCGTTGTCCGTGCGGTTCTCCTTGCTCAGCACGAAAGCGCCGTCGGCGCAGCCGTAGATTCCCGTCGTGCCGGAGATGCGGTCGAACTCGTCGTTCGCAGCAGACTTGCGCGTGTGGTGGACGATGAGCATACACAGCCCGAACTTGTCCGCGAGCTGCTTGAGTTGCCCGATGATCTGGTAGTCGTCCCGATAGCTGTACGCCTCGCCGCTCAGCTCGCGCACCTTTTGCAGCGTGTCGATGATGATGAGCCGAGTGTCCGGGTGCTCACGCACGAACTTCTCTAGCTGCGCGTCAAGGCCGTTGCCGAGCTGCTTCGCGCTTATGGCAAAGTTCAGTTTCTCCGCGCCCTCCACACCGAACATCCGGTACATTCGCCTTTGCAGCCTCTCATAGCCGTCCTCGAGCGCGAGGTAGAGCACCGTGCCCTGGTGGACTTCGAGGTCCCAGAGCTTCTGCCCGGTGGCGACGTGGTAGGCGAGCTGTGCCATGAGAAAGGACTTGCCCACCTTCGGCGCACCGGCGAATATGTATGTGCCGTTTTGGAGCAGGCCCTCGATGACCGGCGGCCTGCTCTCGTATACTGTGTCGTACAGCTCGGCCATCGTCACCGTCGGCAGGAACGCCGGGTCGTTCATACGGCGTAATTTTCTGTACAATTCCTGCAGGTTTTCGTTGCTTTCGGCGCTGGGATTTGATATATTGTTGTTGCAAACATTTGAAAGCTGCTGTCCCGCATCTGCGCAAACAGATGCCGAAGGGGCAGCGTTTTCTTTTATCACCTGCTCAGCAAGCAAAGGCATCACCTCCCGTGTGCCTGTCTATCCAAGCTATCAGCTTGTCCTTCGGCACCAGCTTCCGCTTTCCGATCTGCAGCGTCGGGAAATCCGCGGAATTCAGCAGCTGATACGCCCCGGCTCTGGATATTCCCAGCGCTTCAGCCAGCATCCCGGCGTTCAGGATATCGGGCAGACTCTCATAGGCTTCTCTTCTCATTGACATTTCCCCTTTAAAAAATATTGCCAAGATACATTTTTCTTGACAACGATATTATATGGTGATAATATCATGCCTGTCAAGAATAATAGTTCGATATTTGAGATAAACCATTATTTCATATCAGATTGGAGGTACACCGATGAAAGTACCAATTTTTCCGGTCACGCCAAAAGAGGCTGAGGAATACGGCATAGAGAACCGCACGGAGGCGAACCGCAACTGTCCATTTGCCAAAAGGCTGGCGCAGCTGCGGCAGGAAAAAGGGCTGACGCAGCAGAAGCTTGCGGATATACTCAAGTGCTCCAAGTCCACGATCAGCCTTTACGAGACGGGCGACACGGTGCCGGATGCGAAGAATATCGTGGGCCTGTGCGATATTTTTGGCGTGAGCTGTGACTACTTGCTCTGCCAGACTGACTACCGCAGGCCGGAGAACGAGAGGCTTACAATTGAGGAAATGGGGTACTCGGAGAAGGCGGCGCAGGCTCTTCATAACCTGGATTTCATAAAACTGCTCCAACACAGCGGACACATAGAACTACCCTTCTCTCCAAAGGCGTCGTTCAATCTCATGTGTGAGGACAAGCGTTTCAAAGAAATGATGCTCCTGGTATGTGAAGCCTACCAGATGCGGATCGCCGACGCTCGCTTTGACCCGAAAGTTGTAGAGAAGGCGAGCAATCTTGAGATAGGCGGCTGCCGGGCAATGCTGTTTGCGATTGGAGAAGGCAGCGCGCCGGTCTCAGACCTTGCAGAGGTGTATTTGCAGCGTGCGAGCGAACTTTTCAAGGACATAGTGCGCGACTTCCCTACGGAAGACCCGGAAACAGGGGAAGAGTACCAGATGATGATACGGGGCAACATCTACAATCCCGTGCTGAAGAGCAAGTTCAACGACCGGATGTGGGAAAACATCGACGAGGAAGGACAGGACGAGTGAGCAAGCGGCTCGGCCTTTTCTTATAATAAAAAAAGAATAAAGGAGGAGTTCTATGCCGGGAAAGCGCTCCAACGGTGAGGGCGCTCTGCGCAAGCGCAGCAGCGGTCTCTGGGAGTGTATGATTATGACGGGCTTTCAGCCCAACGGAAAGAGAGAATACAAAAGCTTCTATGCCAGAACGCGAAAGGAAGTTTTTGCAGAAAGTAAGGGACTACCGGGCTGCGATAGAGGCCGGCCTGGACATGACGAAGAAGGAGCTGAAGTTCGGCGAGTGGGCTCAGTCGTGGTATGAGGGATACAAGGATCAGGTCTCACCCACGACCTATGAGAGCTACGGCTACACGCTCAAGACCCTCAACAGGGCCTTCGGTTCAAAGCCGCTGAGGAGCATACGCGCCTCGGACGTCGAGGCCTTCCTGCGCGATCTGACGAAGGACGGCACGCACCAGTCGCAGGCGTCGAAGTGCCGCGGCATGATGTTCCAGATCATGCGCAAGGCTCAGGCAAACGACCTCATCCTCAAGAACCCGGTGGAGCTTGCGGACAAGTCGCGGCACGCGCCGCAGAAAAGCAAAAAGGACTCCTTCACAGCGGAAGAAGTCCGGAAGCTGTTCAAGTTTCTGCCGCACGACAAGACGGGCGACAGCATAAGGCTGCTGCTCCTCACGGGGATGCGTTCCCAGGAGCTGCTCGCGCTGGAGGCCGGGCACATCGAGCCCGACGGCTCGTGCGTACATATCCGCCAAGCGGTGAAGCAGGTCAAGGGCACGGTGTTCGTAGGCGGCACGAAGAGCGCCAGCAGCGTCCGGGATGTGCCTATACCTGAGGCCTACCGCGGCATGGTGGCCGGCCTGCGCGAGTACTGCACGCCCTATCTCTGGACGGGCAGGGGCGTGGACAAGCCCTGCAACCCGACGCATTTTCGCGACAAGTTTGCCGAAGCGCTGAAATCCGTCCCGGGCGTCAGGCCGCTCACGCCGCACTCCTGCCGGCACACCTTCGTAAGCCAGCTGCAGGCCCAGGGCGTCCCCATGGAGACCATCCAGTCCCTCGCTGGACACGCCGAGATGGACATGACGGAGCACTACCTCCACGTCCAGGACAACGTCAAAGCCACCGCCGTGGAGCGCCTCGCCGGGCTTATCGGGGCGTAGCAAATCGTCGCAATAAGTCCACTACTTTCAAATGCAATTCTGGTACAGTTCTGGTACGCATTCTGGTACGAAGCTTGCAAAACGATAGATTTTGGGATAAAGATAAAGAAAAAGTCCTGAAATCTCAAGATTTCAGGACTTTTTCTGGTGGAGATAAGCGGGATCGAACCGCTGACCTCTTGAATGCCATTCAAGCGCTCTCCCAGCTGAGCTATACCCCCATGCGGTGCAAGAGGTATATTAGCAGAACTGCGCGGGATTGTCAAGCGCTTATTTTAAAAAACCTGCAACAATTTGTTCTTCGGCCTCTTCTTCTGTCAGGCCCAGGGTCATCAGCTTTATCAGCTGCTCGCCCGCTATCTTGCCTATCGCCGCTTCGTGGATCAGGCTCGCCTCTACGCTGTTCGCCGTTATCTCCGGCACCGCGCGCACTGAGGCGCTGTCCATGATGATCGCGTCGCACTCCGAGTGGCCGCTGCACTTGCCGTTGCCGTTTATACGCGACACGAACAGCTGCTTCGACTCGTCCCGGGCGACGCTCCGGCTCACCACGTCCGTGCTGCAGCCCTCGCCGTCCAGCTCCACCTTGAACTCCGTCTCCGCATACTGCGTCCCGTGCGTCATCAGCTTCTCGTGCACGATCAGCGTCGCGCCGCCGCCCAGCTTCGCCTCCGTCAGCCGCTTGGTGCTGTCCACACCCTTTATCTGCGTCGTGTCCATCTCCATATACGCGCCCTCGTCCAGCTCTATGATGGTCACGGGGTTCATGATGCGCTCGCCGCGGCCGTCGCCCTCGGCGTAGTGCCGCTCCACGTACTTCACCTTGGATTTCTTCCCCACGTGGAAGCTGTGGATGCCGTCGTGCTGGCTGTCCTGGTCGCCGCAGTTCGAAATGCCGCAGCCCGCGACGATGGTCACGTCGCAGTCCTCGCCTATATAGAAGTCGTTGTACACGACCTCCTTCAGCCCCGTCTTCGCTATGATGACGGGGATATGCATGCTCTCGTTCTTCGTGCCGGGCTTTATGAAGATGTCTATGCCCGCCTTGTCCGTCTTGGTGACTATGTCTATGTTCGCCGTCGTGGCCCGCGCCGCGGTGGCACCGTCCGAGCGGATGTTGTACGCGCCCTCAGGCACGCCGTGAAGGTCCGCTATCTGCTCAAGCAGGGTCTGCTGTATCTTATCCATGCCGCGCCTCCTCAGATGGCCTCAAGCCTGCCGCAGGCCCCGGAGGGATTCATGAGGCCGGGGAGTATCTCCTCCCGCGGGCCCTCCGCCGTGATACGGCCGGCCGCTATGACGACTATCTTGTCCGCTATCTCAAGTATCCGCTCCTGGTGCGAGATGATGAGGATGCTGCCGTTTATCTGCTCGTACATCTTCTCGAACACTGCGATGAGGTTCGTGAAGCTCCAGAGGTCGATGCCCGCCTCCGGCTCGTCGAAGAGCGAAAGGCGCGTGCCGCGGGCCAGGATGGTCGCTATCTCTATCCGCTTCAGCTCGCCGCCGGAGAGGCTGGCGTTGACTTCGCGGTTTACATAATCCCTCGCGCACATGCCGACGCGGCTGAGGTACTCACAGGCCTCGCCCACGCTCAGCTTGCGGCCCGAGGCCAGCTGCAGCAGGTCGAAGACCCGGATGCCCTTGAAGCGCACCGGCTGCTGGAAGGCGTAGCTGATGCCGAGCTTCGCGCGCTCGGTGATGCCGAGGTCGGTGATGTCCTCGCCGTCAAAGTAGATGCGGCCCTCGGTGGGCTTTATGATGCCGGCTATGAGCTTGGCCAGGGTGGACTTGCCGCCGCCATTGGGGCCGGTGACGGCCACGAAGCGCTCGTTCACGCAGAGGCTGACGTCGGTGAGGATGTCCTTCACCCCGCCGTCGTCCTCGCCGGCGCTGTAGGATACGTTTTTGAGTTCTAACATTGCTTTATATCAACTCCATTCGTTTCAAAATTTGTCGTCGTCCAGCTTGTGGCTCAGGTCCCGCCTGAAGACGAAGCGCGGCTCCCTGTGCCGGGCGATGCGGACGATATTTTCAGCGTGTTTCATGATGATGAGCAGTACGCTCAGGCCGATGAGTATCATACACAGGCCCGAGAAGCCCTTGGCCACCAGCGTCACCGGGACGCTGACCGCGCCCAGGATGGAGCCGAGAGAGACATAGCGCGTCAGCAAAAAGGCCAGGGCGAACACCACGAGGGCTATGACGCCCGCGTTGTAGTCGATGACGAAGGTGGCGGCGGCGCCGCAGAGGATGCCCTTGCCGCCCCGGAAGCCGTAGAACACCGGGAAGACGTGGCCCAGGACCAGGCAGAAGGTCGCAAACAGCCGGCCCACGCGCAGGTATTCCTGCTCCAGCAGGGGGTCGCTCGTCGCAAGGCCAAACACCAGCCCGCCTATGAGCGGCGCGAGCACACCCTTTGCGATGTCTATGCCCAGGACGCCCGCGATGCCCTTGGCGCCGTAGTTGCGGTAAAAATTCGTGAGCCCCGCGTTGCCGCTGCCCATCGTGCGCACGTCGCTGTGGAAAAGGTAACGGGATACGATGATGGCCCCGTTTACGCTGCCTAGCAGGTAAGCCGCTATGGCTATGAGGACCAGCAGGACCGGCGTCAACATTCCTTATCTCCCTTCTGTCGAATGACGATGCGGATGGGCGTACCCTCCAGGCCAAAGACGGCCCTTATCTGGTTTTCAATGTAGCGCTGGTAGGAGAAGTGGAAAAGCTCGCGGCTGTTGCAGAAGATGACGAAGTTCGGCGGCCTCACGCCGGTCTGGGTCATGTAGTAGATCTTGAGCCGGCGGCCCTTGTCCGTGGGGGGCTGCTGCCGCGCCTGGGCGTCCGCGAGGACGTTATTGAGCATGCCCGTCGTGATGCGCATGGCGCTCTGCTCGTTGACGTAGTTCACCAGCTCGAATATACGCTCCGCGCGCTGGCCCGTCAAGGCTGAGATGAAGAGCACCGGCGCGTAGCTCATGAAGGCGAGGTCGCGGTAGACGTCCTTGCGGAGCTTGTCCATGGTCTTGCCGTCCTTCTCTACGAGGTCCCACTTGTTGACGACGATGAGGCTGGCCTTGCCCGCCTCGTGCGCGAGCCCGGCTATCTTCGTGTCCTGCTCCGTGACGCCGTCGCGCGCGTCCAGCATGATGATGCAGACATCCGCCCGCTCTATGGCGAGCTGGGCGCGCATGACGGAGAACTTTTCTATCCTGTCGTCCACCTTCGACTTGCGGCGGATGCCCGCCGTGTCGATGAAGACGTATTTGCCGTATTCATTTTCAAAGGGCGTGTCCACAGCGTCCCGCGTCGTACCGGCGACATCGGAGACGATGACGCGCTTCTCGCCCAGGATGAGGTTTATGAGGGAGCTCTTGCCCACGTTGGGCTTGCCGATGACGGCGACCTTTATCCGGTCGTCCTCCTCGTCCCCTTCCTCCTCGGGCGGGAAATGCGCCACGCACTCGTCCAGCAGGTCGCCCGTGCCGTGGCCGTGGACCGCCGAGAGCGCGATGGGGTCCCCCAGGCCCAGGGAGTAGAACTCGTAAAAGCCCGGGTCGGGCAGGCCGGTGGCGTCCATCTTGTTCACGCACAGGACGACCGGCTTCTTCGAGCGCAGCAGCATATTCGCCACTTCCCTGTCCGCCGCCGTGACGCCCGTGGCTATCTCGGTGACAAAGACGATGACGTCCGCCGCGTCCATGGCTATCTGCGCCTGCTCCCGCATGAAGAGAAGTATCTCGTTGTCCGTGGAGGGCTCTATGCCGCCCGTATCCACGATGTCGAATTTCCGCCCGTTCCACTCGCAGTCGGCATAGAGCCGGTCGCGCGTGACGCCGGGGGTGTCCTCCACTATGGAGAGACGCCGCCCCGCCAGGCGGTTGAAGAGCATGGACTTGCCGACGTTCGGCCTGCCCACTATTGCTACAAGAGGTCTGGCCATACAGCGCGCCTCCCCTTTCTCACATGTCCTGTCCAAGCATGGCCGAGAGCAGCTCGTCCCCCGAGCCGCCCACGGGCACGACCGGCACGCCCAGCTCCGCCGAGACCTGCTCCAGCGTCACGTCGTCGAGGAAGACGCCCTCGCCGTGGCGCAGCATGGTGTGCGGGATGAGCAGCCGCCGTCCCAGCTCGCGGCCGCGCAGCTGGGCTATGAGGTCGCCGCCTGTAACGAGGCCGGCGACGTCTATTGTGTGTCCGAAAAAGTCGTTTACTATGGCAACGACCTGTCCTTTTATCTTAGCACATTTTTTATGTCCTGTCTGTAAAAGTTTCTCTAAAAGCGGCGCGGCGGCGACGCCGGTGGCGAGGGTGAACGCCTCGCCCGAGCCCTCGTCCGGCTCCGTGAAGTCGAGGGCGGCCATGAACTCCGTCTCCAGCAGGCGCATGAGGCCGACGCCGTTTTCGAGCTGGCTGTATTCCTCGTAATACTCATCCGGCGGCAGCTCGCGCCCGGCCTTGAGGTAGAGCTCGTCCGAGCACCAGAAGATGCGGCTGCCGCGCTCTTTGAGGCACTCGGCCGCGTAGGCCTCCACCCGGTCTATCGTCTCCGCGGCGCTGTCCCTGTCGAAGGGCGTGAGCTTTGCGAGCTTCTCCCGGTGCTTCGTGAGGCCGACGGGGACTATGGAGACGCTGCCGACGCCTGGGTGCAGCTCCGCGAGCTCCCGCATGGAACGCGAGAGCTGCTCGCGGTCGTTATAGCCCGGGCAGCAGACTATCTGGCAGTCCACCGTGATGCCCGCCGCGGTGAGGCGGCGCAGGGGGCCCATGATGTCGGCGGCTTTCGGGTTCCCCATGAGCTTCACGCGCATCTCCGGGTCCGTGGCATGGACGGAGACGTTGATGGGGCTTATTTTCAGCTCGCAGATGCGCTCCAGCTCCCGCTCGGAGAGGTTCGTGAGCGTTATATAGCTGCCCGTGAGGAAAGAAAGGCGCGCGTCGTCGTCCTTGAAGTACAGCGTCCTGCGCAGGCCGCGCGGGAGCTGGTCTATGAAGCAGAAAAGGCAGTGGTTGGAGCAGCCCCAGGGCTTGTCCATGAGGTATTCCTCAAAATCGAGGCCCAGGTCCTCGCCCTCGCCCTTGCGGAGCTTCACCTCGTACTCCTCCCCGGTCCGCGCCGAGCGCAGGCGGAGCGTCAGCCGCGGCTCGTAGGACCAGTAGCGGTAGTCCAGCACGTCCTCGACCCCGTGGCCGTTTATCGCCAGCAGCTCGTCGCCCACATGCACCTTGCCCCTCGCCGGGGAGGCCTTATCTATATTAGTTATCGTGTTCAGCATCCCAAAAGCCTCGCAGAGTTCGCGCGGAGCGCGAAAAATTGCAATCCGTTTTTTCCGGGGGCGTGTACCTCGGAAAAAACACTTCTGTCGCGCAAGTGTGCGGCCATGGGCCGTGCGCGCAGCGCGACGCCAAGACAGGAAGCTGCCGCCGAAGGCGGGCAGCTTTTGACGCAAACCCCGTCCTTTTCGTTTTGAAGGCCCCGCCTTCAAAACGAGATAGTAGCAAAAGAAGGGGAGGCGATTTGCCTTCCCTTCTCAGCTTTGTTACTTGCTCTCCTCGACCGCGAAGACCACGCGGCCGTTATACTGGCCACAGGCCTTGCAGGCGCGGTGCGGCAGATGGTAAGCGCCGCAGTTCGGGCACTTCACTATTGCGGGCGCCTCCAGCTTCCACACGGAAGAACGCCTCTTGTCGCGGCGCTGGCGGGATACTTTACTCTTCGGGACTGCCATGAATTACACCTCCCACAGTCGGCTGTTTGCGAGCAGCTCTGTTATTTAAAAATTTATTTATCCAAAAGCTGCTCTAAAACAGCTAATCTTGGATCCGCTTTCTTGCGGCAGGAGCAGGGGCCTTCGTTGAGGTCCTTGCCGCACTCGGGGCAGACGCCCTTGCAGTCTTCCCGGCAGAGATACTTCGTGTCCATGTCCAGGATGTACACCGTCTCCAGCAGGTCGTCAAGGTCCAGCCAGTCGCCTTCCAGCTCAAAGGCCTCGGGGTCCTCGCTGCCGCCCTCGGGGACTATCGGCACGGCGAAGCCGATGCGCTTGTCCCGCTTAAACTCGCGGCCGCAGCGGTCGCAAAGGCAGGTCATGCCCACCTCTATCTCCCCGCGTGCGGTGAGGACGCCGGCGGTGTTCTCCACCACGCCCTCGGCGCTCGGCCCGACGTCGTACCGGACTATCGAGGGGCTGCTCAGCCGCTCGGTCGAGAGCTCCTGAGAAAAGCTAACCCGGCCCCCGGGAACGTCTATTATCTCCCGAAGATCGAGCTTCACAGGCGCACCTCCACTAGCAGCTATTTCATAGCCGCTTTGGTATTATAAGCGAAAGAGCCCGCCTTGTCAACAGAAATATCGTTGACAAAAGGGGCTTTCAGGGCAATAATATCACTTATGAAAGAGCTGACTGTTGGAAAAAACGACGCCGGGCAGCGCCTTGACCGTTTCGTGGGCAAGGCTGTGCCTCTGCTGCCCGAATCTCTGCTGCAAAAATACATAAGGCTCAAGCGCATAAAGCTCAACGGCAAAGGCTCGAAGCGCGACACGCGCCTTAACGAGGGCGACGTTCTCAGCCTTTACATCAACGACGAGTTCTTTGAAAAGCCCACGGAGCGCAACAGCTACCTCAAGGTCGGCGCGCCCAGGCTCGACATCGTCTACGAGGACGAGAACATCCTGCTCGCGGACAAGAAACCGGGCGTCCTCTGCCACAGCGCGGGAGAGTGGGATTACAACACCCTCATCGCCAATATCCAGGCCTACGCCTATCAGAAGGGCGAGTGGCGCCCGCGCGAGGAGAACGCCTTCGCCCCCGCGCTCTGCAACCGCATAGACCGCAACACCGGCGGCATAGTCATCGCCGCCAAAAACGCCGAGGCTCTGCGCATCATAAACGAGAAGATAAAGGAGCGCGAGATAGAAAAATACTATCTCTGCGTCGTCCGGGGCCGTCCGAAGCCTGCGGAGGGGCAGCTGCGCGGCTATATCTTCAAGGACGCGGCCAAAAACCGGGTCTACGTCCGCCGGAAGCCCGAGCCGGGCGCGAAGGAGGCCCTCACCTACTACCGCACCCTCGCCTCGCAGGGAGGCCTCTCCCTCGTCGAGTGCCGCCTCGGCACGGGCAGGACGCACCAGATAAGGGCGCAGATGGCCGCCGCCGGCACCCCCCTTCTCGGGGACGGCAAGTACGGCTCGGACAGGGAGAACAAAAAGCTCGGCGAGGACGGCCAGCTGCTCTACTCCTACCGCCTCGAATTCGCCTTCAAGACCGACGCCGGAGCCTTAAATTACCTGAACGGCAGGAGCTTTTCCGTGTCCAGGGTGGATTTCGCTGAAAAATATTTCCCGGATATTCGATTTTGATTGACAAGCATCGCGTTTGTATGTATTATGCTCATGTAATCTGTCAGAGAGCCTCCTCTCAGGCGGCAGGGTCATTATGTGTTAAGAGCCGTAATCATCCGTGCCATCTGAGAGGGGGCTTTTTTGAAAGCTTAGGCGGTCCCCGTCAGGGCGGTAGCGAGCGCCCGGGCGAGCAGATTTTTCGTCAGGCGAAATGCGGACGCCTTGGGATACTTTGTGTATCCCAAGGTGGCCTCATGAAGCATGGCGGAAAATATGCCGTCCGGACGCCGCGCCCCGCCCTGACGGGGAACGCCCAACAAAGAGGGGGAGGATAATGTCTAAAGAGCTCATACGGCTGGTAAATTGCCGGATGGATTTTGACGGCGAGACCGTCCTCGATTCTATCAACATCTACTTCAACAACAGTGAATTCCTCACACTGCTCGGCCCCTCGGGCTGCGGCAAAACTACCACGCTGCGCATCATCGGCGGTTTCCTCCAGCCGACGAGCGGCGACGTGCTGTTTGACGGTGTGAGGATTAATGATGTCCCGCCGCACAAACGGCGCGTCAACACCGTGTTCCAGAAATACGCGCTTTTCCCTCATCTGAACGTCTTTGAGAACGTCGCCTTCGGCCTGCGCATCGCCAAGGTGCCGCAGAAGGAGATAGAGCAGCGCGTCACGGAGATGCTGGAGATCGTCTCGCTCAAGGGCTTTGAAAAGCGCAAGCCGGACCAGCTCTCCGGCGGCCAGCAGCAGCGCGTGGCCATAGCCCGCGCCCTGGTGAACAGGCCCGAGGTCCTGCTGCTCGACGAGCCGCTGGGCGCCCTGGACCTCAGGCTGCGCAAGGACATGCAGAACGAGCTCAAACGCATACAGCAGCAGCTGGGCATCACTTTTATATATGTAACGCACGACCAGGAGGAGGCCCTCGCCATGTCTGACACCGTCGTCGTCATGGACAAGGGCCGCATCCAGCAGATAGGCACGCCCGAGGACATATACAACGAGCCGAAAAACGCCTTCGTCGCGGATTTCATCGGCGAGTCGAACATCCTCGACGGCATCATGCGCGCGGATTACGTCGTCGAGTTCTTCGGCCGCAAGTTCCGCTGCCTCGACCACGGCTTCGCCAAGGACGAGCCCGTGGACGTCGTCATAAGGCCCGAGGACGTGGACATCGTCCCGCCCGACTCCGGCCACCTGTGCGGCACGGTCACGAGCGTCACCTTCAAGGGCGTCCACTACGACACCATAGTCGATTTCAAGGGCTTCAAGTGGCTCATCCAGACCACGGACCTGCACCGGCCCGGCGAATACATCGGCATCCGCCTCACGCCCAACGACATACACGTCATGAAAAAGAGCGAGTACTCCGGCATGTTCGGGGACTACAGCTCCTACTCCGCGGAGTACGACGAGATAAACGACCCCGACGCGGTCATCGGAGGGGAGGACGCACCTCCCGAGGAGGCGCTCAATGAGAACTAAGTCTCTTGCCGCCCCCTACACCGTCTGGATGGTCATCTTCACCGTCGTCCCTCTGGCGATGGTCGCCTACTTCGCCTTCACGACGAGCTCCGGGGAGTTCACCTGGCCACATGGCGCGAGCTTCGGAATACCTGCCGGTGCTGCTGCGCTCGGTATGGTACGCCCTGGCCGCCTGCGTCATCTGCCTCATCATAGGCTACCCCGTGGCCTACGTCATAGCCCAGACCTCGGCCAGCACGCAGAGGGTGCTTTACCTGCTCGTCACCCTGCCGATGTGCATGAGCTTCCTGCTGCGCACCCTGGCCTGGGTGGCCCTCCTGCGCGACACGGGCATCATAAACACCCTGCTCGCGGGCCTCGGCATAGGCCCCCTGCCGCTCATCCGCAACGCGGGCAGCGTCATCATGGGCATGGTATACACCTACCTGCCCTACATGATAATGCCGCTATACACCGTCATCTCCAAGCTCGAACCCCCGGCTCATCGAGGCCGCGCAGGACCTCGGCTGCGACAGCGCCCAGGTCTTCCGCCGCGTCGTGCTGCCCCTGTCCATGCCCGGCATAGTCTCGGGCATCACCATGGTCTTCGTCCCCGCCGTCTCCACCTTCTACATCTCCCAGAAGCTGGGCGGCACGAACAACACCATGATAGGCGACGTCATCGAGCTCCAGTTCAAGGGCTCCATCAACCAGAACCTCGGCGCGGCCATGAGCCTCATACTCATGGTGCTGGTCTTCATCAGCATCTGGCTCATGAACCGCTTCACCGACGACGGAGACGAGGGGGTGGCGACGATATGAAAAGGCTTGGCCGCATCTGGACCGTCATCGTCTACCTCTTCCTCTACGCGCCGATGTTCATACTCTTTATCGGCTCCTTTAACGACGGGAAGGACCTGAGCGAGTTCGAGGGCTTCACCCTGGGCAACTACGCCGACCTCTTCCGCAACTCCCACCTCGTGGGGCTGCTGGGGAACAGCGTGCTCCTGGCGCTTTGCTCCGCCGTCCTCGCCACGCTGCTCGGCACGCTGGCGGCGCTCGGCATCAAGGCCATGCGCGGGCGGCTGCGCCGCCTCGTCATGTCGCTCACGAACATCCCCCTCGTGAACCCGGAGATAGTCACGGGCGTCAGCCTCGCCCTGCTCTTCGTCTTCATCGGGCGCAGGATGCTCAGCACGGAGAACGTCTTCGGCTTTGCGACGCTGCTCATTGCGCACGTGACCTTCTGCCTGCCCTACGTCATCCTCTCCGTCATGCCCAAGCTGCACCAGCTCGACCCCTCGCTCATGGACGCGGCCCAGGACCTCGGCTGCACGCCGCTCAAGGGCTTTTTCAAGGTCGTCCTGCCCGAGCTGACGCCCGGCATCGTCTCCGGCGCCATCATGGCCTTCACCATGAGCCTGGACGACTTCGTCATCTCCTACTTCGTCTACGGGCCGCGCTTCGCCACCCTGCCCGTGGAGATCTACACCTACACGCGCAAGCAGGTCCCGCCCTCGCTTTACGCGATGTTCACACTCATGTTCTTCCTTATCCTCATCGTCATGGCCGCCATGAACATCATCCAGGCCCGCGACGAGAGGAAGCAGAAAAAACGCATAAAAAACGCATGAATCGAAAGGGGAAAAAATGATGAAAAAGAAGGTAATTTCCATTGCGCTTGTGCTGGCCCTTGCTCTCTCTCTTGCCGCCATGAGCGGCTGCGGGAGCAGCAAGGTCGTCCTGAACGTGTACAACTGGGGCATGAACATCGCCGAGGGCGAGGACGGCTATATCGACGTCATCGCGCTCTTCGAGGAGAAGTACCCCGACATCGACGTCAACTACACCACCTACGAGACCAACGAGGCGCTCTACACCCGCCTGAAGAACGGCGGCGCGAGCTATGACGTCATAATCCCCTCCGACTATATGATAGCCCGCATGATAGCCGAGGACATGCTTCTGCCCCTCGACTTTGAGAACATCCCGAACTACGAGCTCGTGGACGAGCAGTTCAAGAACCAGACCTACGACCCGAACAACGAGTATTCCGTCCCCTACACCTGGGGCACCGTCGGCATCATCTACAACACCAAGTACGTGGACGAGGCCGACGTCGGCAGCTGGGACCTGCTGTGGAATGAGAAGTACGCCGGCCGCATCCTGATGGTCGGCAACGAGCGCGACGCCTTCGCCATCGCCGAGGCGCGCCTGGGCTACAGCCTCAACACTGAGGACCCGGACGAGCTCCAGGCCGCGGCCGACCTGCTCATGGAGCAGAAGCCCCTGGTGCAGCAGTACTCCATGGACAACATCTACGACGCGATGGACAACGAGGAAGCCTGGATAGGCGTCTACTACGCGGGCGACTGCATGCTGATGATGCAGGAGAACCCGGACCTCAACTTCTACCTGCCGGAGGAGGAAACCTTCAACGTCTTCATCGACGCCATGTGCATCCCCGCGAGCGCGGAGCACAAGTATGAGGCTGAGCTCTTCATAAACTTCCTGTGCGAGCCCGAGATCTGCGGCGGCAACATGGACTACCTCGGCTACGGCGCCCCGGTCAGCGCGGCGAAGGACTACATGGACCCCGAGATGGCCTCCAGCCCCGTCGCCTACCCCGACGCCGAGACCCTCGCCCGCGGCGAAGCCTTCGGCGCCCTGAGCACTGAGGCCCAGCAGCTCATGAGCAGCCTCTGGACCGACATCTACTCCGAAGCCAGCCTCGGCTGAACCGAACACGCAAAAAGCGCCCCATCCGGGGCGCTTTTGATTTCAGCGGGGCATTTTCCATCCGCCAAACACCTCGGCACCCGCCGCGTTCCTCCACCACTCGTACGGGCGGGGTTCCACCCCCGCCCATCGTCGGATGACCGCCCGCGCTACGGCGGCGCGCGGAGGCTGCGAGGGCTGCGGGCGGCGGGGCCGCCCGCAAAGGGGGAACCCCCGGCGAGGGTTCCCCCTTTGACCCCCTCCTGCGCATTGTGAGCACAAGAGAGTTCCGCGCGCTGCGGCGCGCGTCCAAGGGCTCCGCCCCTGGACCCCGCCCGCTTTTTTGTAAAAAAGCGGGGCAAAAAACTTTTAAACGCCAGTCTACATCCGACCCAAAGCCCCTCGCCCCTGGGGCGAGTGAT